>Ga0209277_10001960_pt1 | contig 9953 bp, 10 predicted proteins | sample JI81AbrownDNA_FD_187503 | JGI IMG/M metagenome (GOLD analysis project Ga0209277, IMG submission 187503) | Wastewater effluent complex algal communities from Wisconsin, to seasonally profile nutrient transformation and Carbon sequestration -... | ecosystem: Engineered > WWTP > Effluent > Algae... | reverse complement strand
AGAGTTAATTGTACGCGAGCAAAACTTACCAGAATTGTTTCCGGAGGTAGTCTGCTTCCATACTATTAGGAGTCAAATATAGGTCCTTTTGGCTCAGTTTCTCTCTGTTCTCTTGATGCTGGTGATTTCCTTTTCGAAATATTCGATTCATATAAGCATACGTCCATTTAGAATAAATTCTCTGTAACACATCCAGAATCGCGCCGGAGTTATCCTCTTCAGGCCATGGCAAATAAAATTCGGTAGTTTTTATCGAGATGATTTCCTTCTCACTGATTGAGTCGGTCGGTTCCTTGCTTGTTGAGTCTCTGTTGCTTCCATGGTGCTTGCCTTTGGTATCAATTGTACCAGATTCTTTTAATTCAGTCATTCTTCAGTTCATTTGATGAAATATTCGGTTATGTGATTCAGCAACAAGTTTAAGCAGAATCGGCGCAGTTTATTCGAATCTACCTTTCAAGGCGAGCCATAGACTTTCAGAGTCACTCGAAAAGAGAGAACTTTTCAAAAGGCCTTTCTTGATTATTAATAAACTTCTGTCCAAATAGAACTTTCCCTCTCGTGCTTGTTTTTTAATTGATCAAATTGACAAAACTTCGAGTTCAGAAAATTTGCAGCCAATCAAACTTAAAGGAGGCAGTGACTGTCAGCTCATGTAAACTTTGCTTCTTGATCAGTCGAAGACATAGTACATGACTATTGCACTACGTAGTTTTTATTGGCGTCTGACCGACTGTCGTAGCAATAATCAAAAAGATGAGCGACAAGATTAAGTAAAAATAATTTGTTTATGTTTAAGTTGATGCTTTCTTTGCATGTTCAATAAATCGAAAAGCCTTATGCATAAAGAAGCTATTATTTGGTGTTCTCCCTCGGTTAAATTCAAACCATGTCCAAATTGCATATGGAGAATATATTATATTGACACATTTACTTTATAATATATTTATCATTTCAACGGAGAAATATAGCAACAGATTTTAATACGCTATATGTCTTAAGCACGAATTGATCAAATTGACAATACTCCGAGTTCGGCAAGTTTTCAGCCAATCAAACTTATTGGAGGCACGCTGACCACCAGACTACGCTAGCGAAAAGTCCACAAAAAGCCTAGGCGGAATTATTGTTGAATCAAGCTCGGAAACTTTGCCTATTGTTTATGCGAATACAATACATATGACCTTCTTTCAAAAGTTTTTATTTGACGTCTGACTGTCCTTGCATTAAACAGAAAGATACATAAGCGGCAACGTCAAATCAATGTGAAAATGTTTAACTTTATGTTTACTTACGTGTTGCATAAATCGAAAAGCCTCATGAACAAAAAGAAGATATTATTACATATTCTTCGATTGGCTTTATTTTATTTACTGCTTAGTAAGGCGTAAAATATATATAGAGATAAAGCCGGATTTGTCACATAAATACAATTTATTGGCGGAAATATCACAAGCACCGGATTTGTCTTGAAAATTTATTTATAAATCCCACATGAACCGCACTTGTCATAAAGTGCACAGGCTTTAATGGCACACATTGGAACTCATATCGGTGGAGTGATTGACTATCCGTAGGCTATTTGATTGTTTATTCGAATCATTTTTTATATTTGGCAACTAAAATAGGGCAAAATCAGGTATACCACTTTTTTCTGTTGAGAAAGTGTGAAACGAATTGCAAGATTATATCAGGTATAAGAGACTCGGCTAATAGCTACAAGCATCTTTCAAGACATCATACAAAAATATCTTCGGTTTTAATCGAGTCTAAAATTTTTGATTTCTATTATTCAAGAACCTTTTCATGCTGTTGATGATCGCCTTTGGAAACCTGCTGGAACACTTTCAGTTGCACAGCTGTTGTGATAATGTTGCAGACTTAACTTAGTTCTTTCATGTGGGTGAGTAGGAGGGATCATAAAAAATAAGTGTCAACAGGGACATACAATCGCCGCAGTTTGAATGAATCCACACTTGTGGACGAATTGCAATAGAAAGCACATCCAACAGTTCCTCATTCTCTAAGTCAGATCTAGATATCAAAGCTGTTCTTCCGAATTCCCAACAAGTTATCAAAATTGTTCTGATTCAATCAACCAAGGCTAGGTGCTATGGTGACACACCATTCTGCTCCAACTGTGTTGCATATGCCGCAGAGGATATCCTTAAAAGTCCAACTCATCCAGATTCCACACAATTGCATTTGATACATTTAAATCAAGTCTGTCTGATTCTAGAGAATGTGAATCTGTTTTGAAGTTTAAGGACGCACAAGGAAATATTCATCTAACTCTAGAAAAGTCTGAGAATTTATTTTATTGACATTAAAGGCAAGATACTGGGCGTTAAATGACTTCTGATTTAGGTATAAGACATTATTGCTTGTTGAGTGCCCAGAAAATCTCAATCATTTGACTGCTACAAGCAGAATTTGATACTTCCCATTAATTAGTAGAATCTCTTTAAGCAAAGCTTTGATTTCAAGTTGGACACTTAAGAAGTACAATAAATATCCTGGTCCAGCTTCGTTCTTGATGGCCTTGATTTGTTACTGTTGGATAATCAGAATTATGAGACGGCCCGAGGGCAGAAACTATGTAGGCCAGAAGGGCCTAGAAGGTGTAACACAGTGGACAGTAAGGAGTAACACGGAGGACGGTAAGGTAAGCCGCATTCATGGGACTAAGATTGATTCAAAGGGAACAAGAAGCACGAAATCATTGGAATTTAAATTTAAATAGTAAATTATGGGGTAGCGCCATAAGCTCTAGCCCATAATTTCTAATTTTATTAGAATACACTTCAACTTTAGTTTATTGCTAGGTTATGGGAGATGAATTCTTCAAGGGTATAGAGTGGTAGAGATGGGCCAGAATTGTATGTGAAGACAATTGAGAGACTAGACCTTTATGTAAGTACCCAATTCAAGAATGAATCCGACATTAAAAAATGCCTCATGAATGAGAAACTAGTGAAGCCTATGGTACCTGAGCTGGCAGAGAACCACACAGCAAGAGCATATGGAAATACATGATGGGAGAGCTAATGAAGACCAAGAGATTTCTTGAAGGAAATATGTGCAACCTGTTCGCCATACTTATGTAACTTTGTGACTCTGAAGTGAAGAATCAAGTAGAAAGCAGTACTGAGTACAGTGACCTAGAAGCAGACCTAGGCTTTTTGAAACTACTGGCTATGATCAAAAAACTCATATATACAATGGGACCCATTACCTAATGTCTATCACAACAAGGCAATGGCTCACATGAACCTAATGATGCTATACCAAGACAATTTCCAAGACATTCAGGATTTCAGGGACCAATACATGGTCATGCGAAAAGTGTGCAATGAACTAGGGCTTAGGTTTGGCAGGTGTACTGATGACACATAGGCAGTAATAAAAGAGAAAGGGATCAATGACCCATCAAGTGCCCAGTTTAATATGGCTATTGACAAGATACAATCTGCCAATTGGAATGCTCGAAGAATACGGTGATGTCACTATTGCCATCGACATAATGTACATCAATGAGATACCTTTCATGATGACAACATCATGAGCAATATATTTTGGAACAGCAGAAATGAATAAAAATGAGACAAAATCCACGATCATAAAATTGATAAAACACATAATTGGAGATGGACAATTTGAATGTATTACTAAACACATGGAGATGCACCGCATAAATATAAACATCACTGGAAGAGATGAACCTGTCCCAGAGGTCGAAAGATACATCAGGACAGTAAAGGAGAGGATGAGAGCAATTGTAAATACACTACCTTTTGAGATATTGCCACACCAACTGATTGTTCAAAAAGTATACAATGGCATGTTTTGATTAAACTGTTTTCCACATAAAGACGGCATACATCTGACACTTAGTCCATGTACAATAGTAACCGGCTCCAAAATTGATTTCAACAAGCACTGCAAGCTACAGTTCAGGGTATATGTACAGTCCATGAACAACACAACAACTCAATGATCCATAGAACCTCCAGGACAATCACATCCCATGGGTAATGCGCAAGGCAGCTACTATTTTTTGGGAGTAGGAATAAACTGGACAGACCTACCAATGCCTGCAGAAGTCATACCAACAGTACATCAACCAACCAAAGCATGCAAGAAATAAAAAGGAGTCATAAATTATGACAACAACCCAGAACATGAAAATATAGAAATTACAGGAGTGACAGAACAAGAACAAGACATAAATGATGAAGAAACAAATGATGAATATGCATACAACATACAAAATAATAACAGAGAGATCACAGACAAGATCACAGGAGTGTGAGAGATCACAGACAAGATCACAGGAGTTCAACAAGATGACACGACCACAGGATTGAGACTCAAAAACAAACACATTACTAACGAAAACGTCAATTATGAACCATAGAACCACAAGCAACCAGAATATGACAACAATGAAATATCAGTAGAGAATAAGTCACACAATGATACATACATAACAATTGATGACTTGAACACAGTAGAACAAATGATCACCACATAGATAAACACAGACCCAGTAACTGGAAATGTACTGCACAAGATGGATGAAGGATGGATAACTCTGACATACCATAGGTATAACCTCTGACCCCGACCAACAAAAGTAGTAGTTACTGACATACCTAGAGCATTCCTTCATGTGGATATGGAAGAAGAAGTACATATGCTACTTGAAGGTACCATCGCAGAGTTAATTGTTAAGCTCGATTCTAAATTGTACAGAAAATACATATCGAGAAACCCAAACAACAAACCATTGTTATATGTGAGACTCAAGAAGGCCCTTTATTGGACATTACAGGCAGATTTGCTGTTTTGGAGGCTATTGTCCAACACCATAATAGAATGGGGGTTCAAATTAAATGAATATGCCAAATGCATAGCAATCAAAACAATTAATGGACAACAATGCACTATTATATGGCATGTTGATGATTTAAAGATATTTCATGTGGACAAAAAGGTCATAGAAGACACTATCATGCGACTCAACAAGAAATTCCGAAAGGAAAGCCCCCTCAACACCACAGGTGGCAAAAAGTATTGGAGTACCTTGGCATGACACTGGATTATAAAACAAAATGGAAAGTAAAAATATGCATGTACGAATACATTGTTAAAATGCTGAGTGAATTTCCCACTGACATTAATGGAATTGCAAAGACACCAGCTGCTAGACATCTATTCAATGTCAACCCAGAAGCAAAGAAACTGCCCAAAACAACTGCCAAAAACAACTGCCCAGGTTTTCACGATCTCATAGCCAAATTATGATATTTTTCAAGGCATACAAGACAAGACATAAAAATGTCAGTAGATTTCCTATGTATGAGAGTACAGGCTCCTGATGAGGACGAATACAAAAAGCTCTCAAAAGTCATGCAATACCTATATTGCACGAAAGAGCTGACACTAAAAATCGAGCTAGGTGATAGTGCCCAATGGCTGGTAGATAGTTCCTATGCATTGCACCCAGATATGTGCAGTCACAGTTGAATAATTATGACACTTGTAAAGGGGTTGCGTCCTCAACATCATGCAAACAAAAGATCAATACAAATAGTTCAACTGAAGCAGAATTAGTGGGCATCGACAATGCAATGGGCCAGATACTATGGACAAGACACTTTTTAGCAGCCCAAGGCATGGCTGTACCTACCATTTCAATATACTAGGACAACAAAAGTACCATACTACTCGCAGAAAACGGTACTACATCAAGCATTAAATGAAAACATCCTGAATGTGTGGTACTTCTTCATAACAGACAGGATAAAAAATGGTGAAGTGAAAGTAGCATACTGCCCTACAAACAACATGCTAGCAGACTTCTTTACAAAGCCGCTGCAAGGTACTACATTCATGTGCATGTGGGAAAAAGATACTAAATCTACAAAGCAGCACAAGTATGGCTGTGCACAGGAATGTGTTGGATTATCAAAATTATGAGACCGCCCGAGGGCAGAAACTATTTGGGCAAGAAGGGCCAAAAAGGAGTAACACATCAGACAGTAAGTTAAGCCGAATTACACAGGACTAAGATTGATTCAACGGTAACAAGAAACACGAAATCATTGGAATTTTAATTTAAATAGGAAATTATGGGTAGCGCCCTAAGCTCTAGCCCATAATTTCTAATTTTATTAGTACACACTTTAACTTTAGTTTATTGCTAGTTTAATTTTGTGATATCAACAGTTACTCAAGCCCAATGTCATACAAAGCTCATGCAAATTGGGTATGCTCATCCTGTCTCAAATGGAATTATGACCCTTGGAAAATTTACAGACATGACAAAATGGAAAGTTGGAATGCAATTACGAGTTGACTGACCCAAAGTGAAACAATAAAATTCTGAATATTGTGTCTTGCGGATTTTGGTATTGATTGATGACTTGAAACAGATCAGTTCTTCCTATTGGCAGAACAAAATTGGCCTAGCGTTTCAGCAATAGCATGTTTGCCCCAAACCAAGTTAGCATCATAGTCTTCAAAAGTAACTGGAATTTGTAATGTTTAAAGGTATGGCAGAAATCTCTACTGCTACTGGCACTGGTACCACAGTTTCAGCAATGGTAGTTTCTGAGTCTCCCACTGCAAATCTGTCGCATAATTTTCAAGACCCATCCCAGGAGTTTTTCCAAACGAGCCAGAGATGACTACTAAATTAGTTTACAAAACGCAAATTTGACCCTGAAAGCCTAAGCTTGTAATTTGGTGCACCTTTGACATCGGACAGTCATCCCTTGTTTCAATTAAATATATCTTATGTAAATGAGAGGGAGATTGGGTTTAAATCTCTGGTCATGATTTACTCCAGTTGTTGCAAACTTGTCTGTGTATGTAATACATCATTTTCTCGTCAAAGGTTTATCAACATTTTTTATAACTCTTCATACCAATACTGCCAACGTTTGGGTGCTAACTACAGTATGAGTATTTTTCTTCCCACATGGAAAACTTGCGTTCTTCTATATTTCTATTTTCTTCTTAGAAAGAAGTAATTTTATGATTGTTAGTTCATCTATCGATTTTAGCTGCTCTAATTGTTTCATGTCTTTGTTGACCTTCATGTATGGAGACTTTTGACTATGATTTCTTTAGCTTCCTCAACAAAGCAATTTGATCATTTTGGTAAAACTGTCGTATGACAAACCTCTTGCTATCCTGTTTGTTAGATTTAATCATTTAGATCTCAATTGATTTTAGCATCATATTTGAATGAAACCGCTTGTATTTCACTGAATAAAGTTTTCGAAGACCCATTTTTGCTAAGTCAATCCACCAATCTTAACTTCCTGATCGGGTTTTTAAGGTTGCGGTGACTACAATCTTAAATTCTTTAGCTTTTGACACTAATTCTACCAATCTCTTGAAAGTAACACTTGGTACTTTGATTCTATTGTAGCGTCGCAATAAAAATTTTATTGCTACTACATTTATAGGGAAATCTGCCACATATCTTGCTGCAGTTATTATCCAACTTGTCTTCATGTGGCCATGGTCCAGAGAAATTCTTATCTACGTAAAATCACTAGATTGGATTTGATCGTACTCTTGGGGTATGTATTCGACGATTCCTTCGAGTACTAACTAATGAGAAATTCATGGCTTATGCGTGAATTTCGCATACGGACTCACTGCAAATCAAATCTATATTCTTGAGTGAAATTGCAGTTACTCTATAGCATTCTAACACTATACAGTCCGTCTGTCATCTCTGCTTCTGCATCGAAAAGTAATGCTTCTCCCATGGCAGGAGTCAAATTTGGCTTAGCTTCTACAATTAGCTTGATCAGCCTTTTCTGTGCTAGCTTGATAGTTGATTCAATATGAAAAGAATCCTGAACGATACACAATTTCCGGTTCTTTCATCTCATTTATGACCCTGTAAATATTGTCATAACTAGGATTAAAAAAGAGTACTATAAACAGTCACAATTAGAATATCAACTTACAAGAAGATCTACAACCACTGCCAATTGAAACACATTGAGTCAGGCTTGAGCTTCCAATGGTGGAAGAAGTCCTTGGTGAATGCTTGAAACCATGGAGAGGTTCTTCCTGATTCTGTTACAATACATGAAATTGCTCCATATATTATTACCTTGTTTATGTGATCATTATCTTATATACATCAATGAGAGCAAGGAAAAAAATAAAGCTTCTTGCTATATAAGAGATGGCATTAATTAAAATATGAGCATTAGACGATCTATAGATACCACAGTAGCAGAGGTACCAAAGATATTGATGAGGTCTATTTTGTTGATCTCCTCTGACCTAACCCTAAAACCGAGATTTAAACTCACGAAAAATTCAATCTGGGAACCACTTGCGTCTGAAAGCCTTGCTGAAGTGAAAAGTCTCATCAAACCATTTTGTTAGATTACTTTCTGAGCAACTCTCTTTTTTAATGTCCTTAATTCTTCTTAGGCAGCCTTCAAATATCAATTTATAATCTGCAATAGCCAGCAAAGCCGCTAATTTTAGAAGGGATTTATGAAAATTGAATTGATCTTTGTTTAACGCCGCTATTGGTTTCTGAATTGCTATTTCCCAATGAAAGAGAAAACAGTTCTTCAGAACGCAGATGTTTTCTAGATTTCTCTTGGTGCTTTATAGGTTACAGAGCATGAGGTTTCTTAAGTTAATGATACTCCTACACCACAAAATGACACGGAAAATGAAGAACAGTCAGCTCTACAGGTGGGCTCAAATAATCTAGAATAGACAAAAGACCAGACGAGAACACAATACTTGTATTACATACCAAAAGAAACCAGAGTTGCTTCGGAGATCAATCGTCAACCTATCACTCCACTCATCTGAATCAAAGAATGTGCAGATCCATTATAACCCACAATTTCGGAACTCGCTAGCGTGCGATATGAGTTATGATGCCATGTATAGATTATTTGGACAAGAGATAGTCAGAAATAAAATCATCATATACTACATGGGACAGAGATCTCACTAAACCTGTGGCAATATTCAGATGGTTTGGATGATCTTAACGCTACATGACTTTGAAATTCATCAGATTAATTCTTTATCCTTTCATTTTCTCTGGCCCTCAGCACGAAAATTTTGCATCCATTATACTTCTTTATCTTCAGTTCTAGATTGTGTAACATACAAACTTTCTTGGCATTGTAGAATTATAATATAAATGGAAGCTTAATTGCAAGGGGATTTTTTATTTGGAGTATATACAGGGACTTTTCGCCAAATTGTAGTTTGATTGACTGATAAAGGTTTCCAAATGTAATTCATATTATTGAAAGAGTATCTGGGATCTTTATAGTAAATATGCTTCCGGATTTTAATGGGAATTCTAGGTCATATCTAGCAATCAAAACTGACTTTGCATGACGATGATTCAAGTCAAATGAACCTGTGGATATCTCAGTAATGATATTCTGAGGAATCGAGACAAACTAGATGTCTGTTAATTCATTTTCAAGATTGTAGAAAGAAGTACCTGACTTGTTCATTGCCCATGGGATGTAACGGCTATTGCTCTCAATGTCCTAGGTTCCTGTGAATTTGTCAACTTGCTTGTAGACATTGCACAACTTCTGAATGCTAATGTGCATTTTATAATGTAGTCAATCATCAGCCCTATAGTAATTGCTCTAGGGCTTTCCTTATTTACTAGAAAGTCATTTTCTTGGTTGTTGTCATACACCACCCTGTAAGTTTTCTTGAAATTCTCTAACAATATACTTGCAATCTCATCTGAGTAAAACCATACTGTACCATAGCCTTCAATTCTCATATCTTGGTTACAGCTGTACTGCCAGCATTTCAATGTAATACCAGATAAAATTTTGCATCACAAATGATCAACAGAGTCTTCCCATTGCATAAAACATCCACTGTTGATTGGCTGTCGTGAAGGATCCAGCAGGGTGGTA
>Ga0209277_10001957_pt1 | contig 9959 bp, 8 predicted proteins | sample JI81AbrownDNA_FD_187503 | JGI IMG/M metagenome (GOLD analysis project Ga0209277, IMG submission 187503) | Wastewater effluent complex algal communities from Wisconsin, to seasonally profile nutrient transformation and Carbon sequestration -... | ecosystem: Engineered > WWTP > Effluent > Algae... | reverse complement strand
TGCCGCGCGGCACGGCACCGGTGATCATCAACGCCGCGTGCACCTTCCTGGTGCCGCTCAACTACCCGGGCATTGTCGAAGTACGCATGTTCTGCGCTCATCCGGGCCGCAGCAGCGTGCAGACGCATTACGAGATTCGCCTGCAAGACAAGGAAACACTCTACGCCACCGGCGATTCCAAGATCGTCTGGATGGACGTGGCCACCGGCAAGTCGGTGCCGATTCCGGAGGAGTGGCGGGCACAGTTGTCGTAAGCGCGTTTTTCCATCGCAGCAAGGAGGAGGGGATATGGATCAGCAGGCTCTCTGGCGCCCAAGCGCCGAACGTATCGCCGGCGCCCGGCTCAGCGCTTTCATGGCTGCCGTGAATAGCCGCTGGAATGCCGCTTGCAGCGACTATCCCAGCCTCTGGCGCTGGTCGGTGGCCGAGCCGGAGGCGTTCTGGACGTCGGTCTGGGACGAGTGCGGAGTGCTCGGCGAACGCGGCGAGCGCATTCTCGAAGACGGCAAGCGCATGCCTGGCGCGCGCTGGTTCCCGCAAGCGCAGCTCAATTACGCGCAGAATCTGCTGTGCAGCGGCGGCGAAGAAGTAGACCAGGCCGACACCGACGCCCTGGTCTTCTGGGGCGAAGACCAGGTCAAACGACGTCTCTCCAGGGCCGAGCTGTACGCGCAAGTCTCACGCTGTGCGCAGGCCCTGCAGGCGACCGGCGTCGGTCGCGGCGATCGCGTCGCCGCCTACCTGCCGAACATGCCGGAAGCCCTGATCGCCATGCTGGCCACGGCTTCGCTCGGCGCCATCTGGTCGTCGGCGTCGCCCGACTTTGGTGTCCAGGGTGTGCTCGATCGTTTCGGGCAGATCGAAGCCAAGGTGCTGCTCTGCGTCGATGGCTACTGGTACAACGGCAAGCGCATCGACTGCACGGCCAAGAATCTGCAGATTGCCGCCCAGATGTCGACCGTCGAGCGCTGTGTCGTGGTTTCCTACCTCGACCCAAGCCCGGACGTTGCCGCGCTGCGCAAAGGCCAGCGCTACGCCGACTTCATTGCGCCGTTCACCGCCGGCCGGATCGATTTCGTGCCGCTGCCTTTCGAGCACCCGCTGTTCATCATGTTTTCCTCGGGAACCACCGGCGTTCCCAAATGCATCGTGCACTGCCATGGCGGCGCGCTGCTGCAGCATCTCAAGGAGCATCAGCTACACAGCGACGTGCAGCCCGGCGACCGCTTGTTCTACTTCACCACTTGCGGCTGGATGATGTGGAACTGGCTGGTGTCCGGGCTCGCTTCGCAGGCGACACTACTGCTCTACGACGGTTCGCCGTTCATCGCCGGCGCCTCGGGAAAAGCCGGAACGATCCTTTTCGATTACGCCGACGCCGAGCGCATGACGCACTTCGGCACCTCGGCCAAGTTCATCGACGCGCTCGCCAAGACCGGCCTCAAACCACGCGAAACCCACCGTCTGCGGCCACTGCGGGCAATGTTCTCGACGGGCAGCCCGCTGGCGCCGGAAAGCTTCGACTACGTTTATCAAGACATCAAAGGCGAGCTGCTGCTGGCGTCGATTTCTGGCGGCACAGACATCCTCTCGTGCTTCGCGCTCGGCAGCCCGATTCTTCCCGTATACCGCGGCGAACTGCAGTGCCGCGGCCTGGGCATGGCGGTCGACGTCTTCGACGACGATGGCCAGCCGATTCCCGCCGCTCGTGGCGAGCGCGGCGAGCTGGTCTGCACTGCGCCGTTCCCGGCCATGCCGGTCGGTTTCTGGAACGACCCCGACGGCGCCAAGTATCACGCCGCTTACTTCGATCGCTTTGCGAACATCTGGTGCCACGGCGATTTTGTCGAACTCACTGCCCACGAAGGAATGATCATCTACGGCCGCTCGGATGCCGTTCTCAACCCAGGCGGTGTGCGCATCGGCACTGCCGAGATCTATCGCCAGGTCGAGCAATTGCCGGAAGTCGTCGAGTCGCTGGTCATCGGCCAGGAGTGGCAGCACGATGTGCGCGTCGTGCTGTTCGTCAAGCTGCGCGAAGGAATGACGCTCGACGACGCGCTGATCGAGCGCATCAAGCAGCAGGTCCACCAGAACACCACGCCACGGCATGTGCCAGCAAAGGTGCTGCAGGTCGCCGATATTCCGCGCACCAAGAGCGGCAAGATCGTCGAGTTGGCGGTGCGCCACATCGTCCACGGCCGGGCGGTGAAGAACGTCGAGGCACTGGCCAACCCCGAGGCGCTGGCGTATTTCCGGGATCGGGACGAACTGCGCAGTTGAGCCAGGGCCCAAGCACTCGCATGGCATTGGGAACCCGAGAGGTCGGTGGCTGCACTGCAGGAAGCGCTGGCGATCCTGCGCGGCCTGCAGTCAGCCGGCCTCGATATCGAGGACCTCGACGCCATGCTTCAGTACTGCGAGCAGGCTCTCGGGGAGTGAGTCTGCGCGTGCTCAGGCACGCGAGCGCGAAAAAAGCACCAGGAACTGCAGCGACACGCGCTTCGCCCGGCCGGCGACACGCTGTGCCGACGTGCCGGAACCTAGACCGGCTTGGCAGTGAAGCGGTTTGTCTCGGGGCAGGAGCTGGTTTTCCCCCATTTCTCGTACCAGGCGATGAACTCGGCGATGGCCAGCGGCGGCGAGAAGTGGTAGCCCTGTCCCCACTGCACGCCGGCGGCGCGCAGGGCCTGCAACTGGGTGTCGGTTTCGATGCCTTCAGCGACGACGGTAAGTTCGCTCGCCTGCAGGAGTCCGGCCAGGCTACGCAACCAGTCCGGATGTGGGCACTCCGGGGTGATCTCGGCAGTCAGCAGGCGCTCGAGCTTGATGACCTGGAAGTTGCAACGCGAAATGAGCGCCAGATTGGTGCCGCTCATCATCACGTCGTCGAGGGCGAGCTTGATGCCGCCATGAAACATGCTGTTGAGGGCCATCAAACCGAGCTGGTCGGGAATTCCGCGCTCGGTCACTTCGAGAATCAGCTGCGCGCGAAACTCGCCGAGACCGGACTTGACGGCGGCGTACTCCAGACCGCCGCGACCGAGGATTTCGGGCGGCACGTTGAGGCTGAGGTGGGCCTCCGGGTGCGCGCGCAGCCAGCCACCGACTTCGCCAGCCAGCGTGTCGATCAGCCAGTAGGTAATCAGCCCGGAGAGCGGGGTGTTATCCGCCAGCGGGATGAACTTGTCGGGAGGAACGACGGTGCCGTCAGGTCGCCGCCAGCGGATGAGCGCTTCTGCCCCCAGGCAGTTCTGGTCGCCGAGGGAAACGATGGGCAGGTACTCGACGAAGAACTCGCCCTTGTTCAGGCCATCGTAGATCGCGTCTAGCTCGGTCGAAGCGAGCATCATCTGCTGACGGGGCGTGGTCGGGATGAGCTTGAGACGACGCCCTGCAGGTGAGGATCAGCTGGCGTCGGTTTCATCGGGGTGCTGGCTCTCGTAGTCGCGGCCGTAGAGGCAGGTCAGATCGAACAGGCGTTCGGAGTGCCAGGCTGCGACCTGATCCCAGCGGTAACGCCATTCCCACGATCCCCCGCCGACACCCGGCTGGTTCATGCGGTGCGTGCTATCGAGGGCCAGTGCATCCTGCATCGGTATGACGCAATAGCGGGCCACCGAGGAAAACGCGAGACGGATCAGATACCAGCACAGTTCTTCGCTGTTCTCGCTGCCGACGCCCAGGTAGGTGTGCACGCGGTCCTTTTCGCTCTGTTCGAGCGATTCCCACCAGCCGCAGGTGGTGTCGTTGTCGTGCGTGCCGGTGTAGACGACGGTATTGGCATCGTAGTTGTGCGGCAGATAGGGGTTTCTGGCGTCGTCGCCGAAGGCGAAGTGCAGGATGCGCATGCCCGGCAGCCCGACATCCTCGCGCAGCTTCTTGACCGGCGGGGTGATGATGCCGAGGTCTTCGGCGATGATCTTGAGCTGGCCATGTTCGTCGGCCAGCTCGCGACGCATGGCGGCGAACACGGCGGCGCCCGGCCCCGGTTGCCAGAGGCCGTCGATGGCCGTTTCGGCCGCGGCCGGAATTTCCCAGTACGACTCGAAGCCGCGGAAATGATCAATGCGCACGATGTCGCAGAGGGTCATCATTTGCCGCATGCGATCTACCCACCAGAGATAGTGCTCGGCGGCGTGTGCCGACCACAGGTAGAGCGGGTTTCCCCAGCGCTGTCCGGTCTCGCTGAAGTAGTCCGGCGGGACTCCGGCGACGACGCGCGGACGACCGCTCTTGTCGAGGTCGAAAAGCCCCGGGTTTGCCCACACATCGGCGCTATGCTCGGCGACAAAGATCGGCAGGTCGCCGACGATCTCGACGCGATGGGCGTTGGCGTAGGTTTTGAGCTTGGCCCACTGTGTGTAGAAGCACCACTGCGAGAACTTCCAGAAGTTCATTTCGTCGGCGTGTGCGCGTTCCGCCGCGCGCAGCGCCTCCGGCTGGCGGTGCGCAAGCTCGGCCGGCCACTGCTGCCAGATCGTTCCGTTGTCACCGCCATGGGCGATATCCAGCGCCTTGAACAACGCGTAATCGTCGAGCCAGGCGCGGGAATCGGCGCAGAAGGCAGCGAATGCCGCCTGTTCCGGGGTCTTCCCGCAGGCGAAGAAGCGCGCGGCGGCGCGCCGCAACTGGTCCATCCTGAAAGGTCGCACGGCTGCATAGTCGATACGCTGTTCGGGGAAAGCCGGAGCTTCGGCGAGATCGGCGGGGGTCAGCCAGCCGGCGTCCTGCAGTTGCACCAGGTCGATCAGCAACTCGTTGCCGGCGAAAGCGGAGGGACTGGAGTAGGGCGAGTTACCGGGTCCAAGGCCGGTCAGCGGCAGGAGTTGCCACAGCGACTGGCCGCCGGCAACCAGCCAGTCGACGAAGTGGAAAGCGGCAGTGCCGAGGTCGCCCGAGCCATGCGGTCCGGGCAAGGAGGTCGGGTGCAGAAGAATGCCGCTTTGGCGGGGAGCTGAGTTCATCCGGATCTCTTTTTTTGATTAAAGCCATCGCCCGCTGGCGAGCGGTGGAGCACGTCGATTGTCAATGGCTGTCTGGGAGTGTGGTTAACAGCGTGGCTGGCAGCGTTACGGGGAGTAATAGTGGCTGGTGTACCGCGAAGCCGTATCCTGGGCCATGCCGGTCGGCTGGAGCGCTGCGCTGGCCCGGGCCGACTTGGGCGCCGACAATCAGTCCTTGAGTCGGGTGATCTTGTTGCCCTGCAGGCCAACACCGGCCATCAGACCTGTTTGCCCGAAGACAAAGGCGTAGATGTCGTCCTGCACGGTCGTCGAGGTCATCGATTTGCCCATTCCCTCATCCACCACGACAATCGATGGGCCAACGCCGACTTCGAATCCTTCGGCCTGATTCAAGGTCTGGAGCGCTTGTTCTTTCATGAAGAACATCGCATAACCGTATTGTTGAGCGCCGGCCTGAAGTCCGTACGAAGCACCCGAGGTGTTGTAGTAGCCGCTTGCTTTGCCGGCCTTGAAGAGGACGCCGTCTCCGTATTGCGCACCGACGACGAGACCTGCCTTGATGATCGTCGGAAAAACGAGGATGGCGACAGCGTCCCTGGACAAAACTTTCGCCGCAGGGATTTTGTCGATCAATTTCTGATAGGCGCTGCGTGCGTCTCTTTCGAGCGCCGCGCGGTCTGCGGCGATGGCCGCAGCAGGCGCCAGCAGAGCGCTCAAGGTGGCCATCAGCAGCCACCGGGAAAATTGAGAAACCTGCGAAAAAGATGTCTGGTTCATGTCACCACTCCCGGAAAAGCGTAGTTGAGAAGAGCCAGCCTGCCTGGCTTGCCCAGGCATCATCATAAGCCAAAGTCGGTCTCGCCGCCCGCTTCGGCAAGTGGTTTTCATCCCCGCACCCTGTTCCGACCGGATGGCAGCGGGCCGTGCTGAGCGCGGTTCATGCCGCGACGGGTCGTGCCATTCGCCTTTTCGCGCGATACGCTAGAATGGACGTTCCGGGCCGCCATCCAGCCATCAGGCACTGGCGGGAGTTGTCAGCGCAAGAGCGGGACGAGCAGAGGCGCCTTGCCGGCGAGACAATAAAATCCTTATCCACGACGAGTACATGATGACCAAAGATACCCTTGAGAACCGTTGTTTCGACGAGATCAACATTGGCGATACGGCGAGCATCAAGCGCACGCTGACGGTGCGGGATGTGCAGCTTTTCGCGACCGTTTCAGGTGACGTTAATCCTACCCATCTCGACCTCGAGCTGGTCAAGCAACTCGGCACCAAGGAGTTGAGCGCGCACAGCATGTGGCTGGGCGCCCAGATCTCCGGATTGCTCGGCAACGAGCTGCCCGGGCCGGGCACCGTGTACGCCGGTCAGGATCTCGAGTTCCACGCACCGCTGGGCATTGGCGAGGAGATCACGATCAGCATCACGGCACGAGAAAAATTTGCCGAGACGCGCAAAGTGACTTTCGACTGCCTTGGCGTCAACGCCCGCGGCGAGACGATCATGAGCGGTAGTGCCCGGGTCATTGCGCCGCATACCCGGATCATCATGGACCGTCCGGACGCTGCCAAGGTCTCGATTCAGAGCCACGACCGCTTTGACAGCTTTGTCCAACGCTGCGGGAAACTGCCGCCGGTGGCGGTGGCGGTGGTGCATCCCTGTGACGAATCCTCGCTCGGCGCCGCCCTCGAGGCCGCCCGCGAAAACCTCATCGAACCGATCCTGGTTGGTCCGCTGGACAGGTTGCGCGCGGTGGCCGAGGAGTTCGGCTTCGACCTTGGCGCGGTACGCGTCGAAGACGTGCCGCATAGCCACGCCGCCGCCTTTCGCGCCGTCGAGCTGGTGCGCCTCGGAGAAGCCGCGGCGCTGATGAAAGGAAGCTTGCACACCGACGAACTGATGGCCGAGGTGGTCAATCGGCAAACCGGTTTGCGCACCGAGCGGCGCATCACGCATGCTTTCCTGATGGATGTGCCGACTTACCACAAGCCCTTGATCGTGACCGATGCGGCAATCAACATCGCGCCGGATCTCGACTGCAAACGCGACATTTGCCAGAACGCCATCGACCTGGCGCATGTGCTGGGTATCGTGCAGCCGAAGGTGGCGATCATTTGCGCCGTCGAAGGCATCAACTCGCGGATGGTGTGCACGACGGATGCCGCTTCGCTGTGCAAGATGGCCGACCGTGGTCAGATCACGGGTGCCATTCTCGACGGCCCGCTGGCCCTTGACAACGCGATCAGCAAGGAAGCCGCGCGGATCAAGAAGATCGATTCGGTCGTCGCCGGCGATCCCGACATTCTTGTCGTTCCCGACCTCGCCGCCGGCAACATTCTCGCCAAGCAGCTGACTTTCATGAGCAATGCCGATGGTGCGGGCATCGTGCTCGGCGCGCGCGTGCCGATCATCCTCACCAGCCGTGCCGATAACCGGCGTGCCAAGCTCGCCTCGTGCGCCGTTGCCTGCCTGATGGCCAGTGCCGTGCTGGCGCACGACGCAAGCAAAGTGGGAGGCTGAAATGGGAAACGGAATTCTGGTCCTCAACGCCGGTTCCTCGAGCCTGAAATTCTCGATCTTTAACGTCGGCGCTGCGAGTCTTCTCAGTGCCATGGCCGTCGGCCAGATCGAAGGGCTGGGCACGGCACCGCGACTCAAAGCCAAGGGTGCCGACGGCAGTGTCATTGCCGATGAGCAGTGGACGACGAGCGAAGTCGCCAACCACGGACAGGCTTTACAGGCGATCGCCACCCTGCTGCGCGCGCGCTTTTCAGGCCAGGAGCTGGTCGGCGTCGGTCACCGCGTCGTGCATGGCGGGCCGGATTACTCGGCGCCGCTACTGCTCACGCCGCAGGCCATGGAGATGCTCGCTACCTTCGTGCCGCTGGCACCGTTGCACCAGCCGCACAATCTTGCGGCCATCCGGGCGGTGGCAGAGGCCAGGCCCGAATTGCCGCAAGTCGCCTGCTTCGATACCGCTTTCCACCGCACGCAGGAGACGGTCGCACAGCTCTATGGTCTGCCCTATGAGTATTACGAGCGCGGTATCCGGCGTTATGGCTTCCATGGCCTGTCCTACGAGTACATCGCGGCCACTTTGCCGGAACTAGCGCCGGAAATCGCCAGTGGACGCGTGATCGTGGCACACCTCGGCAGCGGGGCCAGCATGTGCGCGATCGACAACGGTCGCAGCGTCGGCAGTTCGATGGGCTTCACCGCCCTCGACGGACTGCTGATGGGTACGCGACCGGGCAACCTGGACCCGGGCATCATCCTCTATCTGCTGCAGCAGGAAGGGATGAGCGCCAGAGACGTCGAGAGTATGCTCTACAAGCGCTCCGGCCTGCTCGGCCTGTCCGGCATCGGCAACGACATGCGCGTACTGCAGGAGAGTGACTCACCACGCGCGCGGCTGGCGATCGATCATTTCGTCTATCGCATCAGCCGTGAACTCGGCGGGCTGACCGCGGTACTCGGCGGCATCGACGCTTTCGTATTCACCGCCGGCATCGGCGAAAACAGCGCCTATATCCGCCGCCTGGTCTGCGAAAAGGCGAAATGGCTGGGCATCGACCTCGACCCGGCAGCCAACGAGCAGGGCGGTCCGCGCATCAGCAGCGTCGACAGCAAGGTTTCCGCGTGGGTGGTGCCGACCAACGAGGAGCTGATGATCGCCCGCCACACCTGCCAAGTGCTCGGGCTGTAATCAGGGTTGCAAGATCGCGGCTAGCGACTCGACTGCCAGCAGCAAAGCGAGCCGCGCTGCCCGCTTCAGCCGCGTGGGCTTCCACAGGCGCGTGCTTCGCTCTAATTGCTGTACGCTTTTTACGCTTGGGCGAGGCGATCGACGGGCGCGTCGAGCCGTAGTCGGCAGATGACTACCGAGAAATCTTCGGGATCGGCGGAGGTCGTGAAGCCGAGGCGGTTGGCGAGCCGAAGCATCGCCGTGTTGGCGCGCAGCACGAAACCTTCCATTTCCACCAGTCCGCGCGCTTTCGCCGCAGCGATCAGCGCGCTCATCAGGGTATGCCCAAGGCCGGTTCGAGCGTATGCGGCGGTGACGGTGACCGCGAATTCGCAGTTCGCGGGATCCTGGCCAATCATCAGGGAGCTGCCGCCCACGATGTCAATCCCATCGTCAGCCGGGATGGTGGCGACGATGCCGGTGCCGCGCTCGGGAATGAATGCGAGCACCCTGCGCAAGCGCTTCACGTCGGGTTTGCGGACCACGTGCATGAAGCGCATATAGCGGGTTTCCGGGTCCAGTCGCTCGAAGAATTGCAGGAGTTCACCCTCGTCCGAACAGTGCATCGCACGCAGGTGCACCGCACGTCCATCGCGCAGCACGACATCAGTATCATTGAACGAAGGGGAACTCACTTGCCGTCATCTCCGGAAGCACTGGACAGGAATCGACTTTGTCGCCGAGTCAGTTCAGGTCCGGATCGACGTAATAGGCTGCGGCACCCCAGTTGGCCTGCAGCGCGAAGCCCTTCTCGGTCAACTGGTAGACGTCGATGTAGGGATTGAAGGAGATGGTTCCTCCCGCCGAGCCGGCGCTCGCGGACGCGCCGACATCGCCGCCTGCCTTGCCGCCGATCTTGAACTGATCGAGTGCTGCCGCGGACTTGAAGACGAAGATTTGATACATGGTCTGGTAGCCCAGACCGGGACCGGTACCGGCGCGAATCGCCTGCATATAGGTTGGCTTGCCCGTCGCATTGTCGAAAATCACGCCCGGGCCGCGTGAGCCGACGACGACGAGCGCGTTGACCACGGTGATGTCGAAGACGCCATAGCCGACGGCGCCCGTGACGACGGCACGAGCGTCGGGCTGCGTTGCGTAAAGCTTGTCGAGCGCGGTCTTCGCCATGGCCAGCGTCTCTTTGCGCTCCTGCTTGATTTGTGCGCTGTCGAGATTGCGTGACTCGGGCTGCGTCTCGACGCTCGAGCAAGCGGAAAGCACGCCAAGTGAAGCGACGAGAAAGAGT
>Ga0209277_10001954_pt1 | contig 9977 bp, 5 predicted proteins | sample JI81AbrownDNA_FD_187503 | JGI IMG/M metagenome (GOLD analysis project Ga0209277, IMG submission 187503) | Wastewater effluent complex algal communities from Wisconsin, to seasonally profile nutrient transformation and Carbon sequestration -... | ecosystem: Engineered > WWTP > Effluent > Algae... | reverse complement strand
CCTGTCGTGGCCGGTGGAGCTGGCCCAGGGGGTGCCGGTGGAGATCACGATCGACATCGCGGCCGATCGCACGACCGCCTCGCTCTTCGATGCCGACCCCGGCGGCCCGGCTGTGGACTGGTCGGACTTCGTGGTCACGGCTGGCGACCAGCGCCTGAGCAAGCTCGTCAGCGCCGCGCTGGCTGACTTGCGCTGCCTGCTCCTGACCGATCCCCACGCGCCGCAGGACATCTTTGCCGCCGCCGGAACTCCTTGGTATCTCACGCTTTTCGGCCGTGACTCGTTGTGGGCTGCCCGGATGATGCTGCCCGTTGATATCGAACTTGCCGGCGGCACCCTGCGCGCGCTGGCCCGTCGCCAAGGGCGCGAGGTCACGCCCGAGACCGCCGAGGAACCAGGCAAGATCCTGCACGAGGTGCGCCGCACGACCTTCGTCGATGCGGTCCATGGCATGCAATTGCCGCCGGTCTATTACGGCACCGTCGATGCCACCGCCTTGTGGATGATCCTGCTGCACGATGCCTGGCGCCAGGGTTTGCCCGGGGAGCAGGTGCGCGACCTGCTGCCGAATCTGCGGGCGGCGCTGGCCTGGAATATCGCCGCGGCAGACAACGAAACCGGACTGCTGCGCTATCTCGACACCACCGGACACGGCCTGTCGAACCAGGGCTGGAAGGACTCCGGCGATTCCATGCGGCACCGCGACGGCGCCATCGCCCCGGCCCCGATCTCGCTGCTCGAGGCGCAGGCGTATGCCGTGGAAGCAGCCCTCGGGGCCGCGGAACTTTTCGATGCCTTCGGCCTCGAGGGTGCGCCGGCGGCCCGGGAGTTCGCCACGACCTTGGCCGAGAGAATCCGGGAGCGCTTCTGGGTGCACGACGAGGAGGGGCCCTATCTTGCGATGGCCATCGACGGCGATGGGGCACCGGTCGATGGCGTCGGGAGCAATATGGGGCATGTGCTCGGCACGGGAGCCCTCGATGACGCCGAAGCCGCCGCGACGATTCGCCGGTTGACATCGCCAGATCTATTGGGGGAGTTCGGGATCGGGACTCTCGGCCGGTCCAATCCGGCCTACAACCCCATCGGCTATCACACCGGGTCGGTGTGGACCCACGACTGCGCCATCGCCCTTTTGGGGATGGTGCGCCACGGGCAGGCCGGAGCCGGTATGTCGATCGCGCGCGGCCTGGTCGATTGTGCGGCGGCCCTGGACTATCGCGCGCCCGAGCTGTTCGCCGGCGAGTCGACCGGAGGGCGCCCCGCGCCATACCCGGCGTCGTGTCGTCCGCAGGCCTGGTCGGCCGCCTCCGCGATCGCGATCGTCGCCGCCGTGCTCGGCCTTGTGGTCGATGTCCCCGGTCGCCGGGTCACTCTGACGCCGATGCGACCCGCATCCTTTGGACCCGTGCGGGTGGCGGGCCTGCGCTTCGGCCGGCACCGGTTCAGTGTCGACATCGACGCGGCCGGCCGGGTCGGCGTCGCTGGTCTGCCGGATGGGGTCGAGGTCGACATTCGCTGACCTGGTTCGGCGGGCCTATACTCGAACATGTGTTCGATGCGCGGCCGCAGGCGGGACCTCCTGGGTGGCCCGGCGCGGTGCCGCCGCCCGGAGCCCCGGGCTGGGAGGTGCCAGCGGTGTCATGGCTTCTCGATCACTGTCCTGCGGACTATCGGCTGTATGCCGGGTGGCGCCGCCATCCCATCGCCCTCGCGTGGCTGGCCGAACGGCATGTGCAGGCGCAATTGATCGCGATGCGTCAGGCCTATCGGGAGGCGCGCGTCGAGATGAGTGATTATGTTCCGCCCGAAGGGATTTCGGACTTGATGACCGGGCTGGAGCGCGAGGGTGTCCGCTTGCTCGCGGCGGCACGCGGAGCCAAGCTCATTCACGAGGCGCTGCAGGGCAAGAACTTCGTCGCGAAGTTGTGAGCGCACCGCCGGGATGGACAGGCCGGCGCCGGTGGACATCGCGTGTGATCCTCGTGCGGATCCGGCGGTGGATGCCGTGCCTCCAGGTGCGCAGCGCGTAAACTCCAAGGGTTTACGCGCCCGCCCGTGGCACGACATATCCCTCCTGGAAGGACCGGCCGCACCCGTGACTTTGCTGGACCAGATCACCGGACCGGCGGCGGTCAAGGCGCTGCCCGCAGACGCCCTGCCTCAGCTCGCGCAGGAGGTCCGTGACTTCCTCATCACCTCGGTGTCGCGCACCGGCGGCCATCTCGGGCCCAATCTCGGCGTCGTCGAGCTGACGATCGCTTTGCACCGGGTCTTCGACAGCCCCCGTGACGCCATCGTCTTCGACACGGGCCACCAGTCCTATGTCCACAAGATCCTCACCGGTCGCCAGGACTTCTCCGGGCTGCGCACCCGTGGCGGGCTCTCCGGCTATCCCAGCAGGGGCGAGTCCGCGCACGATGTCGTCGAGAACTCGCACGCCTCGACCTCGCTGTCCTGGGCACACGGCATCGCGAAGGGCCGCCAGCTCGCCGGTGATCGGACCCGGCACACGGTGGCGGTGATCGGTGATGGGGCGCTCACCGGCGGGATGGCGTGGGAGGCGCTGAACAATATCGCCGCGGACAAGGAGTTGCCGCTGGTGCTTGTCGTCAACGACAACGAGCGGTCCTATGCGCCCACCATTGGGGGGATGGCCGAGCATCTCGCCACCTTGCGCACCACCCAGGGCTACGAGAGCTTCCTCGAATGGGGCAAAAGCACCTTGCGGCGGGCCCCGGTGCTCGGCGGCCCGATGGAGCGGGCCTTGCACGGGGTCAAGAAGGGCATTAAGGATATCGTTGCGCCCCAGGGACTTTTCGAGGATTTAGGGCTGAAATATATCGGTCCCGTCGACGGTCACGACGCGATCGCCCTCGAGGGTGCGCTGCGCCGGGCGAAGGCTTTCGGCGGCCCGGTGCTCGTGCATGTCCTGACCGAAAAGGGCCGCGGCTATGAGCCGGCGCGCCGCGACGAGGCCGATCAATTCCACGCGGTCGGGGTCATCAATCCCGAAACCGGGCTGCCCTTCGAGATCGCCGGCCGCGCGTGGACCGATGAGTTCGCCGACGAGATGGTCCGCCTCGGCGCCGAGCGCCCCGATGTCGTCGCGGTGAGCGCGGCGATGACTCTGCCGGTCGGGCTCGGGCCCTTCGGCGCGGCATACCCGGAGCGCTTGATCGACGTCGGGATCGCCGAGCAGCACGCGGTGACGATGGCCGCAGGCCTCGCCTTCGCCGGGCTGCACCCCGTGGTCGCCGTCTATGCGACCTTCCTCAACCGCGCCTTCGATCAATTGCTCATGGATGCCGCCTTGCACCGGGCAGGCATCACCGTGGTCCTGGACCGGGCCGGCATCACCGGCCCCGACGGCGCCTCGCATCACGGCATGTGGGATATGACGATCTGCTCGGCCATCCCCGGCCTCCGGCTCAACGCGCCCCGCGATGGCGCGAGCGTGCGGCGGGCGCTGCGCGAGGCGGTGGCCGTCAGCGACGCACCGACTGTCGTGCGCTTCCCCAAGGGCAGCGTTGGTGCCCCACTGGAGCCCGTGGCTACCCGCGACGATCTCGACGTCATGGCCGATCACACCGGGGGCGCGCAGATCGAGCAGCTGCTCATCGCGGTCGGTTCCATGGTCCCCACGGCGATCACGGTCGCGGAGAAGCTTGCCGCCGATGGCGTGCGCACCCTCGTGGTCGATCCGCGCTGGGTCATCCCGGTCTCACCGGCGTTGATCGATCTGGCCGGCTCCGCGCGCCGCGTCGCGGTGATCGAGGACAACCTGGTCGTCGGCGGGATCGGCTCGCAGGTGGCCGCGGCGGTGCGTGGCGCCGGGCACGAGGTGCCGGTGCGCTGCTTCGGCATCCCTCGCGAATTCCTCGACCATGCCAGCCGCGGTCAGGTGCTCGATCACATCGGCCTGACGCCGGAGGCGATCGCCACCGCGCTGACCCCGAATCCCTGACGGCCGGTGGGCCGCCAGGGATCCGAGTCCCCTGCTCGTATGCCGTGCCCTCAGCGCCGGGTGACCTGCACGATGCTCGGGCGCGGGCCGGCGAAGACGCCGGAGCCATAGTCCGGGAAGGCCGACTGCGGCGTCTCCCAGGAGCCACCCTCGCCCGGGTGCTGGACGGCGACGAAGACCGAGCCGTCCCGGTCGTGGATCACCGGGCCGCACGTCTCGGCGCCGGCGGGCACCGAGAGGAATTGCCGCACCCGGCCGCGCAGCGCCCCGGCCGTCTCGACGCAGTGCAGCGCGTCGTCCAAGCCGATGGCGCTGGGCTGGCCATCGGTGGAGATCCACAGATTGCCGCGGCTGTCGAAGGCCAAATTGTCGGGGCAGGAGATCGGCGAGACCGCACCGGTGTAGCCGCCGAAATATGTTCCGGCAGAGGCCTTGTCACCGCAGATAAGGAAGAGCATCCAGCGGAAGCGGGTGCCGGTGTGCTTGCCCCCGACCTCGGTGATCTCCACGACGTGACCATCCTTGTTGGCCGGTCGCGGGTTGGCCTCATCGGCCGGGATCTCGCCGGGCAGGCCGCGCTTGGTGTTGTTGGTGCAGGCGACATAGATGCGCCCGGTGGCCGGGCTCGGCTGCACATCCTCGGGCCGGTCCATCGGCGTGGCCGCGACCTTGTCGGCGGCCAGGCGGGTGAAGACGAGAACCTCCGCGATCGTCATACCCGGCACGAGAGAGCGACCGCCGCGCGTCAAGGGAATCCAGATGCCGGTGCCATCGCTGATCCCGTCCTCGAAGCCGTCGCCGGTGAAGCGGGCGACGAAGAGGTCGCCATTGCTGAGCAGCTTCTTGTTGTGGGCACGCGCAGCGGCGGTGCCGCTGGGGTCGAAGCTGTCTCGTGAGACGAACTTGTAGAGATAGTCGAAGCGCTCGTCATCACCCATATAGGCCACCGCCTTGCCGGTGGACTCGTCGATGACGATATTGGCGCCCTCGTGCTTGAACCGGCCCATTGCGGTGTGCTTGACCGGGGTCGAGCTGGGGTTCTGCGGGTCGATCTCGACCACCCAGCCGAAGCGATTGGGTTCATTGCGGTATGCCGTGCCGGTTGCGTCGAAGCGGGGGTCGATCGCGCGCCAATTGCGCTCGTCGCCATCGGGCCCGAGGCCATAGCGCGCCTCGCGCTCGTCCTCGCCGCCGCAGACGAAATACTGGTTGACGTTCTCCTCGCCAGAGACCACTGTGCCCCACGGCGTGGTGCCTCCGGAGCAGTTGTTCAGCGTGCCGAGCACTCGCTTGCCGGTGGCATCGGCGGCAGTGCGCAGCAGCGGGTCGCCGGCCGCCGGGCCGTCGACCGTGAAGGGGGTCGCGGCGGTGAGGCGGCGGTTGCGGCGCCCGCCCACGACATACGACCAGGTCTTGCCGGCGCCGGAGCGGCGCAGTTCCACGACGGAGAAGCCGTGCGCGGCGATGGCGGTGCGCGCGACCTCGGCCGGGTCGGCATCGGGGGCGAACATGATGTTCTCGTTGGTGTATTCGTGATTCGCGACCAGGACCGCGCGGGTGCTGCTGCCGGGGTCCGGGATGATGTCGAGGTAGTCGCAGTTGTAGCCGAACTGCTTGGCCTGGGCAGCGGCCGTGGTGCCGCCCGCCGTCAGGTTCGCGGTGCCGCTGAAGAGTGGGTCACCCCAGCGGATGATCGCGTCCCAGCGATAGCCCGCGGGCACCCGCATGAGGTCGACATCGCTGGTCGCCGGGGCGATGGCGCCGAACGGGAGCGAGGACGTCTGGGCCGCGGCCGGTTCGGCGAGGGTGGCCGCACCCGCGACCGAGAGGGCGAACGCGCCGCCAAGAGCGGAGCGGCGCGTCAGGGCGGCACTCGCGATCTCGCGGAAATTGGTGGTGGCGCTGGTGTTCGGCACGGGCTTGGCGCACGCATCGCCGCAGCGCAGGTGGCAGGTCACCGGATGGCGATTGCCGTGGGTCAGGCCGAGCATCGGCAGGGCGCGGCGGGCAGGCGAGATGGTCATCGGAACTCCTGATCGAGGCAGGGCCGGCGCGGGGCCGCCGGGCCGTGCTCACGGTGTCAAGAGCCGGCGGGCGTTTTGGGAAACGCGACATGACGCTCGGGGGAGCGTTCGGCAACAACTGGCAATCGCCGCCGCGCGCGGGGGCCAGTGGCCGCACCACCAGCCCCCGCGCGCGGCGGGTGGCTCAGATGTCGCGGAAGGTCTCGACCTTGGCGCCGAGCTTGGTCAGGCGCTCGGCCAGATCCTCATAACCGCGGTGGATGACATAGACATTGCGCAGCACCGAGGTGCCGGGTGCGGCGAGCATCGCCAGCAGTACGACGACGCCGGGGCGCAGGGCGGGCGGGCAGACGACCTCGGCGGCGCGCCACTTCGGCGTCGGGCCCTCGATCATCACGCGGTGCGGGTCGAGCAATTGCACCTTCGCGCCAACCTTGGTCAGCTCGGTCAGATAGATCGCGCGGTTCTCATAGACCCAGTCGTGGATCATCGTCGTGCCCTCGGCCTTGGCGGCGATGAGCGCGAAGAAGGGCAGATTGTCGATATTGAGGCCGGGGAAGGGCATCGGGTGGATCTTGTCCGCGGGCGCCTTGAGCGGGCCGGGGATTGTCGTGAGGTCCACGAGGCGGGTATGCCCGTTCGCCGAGACATACTCCGGGCTCAGGTCGTACTGCATACCCATGGTTTCGAGGGTTGCGAGTTCGATCTCGAGGAACTCGATCGGCACCCGGCGGATGGTGATCGCCGAGTCGGTGACGACGGCGGCGGCGAGCAGGCTCATCGCCTCGATCGGGTCCTCGGACGGCTGATAGTCGACGTCGACGTCGATGTGCTGGACGCCGGTGATCGTCAGCGTCGTGGTGCCGATGCCCTGGATATCGACGCCGAGCTTCTGCAGGAAGAAGCACAGGTCTTGGACCATGTAGTTGGAGGAGGCATTGCGCACGACGGTGGTGCCGGGGTGGCGGGCGGCGGCGAGCAGGACGTTCTCGGTGACGGTGTCGCCGCGCTCGGTGAGGATGATCGGCTTGTCCGTGCCGCCGCCGAGGCGGACGGAGGCCTCATAGAAGCCTTGCGTGGCGTGCACGGTCAGACCGAAGTGGCGCAGCGCGATCATGTGCGGCTCGACCGTGCGGGTGCCGAGATCGCAGCCCCCGGCATACGGAAGCTGGAAGGCCTCAAGCTCGTGCAGCAGCGGGCCGAGGAACATGATGACCGTGCGGGTGCGCCGGGCCGCGTCGATGTCGATGGCGTCGAGGTCGAGCACCGCCGGGGGGATGATCTCGAGGTCGGAGGTGCCAGGCAGCCAGCGGGTCTTGACCCCGATGGAGCCGAGCACCTCGATGATCCGATTGACCTCCTCGATGCGCGCAAGGCTGCGCAAGGTGGTGCGGCCCTTGTTGAGCAGCGCGCCACAGAGCAAGGCGACGGCGGCATTCTTGGAGGTCTTGACGTCGATCTCGCCGGACAGCTTGTGCCCGCCCTCGACGCGCAGGTGCTGCGGCTGGGAGTGCCCGAGCGAGACGAACTCGCTGTTGAGCGCCTCGCCGATCCGGGCAAGCATTTCCAGGCTCAGGTTCTGGCCGCCTTGTTCGATCCGGACCACGGCACTCTGACTGGTGCCGAGTTGTTCTGCGAGGTCGTTCTGCGTCATACCCTGATGACGCCGCGCATCACGGATCAGGTTGCCGATACGGGCCAAATAGTCCTCTGACATGAGTCACCATGGTAACTCACATGTGAGATATGCGCGCGTTGGACTCTTGGTGGGCGTGTCGCGACCCGCCCGAGAGTGCGCCGTGGATCGTCCGGCGGCGCACTCCCGGGTGAGGTTTGGCTCAGCGGGCGGAGGCGGCCCCGGCCGGCAGGAAGCGGGAGCCGCTGGCGCGCTCTGAGAAGCCCTCCCGATCCAGCAGCGGGGTGATCCCGCCATTCCAGAACTGGAATCCGGCACCGGTGATCAGGGCCAGATCGATGTCCATCGGCGCCTGGGCGACACCATCGCTGAGCATCAAGGCGACCTCGTCGGCGATCGCGCCGAGCACCCGGTCGTGGACCTGCTCCGCGGTCAACTCGACCGGATTCTCCGCCGCGACCTGGACGCTCGGGTCGAAGGCCGGCTTCTTGGCCTCGACAAGCGCCGTGACCGTCGGCGAGACATAGAAGCGGTCGCCGAAGGCTCGGTGCAGCGTCTGCGCATTGTGCAGGGCGATGGCCGGACCGACCAGCCCGAGCAGGACGTATGGCGGCATGGGCGCCAGGCCGGCGACCCCCTGGTCCGCGACGGCCGAGGGTGTGCCCTCATCGACGATCCGGCTGTATTCGCCCATGAACCGGCCGAGGATGCGGTTGACGATGAAGCTCGCCGAGTCCTTGACGAGGATCGTCGTCTTCTTCAGCCCCTTGCCGACGGCGAAGGCCGTGGCCAGGGCGGCGTCATCGGTCTGCGCGCCGGGGATGATCTCCAGCAGCGGCATGACGGCGACCGGGTTGAAGAAGTGAAAGCCGACGACGCGCTCTGGGTGGGCCAGGTCCGCCGCCATCTCGGTCAGCGACAGCGAGGAGGTGTTGGAGGCGAGCACGCACTCGGGCGAGACGATCTCCTCCAGTTGGGCGAAGACCTGCTTCTTGACCGACATCTCCTCGAAGACCGCCTCGATGACGAACTCGGCGTCCGCCATACTCGCCTTGTCGGTCGTGCCCGTCACGAGCGCGGTCAGCTTGTTGGCGCCATCATGGCTGATCCGGCCCTTGCCCTGGAGGTCGGCGATCTGGCCACGGACATAGGCCACACCCTTGTCCACCCGCTCTTGGTCCAGGTCGGTCATGACGACCGGGACCTCTAGGCGTTGGGCGAAGAGGAGGGCGAGTTGGCTGGCCATGAGGCCGGCGCCGACGATCCCGACCTTGGTGACCGGCCGGGCGAGTGCCTTGTCCGGAGCGCCCGCCGGCCGCTTGGCCCGCTTTTGGACCAGGTCGAAGGCATAGAGTCCGGCGCGCAATTCATCGCCCATGAGCAGGTCGGCGAGGGCCTCGTCCTCGCCGGCGAAGGCGGCCTCGCGGCTCGCGGTCCGTGCGGAACGGATGAGGTCCAAGGCCCGATAGGGCGCCGGCGACTTGCCGCCGGTCTTGACGTCGACCAGCGCCTTCGCCATGTCGATGGCGCCATTCCACGCCGCCTCGTCCTTCTCGACGGGGGTGCGCTCGATGGTGCGTTCGCCGGACAGGACCGCGGCCGCCCAGTGCAGAGACTCCTCGAGGAAGTCGGCCGGCTCGAAGATCGCATCGGCGATGCCGAGCTTGAAGGCCTGCGGGCCTTTGAGCATCCGGTTCATGTTGAGGGGATTCTCGATGATGACCTGAAGCGCCTTCTGTACCCCGATCAGGTTCGGCAGCAGAAAGCAGCCGCCCCAGCCGGGCACGAGCCCGAGGAAGCATTCCGGCAGCGCGAGGGCGGGCACGCCGGCGGAGATCGTGCGGTAGTCGCAGGCCAAGGCAATCTCGACCCCGCCACCCATGGCGGCGCCATTGATGAAGGCGAAGGTCGGGACTGGCAGGTCCATGAGGGCCCCGAAGGCGGCGTGGCCGGCGCGGGCGATGTCGAGCGCTTGCTGCCGCTCGGTGACGAAGGGGACGCCGCTGAGGTCGGCACCGACGGCGAAGATGAAGGGCTTGCCGGTGATGCCGACGGCCTGGATCGCACCCGCCTCGGCCCGCTCGCGCAGCCGCGTGATCACTGCGTCGAGCCCGGCGATGGTCGCCGGCCCGAAGGTATTGGGCTTGGTGTGGTCAAAGCCGTTGTCCAAGGTGATCAACGCCAGCGTCCCCGCACCGCCGGGCAGGTTGACGTCCTGCACCAACGCCTTGGTGACGATCTCGTCCGGGAACGCCGTCTGTGCGGCAGTGGTCAGGGTCTCGGTCATGGCTCAGGCCTCCTGCCCGCTCGACGCATCGGCAAGGGCAGCGTTGTCCTCGCCTTCACGGGG
>Ga0209277_10001950_pt1 | contig 9994 bp, 6 predicted proteins | sample JI81AbrownDNA_FD_187503 | JGI IMG/M metagenome (GOLD analysis project Ga0209277, IMG submission 187503) | Wastewater effluent complex algal communities from Wisconsin, to seasonally profile nutrient transformation and Carbon sequestration -... | ecosystem: Engineered > WWTP > Effluent > Algae... | reverse complement strand
AGGTAGAGCTTGGAAATAATTCTTATATTCAATTAATTTTTCTGTACCTCGATGAAGAAGACCAATATGTGGTTCTGCACGTTCTACAACTTCACCTGTTAATTCTAAAACTAGTCTCAACACTCCGTGCGCTGCAGGATGTTGAGGTCCAAAATTTAATATTAAAGTTTTTTTTTTTAAAGTGTTTGATTTTATTGAGTTTCAAGAATAAAATAGACTTCGATTCATTATAATAGTTAACTAAATGAATAATTTAAAGTTTTTCTCGATGGTAATATAAAAGTTTCTTGAACTTGTATTTTAAAATTTATTAATTTAGCTAAATAGTAATTAGCTCTCTTATTAAATCTAGCTATTAATGAAGCTAGTAAAATTGTAGCTTTTTTTTCTAATTTTGATTCAAATAATAAAAAAAAAAAGTAAACAACACCTAACATAGTTATAAAATGCCCAACAGTTGACATACTTTGTCAACCCATATATATTGCTGGGAAATCATGTAATCGTCTAGGTAAGCCAGAAAAACTAACTCAAAACATAGGGATAAAAGCTAATCAGTGGCCTCCTGTATATAAAAAAATATGTGCGTGGGCAAAAACTCTAGAATATTTTGTTTGAAATAATATTGGAAAATAAAAATAAAAACCTACAAATATTGACATAATAACCGCACCAGATAACATTAAATGAAAATGAGCAACTACATATAAAGTATCATGCATCGATATATTTAAACTAACATGAGATAATCACATACCAGTAAATCCTGCTACTAAAAAAAAAAATATAAATGATAAAACAGAAGAAAAAACAATTTCATTTCGTAAAAAACCATTAATTAAAGTAAATGTTCAATTAATTACCTTAATTGTTGCTGGCATTGAAATCATTATTGTAATTGTACTATATAAAGCTCTACTACGATGATCTAATCCTATTAAGTACATATGGTGTCCTCATACTAAAAAACCCATATAATTCATAATATAAATTGCTCATATAAGATGATGTTTTGATGCTAATCGTCTAAAATTAATTGAAGGAAGAACAGAATTTACTACTCCAAAAGCTGGTATAACTAAAACATAAACTTCTGGATGTCCAAAAAATCAAAATAAATGATGGAAAAAAATCGGATCTCCACCGTAAGCAAAATCAAAAAAAGATGTTTTTCAATGTCTATCTAATACTAACATTAACATTGCAGATCCTAACACAGGAGTAATAACTGCTAATGCTCTTAACATTAGTAATACTGTAATACTAACAAAAGGCAATAATATTCTTCTGTTTCTTAATCCTGGGATTGATAGAGTTCTTCTAGTTGATAATAAATTTACTAAAGAGATAGTAGTACTGATACCAGCGTAATATACTCCTAAAATTAACATATCCTGTATACCAACTCCAGTATACTTAACTTTAGAAGAAAATGGTGTAATAAAAGTTCAACCAGCTACTGTTTGAGCAGCATTAGTACATTTAGTTATATGTCTTTTTTGTCTTTTTACTGTTTTAGAATTGTGAACTAAAAATCAAAAAGTTTCAGGAATAAAATTTATATATTTTCAAAAAAATAATTTTCAAGAATTTTCAGTTAAAGTTGGTGTAATTGCTTTGCTAAAATGATTTTCTATTAGTTTTTTTATTGTTTCTTCATCGAATTTTTTTTTATCTCTATTACCTTCTTTAAAAAAACTTCCAACAGAATTGATGATTGGGAATTTTACGGTTTCATCTCAGTATAATAAACCACTATGACTATTAATATTTTTTAATTTAAAATAATTTTCGACTTTTTCATTACTAGTTCAATACACATTTCGCATAAATCCTATTTTTGCTATTAAAAGATAACCACATGGTTGTATTCAAAAACCTAGACTATTTAAACGAGGAAATGCTACATCCTTGCTTCCAACATGATAAGGTAAAAAAAAATTTGCAAAACCACCAAAAAAAACAGGAACAACAACAAAAAAAATCATTATAAGAGCATGAGCTGTAATAACTTGTAGATATTTTAAAGAATCTCCTCCAAAAAAAGGACTACCTGGATACGCCATTTCTAAACGAATAGCACTAGCTAATAATGCTCCAGACATACTAGTTATCATTGAAAAATAAAGATAGTTTAACCCTAATTTTTTATGATTTATTGTATACATATATTTTTTAACTATTTGTTTAATGATTAACATATAGTTAAACATTTTTAATAACATATTTAAAATTTAAAATAAAGAAAACATAGGAAATAAATCAATAAATTCTATAGAATATAAACTATTACTATCTGTAAAAAATCAATAATAAACAGTATCATAATAACGTCTAAAAATTCATTTAGTTCATTGCACACAAAATAGCATATTTAATAATAATAAAATTATACAATTTTGTATTACAAATCCGAATATAGGGTAATATATTTTTTTTCGTTCATAAGATTTATATAGTAAAAATAATCATGTAAAAAAAATAAAAATAAAATGTCAATATTTTGCTATTAAAGCTAAGGTTAGATATTGTGTTTTAACTCTAATTTTTGGATTTTCTTGTTCTAAAACTCATAGTTTAAAATCTTCAGAATAATCTCAAGTTATTTCAAAGAAGGTACTAATTAAGTAATAAAACTGGTAGCTTTCCAATAAAAAAATATAAATCATTAAAACGCTATTAATAACTAGGTGTAAAATTTGTTGTTTTGAAGACATTGTAGGTATATTTAATATTAAGTAATAACTATAGAAAATAATAATTATAATTATAATAATTGTAAAAAAAAAAGTTACTAAATTAGGTAAAAAAAGTTGATTTAAGTTAGATTCATCATACATATATAAAGGTTCTTGCGAACTATTTAAATAATAATAAAAAAATAACGTAAATAAAAATCCTTCAACTAATCAAAAATAAGAGTTAGTACGTTTTCAAAAACGTTGTATAGCACTTGTAAATTTACCATTTTTATAACGTTTAATAAAGAAATTAAATCCGCTCATTAACCATAAAAAAAAGAATCCCAAGACACATCAAATACCAATGTTGGTATATATTTCTATTTTAAAAAAATTTACTAATAAGAATAGCATTAATAAGCTTACTATAACAGGAATAGCGACTGTTTTAATAAAATTATAAATTCTAAGAAAACTTAAATATGAATTTAAATTTATTAGAAATTTAAATAAAGGTTTAAAATTATAACTCGAAATAACATAATTTAATGTGATTGCATATTTATTATTAAACGATAAATATCTATTATTTAATTTTAATTTTGTTAAAGTTAAATAAGAAAATTTATACTCTAATATTATTAAGTTAAACATTGATTTGTATTTTTTTATATAAATTATAAATTTATTTTTTAAAAAATTAAAAGATAATAATTCTGTTACTAGAATTTGATAAAAAACTTTTAATAATATGATTATTTTATTTAAAAAAGAATATTTGTTATTATTTAATTTTTGGTTTACTAAATTTAAAACAGCGATTTGTGCTTTTGCATTTTTTAAAGAAAATACATATAAAATATTATTGTTAATTAAAAATTCACTTAAAAAATTATAGTTATTTTGTAAAACTACATATAATAACGTTATGTAGTAACTTTGTTTAAAAAACTTTAGTTTAAGATAAATGTTAACTATTAATTCATTCTTATTTAAATTGTTGTAGTTATTAATATATTTTATAGTTGATAAGTTTTGTATTGTATTATTTAATAAATTTACTATTTTATGAAAACTAAACATTTAACTTTATAAGTAATTATATAACAGTAAAATTCTATTATTTATTGAAAATCAAACATTAATTTTATAAGTTTTGTATAATATTTTTAGTTTATTTAAAAAAAAAAATCTTAAGTAAGATTCTTTAAAAAAAAAATTTAATAATCCATTATATAAAATAAAACAAATTATAATCACAATAATATTTAAAATAATTAAAGAGTAATTTATATCGCTAAAAATAAAATTTGACAAATAAAATCGAGTAAGTTAAGTCGATTTTTAATAAACAATTCTAAAGAAACAGGAATCGAACCCGTGATATCAGTTTTGAAGACTGAGGTTTTACCACTAAACTATTCTTTAATTAATTTATAATATTGTAGATATTAAAGTTAAATATTTATTTTTTGTTTTTTTTAAATTAATTAATTTAGTTAAAAAAAACAAAAAAGTTATTAATTCATTAGAGTGTACATATGCATGTTTATTATTAAAATAATCTACTGATAAAACAGTGAAATCAATTATAAGTCATACATAAACGCTTACTATTCATATAAATAAAAAAATTAAATTTTCTAGTAATAATGTAATAAAAAAAAAAAAATTATTAAATAATTCATAAAATGTTAAACTAGTCATTTAAATCTCTTTTGTTTATTCCACCCACAGATTCTTCTACGGGTACCTTGTGTCAACTTAACTCAAATCACCTAAAACCTAGTCAGAAGTTCCAATCACTTTACTATCGTGCGTAATCGAAAATGGTCAATTACATACAATAGTGCGTTAATTATTATCTAATTAACGCTAAGGTAAAGCTCTAGTTAAATACTCAAGCTTTAAAACTTTTAAGTTTGTATTTATATTTTTATATATAAACGATGTATACAATACTATTAAAATAATTGGAAAAATTGGAAAAATTGGTCTACGACTTTGCTAGGCTTTAAACTCTCCGAGTGTGATGGGCGGTGTGTGCAGGATTAATTTATTAATTCATCGTAACATACTCATTTACGACTACTAATGATTTCGACTTTACCACTTCAAGTTTCAGAAATGATTCCGTACTATGGTAATTTTTGGAGATTACTTCCGATTGCTCGTTTGTTACTCTTTGTTTTTACCTTTGTAACACGTGTGTTGCCCAGTTTACTAAGACCGTGAGGACTTGACTTCAGCCACGTTAATTTTATTAATATTAACATTATTAACCAAAAAATTAGTTAATAATGTTTAAACCATTAAAATTAATAGAAAAATAAATATAACTAACAATAACATATATGTGGTTATATACTTATATATCGTGTTAGACATCGCTGTTTGTTACTAACTAGTAATGATGGTTAATAACAATTATATATACTAAACTGTGGGTTTTGTTCGTTTATAAAACTTAATTTTACATCTCAAAACACGAACTGACGACAGCCATGCAATACCTGTTTAAATTATAAATTATAAAGTGTATATAATTTAGATAATTTACTGTCAAACTGGTAAGATTCTACGTGGATTATCGCATTAAACCACATGTTCCACCATTCGTTTTAATCCCCGCCAATTCTGTTAACTTTGAGTCTTGCGACTACACTCACCAGGCGGATTGTTTAGCGTTAACTTTTAACAATCATTGTTTACAGTAAGGGTTACCAGGGTCTCTAATCCTGATCACGATCCCTACTTTCATACCTCAACGTCAGAAAATATAAGAAAAGCACATTAGTGAAGCGGCAAACATTCTTAGGTAGTTACATTTTATCGTTATCTAAGAAAATCTCTTATCTTTATATTTACTCAAGAGTCTATATTAAAATTTTCCATCTTTTATGAATTGATTAAATCTTTTACTAACTCCGTCTACGTATCCTTTACGCCCAATCATGCTGAATAATGCTAGTCACTCAGGTATTACCGCGGCTGCTGGCACCTGTATTTGCCATGACTTCTTTTTATGTTTATCCTCAAATGCTCACATACGTATAAGCTTTACGACTTTAGTCTTCTTCACTTCCGCTAAATCAATAGGTCATGCTTTCGCACATTGCCTAATATTCTTCACTGCTGCCTCAGGGCGGGGTTGTTTCCATACCCCATGTGGTTGATCCTTCTCTCAAATCAACTAGAGATCATAGGCTCAATAAATTGAATACCTAATCCCACACGCTTAGGTCTAATATACATCTATACTATTTAGTAAGATTTATGTACTTATGTACATATAAAGTTTTGCTTTTTATATTATCACCAAAAACATGTTTACTCACCTCGACGCTAGTCGTTTAATTTTACTAAACAATTTAATATTAATTAAACTCCTCAACTTGCATGTGTTAGACGTTTAGCTAGCATTAACTCCAAGCCAAGATCACACCTATAATTATCAATTCTTAACCTTTATAAAAAAAATTTATCAATTATATTTAAATTTAATATTATTTTTATCTATCTTTTTAGTATCAAAAATTATACCAACACGGTGTAATCTTTTTATACCTCGTCTTTGTCATCATACTAAAAATTGTTCAAAAGGTAAAGCGCATAATTTTATAGGCATATGGTGATGATATCTTCCACAAATTTCTGCACATTGACCGTAATAAAAACCAATATTGTCTATATAAAAAGTGTGGTGTGTTGATCTACCAGGCACGCAATCTAATTTTAATCCAAGACCTGGAATAAATCATGAATGAACTACATCATAAGAGTTAGTAATAACTGTTATATTTACATGAGCAGGCAATACTAACGTTCTTTTAGTTCTTAGTAAACGTCTAGCTAAATTTACAGGAACGATTTCTCCTCTATGTCTATTGTATTTAATTGATCGATGATAATCAAAAATTTGATTATAATCTGCTTTTAAATTTAAAGGAGTTAATAACGAAGATTTTAAAGTTAACGCACTATTATTAATATTTGTTGTTAAAGGTTCATGAGTTACAGAATCATAAAAAACTTTTGATTGAAATTTAAATTTTTGAATTCGTTTATATTTTTTTTGTTTAAAACCTCAAATTAGCTCTGCATTTTTTGTTTTTGGTTCTAAAGCACCATTTTGTAAAAAAAATTTAGTTGTTAAAAAAATATTTTTATTAACTTCACCTTCACTATTTAGTAAAATATTTAAATTATGTTTTGTTAATGTTCCTTTTATAAAAGTAAATGCTTTAACTTTAGTCGAATCTAAAACATTTGATGAGAATTTTACAGTATTATCTAAATTTGTGTTATTATAATTTTTATTATTTTTTATTAACAAATTATTAAAATAATTAAAATCTATAGCAGCTACATTGTTAATTTTATTTAAAGAAAAGTATATTTTTGTATTGATATTGCTTAGATTATTAATATTATTTAAATTTGTATTTATATTAGGTACATTAATTGATGGTTGTATGTATATATAATTATTATTTAAAGATTCAATAGTTGTTTTTGTTATTTTATTATCTTTTAATCTTTTTAAATAAAGTTCTTTAAACTCTAGTTGTGTTCCTAATTGTAATGCTTGATAATATGAATCAGCACAATAAGATTCATGAGGAGTAAATACTACTCATTTATTATTACCAATGTTTTTAGGTGCAGCAAGAATGCTTTGAGCTGCAGCTGCATCAAATTTGTAAGCTCAGTATCACTGTTTACCTTGAACTCTTAAAGTAAATAAGGAGCTTTCGTTTTGTCACTCTATCATTCTTAAAATAAAATTTGAATTTACTAAAATATTACCACATCAACTTAATGGTATTAAAGCTACTAAAAAATCTCCTCATTTACCGTGGCCACGAATACTAGTATTAATAACTGGGTTAAAATGAAAGATATTTTTATTTATAATACGAATAATAATAAAAAAATATAAAGCTCAAAATAAAGAAAATCAAAATCATCATCAATATTGTCATTGTGATAAATGAACTAAAATATCTGATTTATAAGTTGAAAATCCGTAATTAAAATTACTTAGTGTATTTGCTTCTGTCATGATTTGACCTCACATTTAAGTTAAAAAATAAAAACTAAACTAACTAGTATACATACAGTTAAAATAATGAGTTCTATTGTAAAATAATTTTTTCTTCAAGAAAAAATTAATAAACACATAAAAATAAAAGTATAAAATGCGTAAAAATAAATATAGTAAGTTGCGTATAGTTTATAAAATAAATGTTTATTTACAATATATAAATTAATATAATCCGTGTTGTGTAGATGGTTAAAAAAATTAATTATATTTACGCTAACAAATCAATTTCCTAAAATAGAAACTAACAAAGATATTATTATTAATAAACTTACTGCAAATACATGATTAAATTTAATAATTTTTAAAACACCATTAGTAATAAACGACGAATTTATTAAAATACTATTTGGATTAGTTCTTAAACCTTTATATAAATCAAATACGGAATAATAAACTAGTCTAAAAAAGTAAACTAAACCTGATAATAAACCAACAAATATTAGTCCTATAGTAAAGAAATCAAAAGTTCCTGTTATAAAAATTTTTAAAAATAAATTTTTATAAGTAGCACCTATAGTAAAAGGAAGTCCAGCTAAATTCATACTACAAAAAATTAATAAAACGGAATCACCTAATAAATAGGTACCACCACAACCCATTAATCTAGTATCTTGACTTTCATAAAAACGTATAAAAGAACCTGCGCAGTAAAAAGTAGCTGCTTTAAACAAACCATGTAAAAATAAATAAACAATAGTAACTTCAAAATAATTATTACTAGCTAATATTCATAAAAATCCACAATGGCTCATTGTGGAATACGCTAATAATTTTTTCATATCTGTTTGACTAGCAGCTACTATTCCTCCATAAGCAGCAGTAAGAGCTCCTAAAAAAGTTAAAAAATTAATATATTCGAAATATAAAAATAATATGTTAAATTTACAAATTAAAAAAATTCCAGCAGAAACTAAAGTTGCTGAATGTATTAAAGCAGACGCTGGTACTGGTGCTTCCATAGAGTCAGGTAATCATAAGTGACCTCCTATTTGAACAGATTTTATACTACACGCTAATATTAAAGTAAAAATTCCTAAGTTAAACAAATAATTATCTCCTATACCTTCTCACAATATTATATATAAAAAAGTGTCACAATCTGTTGTATTTGTTAATGTGTAAAAAGATACAAGTGCTGTTAAAAAAAAAATGTCGCTAGCTAAGTTAAACGTAAAAGCTTTAATACTTGATTTTAAAGTAGCTTTTCTACTTGTTCAAAAATTTATTAAAAAAAATGAAGTTAAACCAATTAATTCTCACCCCAAAAATAAAGTAAAAAAATTATTTCCCAATACAAATATTATCATACTAAAAATAAAACTATTTAATCAAAATAAAAATTTACCTTCGTCGCTTTCTCCTCTAAAGTAGTTTAATACATAAACATTAGTTGCACACCCTATAATAGCTACTAATAAAAAAAAAAAATAACTTAAATAATTTAAAGAAAAACTTAGGTTATTGTTAATAGAAGATAATAAGTTTATTGTACCATCTAAAGATAGATATACAACATTTTGTTTAAAGATAATGAAAGGAAATAATGAAATTAGTAAGCTAAAAATAATAAATAATACTGATGAAAATAATATTACAAAAGTAAATGTTGTTAAATAAGCTCTTACTAAGAAAAATAATACGATGATTGTGAAGTATAATATAAAAAAAAAGGTTAATAATTGTACTAAGAACGGTGAAACGTTTATCATCTTATTTAAATTAGCTGTATCTATAGTTTTTTTGTAATTACACATTGTCATGTGCTATTGATTATATTATTTGATAATCATAAAATTTTTTTAGGATTTTTTAATACTTTATTTAAGTCTTTTTTTAATAGTTTTTTAGTAAAAATTTTTTTTTTACTTACTGTATACTTTACGTTGTTTAAGTTATTTGTTAACAATTATTAAGTAATTTAAACGGTTCGTTTTATTAAAAAATAGTTTTCTCCTTTTTCATTAGAAAAACTAGTATATAAAAAAAAAAATAATCAAAAAGATAAAATAAAATAACTTGTTAATTGAGCAACAAATGTTGTTGCTAAATGTCCTACATAATAAAAAAAAAGTATTATTTTTAATAATAACAAACTAAATAAGTTTGCATTTAATTCACTAAAAAATATTAGATTATTTGAATCTAATAAAAAAATATTTAAAAAAGAAAAATCTTTTAATAAATTTAGATAAACAAATTCATAACA
>Ga0209277_10001945_pt1 | contig 10003 bp, 12 predicted proteins | sample JI81AbrownDNA_FD_187503 | JGI IMG/M metagenome (GOLD analysis project Ga0209277, IMG submission 187503) | Wastewater effluent complex algal communities from Wisconsin, to seasonally profile nutrient transformation and Carbon sequestration -... | ecosystem: Engineered > WWTP > Effluent > Algae... | reverse complement strand
GAGAAAAGCACATCTCCCTGAAACTTTTCTCTTCACAGCAACAAAGTGGCTGGTAGGTAGAAATCATCCAAGTGATAAGAGACTGTTCAAAGCTTGGGCAAGTGATGAGAAATGGCTTTATAGATCGCTGAACATCTTATTTACTTTCTTCTGCAAGTTTTTCTTCCACTTTGGCTTTGAGATGATGTTTATATATGTAGCTTCTTGTATTCTTGCTTCATGCTTCTTGATTCTTGCTTCTTTCCACATTATATCTCCTGAACAAATCTTTATTTTTGGCTGCTTTTTGAAGTAAGAAGGCAGGAGTGTACATATGCATACATATTTGTACTATAAAATAAGTGCTACATAGTATGTATCTCTGTGTACATACAGTGGTGGTTACATAGAATCCCGGTCCACCAGTCCAGTCTGGTCCATGGGGTGTGGTGGAACGATGGACCGGGACCTGGGTCAAAATGGATCCTGGTCCGCAACCCTAGTTTGCAGACATTTGACACTTGTCTACAAGCTCATGCGAGGTTGCTTCAAGAGAGCCTCTGCGTGTGCGCCTCAAGACAGGTCACAATGAATGAAATTTCTTGCAACAAGGCTTTAAGCAATTGATCGCCATGAAATTTCTCATGAGCCAACACTAGTTATGACAAAGTGGAGATTTGTGTTGCTGCTTATAATAGAGTCGAGGTACAAAATCCAACGTCAATTTATCAAATTGTTGCTGCTATGCCTCTGCGGATTTTATAAAGCATGATTGCTCTTATAATTGATGCACTTAAATAAACGAGTTGAAATAAGCTCTATGAAAACGCCTGAGCAAATGTGATTGATCAACAGCGATAAATCAACAATAGAAAAAATTGTGAATAACAAAGGGCTTCACTGATCAAGACATAAAGATCACTACAGAACATTAAACAAAGTTAATATCCTTATTCATCATATATATTTAGATGTGGAACGCTTGATGCAACTCTTTGAATAAATTGAATAGGATTAAGATTCCATTATCTTAATTTGAGTAAGGCCAGTCTTAACAGGGGTATATCTGGGTAATATGCACCAAATTGTCACTATTGGGCAGTTACTCTTTCCCCCCATGACTCAAATGAGCTGTGTACAGGTTTTGTGGTTGCACCGGTAGCACCAAAAATAAAATAGTATTTTGTACAGCTGTCCATAAGAAAAATCGGTTGTTGTTTTGCATATTAACCTAACAAGTTGACAATGCGAAAGCTAAAAAAGATGGATGCCAACAAGCTCTTTGAAGATCTAACTTGGCTGATTTTTTAACTGTTCAAGATGAGCTCAAGGCCATCCGAGAGTTCCAAGTCAAGGAGCTCAAGCATAGAGACCTCAATGCAGTTTGCAGCCACCTAAAGATACAGGGAGTGAAGAATGCCTCGAAAGAAGCAATGCTCCAGAAGATTGTTGTTATTTACAAGATAAAAGAAAGGTATGGCAAGATTGTGGACAATGCAGAGGTCATTATTGCAGCAACAAGAAAGGAGCCCCAATTCTGATAGGTTTTCTGAAGGCTTGGTGCAACTTGGGAATGTGGCTGATCACGCTGAACTTGATGCAGGCAAAGTAGCAAACAATCAACTCTTTTGGAAAGGAGTTCAAGAATCATTCAAAAGCCAAGATGAAATCTATGAGAACCTGTATTTTGCAGATGAAGAGGTCCTCAGTGAGCTGCACCATATTAACTTCTGGAAAATAGTCCCTCTGTTGGATTGGTCCTACAAACCCCACTCTAAAATACTACAACTCCTCAAAACTTTTAAAAGAATTGACGCAACAATTAACTTTTCCTTTTACTTTAGAGATCACAAGTCTCAGTACTAACAACTTAGGTTCAATTGAGGTTGACTGAGGAATTGAGTCTTTTTGCTCTCGCTCTCATAACCATTAAATTCATATGCATATGTACATAACTGCATGCACGACGCATGTTAAAAACATAATCTGCCAACACACTCCTGTCGTTGCCCTCTGGGGTGGACGAAATCAATTCCCCATAATGGCCTCACGAAACTTTAAAAACTTTTTTCCTTGCAATTATTTTGTCATGGAGTCTCTGATAATCTCATCTGTTGGACAATATATCACCATTATATTCACTCTATTTACTAGATCTGCAATGAAAAAATATTGAACATTTAATGCTCGAGAATGCTTTCTTGCACTCTTTCGGCCATTTTTTTCCAATAGAATTGCACTATTATTATCCTGGTACAGAATGTTTTCTTTGATAGGATTACCTTGTTCTTCCATGAACAACTGTTCCAAAAATCATCAGCTCCAACATGTTTTGTAGTGGTACTACTCTTTGTGTTGAGCTTTTGTCATTGTTGTTATTGCACCTTTTCGCATAGACATCACACTCATGGTGTGACTCTTAAAATCAGCATGAACTGCAAAAGAGGCTTATACATACCTTTTTAAAATGTTCAATGCATCAGCACTCAAAAGACGCACCAACTCTCTTGTGCCAATTAGATATTTCATCAAATGCAGTAGCTTCTCCAAATCATCTGTATCAGGCTCTTTCACTTGTGTACAGAGGTAAGCAATACATGTACTAATAATAGGTCATTCCCATTTGCTCAAAAACAATTGTGTTGTTGTTGTGTGAAAAGCTTCAGCTCCTCTTTGTCCAATTTCTGTGCTGTGGTTCCTTTATAGCCCAAACAAATCTTCAGACGCAGGTGTAAATGCTACATCATTTTTACCCGATGTAATTGGAAATTATTCCAACATTTCGTTCACATAATCACACATGTCCACTTTCAGCTTCCCTTTTACTGAGAATCTAATTTCATACCTAGATATTCATTGACCTTGCCTCGATCTATATTGAATTTCCTTTGTTTTCCAAGGTCTGTTCTAGCCATTTTGCAAAATCATCATTCACCTTTGGATCCTTATGACTGGACTTCAGATCTGTTGGGAAACAATACAAGAACTGTAAGTATGAAAAAGTCAAAAGTCAAATGGGAACGCCGATAAAGCCCCAGCATGGAAAAACAGAACCGATATATATTCAATACGGGAGTGAGAAAAAATGAGACTAAAAGTGATTTTCGCGCGAGATGAAAACTAGTTATAAATTTAATTTTATTAGACTACGTTAATTAACCACTGCGTTTTTTGGCTGTAGATTAACAAGATCATCAACATGGAACACATCTGTATGTTGTGTGGATTTAACCATCCGACTAGCTCCACATGGGTCATAGGGATTAAATTTAATGCGTTGACCCTCCGAGTCTTCCCTGAACTTGTTATACCATAATAGAGCTGCTTGTAATAGCCCATATATTGCCCTTTGCACTTCCACATATAGGGTTTTCTTTCCATTTCCAAATACTACACATGGCCCATATACTTCTGGAGCCAATAGGACCAACATATAGCACTCCTGTAATCTTAATCATTACTCTGTATTCACCTTGTTTGATGTTAGGCATGTTTGCTTGTATAAATGAATTTGGTGTATCTCCTGTCATGACACCACGGTCCTCCTTAGCATCAATTACCCAAGTAATCGTTATACTCTCAACATATGCCATAGGACTGGCTGAATTAACTTTGGAAACCCATTCACGTGTTCCTTATCCACTGTAGACCATCCAGCTTTGATAGTACCATCTTTCTTCTCTGTCCGTAACAATAACTCATCAATAGCATTCTTTCTCTCACTTGGTGTAATCTCATCAATATTTATTGGTGTAAAACAGTTTCTGTCATGTAGCTGTTTTAATTCTTTGCTTGCAGCATCATTTCCCCTGCTTCCAAATTTCTTCAAACCTTGTCCTAAACATACTCCAGTGGTGGTTATTTTTTCATTTATTTGCAACATAACTTTTGCAATTAAAAATGCACGATCTTCACTGTACATCACATCATCTTAAGATTTGGTCTAACCTGAGTGACTAGATTGTATTGATGTTCTAGTTCCTCATCTAGAAACTCCTTGTTGCTTGTACTTTGTTTTCTTCTCTCATGTTATTTTCACTCTCTCCTCCATATTTATATCTGTTGTCATCATTCTCTTCCTCTTCTTCAATTCTGACATCATCACTTTCTTCTTCTTCATTTCTTGTATCTGGAATGATTGTATTGGTTTCTCTTGGTTCATGTGGTGTCTCTGCTATTTCTTGTTGTTCTTGATCATATTAATCATCCATCTCTGGTTAATTTTCATTTTCATTTTCATTTACGTCATTTTGATTGATTTTTTTCGGTTTCATCTTGATTTTCATGTTCGATTTTATTTTCTTTATTTTCCACTCCTGTCATCCAAGCATTATCTGAAGAAGTGGTTCCATATCAATTTGAAAATTTTTTACCTTTTTTGAAGCCTTGTTTATATCCCATCTTTTCACCACCATTATCATATTTGAGATTGGTATTTCAGTCACACATCCATGAGTAATTACCTGACCCAATGCTAGATCCATTACCTCATGCCCTTCTTGAATTTTCTGAGCTGGACGAAGATATATTGCATCTAGAGTTCATGGAACATTGCTGTTTGTCTGCTTAGGATTGGTTTGTGCTTGTACAAATTCATTTTGGTAGTCAAAAGCCTGCTGTACAAATATGATTCTTGGACTATAATCTTGCATATACTCATTTGCAGTGTGTGATTAGATGGGTACACTGCTACTAAATCTCACTGTCTTGTCAATAGTTGTGAGTATTCCCTCGCAATTTACAAACATTGTGTCCATGCAAACTTTTCTAGTCTTTTTAATGTCCGACATATCAGGGTTACAAAATAGGCTCAATGTGTATCCATTGTACTAAGTGATCACATTCTTTATTGACTCATGCTTATTCTCATCCATGAGATTAATTTGCACCCCACTCCAGGCTCTAGTGGACTGATTGCTTGTGCCAGTAGCATTTGATTCCACACTATCATCCTAATTGTTCCAACAGTTCTCTTCTGCTTGCAAACACTTCTCTGAACATTTAATAGCCCATTGGTTTGCTGGACGCCTGTATTTTTCAGGATATTTGGGACTCTTGTGACCAGTCTTTCCACAACAAGAGCAGTTTGGCTTAGTGGACTGTGAAAAACTAATTTCATTTGATGTAGTGTTCTTTTCATGTTTGTCATTACTGTTCTCACATCTTACTGTACGCTCACTCCTTCCACATTGTTTGTTTTTATTGTCGTGCCTATGATTTGAAAAAATATCAGTTGCACTGTTAACTAATTTTGGATACTGATCATTCTCCAAAGAGTACTGTGACCTCAAGCATGTTAGTAGACTTCGATATTTTGCCTGATCACTATTATACAACAGTAAATCTGCCATATAACGGCCAAAACTCTGATCCTTCAGATAAGCTTTCTTTTGGACATCCTTCTCATATTTGTACTCATCTGTGTGCACAACAAATTCCTCTAGGCACTTTGTGCTGTGACTTCAGTACATCATGTGACTGATTGAATCTATTAACATAGACTGTCAAGACTCTCCATCTTGTTGCTTTAAATTCAATATTCTCATAATGGCATCATTTAGTGATGCATAGGGGTAACAAGCCCACACTGGATCATGCATCAACATGCTCACAACCCTCAATAACTCAGTAGGGTCATTCCTGATCTTTGTTTCATATTCTGGGTGTTCCTCTACCCGTCCCTGAATGGCTTTGCTGCAATAGGTTCCAATGATCAGTGCATATGCTTTGTTCATATTCTCCTCAAGCGTTTGTACTCTTTCCAGATATTGTTGTATTTCGGCTTGGCACATGATGTAACATCCATCCTGTTCCAGTTTCCTAGAAAAATCCATGTACTTCTCAGTAAACACTTGTCATGTGTGTTATTATTGTAAGATCTCGCAATGATCCTGCAATGTCTTTTCCATAATGGTAAGTTCTCTGCACATATGATATGATGTGCTCTTTTATGGTGGCATAGGTGACAGCTTGGCCTTGTTTTCTGCTTCTATGCAGGTAAACTTAATTTCAGGTGACCTGTTGTTCTGCAACTTGTTGAACTCAATTGTTGTCTTGTCCCATCGTGGATTTTCTCCTAATGCTCCTATCAAACTCTCTCTTCACAGCCAGTTGAATGCTGAGTATAAGGCTGCTCAAAGCCATTATACAATCAGGTATTCACTCATCCAACTTCTATAATTTTTGTAATGGCCGACAAGATGTGTACTACATAAGGAAGCATTTGGAAGCCAAGCCAAATTTAAATTGCATTGATGAAGATGACATATTCTCTTTTTCATGCAAGCAAACAACATAATATTAAGCAAAAACACACTGAGTCGGTCAGCAAAATGATTCCACGTCTAATCAAGCAAGGCGCATTTGTGCACTCACATAAACACAGAAAAAAGCTGTTGAAATTGCTCCACATGGAAGCAAGCAAGGCTTTTTGGCGCTCACACAAACAGAAAAAACGCTGTTAAGAAAGCAGCTTCGGTCATGTAGAACTCTACATGACTTCTGTGAGTCACTTTACCTTTTGAGACCAGCCCTAGGGCCCGACATGATGTGTACTACCTAAGGAAGCATTTGGAGGCCAAGCCAAATTTAAATTGTATTGATGAAGATGACATATTCTCTTTTTCATGCAAGCAAACAACACAATATTAAGCAAAAACACACTGAGTCAGTCAGCAAAATGATGCCACGTTTAATCAAGCAAGGCGCTTTTGTGCATTCACATAAACACACAAAAAAGCTGTTGAAATTGCTCCACATGGAAGCAAGCAATTCTTTTTTTGGCGCTCACACACACAGAAAAAAAACGCTGTTAAGATTAGCAGCTTCGGTCATGTAGAACTCTAGATGACTTCTGTGAGTCACTTTACCTGTTGAGACCAGCCCTAAGGCCCTTTATTGGCAAGGGTAAGATTGGGATACCAGGGAGTGCCGCCCGACGAGAATGAAAAGTCCATTCTTGTCAACAAATTTTCGTTGAGCGCAGGCGCAGAAAAAAACGCATTACATGTGTCAACATGGCGCATTTTGGTGCACTGGCGCACTGTGTTTTTGTGTGCTTCGTGCAGTTAACTAGCATAAAATAAAAATTCAATTAAAAATATGTAGATGGGGAAAAGAAGCCAAGAAATACTTGCTACTAGCTTGTGTGCTGGTTGGAGAATATCTCTCAGAAAGAAAGGAAAGGCCAACAATTTATGTCAGGGAAAGAATTGAGTGGGACAACACATCCAAGAGTGTAGAAGGACCTCAAGCATTTCAAAAGATGTAGAGCATTGTGAATATATTCAGAACTTTATAAAGCTATTCAGAGCCTTTGAAGACATTCAAAAAGATGAGTAAAGTTTAAATATAACATTCATTTAATTTAATTCAATATTTAAAATAAATCTAAGCTTTGAGTTAACTATAGCTAAGTATAGTTTAACCTGTCAGCAAGTTGATTTTTTCTATTAATCAGAACAACAATATCAGTCTCCATATCACGTTTGATTAATTTGTTAGATCAGCCCAAGTGAGATTCTTGAATTGCTTTGCTGACGCCGGCTCCATCTTCTCTTGTTCTGTTTCAATAGCTGATTGTTGATGAGAGTGTTCAAAGACCTTATAATGAGTGTTCGAAGATCTTATCATAAGTAAAAATGTAAAAATATATGCACAAGTGATTTTTTGCATTTAAATGTGCTTTTTTCACATACAGCTGTACAAATTAGGATTAGCTCTGATGAAAACACTTGCCCACACTAAAAACCTGGAAAGCACCAAAATGATTGATATGGAAAGCAGTAACCGCCACAAAAATGTGACAATTAGTATTGTAGTATCCCCATCTTACCCTGACAAGAATGGCCCTAAGGGCCGTCTTGACAGGTAGAGCGATTCACAGAAGTCGTGTAGAATTCTACACGACCAAAACACCCAGTCTTAACAGCTTGTGAGCGCAAAAAAACGCCTTGCTTGTTTACACGTGGTGCAAAGTTCAACAGCTTTTTGTGTCTGTGTTTATGTGAGCGCGAAAAAAAACCTTACTTGCCTAAACTTTGCATCTTTCTCAGTGAAGTTTAACATCGTTTTTCTGCTGACAGATGTACAAAATTTGATTACTTTTTTGGCACCACTGGTGCAACCACAAAACCTGTGCACAGCTCGTTTTCATATGGGAAAAAAGTAACTGCCAAGAATGTGACAATTTGGTATTCAAATATACACCTGAAAAGACCGGCCCAATAGGGAATGTTAAAATAGACTAAGGGGCATTATTAACAGGGCTAAAAAGGGGTGAATTTGGGTAAAATATGTGCATTTCTGGCATTTTGGGCAGTTACTTAACTCTACCATGACCCTTTTTGTAGAAGCACAGATTTTCTGACGTCTAATCGTATTTTACACAGCTGTACATAAAAAAGTATGTTAAACAGTATTTAGAAAGTATTATACCATTTAGCATACTATTTTCAAATTTCGTTAAGCAAGCAAGGCTTTTTTTCGCGCTCACATAAACACAGCACAAAATCTGTTGAATATTGCTCCACGTGGAATCAAGCAAGGAGTTTTTGGGGCGCTCACACACACAGAAAAAACCTGTTAATGAAATTTTAGTCATGTAGAACTCTACGTGAATACTATATCAAGTGTATTTAAAATGGATTCAATTTGTGAATATAATACGTTTTAATCATTTAATTATAAGTTTTGTTAATTAAATACTTGTAAAAAGTATGTTTGAAAATTCACAGAAGGTGCAGTTAAAGTAATTACAATTGTTTTTATAATAATTATACTTAAAAAATTTTAAATATAATTCTATCCATCTTTATATATCAAGTGTATTCAAAATGGATTAAATTTGTGAAGAGATTTAGTTTTAATCATATAATTATAAGTTATATTAATTAAATACTTATAATAAGTATGTTTGCAAAATTCACTGAAGGTGCAATTAAAGTAATTATAATCATATTTATAGGGGTTGTCAAAGTTAATCTAACATCGAATATAATTTGTTTCAAGAAAATTTGTGTTTTTCAAAAAAACTTCTCGCTTAGCCAATCGGATCAGCCCAACTTTGACTACCCCCAAATGAATAATAGGGGTTTTCAAAGTTCTATCTAACATCAAGTTTATTTGTTTTGCCAAAATTAGGCAAAGACTGATAACTTCCGGCTTAGCCAATCGAAGCAGCCCAACTTTTACTACCCCCAAATGCATAAATAATATCAAAAAATTCTCTTGTTTCATTCGTACACAAACGAACCGTTTGCGGCATGCACCTTGTGGAAAAACAAATTAATTTCGAGGATAATCAAAAAAGCATATCCTAGAAGTTACTGTTAATTTCGCATTTTTGTGCTTTGACCAATCAGATTTTAGCTGCGTAATTAATCTAATTTCGCAAAGAAAAAAGTTTGATGTTAGATAGAACTTTGACAACCCCTAATAATATCAAAAAGTTATCTTTGTTGCATTTGTACTTGAATGAACTCTCCATATTCGAAAGAACCTGTCCACAATCTAAAGAACTTGGGGAAAAAATTAATTTTGAAGACAACCATAAACAGTTACTGATGTATCTAATTGCAGCTTATGGGAAAAGAAAATAAATTTCGAAGATAACCTTCAAGTTACTATTATAGCTTTTTGGGGGGTTTTGACCAATCAGATCTTTGCAGATGAAATAACCTAATTTCATGCAGGAAAAAGGTCGACGTTAGATAAAATATGATAGAAATTTGACAACCCCCTTTCGTTCATATGAAGATTTTTTGCATAACAAAATCTGATTGGCTAACACCCAAAAATGCCTTCTAGAATAAGATAATCATTTTCAATTCTCCTTTTTACATTCAAATTCTCATCTCATCCAAACCATGCGGTAAAAGGCCAAATGGACACTACATGTGAACTACACTTGAAATGCCTAAAAGCAGATGAGAGCTTGGAGAAATGGTACCACCATACAGCATTGGTTCCCAGTTGCTGCTCCATGTTCAATATGGACTCCAAAATGCCAACTTACAGGTTTCCA
>Ga0209277_10001943_pt1 | contig 10009 bp, 7 predicted proteins | sample JI81AbrownDNA_FD_187503 | JGI IMG/M metagenome (GOLD analysis project Ga0209277, IMG submission 187503) | Wastewater effluent complex algal communities from Wisconsin, to seasonally profile nutrient transformation and Carbon sequestration -... | ecosystem: Engineered > WWTP > Effluent > Algae... | reverse complement strand
GCAATCGCGACACTTGACTATGAATCCATCGCCAGCCTAAAATCAATGTTAGGTTCAGGAGCTGTAATCATACTCTCTGAAGAAGCAGATCTCGTTGAGACTACGTACCGTTTAGCTGAGTTCTATTCACATGAATCTTGCGGTCAGTGCACCCCTTGTCGCGAGGGAACGCACTGGGTAAAGGACATTCTTCACAAAATCCGAGATGGGCATGGGAAACAAAAAGATATTGATCTGCTTTTTTCAATCGCAAGAAATATGGAAGGTGGAACTACCATTTGTCCCTTAGCGGATGCCTGTGTGATGGCTGTCCGACCAACGATGCAAAAATTCAAAGATGAATTTTCGAAACGACTTGTTGCAGACGTAAATATCGATCCTTCACAGAAAGAAGTAGTAAATGTCACGTAAAAGGACGAATTAACCATGGAATGGGGATACTTAATCGCCTGGGCAATTAAAATATTGTCCTTATTTTTTGTGATACTGACGGGTGTTGCCTACTATACACTCGCTGAACGGAAGTTTGCTGGTTTTATCCAAGATCGACCTGGACCGAACCGGGCAGGTCCTTTCGGAATATTCCAACCACTTGCAGATGGGATAAAATTCATTGCGAAAGAAGAAATTTTTCCAAAGAATGTATCGAAGGCAATGTATCTACTTGCCCCCACAATCTCCATGACATGTGCCATCCTTGCGTGGGCAGTAATTCCTTTTGGCGGAACTCTGCCTGCCCCTGGTTGGTTAACGACCATGACTGGAATCTCGACGATTGATTTGCAGGTTGCCAATCCAGATGCTGGAGTTTTGTATATGCTCGCGGTTTCATCCTTATCCGTTTACGGGATCATGATAGCAGGATGGGCAAGTAACAATAAATATTCACTGCTCGGAGGAGTTCGTTCGACCGCGCAAATGATTAGTTATGAATTACCTATGGGTCTGTCGATCGTTGTGATCGTGATCATGACTGGATCACTAAAACTAACGACCATTAGTGAGTCCCAAAAAGATATGTGGAATATTCTTTCTCCGCCAGGGTTTGTAGCTTTTTTTATTTATGTAACCGCAATGTTCGCTGAGACCAATAGACTACCTTTTGATTTGGCAGAAGCAGAATCGGAACTTGTAGTCGGTTTTCATACTGAGTATGGCGCCTTCAAATTTGCCATGTTCTTTTTAGCTGAGTACATGAATATGATTACAATGGCATGTTTGACTACGATTCTATTTTTTGGTGGTTACAACGTTCCTTTCGGGATTGGAAATGGAACTGATTATGAGACACTTATTGGATTAGGTTTTTTCATAATCAAAGTTTTATTTTTTGCCTTTCTTTTTATTTGGGTTAGGTGGACTCTTCCTCGCTTTCGGTATGATCAATTGATGCGATTAGGTTGGAAAAAAATGATTCCTTGGGGTCTTTTTGCAGTGATGTTTGCTTCCGTTTATACGGTTTATTGGAAAGAAACTTGGGTGCGTTTATTTTTATGAATTTACCAAACACTCCAGAAGCTTATCTATTCCTATTTTTTTCGCTCATTTGCATTGTTTCCGCGGTGAGTGTGATCTTCCAAAAGAATCCAGTATTTTCGGCTGTCTCGCTTGTATTTACTTTCTTTGCTCTTGCTGGTATTTATGGCATCATGGGTGCCTTATTTATCGCGACCATGCAAGTGTTAGTTTATGCAGGTGCCATCATGGTGCTCGTTGTTTTCGTACTCATGTTACTTTCTCAGAGAGCGGAGTCATTGTCAAAATTCTTAACGAAACCTCTAAAAGTGGTTTTTATGTCTGTTTTTGCTTTTGGTTTTTTCTTTGCACTTCAATCTGCATTGAATACGGGAACGCCCTTTTCTCCTTCGGAAAGTAAAGGTTATATCTCTAAAGATTCTTCCAAAGTATACCAATACCCCATTACGGGAACTTCTACGATTTCTACAGAAGGGAACGTTGCAACTGTTGGAGCGGCGACTTATCTAGAATATGTTTTACCATTCGAACTGATTTCCTTACTTCTTTTAATTGCAGTTATCGGAGCAGTAATTTTGGCAAAACGTAAGTTAGTTGCCGAAGAGGCGAAGGATACCATTCTATGAACCAGGCAGTTTCGGGCATTCCCATTGAGTTTTTTTTAGGTTTAGCTGGAATACTATTTTCCATTGGTGTCCTTGGCGTACTCATTCGCAGAAATGCAGTTGTTATTTTTATGTCAGTCGAATTGATTTTGAATTCCGTAAACCTCGTTTTCGTTACTTTTTCCAAATCCTTATTTAGCGTATCTGGCGAAGTAATTGTTTTTTTCGTGATGGCAATCGCAGCCGCAGAAGCAGCTGTCGGTTTGGCTCTGGTCATCGCGATATTTAGGCAAAAAAAATCTGCCAATGTAGATGAACTCCAATCGTTGAAGTGGTGAATATGTTAGATCTATTTCCTTTAGTCGTATTACTTCCGTTACTTGGGTTTTTACATAATTCCTTCTTGCGTAACAAAATTCCGCACCGTTTTGCGGGTGCGATTGGTACACTCGCAGTATTTTTACCTTTTTGTATTACTTTCCTGGCTTTCTCCGAATTTCGGCCCATGGAGAGGACTGCTCCTCATATCATCACACTTTTTCCATGGATTCACGTAGGTGACTTTCAGGTAGATTTCGCTTACCAGATTGATCAGTTGTCTTTCTATATGACCCTAATCATAACAGGGATAGGAACTCTCATTCATTTGTATTCGATGGGATATATGAAAGGAGAGGAGGGTTATACTCGGTTTTTCGCATACTTGAATCTATTTATTTTTTGTATGTTAAATCTGGTTCTTTCCGACAACTTAGTGTTAACTTTTCTTGGTTGGGAAGGAGTGGGTTTATGCTCCTATCTCTTGATCGGGTTTGAATATGAAAAATCTGCTGCCGCGAATGCTGGAATGAAGGCATTCATTTTGAATCGTATCGGAGATGTAGGTTTTATTTTGGGAACTGGATTTTTGTTTTGGTTAACGGGCAGTCTGCGGTATAGTGAAATCGCCTCAGCCATTCCTGGCTTAAATGGATTTTTGCCATATGCTGATTTGGTGGCGCTTTTTTTCTTTATTGCAGCCATGGGAAAATCAGCCCAAGTTCCTTTGTACGTCTGGCTTCCTGACGCTATGGCAGGACCTACACCTGTATCCGCTCTTATTCATGCAGCAACCATGGTTACAGCTGGGATTTTTCTGATCGCTCGGCTCAATATAGTTTTTCTAGTAGCACCTAATACTTCCTTGTTTATTGCCTGTATCGGTGCCTTTACCGCTATTTTTGCAGCAACGATCGGAACATTGCAGACAGATATCAAAAAGATTTTAGCTTATTCGACTGTCTCTCAGTTGGGATTTATGTTTTTGGCCATGGGTGTTGGCAGTTATGTGGCTGGGTTATTTCATTTGATGACACACGCCTTTTTTAAAGCGCTTCTCTTTCTTGGTGCGGGATCTGTCATTCATGCGCTCCATCATGAACAGAATATTCGCAAGATGGGTGGACTTTTTGGAAAAATTAAAGTAACTGCGATTACATTTTTAGTTGGGACTGTGGCTATTGCTGGGATCCCTCCCTTTTCTGGATTTTTCTCTAAGGATTTAATTTTAGAAAAAGTGTATCAGTATCCTGTTTATGGACCTATGCTCTGGACAGTTGGAATCATTGCGGCATTCTTTACTGCTTTTTATATGTTTCGTTTGGTTTTTGTTGTATTTTTTGGTCAGGATCATACGGAAACCCATGGAAAAACTATCCATGAATCTGGTTGGACGATTACATTTCCTCTCATTCTTCTAGCGATTGGAGCAGTCGTTGTTGGTTTTTTTCAAACTCCGCATTTTTTCTTAAATATTCATTCGCTGGAATCTTATTTTGAGCCTGTACTTTTGCCAGGCAAAAGTTATGCGTTAGCTCATCAGTTGAATACCATACCGACTGAGATCACAGAATCTCATGCAATCGGTCTGGCAGGTTTTTCTGTGTTTATTGCGATTGTGGGAATTTTAATCGCATATCTCATTTATTTGGTTAAATCAAAGGTTCTTCATGAGGATCATACAGGATTCAGAAAAATTCTTTTTCATAAATATTATATCGATGAGATTTATGGAATTTTATTTGTAAAACCGTATGAAACGATTTCGAACGGGATAGGTTTGGTTTTTGATAGATATGTGATTGATCATTTTTTCGTTGGAATTGGATTGGGTCTTCGTTCGTTAGGTGGTATCATGAGACGCATGCAAACAGGTTTTGTTGGCGATTATGCATTATATATTTCGATCGGCTCATTTTTTATTATTATCTATTTATTGGTGAAGGGAGTTTAATCGAGTGCCTACACAAATTATTTCCATCATTCTTGCAATTCCACTCATTGCTTCCTTTTTCATATTATTTCAAAAGAGAGTAGGAAATATCATTGTCATCTCAGCTCTTTCGTCTGCTTTTTCGACGATACTTTCATTTGGTTTATTTTTCTTTTTCGATACGAGTCAGTCCGGATTACAATTTGTCCATTGGATACCCGATTGGATCGTATCTGGCAGGTTAAGTGTAGATTACCATGTAGGTTTAGACGGGGTCTCGCTCCTTCTTTTTAGTCTAACTGCTTTTTTATTTTTTGTATCAAGTATCGCTTCTTGGTCCAACATTCCTAAAAAAATTAAAGAATTTCATATTTGTTTGCTCGTTCTCGAAACATCCGTTCTTGGAGTATTTGCAGCCGGTAATCTGGTTCTTTATTATGTTTTTTGGGAAGTGATGGTTCTTCCCATGGTTTTAATGATCGGAATCTGGGGTGGGGAGGATAGAACCAAAGCTGCCTTAAAATACTTCCTCTTTTCTATGGCAGGCTCTCTTTTTATGTTAGGCGGTATATTGACTCTTTACTTTAAGACTGGTAAAACATCGATTGAATCTCTTTCCACGATGGATCTTTCCTTGTTTTCCCAACAACTACAATGGTTTCTATTTTTTACCTTTGCACTTGCGTTTTCGATTAAAATTCCGCTTTTTCCATTTCATACGTGGATGCCTGACGTTCACACCCAAGCGCCTACTGTGGGTTCTGTCGATTTAGCAGGTGTTTTACTAAAAATTGGAGCTTATGGTTTCATAAGGTTTTGTATTCCTTTTTTTCCAGGTATCAGTTTAGAAACTAAAGATCTCTTTCAAATCATAGCAGTAATCGGAATTGTTTATGGGGCGATGGCCGCTTTTGCCCAAAAAGATATCAAACGAATCATAGCATACAGTTCTTTGTCCCATCTAGGATACTGTATGTTGGGATTGTTTTCGTTCACGGAAGAAGGTGTGGTCGGTGGTATGTTGCAGATGATTTCGCACGGGATTTCTACCGGCATGTTATTTCTGATGATCGGTATGATATATGAACGCGCTCATACGCGCAACATATCAGAGTTTGGTGGTCTCGTCCGTCAGATGCCTGTTTATTCTATTTTTTTTGTAATCGCCGTACTCTCTTCTGTAGGTTTACCTGGAACCAATGGGTTTGTGGGAGAATTTTTGATTTTAGTTGGTAGCCTAAAGAGTAATTTTTATTCGGGTGGTGTCGCTGCCATTGGAGTTGTACTTGGTGCGCTCTATTTGTTGTACTTTGTAAAAAGATTTTTATTCGGTGTGAGTAAAACCATTCAGGCCAGGCCTTACCATGATCTTCACTTTCGGGAAATTGGGATTCTCACTCCACTCGTTGTGTTGATATTTTGGATTGGTCTGTATCCGAAACCTCTTCTCGAAATACTCAAACCATCGGCACGTGTTTATTTAAATTCCGCATCGATCAAGGCAATCAATGAACGAACAAATCCAGTTCGCGATTTTGCAGGTATGCCAGCGACGAGAGTCTTTAGTGATTATGTTTCGCTTGGCGCACCCATCGAAGATTATGAGACAAGACTTGGAAAGTACGTATCCTCTTCGAGCATTAAAAACTTACTGAAACCGAAAGCGACGGTTGAAGATCCAGAAATTCTTTTACAAGGAATTGATCCAAAGATCGCGCCGGATTTTGATACCAACAAACAATCCCAAACAGAGGGACACAAGTAATATGTCATACATCCCTAACTTAAACGACGTTTACGCGATTCTTCCCATGCTCATTCTCTCTGGAACGGGAATACTTTTACTGATTCTTCAGTTTTTACTTCCAGCAAAAGAAGAGACAGTTCCTCTTTGGATCATTAGCTTTGTTGGTCTCATTGCGTCGTTGTTTTCTTTATGGTACGTAACGACTTCTCCAGGTTATGGAAAATATTTTTTATCACAAGTATCGATCAGTCCTCTCACCGTTTGGCTCAATGCCATATACATTGTCTCTGGCATCGCAACGCTGTTAGTTGCACCTAGAGCATTAAAAGCCCATAATTCCTTATTCCCTGAGTTTTTTGCATTATTACTATTTTGTATCACAGGAATGATGTTTCTCACGTCTGGATATGATCTCATCGTCATCTTTGTTGGTTTAGAAATTTTTTCTCTCAGTCTTTATATCATGATTGGAATGACGAGAGACTCGATTTTTTCCTTAGAATCTGCGATGAAATATTTTCTGTTAGGGGTATTTAGCTCTGGTTTTATGTTACTTGGAATTGCTTTTCTATATGGCGGTTCAGGTACCACCAATGTAGATGGTGCATTACGCGGGTTGTTTTTGAAAGGTTACGAATCAAATTACTCAAAGTTAGGATTTGGTTTGTTACTAATAGGAATCTTTTTTAAAGCTGCGCTGGTTCCATTTCACTCATGGACTCCCGATGTTTACGAAGGTTCTCAAACCCCGATCACAGGTTTTATGGCATCCGCAGGGAAGGCGGCTTCCATGGGGTTACTCTTGGTTTTGTTTCAGCACATTCCGTCAGGGGAAGCTGGCGAAGTATGGAAATATCTTGTGGGTGGGATTTCACTTTTGTCGATGACCTGGGGAAATTTGATCGCACTTAGACAGGACAATCTGAAACGTTTGTTAGCTTACTCCTCCATTTCTCATGCTGGTTATATATGTGCAGGGATTGCTTGTGGAGCTAATTTAGAAGCACTGTATTATTTAGTCATTTATGCGGTTATGAATTTGGGTGCCTTTTCGATTATTACGCATCTTGAAAATGGAAATAGGACTTTAACCTTGGATTCAATTTCGCATCTGAGTGCGAAGTTCCCGATCTCCGCTGTTTCGCTTTCCATTCTATTCCTTTCTTTTGCTGGGTTTCCGCCACTCGCTGGGTTTTGGGCAAAGCTGTTCCTTTTGCAAAAAATTGCGGAGTCGGATGCTCTGTTTCACCGCGTGATCCTTTTTGGAGCTGTCGCTAATTCGGCGTTAGGTTTTTATTATTATATGAAAATCACCATCCAATCTTATATGAAAGCGGATTATGGTGAGGTTGCCAGTGGAGCAGAGATCCCATCCAATTTTGGAATCACCTCTGTAGTCGCTCTTTCTATGTTTCTTCTCGTGGTCGGTTGGCTATTTTTCCAACCCGGTGCTTTTCTTTAGATTCGTTATAGCAGATATCTTTTCGTAATAGCGAAAATTTATTTGCTGAGGAACCTAGGATTTCGTTTCCTGGCGTAGGAGAAGATAGAAGTGCCAACGCAGAATCTATCGATAGAGGTGAAACCATGGCAACTGTGATTCGAAAATCAGAAACTCTTACAGACAATAAACAAATTTTAGACTTCCTTGCATCCAAAGGACTTGCCTATGCTTATTTTAAAACACCTGAGACCTTAAATCCTCTTTTGTTTCAAAAAGGTTTAAATGATCCGGAAAAGGAAGAGGTACTCGCTGGTTTAGAATACCGATTTGATGAGTTAAAGAAAAAGTATAATTATAAAGCTCGAGATTTAGTCGTATTGCATGACGAAGTTCCAGGGATAGCTGACATGCTCGCGAAATTTGATAAATTGCACTACCATACGGATGAGGAAGTTCGCTATATCATAGATGGAACTGGCATCTTTGGTTTTATCATTGACGGTGAAAAATTTGAAGTCCATGTCCGCCAAGGGGACTTTATTTCCATTCCGCAAAATACCAATCATTGGTTTTGTTTGGACGACGCCAAACGAATCAAAGCCGTTCGGTACTTTAAGGACAATAGTGGCTGGGTTCCCGTGTATGTTGATGAGAAGGAACTTTCGGTAGGCTAATTATAAACTCGTTCCGATTTCCCAAACCATTCTACCATAAACTGTAGAGTGGTTTTTCCTCTAAATGTATTTGTTTCTAAACTACCAACGAGATCGATTGTATCCACTTCCGAAATTAATTTTTGGAATTCATCACCCTTATTCCAGATCATATACTTGATTGAACCACTTCCCATACAATGGAACTTAATATGTTTTCCTCCACTAAGAGGTGTTAAATGGAATGCTTTTACATCCTTTAACCCTAATTTGATGTCCGGATTTCCTTGGCCAAATGGTTCTAAGTCTCGCCATTCTTTTAATAATTGTTCATTGATTTCATTCGGCAAAACAGTTAAGTCTGTCGCATAGTCGGCAGAGTTCGAACTCTGTTTTCCATTCATCCATTCTTCGGCTTTTGCGTAGAGTAAGGATTCAAATTCTGCGATTTTATTTGTTGAGATCGAGAATCCGGCTGCTTCGGGATGACCCCCAAAATGTAAAAATAAATCAGACAAGGAGACCAAAAGATCGAGAACGTTTTCTTTTCCGTAAGACCTTATCGATCCTCGCGCTTGCCCATGATCGGGCGTGACAAAGATTGCTGGTTTTTTATACTCGAGAGTCATCTTCGTTGCAACGATCCCGCTGACACCAGGCTCCATGTCCGGCTCATAACAAAATATGACAGGTTTTTTGGTTCGCTCCGGTTTGCGGGCAAAATATCTTTCCATGCGATCTACGTTCCGCTTTGTACGTTCCTTTCTATCTTCATTGATTTGGAGCAAATCCGTTGCCCTAGACTCTGCGGTGATTTTATCTTCACTTAAAAGCAATTTAACGGCTTCCTCCGTTTTACCCATCCGTCCTGCTGCATTGAGGGCAGGACCAATGGACCAACCAAGATCTTTCGTGGAAAGTTTGTCCGGAGATAAGTTTAATTTTTTTAACAGGGCAACAGTTCCATGTCGTTTGCTTTTCGAGTTTGGATCGAGGCAATTTCGTAGGGACTGAATTGCTAGTTTAACAATCATTCTATTCTCTCCAGTAAGAGGCATCATATCAGTGATGGTCCCGATCCCGGCCAAATCTACTTCTTCAAGAAGAGTTTCTAAAAGATTATTCACTTTTGTATTTTGATAGTAAAAGAGAAATCTTGCGGGATCTTCCGGGATATCATTTTTAGCAAATTCCGACCGAGTTGGAAATGGAGTATTCTCTTTTTCTAAAGCTGGTGGAATAGAGGGTTCGATCTGTATCCCATTTTGAAAATATATAATACGATCTTCCGTATGCAGTTCATAAATTTTATCATATTCATCACTAAAACTAAATAAGAGTGCATGCACCAATTTAAAGGATAAGGTGGAAGTGCAAATTTTCTTTTCAGGATACTTTGAATCTTCCCGCCTCGGGCTAATCAGAAAGGTATCTTTAGGTATTCTTGTTGGAATTTCGTGATGGTCTAATACGATCACTTGGATACCGGATTTGGTTAAATCTTCGATTTCGTCCGCTTGCGAGGAGCCAAAATCCAAGGTAATCAAAATATCTGGTTTTACCTTTTTAATTTTTCCCATAGCTTCGGGACAAAGACCATACGGATCACTATCCGAGGAAGTTAACACTGTAATGGTGAGATCTCGGAAATAAGGATGCGATTTCAAAAAAAGAGCCAATAAACAGGTCGAAGAAACTCCATCCGTATCTCTATCCCCATAAAGTAGAATGTTTTGCTTTTTTGTCCTAGCACCTAAGATACATTCTACGGCTTTTCTCATGTCTGGAAGAGAGAACGGTGAATGCAAAAAAGAAAAATGAGTAGCTAAAAAT
>Ga0209277_10001941_pt1 | contig 10012 bp, 10 predicted proteins | sample JI81AbrownDNA_FD_187503 | JGI IMG/M metagenome (GOLD analysis project Ga0209277, IMG submission 187503) | Wastewater effluent complex algal communities from Wisconsin, to seasonally profile nutrient transformation and Carbon sequestration -... | ecosystem: Engineered > WWTP > Effluent > Algae... | reverse complement strand
CGAATCCCAGCCACGTCTCGTGCATTCTCAGCAACCTGGTGATGACCGGGGCGCTGGGCATGAATGCCATCACCCTGCGCTACGACACTCTGCGCAGCAAGTACGGGGTGAGCTTGGTGGCCGACCGGGCCGTCGGGATCGATGCGGTGAACCGCATCGTGACCACCCAGAACGGCAGCCGCATCCCCTACGACAAGCTGGTGCTGGCCCCGGGCATCGACTTCGACGCCGTGCCGGGCCTGGACACCGCCGTGCTGCCCCACGCCTGGCAGGCCGGTCCCCAGACACTTGCCTTGAAGGCCCAACTGGATGCGGTGCCTGCCGGTGGCACCTTCGTCATGTCCATTCCGCCGGCACCCTACCGTTGCCCGCCGGGGCCCTACGAACGGGCCTGTCTGCTGGCCGACTCCCTGCTGCGCCGGCGCCGCGCCGGGCGCGTCATTGTGCTGGACGCCAACAATGACGTGGTGGCCGAGCCGCACACCTTCCATACGGCTTTCCAGACCACCTATGCCAGCGTGATCGAGTACCGCCCGAACAGCGTGGTGAGCTCGGTGGACTGGGCCAACAAGACGATCCATACCAACTGGGGACCGATCCGTGCCGATGGCGCCAACATCATCCCGCCCCAGAAGGCAGGGAAGCTCGTTGTTGCGGCCGGTCTGCTCGGCACCAATCCCGCAACACGCTGGGCGCCAGTCAATCCGCTGAGTTATGAGTCGACCGTGGTGCCGCACATTCACGTGATCGGTGATTCCCAGGGGACGGGCCAGCCCAAGTCGGGCCACATGGCCAACTCCCAGGCCAAGGTGTGCGCCGATGCCTTGATCCGCTACTTCGCCGGTGAGGCACCGGACCCGGCACCGATGACCAACTCGGCCTGCTATAGCCCGATCACCTCAAAGACAGCCTCCTGGCTGACGGTGGTGTTTGGCTACGACGCCGCCACCGGGCTGATGAAGCCGGTGCCCAACACCCTTGCCGAAGCCCCGGCACCGTCCAAGGACCACTACGAGGACATGTTCGGCTGGGCCAACAACCTGTTTGCCGACAGCTTCAGCTGAAACGCGCGGGAGCCCCAGCGGGGGCTCCCGCTTCCACTTTTTCCATGACTTTCCCCCATTCTCCATGACACGAAGCACCTCCCTTGCTCTGCGCAGGCTCGCTTTGGCGACGGCCCTGCTGGCCCCGGCTTCCGGCGCCATGGCCAACCTCCTCGTCAATGGTGATTTCTCCCAGGGCATCGACGGCTGGAGCGGCTTTCTCAACACCGTCGATCATCCGACGCCGGCCGATGACCTCTATTACCTGAAGCCCCTGGTCAATGTGCAGCAGACCGCTGCCGGGGCGGCGCTTTTCAAAGGCTTTTACGATCCCTCTGGCCCGGGCTCCTACGCCTATCGCCTGGCTCCGCCACGGCCGCACATCTCGCAGAGCGTATTTCTGATGGCCGGCACTTACGCCCTGAGCTGGGACGACACGATCGTCACCCATGGGCTGCAGGCCACCCAGAAGTTCGAAGTGCTCCTCGATGGTGTTCAGGTGCTTGCCCAGGACTTCTGGATTGCGCAGACGGGGGGCGGCGCCCAGCCCTCCGGCCACAAGAGTTATAGCCTGGATATTGCATCTGACGGGCTGCACAGCCTGTCCTTCGGCCTGTCCACGTTCGGCTTCAACTGGGACACCCAGGGGGCCTGGGTGCAGTACGCCAATCAGATCACGATCGACAACCTCAGCCTGCTGGCGCTTGCCCCCGCTTCGGCCAATGGTGTTCCGGAGCCTGCCAGCCTTGCCCTGCTGGGCCTGGGGGGCGCGCTGCTGACCGGCGCACGGCGGTGCCGGATTGGTAGGGCGGCGCGCTGAGTCAGATTGCAGACGTCGTCTGTTGCGTAGCGGGGGCGTTCGGCGGCGCTGAGCCTGCCAGCAGGGCGTTCATGCAGCAGTACAGCACCACGGCATTGACCAGATGCCAGCCCACATGGGTGCCGGCGGGCCAGATGCCGCACAGCAGGGTGTCGCTGGCCCGGCAGGCCAGGCTGACGACGAACAGCCCGGCGGCCCGGGCCAGCCAGCGGGCCGCGGCCGGCTGCGCCTGGCGGGCCGCCGCGGCACACCACAGCAGCAGCACGAACGGCGGCAGGTAGATCTCCGAGCCATTGAGAGGGAGCGGCGGCAGGGCTCGTGTGGCTGCCACAAAGACGGCCGCCAGCGCCACGAAGACTGCCGTCCCCGCCCAGGCCCTCCCGTTGCCTGCGCCGAGCAGGCGAACCTGGAAGCGCTGGTGGAAGAGCAGCACGAACAGGGCGATGAAGGCGATATCCAGCACCGCTGCCCAGCGGGTGGCCAGCGTGTGGAAGGTCAGGCTGCCCAGGCCGATGGCAAAGATCAGCCCGTTGAGCGATTGAAGATCCCGGCCCGTGCCGCGTGCCCGCCGCCAAAGCAGGACCGCGACCAGCAGGAAGCCCAGGTTGCTCAGTGCGTTGAGGGGCTCCGACCACAGGCTGGCGTCGGTGCGCTCGCAGTACAGGTCGATGCTCGCGGCCCAGTTCATGCCGGCCCTGCCTCGTGACGGTGGCGGTGGAACAGCCACCACCAGGCTGTGAAACAGCCCAGCCCGAGCGACAGCATGATGCCCATGCCGATGGCCATGCTGCCCACCGAGCCCCACAGGGCGGGGGCGATCAGGCCGGCGGTGATCGAGCTGATCAACATCTGCACGAAGCTCTGACAACTGGATGCCAGCCCCCGGTGGGTGGGGAAGTGGTCCAGTGCCAGCAGGGTCAGGCTGGGCATGGCGATGGCCATGCCGAAGTTGTAGGCCATGATGGGCAGCACCGACTGGGGCAGGCCGGGGGGCAGCAGGAAGCTCACCGCCAGGTTGAGGCCGGCGGCGCCCAGCATCAGGGCAAAGCCCAGGCGGATGGTGCGGGCCTGGGACAGTCGCCCGGCGAGGCGGGCCGACAGGGCCGAGCCGGCCATCATGCCAATCACCCCGGGGACGAACATCCAGCCGAACTCGGTTTCACCCAGGCCCAGGTGCTGGATCAGGAATACCGGCGCCGACAGGACGTAGATGAAGAAGCCGTTGAAGTTGAAGCTCACCGCAATGCTCAGCAGCAGAAAGCCCGGCGAGGCGAACACGGCCCGGTAGCGGCGGGCCAGGGGGCGCAGGTGCAGGGGCTGGCGCGCCTCCGCCGGGTGGCTTTCGGCGAGGCGCCAGGCGCTCAGGGCCGCCAGGGCCAGGCCCAGCAGGGCCAGGAAGACGAACACGGCGCGCCAGCCGAAGGCCGTGTGGATCCAGCCGCCGAGGATGGGGGCGATGGCCGGGCCGAGGGCGAAGGCCATGCTCACGTGGCTCATCAGGCGCTGGGCCCGGGGCCCTTCCATGATGTCCCGAACCACCGCCCGTCCCACCACCATGCCGGCACCGGCGCTGATGCCCTGGAGGGCCCGGCCCACCAGCAGGGTTTCGATGCTGTTGGCAAACACGCACACCAGCGAGGCCAGCGCGAAGAGCAGCATGGACACCACGATCACCGGCTTGCGGCCCCAGGCATCGGAGAAGGCGCCATGCCACAGCACCATGGCGCCCATGGGCAGCATGTAGGCGGTGAGGGTCTGCTGGACTTCCAGCGGGGTGGCATTGAGCTCCGCGCCGATGGCGTGCAGGGCCGGAAGATAGGTGTCGATCGAGAATGGACCGACCGTGGCAAGCGCTGCAAGGAGCGCCGCCAGTTGTATATAGGGCATTGGGAGGGGTGGGGGCTGGAGGAGGTGCGTGCTTCGACACGCCCGTGGGGGCGGGGTTCTTACTCGACGACGTGGATCTTGTTGACGTAGTAACCGGTTTCGCCAAAGCAGGTGGACGGGATACCCACGTGCTGCTCGTAGGCGATGGAGACGCGCTTGCCCATGTCGGTGTTGATGGCGGCCGCTACCTTGTCGTCACGCACCGTGAACTTGAAGATCTCGGGCAGGCTGCCGGGAATGGCGACGATGGCCATTTCGCCCTCCCAGGTCTTGCACAGCCAGCCCTTCTGGGAAAACTTCTGGACGTAGCCGGCACGCTCGCCGGTCGAATAGCTCCAGTTGAGCACCAGCCAGGTATAGCCGGCCAGCAGCGCCACCAGCACGACGATGAAACCGATGAACCAGACGAGCCAGTTCTTGGCGCGGGGCGCGCCGGCAGACGGGGTGGATGCCACTTGAGGAAACTCCTGATGGGATTGGACGATGTTTCACAGGCCCCTGCGGCTCTGGATTGCTTCCGCCACATGGGAGGCGCCGACAGTATCGGCGCCGTTCATGTCGGCAATTGTACGCGCGACCTTCAGGATGCGATGGTAGCCGCGGGCCGACAGGCCAAGGCGATCGATGGCGGTTTGTAACAGTTGTGCACCTTTTTCGTCGGGCTGACACCAGCGCTCGATTTCGTTGCCGGCGAGGCGGGCATTGGGTTTGCCCTGACGGGCGAGCTGACGGGCCCAGGTCTGTTCGACCCGCTCGCGCACGGCCGCGGTGGGCTCGCCGGTGTGGGCCGACTGCAAGTCGGATGCTGGCAGGACGGGCACTTCGAGGAGCAGGTCGATGCGGTCGAGCAGCGGGCCGGAGAGCTTGTTGCGATAGCGCGCGATCTGGTCGGGAGAGCAGCGGCAGCGGCCGTCCGGGTGACCGTGATAGCCACAGGGGCAGGGGTTCATGGCCGCCACCAGCTGGAAGCGGGCCGGAAATTCGGCCCGGCGTGCGGCGCGGGAGATGGTGATGTGACCGCTCTCCAGGGGTTCGCGCAGCGCCTCCAGGACACGGCGCTCGAACTCCGGCAGTTCATCAAGGAAGAGCACGCCGTTGTGGGCCAGGCTGATTTCACCGGGGCGCGGGGTCCCGCCTCCGCCAACCAGGGCTGCGGTCGACGCAGAGTGGTGCGGTGCCCTGATGGGCCGAGTGCCCCAGTGTTCCGGTCGGAAGCTGCCCTCTACCGACTGCACGGCGGCGCTCTCAAGGGCCTCGTCGTCACTCATCGGCGGGAGCAGGCCGGGCAGGCGCTGGGCGAGCATGGACTTGCCAGTGCCCGGCGGGCCGAAGAGCAGCAGGGAGTGCTGGCCGCTGGCCGCCACTTCCAGGGCCCGGCGCGCCTGGGTCTGGCCTTTTACGTCGGCCAGATCGGGATAGCTCGGGGCGTGCACCAGGGGCGGGCCGGCATAGGGCGCCAGCAGTGTATGCCCGCACAGGTGGGCGGCCACGGCCAGCAGGCTGGTGGCAGGGAGCAGGGCGACGCTGCGCACCAGCGCGGCCTCGGGGGCGTTGGCTGCCGGCAGGATCAGGGTGCGCCCGCTGCTGGCGGCCTGCCGTGCCAGGGCCAGGGCGCCACGCACCGGCCGCAGCTCACCGGTGAGGGACAGTTCCCCGGCAAACTCGTAGCGTGCCAGGCCCTCGGCCGGGATCTGCCCGGAGGCGGCGAGGATGCCGAGGGCGATGGGCAGGTCGAAGCAGCCACCTTCCTTGGGCAGGTCGGCGGGGGCCAGGTTGACGGTGATGCGCCGCTGGGGGAACTCGAACTGAGAGGTCTGCAGGGCGGCGCGCACCCGGTCGCGGGCTTCGCGGACCTCGACATCGGGAAGACCCACCAGCGTAAAGGCCGGGAGCCCGTTGGCGAGGTGAACCTCGACGGTGACTTCCGGGGCGAGGAGGCCGACGAGGGCGCGGCTTGTCAGGATGGCCAGACTCACGGTTTATCCGATTTGGGTAAAGCGCGAGTCTAACCGCAGGGCGCACCCCGCGGTATCAGGATGTCATGGCGCGTCGCGAAAAGCCTCGACGCCGATCACCAGACGGACCTCGTCCCCCACCGAGGGAATGTTTTTGGTCATGCCGAATTCCGAGCGCTTGAGGCGGGCGGTGATGTCCGCGCCACAGGTCTCGCGCTTGTTGAGGGGGTGGGGCGCGCAGTGGAAGCGGGTCAGACTCAGGGAGACGGGCCGGGTCACCCCCAGCAGGGTCAGGCTGCCTTCAGCGGACACCGGCTTGTCGCCCTCGAAATGCAGGCGCTCGGCCTTGAAGGTGATGTTCGGGAAGGCCTCGGTGTTGAAGAAGCCCTCGCCGCGCATGTTCTCGTTCCACTTGGCAAAGCCCATGTCGATGGAGGCAGCGTCGATGTTGACCTCCACGCTGCCTTTTCGGGCGGCCACATCGAGGACGATCTTGCCGCTGGTCTTGTTGAAGCGCCCGCGCTGGGTGGAAAAGCCCAGGTGGTCGGTCTCGAAGACGGGGAAGGTGTGATTGCCGTCGATGGTGTAATTGACTGGCGCGGCCAGGGCTGGAGCGGCGATGCAGGCGAGCAGGGCGAGGGCTTTCTTCAAGGGAATCTCCGTAAAAGGGGCAGGAAGCAAACGAGGGCGCCTGGGCGCCCTCGCTACGACAACGGACAAATGTACGGGTTCAGCCCGCCGGGGACGCCGGCCGGGATGCCAGTTCGGCTTCCAGGTGAGCGACCCGGGTTTCCAGGTCGGCCAGCTTCTCGCGGGTGCGGGCCAGCACTTCGCGCTGGATCTCGAATTCGTCACGGGTCACCAGATCAAGCTTGGAGAGGCCGCTGGTGAGCAGCGCACGAGCATTTTTCTCGATGTCCTTGGCCGGGCTGCTGGCGAGCAGCTCGGAAACTTTGGAGCCGATGTCGTCGAGAATCTTCGGGTTGGCCATGGCGTTGTACCTCAGGAATGGGGGAAGGCGGGGGCACGAATGCCCTGTGTTCAAAGTTTAGCACCGTCGCTGGCCCTCGGCCGGCGCTGTGGGCGCACCAAAGTGGCGCCCTCTATTGGTGCATGATACCAAGTTGGTGCGTTCGGCATTTTCCTGCGCCGCAGCAAGGCTTGGTGACGTGCTGCAAAAAGCTGAAATATATGGATATTCAAAACTGGCACATCGATTGCTTAATTGAACTCGCCAACTTTTGATTACGAGGAGAACCCCTATCATGCGCAAGACCGTCATTGCCTCCGCCCTGATTGCTGCCAGTGCTGTTCTGCCGACCATGGCTTCTGCCGCCGATGCTGCCCCGGAGCACACCTTCACCAGCAACGTGACGCTGGCATCCGAGTACATCTATCGCGGCATCGGTCAGACCAACCGCAAGCCTGCGGTGCAGGGTGGCTTCGACTACGCGCACTCCAGCGGCCTGTACCTCGGCACCTGGGCTTCCAACGTGTCCTGGCTGACGGATGGCAATTCCACTGTCAGCAACAGCATCGAGATGGACTTCTACGGTGGCTTCAAGGGCACCGCCGGTGACTTCAGCTACGACGTGGGTCTGCTGCAGTACTTCTACCCGGGTACCGGCTACGGCAACAACCCGAACACCCTGGAAGGCTACGTGTCCGCCGGCTATTCCTTCCTGACCCTGAAGTATTCCCATTCCTTCAGCGACCTGTTCGGTTGGGTCGGCAGCAAGAACTCCGGCTACCTGGAACTCAATGCCGCCTATGAGCTGGTTCCGACCCTGAATCTGGTGGGTCACGTGGGTCGCCAGCGTGTTGCCGGCTCGACCTCCGAGGGCGCTTCCTACACCGACTGGAAACTGGGCGTGACCAAGGACTTCAGCGGCACCGTGCTGGGTCTCAGCTACATCACCACCAATGCCAGCAGCGCCTGGTACACCAACCTTCTTGGCAAGGATCTGGGCAAGGACCGTGTGGTTCTGTCCGTGACCCGCAGCTTCTAATTCCCGCAACCGCAGGGCGGTCGAATTCCGGCCGCCTGCCTGAGGAACCCAGCCATGAAACTCGTAACTGCCATCATCAAGCCCTTCAAGCTCGACGAAGTGCGCGAAGCACTGTCCGCCATTGGCGTGCAGGGAATCACCGTGACCGAAGTCAAGGGGTTTGGTCGCCAGAAGGGGCACACCGAGCTGTACCGTGGTGCCGAATACGTGGTCGATTTTCTGCCCAAGGTGAAGATCGAAGCCGCGGTCAAGACCGAGATCCTGGATCAGGTCATCGAGGCCATCGAGAAGTCTGCCAGCACCGGCAAGATCGGTGATGGCAAGATCTTCGTGTTCGATCTGGAGCAAGCCATCCGTATCCGTACCGGCGAGTCCGGTGCCGAAGCGTTGTAAGGGAGCCTTCAATCATGAGAAAAATATTCGCAGCCCTGCTGACCACTGTAGCGGTCAGTTTTGCGGGCGGCGCTCTGGCCGACGACAAGGCAGCAGCCCCTGTCGAGCCGGTCGCCGCGCCCGCCGTTACTGCGCCGGCTGAAGTCAAGCCGGTTGAAGCGCCTGCTGCCCCGACGGCCGCTCCGGTTGTCGAGGCCAAGGTCGCTGAAGCCGCTGCACCGGCCGAAGCCGCGCCGGCACCCGCTCCGGTGCCCAACAAGGGCGACAACGCCTGGATCATCGTTTCCGCCGTGCTGGTGATCATGATGGCCATCCCCGGCCTGGCGCTGTTCTATGGTGGCCTGGTGCGCGCCAAGAACATGTTGTCGGTGCTCCTGCAAGTGTTCGCAGTGTTCTCCCTGATCAGCGTGCTGTGGGTGGTCTATGGCTACTCCATCGCCTTCACCGAGGGAAGCGCTTTCTTCGGCAGCCTCGACAAGGTGCTGCTGAAGGGGATCACGCCTGATTCCGTCGTGGCGACCTGGACCAAGGGCGTGGTGATCACCGAGTTCATCTACGTCGTCTTCCAGGGTGCCTTTGCGGCCATCACCGTGGCCCTGATCGTCGGTGCCTTCGCCGAGCGCATCAAGTTCTCCGCGGTGCTGCTGTTCTCCGTCCTGTGGTTCACCTTCAGCTACCTGCCGATGGCCCACATGGTCTGGTACTGGGCGGGTCCGGATGCCTACACCTCCGCTGACGCGGCGGCTGCAGCTACCGCTACCGCGGGTTACCTGTTCCAGCATGGCGCCCTCGACTTCGCCGGCGGCACCGTGGTGCACATCAACGCCGCCGTTGCCGGCCTGGTGGGTGCCTTCATGGTGGGCAAGCGGATCGGTTACGGCCGTGAGTCCTTTGCTCCGCACAGCCTGACCCTGACCATCGTCGGCGCCTCCCTGCTGTGGGTGGGCTGGTTCGGTTTCAACGCCGGTTCCGCCCTCGAAGCCAATGGCGTTGCTGCCCTGGCCATGGTGAATACCTGGGTTGCCACCGCTGCTGCCGCCATGGCCTGGCTGTTCGCCGAATGGATCATCAAGGGTAAGCCCTCCGGCCTGGGCGCCGCATCCGGTGCCGTCTCCGGTCTGGTGGCCATCACCCCGGCTGCCGGTGTGGTCGGCGTGGTCGGTGCCATCGTGATGGGCCTGCTGGCGGGTGTCGTGTGCCTGTGGGGCGTCAATGGTCTGAAGCGCCTGATCGGTGCCGATGACTCCCTCGACGTGTTCGGCGTGCATGGCGTGGGCGGCATCCTCGGTGCCATCCTGACCGGTGTATTCGCTGCACCGTCCCTCGGCGGCGCTGGCATCTGGGACTACGTGGAAAACAAGGTTGCCGATGCTTACTCGATCTCCGATCAGGTCATCATCCAGGCTACCGCCGTCGGCATGACCATCGTCTGGTCGGCAGTCGTCGCCTTCATCGCCTACAAGCTGGTGGATATGTTCATCGGTCTGCGGGTGCCGGAAGACGAAGAGCGGGAAGGTCTCGACATCACCTCCCACGGCGAAACCGCCTACCACAACTGATCGCGGTAGCAGTTTCAGTCAGGAACAACGGGCGCTTCGGCGCCCGTTGTTTTTTGCTTGTTCACCAGAAACAAAAAGGCCGGCGCAAGGCCGGCCTTTCAGGCAAAGCGATCGAGGGTCAGCGGAACACCACCGTCTTGTTGCCATGCACCAGCACCCGGTCTTCCAGGTGGTAGCGCAGGCCTCGGGCGAGCACGGCCTTTTCGATGTCCTTGCCGTAACGCACCATGTCCTCGACCGAGTCGGAGTGGTCGATGCGGATCACGTCCTGTTCGACGATCGGGCCCTGGTCCAGCTCGGCGGTCACGTAGTGGCAGGTTGCGCCGATCAGCTTGACGCCCTTGAC
>Ga0209277_10001938_pt1 | contig 10018 bp, 5 predicted proteins | sample JI81AbrownDNA_FD_187503 | JGI IMG/M metagenome (GOLD analysis project Ga0209277, IMG submission 187503) | Wastewater effluent complex algal communities from Wisconsin, to seasonally profile nutrient transformation and Carbon sequestration -... | ecosystem: Engineered > WWTP > Effluent > Algae... | reverse complement strand
ACATCGTAGGCCATCGCCTGTTCAGCAAAGTGACGCACCTTGGTGTCAGGGATGCCGTTGAAAATGTCATCCACGCTGCCGAGCGATTCGAGCCAGTCGAGGTGATCAACCAAGAGTTCAAGGTGCTTGCGCGTCGGCTTTTTGGCGGAGCGTTTCAGGTCGTTATATTCACTCTGTCGGCGTTCCAGGTCGGTTTCGAGCAGCAATGCCAAAGCACGGATGTGCGGCCCAGAAATGCCCTGAAAAACCGAGTCAAAGATCCGCCGCTGCACATCTGCATGGACTTTTTCAGCCATGTCATTGAGTGTCGAGAAAGCTGGTAGGGCATAGCGATGCTGTATGAGCCCATCGATCATCGCGTTGATGATGTCGGCGTGCTGATCCATCAGTTCGGCAGCTTCGTAAGCCAGCTTCTCAGTGAGTTGCATAGCGTCATTGCTGTAGAAGGCATGGACCTGAAGGAAGTCGAGGATCGCACGCATATGACGAATACGGGTGTCTTTGGCCGAATACTCAATATGGATTCGGTCACCCAGGCCCAGCGACTTACGTACATGCTGAACGATATCGGCAGGAATAGACTGGATATCAGGGAAGTACCAGAGCTGCTGAAAACACTTCAGAAGAACAGCAAGGCCCAGGCGTGTCGAGGCGGATCGGGCGTTTGATCCCAGCCATACATGTTCATCCAGCGAGGGCGTGAACAGCTGCTGTAGATCCTTGGGACTGTAGGCCTGGGAGAACTGAGGATAGGCCGTGCGTTCCTGCGATGCCATGCGTACCTCCTGCGTTTGGTATTGGCTTGCACAGAAGGCTAGTACAGCTCATGTTTCAGTGGCTTTACCATTTTTATTATTCATACAAATCATCGGCTTATGCGTGATATGTATACATTTTCCCTTGTCTACGTAGGTCAGGTATAACAATTTGAATATGGCCTCGATGCCGTATGGCTTAAGCGATTGTTATATAACAATCCAACTATAACAATCGGTGCGGTGCCCATCTAGGCTGGGCGATACCGCACTTCAGGCATCGAAACCAACGCCGGAGACCACGTCTTTCACCGCGGCGGGTAGTCACGGGAAGCCAGAACTCCGCTTCGAGGAGCCAGCGATGCCGACCACCGTCATTGCAAGGAAATCGCACTAAGGCCCGTCCTTTGGCGGGTGCGCCCCAAGTGCAGCCAAACCCCACGCAAGGTCGCCAATACCCATCAGAGCCTCGATCGTCTGACCCTTGATCTCGTCGGCCAGCTTTAGGATTTCGTTCACGACCTTGATTGATATGGTCAACTGCTCGGCCAAGTGCGCAATCTGGCTTGCCTGTACGACCGATGGCGAGCAACTGGTCCGCCAGTGGTCAACCTGCAGTTCATAGGTGGGCAGTAGCTGCTTGGTTTCACCGAAGACCCGCAGCACATGGTCGATGGTGGCATCGTCCATCGAGCCAGTCCGCTCATGGGCCCGCTGGATGGCCGCCAGCTGCTTCTCAAGATCGGCGAGCTGCTCATCGACGACGCAGGCCAACATGGGCAGCATCGACAAAGGCTGAAGGTTTGGGCGGCGATTGGCGTGCATGTGGAATCCTTCGTGGCGATTCAAACGGCCGAAGCCGCAATGGTTTCCCAATCGGTCCCATCCGAGACGATCTGGTGAGTATCGCTGACTACGGTCAGCACCTTATTCCTGTGCGCCAACGTAAACCGCGATATCGCGTCCGAACCGGCCTTTGGCACGATTGGCCCAGTCGGATCGAGTGCCCCGACGAAGACGTATTGGTGCGTCTCCATGCAGGCCAGGTAATACGAGATGCTCATTCTGTACTCCTTGGTAGGTCAGCGTGTCTGCTGCGCAAGTATTTTGCGCAGTGCTGTGATGAAACCGTTCTTGAAGATTTTCCGGCCACTGACTGAATCGACGATTGCCCCTCGCCTATCTGCAGCCCAACCGTTCTCGGTCAGACAGGTATCCGATGTCGCGTGAGTCAAAGCTTCGCGCTCCAGTCCTGAGAGGTCGGTGGCCAGCAGAACTTCGGCTTCCGGCACGGGCGCGGCACCGTGGCGTTGATCAATGACGATCGGATGCTGTACGGCCTGCTGTAACAGCCTGACCTGGCCCTTCAGCTTACGGTTCTCTGCCAACAGGAAGCCAATTTCAGCGCGAATGACGGGGTCTTCGATGCGTTTCAGCAGCAAGTCGTCCAGGCCAGGCGCAAGGTTGGCCGTCGCCGCTTTTTTGGCTGTACCACCAACGTGTTCGGCCCAAGCGGCGATGAGTGCCCGATAGTCGGCCCCACTTTTGTTCCTGATGGCTTGGCAGGACGGGCCGCCTCGCTGCGCCGACAGTTTGCCAACCGTGGCGATTGTGAAGTCCTGGCTGCCACGCTCCTTCTGCTCACGACAGATATCGTCGATCACCTGAAGCGAGCGCTGCTTGCGCGCGTTGGACCGGCTTTTGAACTGGTCGAGTAGCTGGTTCGGCGTCATGGCAAAGACTCGACGGTTGCTGGCAAGCGTGCTGGTGGCAGCAGCGGCACGTCGCCGGCAGCCGCTGCCAGGCGTTCAATATCATCGAGAATGCCGACATCGACCAGCGCCTGCGCGGCACTTACAAAACGAACCGCCGATTCCAGCGAGCCGGTACGCGTCTCGATGAGCCGCATGACGGCATTGCCTACATGCAACTGCTCCTCTGGCGCCAGGCGCAGCAGTACCGGGGTGCGTTGATTGAGTTGCAGCATGGCGTCTATCACCTGGCTGCGCCGCAGCGTCGCACGGGTCGCATCGTAGCTGGGGAATACGACGGCATGCCGGCACACTACTTCGAGCTGGTGCAGCTCGTTACCCGCTTCCTTCATGTCGACATGCATCTGTCTCAGGTCATCGAAGCCAATCAGTTCGATGGCCGAGGTTTCATTGGTGTTCGGTGCTGTCTGGCCAAGGTCGAGACAGCGCTTGATGAGTTGCATGGTCGCGTGCATGTCGTTCATCACGGCATCGGCACGCTCCGCTTCCTGCGCCTGTATTTGCTGCGCCCGGACCAGTTCGCCTTGCTGCAGGAAAGCCTGGTCGTTCGCTGTGCAATCCCACTGTTCGTTCTCCAGTGCGGTCACGGCCGCATCGTATCGGCAGTAGCGCGTCGATATCTCGGACGCGTCGTAGCTGAGGTTGTTGAAGTGAGCCACCAGCCCGGGCAGGAAGGCTGGCCCCGTAATAAACCAACGGCAGCGGACGCAATTGCGTGGATTACCCTGGTTGTCTTTCGGTACTGGTCCGTTGGCTTTGGCAAACCCCGATTTGCCGTTGGGAATCAACGGTCCACCGTTATGGCACCCAGTGCAGGCGTGTGGGCAAATGCCCTTGTCCAGCACCTCCCACCCACCTGGCCGGCGTGACTGGTCGATGGCCGCAAGGCCGGCTTCATCGTTGAATACGCTTAGGGCCTTGATCTGCTGGTAATCGGCATCGACCAGGAAGCGCTCGAACTGGCCCTGCTGCCGCTCAATGAGACGCCGCTCCGCTTCGCCCATAATGGTGTTCATGTGTGCCTGGCCAACCTTGGTGTAGTACAGGGTCATGATGATGCGGGCATGCCCGGCGACCAGCTTGGACAGGATCGGAATAGGTACGCCACCCTCGATCGCGAATGAGGTCAGGAGGGATACGCGCAATGCGTGTAGCGGGTACCAGCAGCCTCGGCGCGAGCCATCTTTGACGAACTGAAGCGGCTCGCCGCTGCGCGTAGTCTCTTTTCGGGCGGCACAGCGCCGCTCAAGCTCGGCCAACAGCTTGGCCCATAGCAGCGAGACATGGTCCGAGGGGATAGGCATGGCGGTGTCAACCGCTGTCGCGGCCGCCGCATGCCTGAACAGGAAGCAAGATGATCCCATGCGCTCCAACATCTGCGGCGCTTTCACGTCATCGAGGTGCTTGGGCTTCAGATCAGCCCAGGGTGTCGGCTTATCGATGGGATTGTATTTCTGCTGCCAGTTGCGCAGCTTTTCCAGCCAGTACAGCACCCGTTCGTGGCGCCATGGAATCACATACCCGCGATCAAGCACGTCCTTACCGATATCGGCGGTCTTGTTCGTGTTCACATACAGTCCGACCTGGACATCGCTCCCGTAGGTCAGCCGGCGAAACACGCCCCGCTGCCAAGGCCGCTTTGTCGTGCCTTGCACAAGCGGCCCGCCGTTTTGCTGCCACTCACCCTGGACGTAGCGCCAGGTATCCGCCTCGCCAGAATCAAGCAGGCGTACCTGGAAGGTGCGCAATGGTAATTCCAGCTTGAGATAGAGCACCATGGCCCTGACGGGCGACCACAGATCGACCACCTTGCGCTTCTTCCCGACCTCAACCAAATGGGGTTCATATTCCGGTGCGAGGCGGCTTCGCCATACGCAATCAGGGTCGAATGGGTCGATCTGGTCGTAGAAGACCGGAATCCAGTCGCCGCCGACGTTGCGCTCATCGTCGAGCCCCGACTGCGCCCATTTCCAATCACGAAAGCTGCCATCCGGCTTCGGGCAGACGATCTGCCGCAGCTCATCAATATAGCGGTATGGCAGTGCCGCGCGCACCGTCTCGGCCGGGGCGGAATTGGCATGACCGAACAGCAACCGCGGTACCGGATTTCGAAACTCGCCGGGCACAACGGGGCGCCCGTAGTCGTCATCGATGGCGAACAGCTCAAGCAAGGCCCACTCAAGGAAGTCATGCACCAGGTTGTTGAGTCGCGTCGCACTGTCCTTGCGGCTGTAGCCCTTGGCCTTGCCTTGCAGATTGACTGGCGCCATCAGCTGGGCAAGGAAGTTCGGCGGCTCAAAGCTTCGCGACAGCACTATCGTCGGCGGAACAGGCAGGCCCAATGCGATGAGGTAGTTTTCGAAGAACCATGACAACGCGATCATTCGCGTCGACATAGCTGTCTGATGCTGCGCTAGCCACCTTGCAGCGAGATCCTGCCATTCAAACCACTCAAGGCCGTAGGTGTGCGTCAGCCAGGCAAACTGGAGGTCGTAACTGCGCGAGTTAGCTGGCTTTGGCGCGGTCATAGGTGCGGGAACTTCGGGTTGAGGCCTGACAGCAGGCCCAGTGGATCGACGTCGTCGAAGCCGTAGGCCAGTAGATCGGCGGTCTCAAGCGCTGCCTTCCCGTCGCCTTGTGCCAAGCGGGACATGGCTGCTTCCAGCACCGCTGAAACCTTGGCGGCCGTCGGCTCTGTGTACGGCAGTTGGGATTCCAGGCTGGCGTGATGCAAGGCATTGCGACGGACCAGCACATCGACATCTGCATCGACCAAGCGTTGCCCGTAGGCGTGCCGGTGGCCATGCGCCGTGGTGCCATTCAACTTGGCAGGCTCCAGCCCGATCCGTCGCACCGCGCGCTGATGACTGGCGAGATAGGCATCGATGGAAAGCGGCTTGCCAGCATCAGGGCCGTGTAACACGACAAAGGCAAACGGGTGCGCACGTGGGACCTCACGCAACTGGCGCAGGTAGAGTTTCCAGATATCCAGGAACCACTCGCCGAAGATGGCTGGAAACCATTGCACCTGTATGTACTTGCCGGTAGCGTCATCGAGCTTCTTCGTCTTCCAGCCGGCGCGCATGCTTCGACCGACATACTGGTTGCGTGGCTTCAGGCCATATCTACCGCGCAAGTACGCCTCTCGATTGAGTGGCTTGCCGCCAGTACCGAGACCAGACCAATCATCTGGCGCAAGGCCATCAGCAGGGTGATAGACACGAACAAGGGCAACGTCGCGTCCGGTTGGGCCTTTGACGGCGGGATCAATGCCTACGTCGTGCACGTAGAGATGCAGCGGCTCGCTGATGCGCAGCCCACCACCATGTAGCAGCAACGCGATCAGTATGTCGCGCAGGTTCAACCGCCGATCAATGAACGGGTTATGTGCCTGGCCTGGTCGGACGAAGCCGCGAAAGAGTAGATCAAGAAAGTGCTCATCGGGGAAGAATTTCACACCGTTGACGTGCGCACGCGTCGGCGCCCTGGTGATGGCGGCCCTAGACTTGCGGGATTGTTCTTTGCCGGCAGTCTTGTCCCAGGTATGAGCCAGGAATGCCCGCGCGTGTCGGTGCTGGTAAGCAGCCCAACGCAGCTGCTCTTCGTATCGACTGGCATTGGTCAGTGGATTCAATGGATCGGCGCCGTAGCGGTCGGCCATCCATTCGGAGAAGTCGGTCAAGGCGCCAATCAAGCGGTTCGCCGAGTTGGTTGATCGTGGCCGCCAATAGAGGCCGCTGGGATCGAGACCGTCCTTGCCAATCGTGCCGCTGTATAGCTGCTGCACAAACGTCCGGAACAGCTGGCGATGGTCCTCGAAGCAATGGAGGTTTGCCGTGACGTAAGCCAGCAGCAGCTGTACGGCTTGAATACGAAAATCCATCCAGCTGGCGCTACGCGCGTGGCCATGCTCTACGCAGTAGTCGAGCAATGGCTGCACCACGCCCTGGTCGGTCAGCAGTGCGGGAATCTCTTGCAAGACACCTGCGTTGCTGCGTTTGACGTGAGCAATGATCCTGATGCAATCCATCCGTGTCCCGAGACCGGTCAAGTTGAAGTCGTGCTACCCAAGGTCAGCAAAGCCGACACTGCCGTAGACACGACCAGCATCGCCGGTCAGGTCACGTAACGAATGTTATAGAAGGTGTTATCCGATTACGGAAGGAGGGAGCGTAAGCGACGCGGACTGCGCGAGGTGAAGGACGATTTGATGCTGGAATTGTTATAGATCAGCACCTACGTAGAATCCCTTCATCCCGGCCATGCCCCGGGAAGTTCGGCTTGCTTGCCGCAACTGATCAACAGGGCGAGCAGCAGCAAGGTGGCAAGGCGGGTGATGAAGGTCATGGTGGGCTCCTTGCTCGTCATGTTAGAAGTTGTTGCCTGCGCTGTCTCTCCCCCTGAAATCATGCATGGAGGGCTCGGTAGGCCTGCGCATCGTTTACAATCCGCCGACCCCATCACTTGCCCACTGCCTGTGCGCCTTACCCACGTCAAACTTGCCGGTTTCAAGAGTTTTGTCGACCCCACCGCGATACCGGTGCCGGGCCAGCTCGTAGCCGTGGTTGGCCCCAATGGCTGCGGCAAGTCCAATGTGATCGATGCCGTGCGCTGGGTGCTGGGCGAATCATCGGCCAAGCAACTGCGTGGCGAGTCCATGCAGGATGTGATTTTCAATGGCTCGACCAGCCGCAAGCCGGTCAGCCGTGCCTCGGTCGAACTGGTGTTCGACAACAGCGAGGGCAGGGCGGCAGGGGCCTGGTCGCAGTACGCCGAGATCAGCATCAAGCGGGTGCTGACACGGCAGGGTGAATCGTCCTACCACATCAATAATATCCAGTGCCGACGCAAGGACATTGCCGACCTGTTTCTGGGTACGGGCGTAGGTACACGCGGTTATGCGGTGATCGAGCAGGGCATGATTTCGCGCATTATCGAAGCCAGGCCCGAGGAGCTGCGTGCGTTTTTGGAAGAAGCAGCTGGGGTATCCAAGTACAAGGAGCGGCGCAAGGAGACGGAAAGCCGCATTGCCGATACGCGTGAAAACCTGTCACGGGTGGACGACATACGGCAGGAGCTGGCCGGCCAGCTGGAAAAACTGGAAACCCAGGCCGGGGTGGCCGCTCAATACAACGAATATCGTCAGCGGCTGACCGAGCGGCAAAACCTGCTGGCCTTGCAGCGCAAGCTTGATGCTGAGCGCGATGAGGCACGTTGCCGCAGCGAAATTGCTGCGGCGCAGACGGCGTTGGAATCGCAGACTGGCAGGCTGCGCGATACCGAAGCGGCGATCGAGCTGCTGCGCGAAGCACACTATGATGCCAATGACCGCGTCAGCGAGGCGCAAACCATACTGGCAGACGCCAGTGCCACGGTGGCGCGCATGGAGCAAAAGCTGCTGCATCTGCGTGAAACCCGGCAGCGCCTGACCCAGCAACAGAACCAAGCCAAACAACGACTGGATGAACTGGGCCGGCAGGCGCAGGGGCTGGAGGCCGAGCGCGAGGAGTGGCGGTTCAAGCGCGACGAAGCCGCCATGGCGCAGGAAGACGTGCAGCTCAACCTGCTGGCCGAGCAAGAGGCACTGCCCAGGCTGGAAGAAGCCTACAAGACCCATGAAACAGAGCTGGCCGAGGCGCAGCTCGCCTATTCACATGCACGCCAGACCAAGCAGCTGGCTGAGCAGCAACTACAGCACCTGGACCGTAGCCTGGCCCAGTTGCAGCAAAGACGAGACCGGCAGGAAGGCGAGCTGCGCAATCTGCCTGAGCCCGATACCGAGTTGCTGGCCGAAAAGCGCATGGTGCTGGAGGAGCTGGGCCTGAGCCTGGAGGAGGCGCAAGCCCGCCTGCTTGAGCTGGATACGACGCTGCACGATGCCGAGGCGGCCCGTGGCAGCCACCGCCGCGAGGTGGAGCGCTTGCGCACCGAGCGGGCGGAACTGAGCGCCCGCCATGATGCCCTGGCCAAGCTGCAGGCGCAGGCTGGTGCGGACAAGGCGCTGGATGGCTGGCTGGCACGGCTGGGGCTGGCCGATGCGCCCAGGGTGTTCCGCCATCTCAAGATCAGCCCAGGCTGGGAGCTGGCAGTAGAGGCTGCGTTGCGTGAGCGCATGAACGCGGTGGTCAAGGCGGGCGCCAGCATGGCGGACAGGGCGCCGGCGCGGCTGAGCTGGGTGGAGCCGGCCAGCACGACGCCAAGCACGCCGGGTGCGTTGGCCGGCGCCCACCCTTTGCTGCATCACGTCAGTACCGATCTGGCAGGGCTGCAGCCCGCGCTGACCGACTGGCTGGCACAGGTATGGTGCGTGGCCAACGAGGCTGAGCTGACGACGCTGCAGGCGCAACTGCCGCCAGGCGGCCTGCTGATCGCGCCATCCGGCCATGCTGCCAGCCGCCATGCCATTCATTTCTACGCCCCGGACAACGCCCTGGCCGGCATGCTGCAGCGCGAGCGGGAGCTGGCCGAACTGGCAGGCAAGCTGACCCTGGCAGGCCCAGCCCTGGAGGCCGAGACGGCGGCCCTGCACGCCGCCGAGCAAAAGCTGGGCGAGCTGCACGGCGAGCTCAAGCACGCACGGACCAGGCTTGACGCGCTACGTCAGCAGCGGGGCGAACGACAGGTCGAGGTAGCGCGGCTTAGCCAGGCGGCCGAGCAGGCACAGAGCCGTCGAGCCGCCCTGCAGGCCGAGATTGCCGAGATAGCTGAGGAGGCGGCCGAACTGGAGCTGGAGCGCGAGGAGGTCAAGCTGGAAGCGGAAACGGCCGCCAGCGAGTTGCCAGAGCATGAGCGTGCGGTGGAGCGCAGCAAGCTGGCCAGGGTGGAATCCGAAACCGCACTGGATATACAACGTGGCCGCCTGCGCCAGGCCGAGCGCCAGGCACAGGAAACCGGCTTTGCCCGGCAATCGTCAGAAGCCCGCCTGGGTGAGCTGGAGCGCCGCCATGGCGACCTGGCGCAGCAGATGGAAGAAGCCAGGCTAAGGCTGGAGGAAGCCAGCTTTGATCTGGAAGGCATAGACGAAGGCGAGTTCGATATCGGCTTTCAGGATGCGGTCAACCAGCGCGCCGACAAAGAGCGGACGCTGGCAGGCCTGCGCGACGCCGCCAATGCGGCTACCAACGCGCTCAAGGAAAAAGAGCTGGAGAAGCACCAGGTCGAGCAAGGCTTTGACCCGCTGCGCGACAAAGTGGGTGAGCTGCGGCTGAAGGAGCAGGAGGCGCGGCTGGCGCTGGAGCGCTTTACCCAGGAGCTGGACGAAGCAGGCGCAGATGTGGCGGCCTTGTTGCCCCTGATTGGCGATGGGCTCAAGATCAATGCCCTGGTCAGCGAAATCGGCAAGCTGACGCAGGCTATCAGCGCCCTGGGCAACGTCAACCTGGCGGCACTGGACGAGTTGAATGCTGCGCGTGAGCGCAAGACCTATCTCGATAACCAGGCGGCCGACCTGATAGAGGCCATGGAAACGCTGGAATCGGCTATACGCAAGAT
>Ga0209277_10001934_pt1 | contig 10029 bp, 7 predicted proteins | sample JI81AbrownDNA_FD_187503 | JGI IMG/M metagenome (GOLD analysis project Ga0209277, IMG submission 187503) | Wastewater effluent complex algal communities from Wisconsin, to seasonally profile nutrient transformation and Carbon sequestration -... | ecosystem: Engineered > WWTP > Effluent > Algae... | reverse complement strand
TATGATGATGTGGTACACTTTGGTTTTTGCACGTCACGTGCCTCTGTTGTTCATTACGGAATTTACAAATCGATGAATTTTTCGTAACCTTTTTGTTGTCGTTAAAACTTGTTGTTGTTTACGTGTTGCTTCCGGTGGTGGTTTACATATATACAGAATGCTCCGATTGCTTTCAGAATACCTTTTTTCTATGTCGCTTGTAAAGGATTGTAATTCGAAGCAAACTTATTTTAGATAATCGCCAGGTTACACAAATGGTTGTTGTTCACATAAGTACGCATTCAGCATGCAAATTACGGACTGACGGTGTCATTCATACACGTACCAACTCGATTCTTGATGTCCGGGTGCAATTCGTATACATACCAACTAAATTTTGGCTGTTCCCCTCTAATCTGTGTCATCTGCCTTCCGTTTTTTCGATCTCGTTATTCTGGTTTCTGGCTCGTCCATTTTGGCTACATCAGCTGTTGACAGCATTGTTTTTAGCAGCTCTCTTATTGTGGAACATTCCTCAATCAATTGATCTCTGTCTGATTCTTCGTCTGAATTTAGTAAGTTCCACAAATGTTCAACGTGAGGAAGCAGTTCTTCGGGTGTTGCCTTCCTGGCTTCACTAGTTGAGATGTCAGATTCGTCTCCATCGGCTTTTTTTTTCTTTGTCGGGGTTTCTTTCCCTACCCCATGTTTCTTCTTTCCCAGTGCGTTCCCACTTTTCAGCGGGAAAGGAACTTTGCCGTACATCACTGCCTCAATATAAAGTGGAATATTGCAAAAAGACTCTCCTTGAACAATCGGGACAGATAATATGAATTTCTGGCAAAAGTTGGCTTCCGACGGGTTATATTTTGTTTTGGGGATGTCCCATCCTGTGCTGAGAATTCTGTCTCCTGTTGGAAAACGATCACAAATGTAGTCGTAACCGTCTTCGAAGCTGTTTTCTAGGATGTGTGGAAGGTGGGTGAAAATGAGTTCAATCCATCCAGGGGCAGTTCCAGTAATCGTGAATATCCGATTGTACTCTCTGACCAGTGTCATCCGGTGCATGCGTTCGAAGTCTTTTTTCACGTTATCACTTATCTTTGGACACGGTCCCCATTTGTTCAAGATTAGTATAAACTGCCTCATCAAATTGTGTCGAACAGCTTCCTCTAGTCTGGCCTTCATTCTGGAATATGTTTGCTTCATCTGGTCTTCGTCTCCGTCGTGTGGAGGGGATCCAAATTTCCACATAATCTTGCTACCCTTCCGAAAAATAACATCGCTGATGATGTATTCGACGGGGTTAATGATGTACTTGATAACCCAGGATGGGTCAATTGGATCTGAATCTCTTTCTTGCGGAAGTAGTGGTAAACTGTCTATGTTCGTCCAAGTCATGAAAATGTCCTTTGTTTTTAAGTCTTGCATTCCATATCGAATTAGATGAAGCATTGCCAATATTTCATCGGGTACATAGTAGCCTCTGGCGTTGTTTTGTTGATGTGTTCCGTAATGTAGATGTTTCTTTGCAGTAATGGCTTTCAAATTCTCGAGAACCCACTCGGATGAAATCTGTTGATTCTTGACGATTGAAAGTTTACGAACGTATGATTCGACAATCAACGAGCCTGGTTGATTCGTTATGAAGCGTCGTCCGTACCGCTCTCTGCGTTCTTTTTGAATTTTCTCCCAAGCTCCAAAATCCTAAATGTCAACAAAGGAAAAACAGTAAAAATGTCAGTTACGTGATTTACATTCGAGTGCAGAATTCGTAACGACAGAATGCAGACGATTTTGTGTTGCGGGATCTGCGGTGTTATGCAGAATTTGTAACGGTCTCGATGCTTACCAGTGGACGTTCACGCCCCCTTTTTTGGGGTTTGTCAAATATGCTGTTCGCAAATGTAAAGTCGTCGAAGCTGTTTTGTTTTGAAGTCGATCGCTCCTCGCCGTCGTCCAACGCGTCATAAATTACTTTTCTCCATGGATTTCCTTGCGCTTTTGGTTTCCGGTCGACGATTTCCATGCTGGCTTGGATGCACTTTTCAATAAAGCTATCGTCTATCTTGTGGGTAGTTGGCAAAAGAAACTTCATCGGAGGTTTGCCGTTTATCTTCGAGTTCTTGTGTAGGGTGTATGATTCCATATTTTCGTCTTCATAAATGGTTTCGTCGAACGCGTTTGTTAGTTTGTATCCACTTAGTACGTGAATTGCAATTCCCACTCGGTGTTGTCCATCCATCACAGCAAATCGCAGGCGAGTATTCTGTTGGATTTCATTGCGTATATTTCTAAACACCGTCGCACCGTTGTCTTGAGACGTCGTTTTCAGAGACTGTACTGTAGCAAAAGGGTGACTTGTAGGATACACTGTCTCGGAAAAAATTGGATCTGTCATCATGTCCACGAAAATGTCGGTGGATTGCAAGGGGTCGTTGTCCTTGTATCGTTTTTTGTCGAAGTAACGTTTTAGTAGCGTCTTCATTCCAAAAAATTCCAGCGTTTCTCTCATACAGCCAACTGTTGGATACTTTGCATAGACCTTTCTGCACTTGGGTAAGATTAGTTCATTGTCTTCCGTGATGTTGTATGCAGAAAAAATGGGAACGCCTTCGTCTTTTTTTTCAGTCAATTCGTAGGGAATGATATAAACAGACTCCTCGAATGAAACATTACTTGCGCTCGTCTCGATTGCAGCGGGTAAAAAATGGGTTTGCAGTGTGCTGATGGCGATTTTTCGGTGGTTTACTGCTGGTTGGCAAATCAGAGACACTTCCGGATCTTCGTGAACAAAAAACGTTACTGCTGGTAATCGAACTGTCCCAGAACGATCGTGTATTTCGTCGCTTGGAAATGCTCTTGGTTTACACTGGGCGTATCCTTCCATAAACTCGTTGTCTGCTTGCTTTTCTTGTAACTCCATCGCAATCATGTCGTCTGCTATGACTTTTCTAGCCGCAATCATCTCTCCGGCAGCTTTTGCAAGCTTCTTTGCTGCCTTTCGTTCTTCCATAGTGTGTGTTAACTTCCAGAATTCTTTGTTACGTTCAATGATGAGTTCGGCGTCTTCATGGTCCATGGAGTAAAACTGGCCTTTAGTTGCCTTCGCCAGTTTAACGCAATTCTTGTCTATTTCTTGACGTAATGCTGCTTCTTTTTTCAACATATATGATGTGTCTTTTGCGTTGCTAGACTTGTCGTCATCGGAGCTTTCGATGTTCTCCTCCTCTGGTTGAACATATTCGTCATCGTCGACTTTGGACTCTTCCTCGTCGTTTTCGGCATTTGTTTCGTCGTTTGACGTCTTTTCTTGCATTACGACATCTTCGTCACGATGCAGTTCTCCCAGATCTTCTATTGTCTCTTCGTTGTTATCTGCGTCAACTGTAACAATTGGTTCTCGTCGTGACTTGTTGCTTGCTGTTACTTTTACTCGGTTGTTATCGGCATGCTCTTCGTCATCGGACGACTGGTCTTCCGCATCAGATGGAATTTGTTGTCTTGCCTTGGCGCCGACTATGTGGTGTTTCGTTACGGAATTTTTGTCACCTTGCATTTCTCGTAACCTCTTGTCTGCTTTCGGCTCATCGTGATCTTCGTGTTCGTTCGTTACGAGATCTGCATCACCCTGCAGATTCCGTAAACCGTGTTCCTTATCCGTTTCTGTTGTTGGGTCGGAATTTGTTGGGGTGGATCTCGCTGTCGTTTGTTCTTTGGGAGTCCCGGTGGGATTGTGAACGGCGCTCGATTCCAAATCTTCGCCCGGGTTTTCTGGTGATGCTTCGCCCGTAGAAGAGGACTCTGGGATTCCTTCGGATATTGTACGGGTAGGAGAAGTATTGAGAGAACTCTCTTGTGTTCCACGACGATTTCCTGGCGATGGCGGTGAAAACCGGCTTTGCCAGTCTTCCGGAAGCAATGTTCTCCACTCCTTTGGAAGTAGCTTGTTTAACTCTTTGACTGTTTGTGTCTCATTGTGTTCTATCCCGAGAATTGTCAAGTATTGAAGAAGGTTTCCTTTTTTACTTGCATCGGGGTATTCTGTTGCGTTCTTTGATTTCTTCGTCATCGTCGTTGTTGTTGCTGTGGCTTCGATCGATCGTGCATCTTGTGGTGCTTCGGTGTCGGTAGGAACGATTACGTACAAGTTCTGTACAACCGTCCGCGTACCGCCATGAGAACACGATCGCCGGTACAACAAGTAGTACTGGTAGCACGACAGTATCTTCTATTGTACTATCTGTTCGTACTTACGGCTACTCGTGGCTTGCTGTCTACAGCATCATCTGTGAACGCGCAACAAAAATTGTTCGGTTTTCGTGACGAACAATTTTTGTTCTCCACACGTTACGCTATATGCGACGAGACTACAATCATACTATGACAGTATCGATTATTACACTATATTCGGCGCGTAATATATGTATAAAATACGTGCGCTTATTTATCGTGACGTCCTTTCGTGATCTATGATGACGTCGAACAGAGTCAAAAAGTACGTCATTTTCGCAAAAACAAAATTATGACGTTTTTCAACTTCGTCGCTGACGCGAGACTAAAAAATCCAACTTCACCATCAACTGCAATAGGGGTGTCTCGATCCGTCCGATCTGTACTCGTTTCAACGGGCCGCTCTCAAAGTTCTATGATTGCAGCACTGACCAAACATTCAGCACTTGTCACACTTCGGTCGAACACCTATCACCGGAAACAGGGAAAATGTCGCCTGTCAAACGACGCTCTTCCCGTAACAAACTCAACAATAAAGATGATGATGACACTGATACGTTTCCTTTAACGTCGTCTGCTTCCGGCAAGAGATCTTCGAGCGCTGCTACATCCACGAAACATCATGTGGTGACACCGTCTGGACCACAGAAAAAAGTTCAACGGAGCGCGGCTGTTTCCGCTCGAAGCGCATGCATCAGCAAAAAAAAAATCCCTGCGATTGATCTGCAGGTAAGTTAACGTTTCTATTGGACAGTTGTCACTTTCTGCCGCTATGTACAGTTCTGTCAATGTAACGGAAAAGGATATTACTACACAGGTGTATGAGCTAAATATGATTCCCGTTGAGAGTCCCGTAACGTTTGTGGTCCCTGAACATTACGAATGATACACCAAGCGTTGGACAAAACGATAACCTCGATGTTACGCGATTTACATCCGCTTGCGAATTCCGTAATTTACCGCATTCTCCTTACACTGTCTTTTTCTTTTAGATCCTGCTGTTGTGTTGCGCTGTCTTTTGTCGATTCACTGAAAAGAATGTGTCAATGAATGTTACGAGATTTACATCTCCGTGCGGATCTCGTAATCAATTGTTTTCTTGTCGTGAATTCTTATTTCGGTTTTCTTTTCTATTGTGTATTATTTCTGAACCTGTTCTATTACAGTCATCTGATGACGACAGTGTCTTTGTTCCAACGAAGAAGCTTCGACTTTATGACGGTGATGCGGCATCGGGAGTTGAATCTGATGATAGTGAAGAAGTGGATTCTAAAGTTGCACGGGCGAAACCAAAGGGTAAGAAGCTTACTTCGTTTGCAATTGTAAAAGAAGAAATTTTGTCGGATTCGTCCGGGGACGATGCATTCTGTCAAGTCGTCGTTAACAAGACTGCTGTGGAAGCTTCGATCAAAGAGAAATCTAAGAAGCTTGTTGTGGGCCGCCTTAATTGGATGTTGCGCATGAACTTGTTCGAACCAGAGGGGGCCTCTGAGATGACTGTTGCTACTCTTCGACTGGTTAACGACATGGACAAAGATTATTTCTACTTCAAGGCGAGGTACTTTTCAGTTGCGCTCCAAATTTTGGCAGAGCAGTCGCCTACGAATGATTACTTGTCAGACATTGTACAGTCTTGTTTTGAGCTTCCGATGAGAAAAAATCCACACGGAAGCAATGAGACTTTGTTGAGTGGAAAGAGTACCCTTGGAACGGAAATTCTTTGCTTCAAAATTCCAATGTCTGAAAAGTTGACCTACTCAGAGCAAGCAGGAATGTTAATCAGAAGACTTGCGAAAATGTTGCTTTGTGATGCATTTACTGAGATTTACCAAGAGGTGCTGAAAAGCAGAGGAAGTATTGGCAAGATGGCGTCTGATGTTGCTGACAAGTCATGTGAAATGTGGAAATGTATTCATCAGTCTTGCAGACAGTCCATTGCCATCAAGTACTATGATGCTCTTGATGCTGTTTTTAAGGATGAAAACATTGTCACTTTGCTGCGTGAGATGTTCCCGGTTGGGGCCAACTCGCCAAAGTTCTTCAAAAGTCAAAATGTCTTGAAAGCTGGATGGAAATCGGGTGTCAAACCCAAAGACGTGTACTGAGATTGACAGTTTTTATGAAGTGGGATATATATTGTCTTTCTTGCTTTGGGATTTCTTGTTGAATGTATTGGTTTATCTTCTTTTTTTCAATGAACTTTGGTTTAACACATAGTTCTTATTTATTATTGTTTCAACAAATTCATCCAGAAAATCGCATGGTCAGAATGCGAAAACGCTTGGCACTAAAAGCAGCAGTAACGGAAGCCAGAGATTATGCCAGGTTAACCAGAAACCGACGAAAACGTTCCAGAAGACAGCTACAGAGACTGAACAACAAAGTGAACATTATTGACCACACACTTGAACCAAACACAAATGCAAGAGAGTCTATTAAAGTCCAACATGCAGATAGCACTTCTCTTCAATGTAATGGAATACCCGAACCTCCGACAACAGATAATCCTCCCTGTGATGTTGATGCGTGTCATCACCCTAACGGCTTCCTCGGCAATTCTCTGCAAACCCATAACAGTGATCTATCATGCCAAGACTGTTGCAGAGTCATTGAAAAGGCAAACACCTGTCGGGAAGACTCATCATCACATTCCCAACTTCGCAAACACAATACCCATGTGTGTTCTGAAACCATGCCATCTCATGGTTCCAGAAACATTGCATCGGAAGAGGACATTAGTAGCAGAACACGTTCTAGAACACGTTGTACAAACAATGCTTCTCATCAAACATCAACAGACGACCATTGTTCGATTGACATTATGTCCCAAGAAGACAACAGTGATATTACACCTTCTGAATTGAAAGCTGAGTTGAAAAACTGTGGGGATCACAAGGTGAGAAGAGACAGTGCCCGCACCCTATTTTTACAACTGTTCATGGACTTATTTCTAAACGCTTCTGTTGTTACCTTTTCAGTTATTATTACAGCAGTTTGCAGATAAATTGTATGTGCTGTCTTTGAGAATCGGTTCGGGTTGTACAGACATAAACTGGGATTGGCCGCCTTCTGCAATAATTCGAAATCTACGTGCACAGGTCAACAAAATGGCTGACACATTGGATATGATAAAAGAAGGATTCTTTATGTCCCTTCCATGTGCAAATTTTGATTGCTTCAACACAACAGATCCCAAACAAAAACAGTTCATTGAAGAAGCATATCGCTTTGAGTCCAGAATGTTCAACATCAAAACCAGTTTTTGCAAATGCTGCAGAAAACGGAGAATTAACATGATTGTTGGGAAGGATGGGTTATGCAGATACTGTCACAGTGAGAACAATGGGTGTCACTTGTACTCAGAGGAAAACAAAGCACTTCCAGTGTGGTATGACCTGTCTGGGAAATTGCATTACAATCTTCCCCCAGCCCTGAAGGACTTGACAATGGCTGAGAAATTGTTAATTCAAAGAGTGTCCCCGTATATTCCAGTCATCCACATCAAGAATGGCACCCTGGGATCAAGAGGTCACGTTGTTAGCTTTGTTCAGGATATATCTGGAATCTGTAAAGTGTTCCCAAGACTACCGGAAGAAGTTGTATTAGTAAAAGTCATCAGAACACAAGTCACAGCAGATGGTGAACATATTGAAAAAGCTTTCACTGTGAGGCGTGAGAAAGTTCTGCGAGCTTTGACTTGGTTAAAAGCCCACAATCCACTTTATGCTGACATTGAAATCGTTATGGAAAACTTTAACTGGATGGAAGGTGAAGAGGAAGCTGACCTAACCTCTGTGTTGACGATTGAATCTCTCGAAACAGAAGAAGAAGACCCGGACAGGTAATCTCACACTGATTCTATGTTTGCCAATGCAAATTGTGTTACGCGATCTGCACTGCCTTGCATTTTTCGTAACGTTGCTTTTACAGAGGTCCAGCAGAAGGACAAACTTTACAACCGGCAGAAGAAACAGACATTGAGGAAGCATACGGAGCTGTTCTTTCGGAAGACACGCCGATTATTTCGAAGGTTGATCAGAATATTGTGAATCATATCAATGAAAAAACTGGTGGAAAAGTCACGCCAAGAACTGCGTGGCCAACTAGATCCGTTAAGCCTGTCAGCGAGTATGGGAACGAGAAAATATTTTGCCTTGCTTTTCCTTGGCTCTATCCTGGAGGGGTCGGTGACGTCAATGAGCCAAGGGAAAAGCAGATGAATGCAGCTGACTGGGCGACGAATCTGCTCTATTATCAGGATGGTCGCTTTGCTAAGGACAAGTTGTGGTGTTTCTTTGCATTGAACTTCATTTTACGTCATCGAAATCAATCATCCAGCCGATTTTTTGTCAAGGGTTTCATGGGGAGAACACCACCAACATTACAAGAATTACATCAACGAATCAGGAACAACGATCAAGACTTTGTCGACAAACTGTGTTACTTCAATAAATCTGTACCGGGAACTGCTGCGTACTGGAGAAGTAAAAAAGCAGAATTGTACTCTTGGATCAACCATCACATAGACAGTGGACATGGAGCACCGAATCTATTCATTACACTGTCCTGTGCAGAATACTTTTGGCCAGATTTGAAACGACTGTTGCAAAGGCACATCTATGACTGTGAAGGAAAAGTGGTGAATCTTGAAACAGACAGATCTGCGTTGAACCATGCAGTAAACGATTACAGTATTGTTGTGCAGGAATTTTTTCAACGGAGAACCAGAGAGTTTCTTGATACAATCGGGTTAAACCTGTTTGGCATTGAGCACTACTGGTGTCGCTTCGAATTTGCGAAATCTCGAGGCCAAATCCATGCACATCTATTGGCTATCACCAAAGACTGCGCTGATCCAGATGGTATTCTTTCAACATTGTTTGAAAACCGCGACAATCTTGAACGACAACAACACATTCTTGGAGACTGGGCACGAGACAAGTTCAACATGACTGCGTCGCTTCCAGAAATACCCGGCAACCGAACAACAACTCAACAACATCCCTGTTCACAACGATTTTGCCAACTGCATGACTGGGACAGGGATAAAGAATCACTGTTGCTAAATTGTCAAATGCATAAATGCAATGACTACTGTTTACGTTCAGTTAAAAAAAAACACCGGCAGAAACTACAACGCAGACGACTGAGAGTTCGCAGGTATGAACGACGTTACGAGATTTACAGTGGGATGCAGATTCCGTAATTGTACTTACGCATTGTTTCTTCTCACTCGTTTGTTTTCCAAGGACACATCACACACCGCTTCCGCCAAATGTCGCCGATGTAGGTCTGGCTGTGGATTTGAAAAAACGCCAGGGGTCGGCGACACTCCAGGATGGAAGACACAAGACCATGTAACCATCTCTAGAGATCAAAGGGGTTTCAAGCAACTGAACATGACGCGCAACAATGAAAGACTCAATCAGACATCGTTGCATGCTCTTCAAACTTGGAGAGCAAACTGCGACATCCAAATATTGATCTATGATACAGATCCGAAAAATCCAAATCCAGCTGAAATATCAAGGGTAACAGATTACGTGGTGGCATATGCATGTAAAGGAAATGCAACACTTGCTGTAGAACGAAAACATGTGCGAGACTTCACACTTCGGTAAGACGTTCATCAAATTTCCGTCTCAGTCTAAATTACATTACTAACTCAATTCAAGTGAAACTTTTTCTCGATACAGAGCTGAAGAAGAAACCGGTGATGAGCAAGATGTTAATCGAGTGGTATGTCAATTGCTGAACAGATCAATAGCAACACGAACAATCACAAAGCAAGAAGCAATGTGTGAACTAGGAGGCTTA
>Ga0209277_10001931_pt1 | contig 10041 bp, 7 predicted proteins | sample JI81AbrownDNA_FD_187503 | JGI IMG/M metagenome (GOLD analysis project Ga0209277, IMG submission 187503) | Wastewater effluent complex algal communities from Wisconsin, to seasonally profile nutrient transformation and Carbon sequestration -... | ecosystem: Engineered > WWTP > Effluent > Algae... | reverse complement strand
TGGACCAGCTTTTTGAGCGCGGCGACAAGCGCGAGCTGCGCCTGCAGGCCGCCGGCAGCAACCTGTCGGCCAGCACCGCCGAGCTCGCCAACACCATCCGCCTGGCCCGCATCGAGCTGGCCAACGCTTGGCTCGACCTGCGCGCGGCCCGCGAGATCCGCCGCATCGCCGACGAAAACGCCGCCCTCGCCCGGCGCGCCTCCGAGGCCGCCGAACTGCGCGGCAAGGCCGGCGATCTGGCCGGCATGGACGTGGCCCGCTTTTCCGCCGACGCCGCCCGGGTTGCCAACGATGCGCTGCAGGCCGAACTCGACCTCTCCCGCGCCCGCATCGCGCTGGCCCTGCTGCTGGGCAACCGCGTTGCGCCCGACAGCCTGAACACCAGCGACGACTGGCCCAGCCCCGAGGCCGCGCCCGCCCCCGTAGCGGCCGACGAAAACAGCGCCGAGCGCCCCGATCTCCTCGCCGCCCGCCGCCGTGTCGAGCAGGCCGGCGCCCTGCGCGAACTGGCCCGGGCCCAGCGCAGCCGCGACGTCTCCATCGGCGTGCAATACGAACACGTCCCGGCCAACAGCAACAACGGCGCCTCGGAATCGTCCTACGGGCTCAGCGTTTCGGTGCCGCTGTTCCTGGGCAACGACTACCGCGGCGACATCGCCAGGAGCGAAGCCGACTACGACGCCGCCGAACAGCAGCTCATCGCCACCCGCGCCTTTGTCAGCAGCGAAAAAACCCGCCTCGGCGCCGAATACGCCGCGCGCCAGTCCCGCTACCAACGTGTCGCGGAGATCGTCCTGCCGGCCGCCGAACGGGCCGGCCGCGGCGCGGACATCGCCATCCAGAAGGGCGGCATGAGCCTCACCGACTACCTCGACACCCAGCGCAGCCTGCGCGCCGCACGCATCGAAGCGATCCAGGCCCGCGCCGACCTCGCCCGCGCCGCCCTCCTGCTGCGCCTGGCCGGAGACACCCCATGAAGCGCAAACTCATCGTCATCGCCCTCATCGCCGCGGCCGCCATTGGCGCCGGCGCCTGGTACTTCCGCGCCCCCCAGGCCGAGCCGCCGGCCGAGGCCGTCATCCAGAAACCCTCGGCCGAGCCCGGCGTGCTGCGCTTTCCCACCGCCGCCCCGCAGCTTGCCCAGCTCAAGGTGGAGCGCACCGAGCTGGCCCCGGTGCCAATGGACGAGCCGCTGGCCGCCCATGTCGCCTACGACGAAAACGCCACCGCCCGTTTGTTCGCGCCCATCCCCGGCCGGGTCGTCGAAATTCGCGCCAACATCGGCGACACGGTGAAGGCCGGCGCGGTGCTGGCGGTGCTGGACGCCCCCGAGCTGGGCACCGCCGCGGCCGATCTGGCCAAAGCCCAGGCCGACTCCCAGCAGAAGAAAGCCGCCCTCGAACGCAGCCGCAGCCTGTTTGCCGCCGAAGTCATCGCCCGCCGCGAACTCGAAGCCGCCCAGGCCGAATGGCAACAGGCCCAGGCCGAAACCGAACGCGCCCGGCTGCGCCTCGCCAACCTCGTGCCCGGCGGCAGCCCCGGCGGCCAGCGCTACCTGCTGCGCGCGCCGATCGCCGGCGTGGTGGCCACCCGGCACATCAACCCGGCCATGGAAGTGCGCCCCGACGCCGCCGAGCCGCTGTTCGTCGTCACCGACATGAGCCGCCTGTCGGTACTGGTGGACGTGCCCGAGCGCGACCTGCCCGTCGTCACCGTCGGCAAATCGACCCAGATCGAGGTGTCCGCCTATCCCAACCGCAGCTTCACCGGCACCGTGGTGCATGTGGCGCCCACCCTCGACCCGCAAACCCGCCGCGTCCAGGCCCGGGTGTCCGTGGATAACCGCGAGGGCCTGCTCAAGCCCGAGATGTACGCCAAGGTCGGCATCCTCGCCGACGCCCGCGAAGAACTGCCCAGGATTCCCACCGGCGCCCTGCTCGTCGAAGGCGTCAAGAACTACGTCTTCGTCGAACGCGACCCAGGCGTATTCGAGAAGCGCGAAGTCACCCTCGCCGTGCAGACCCGCAGCTACGCCTACGTGTGGAGCGGCGTGAAAGGAGGCGACAAGGTGGTCAGCGTCGGCGCGCTGCTGCTCAACGCCGAGCTGGCGAGCAGCTCCCGGTAAGCGGCCATGTTCGATACCCTCATCACCCTCGCCCTGCGCCAGCGCGCCTTCATCATCATCGCCGCGCTGGCGCTGCTCGGTTACGGCCTCTACGCCGTCAGCCAGATCTCCATCGAAGCCTTTCCCGACGTGCAGGACGTGCAGGTGCAGGTCGTCACCCAGGCCATCGGCCAGGCGCCGGAAGAGGTCGAGCGCACCATCTCGCTGCCCATCGAGCGCGAAATGAGCGGCGTGCCCGGCATGACCCAGCTGCGCTCGGTGTCGATCACCGGCCTGTCGGTGGTCACCCTCACCTTCAACGACAAGACGGCCGACTATTTCGCCCGCCAGCAGGTGCTCGAACGCCTGCAAACCGTGAGTCTGCCGCCGGGCGCCCAGCCGGTGCTGGCCCCGCTGACCACGGCAGTCGGCGAAATCTACCGCTACGTGCTCGAAGCCCCGCCCACCGCCAGCCGCGAGGAGATCCGCGCGATCCAGGACTGGACCGTGCGCCCCGCACTGCGCATGGTGCCGGGCATTGCCGAAGTGGTGAGTTTTGGCGGCGCGATCCGCGAAATCCAGGTGCGCATCGAACCCGAGCTGCTGCGCAAATACTCGGTCACCCTCGACGAAGTCACCCAGGCGCTCGCCAATTCCAGCGCCAACGGCAGCGGCGGCCTGATGCGCCGCGGCGACGAGGCCCTGGTGGTGCGCACCCTCGGCCTGTTCAACAACCTCGACGACGTGCGCGATGTGGTGGTGGTGGCCCGCGACGGCAAGCCGGTGCGCATCAGCGACGTGGCCGAAGTGCTTGCCGGCGCCCGCCCCCGCTCCGGCATCGTCGCCTTCAACGACCGGGACGACGTGGTCGAAGGCATCGTCCAGATGACCAAGGGCGGCAACGCCGCGCGGATTGTCGAAGCCCTGAAGATCAAGGTGGACGAGGTCAACGCCCGCCTGCCCGAAGGCTACAGCCTGCGCCCGATCTACCAGCGCACCGAACTCATCGCCCACACCGTGGCCACCGTGGGCGAAAACCTGCTGGTCGGCGCGGTGCTGGTCACCGCCATCCTGCTGGGCTTCCTGCGCAACCTGCGGGCGGCGATCATCGTTGCGGCGGTGATTCCGCTGTCGCTGCTGTTCGCCTTCATCCTGATGCACGCCATGGGCGTGTCGGCCAACCTGATCTCGCTGGGCGCCGTGGACTTCGGCGTGATCATCGACAGCGCGGTGGTGATGGTCGAAGCCCTGATGGTGCGTCTGGCCGTGGAAAACCACGCCGAACACCACGGCATCGCCTCGCCGGTAGGGCGGCGCATCCACGCCCTCAAGCAAACCTGTATCGAACTCGGCACGCCGATCATGTTCTCGAAGGCCATCATCATCGTCGCCTTCCTGCCCATCTTCACCTTCCAGCGCATGGAAGGCCGCATCTTCACCCCGGTGGCGCTGACCCTCTCGTTCGCGCTGCTCGGCGGCCTGATCCTGACCCTCACGCTGGTGCCGACCCTGCTCTCCTACGCCCTCAACAAGGAGGACATGGCCGAGAAGGAAAGCCCCTGGCTGCACCGCCTGCAGGCAGGCTACCGCGCCCTGCTGGTGCGCCTGCAAACGCGTCGCCGGCAGGTGATCGGTGCCTCGGCGGCCGCCCTCGCCGTGGCCCTGGCCCTCGCACCGCTGCTCGGCTCCGAGTTTCTGCCCAAGCTCGACGAAGGCAACATCTGGCTCACCATCAGCCTGCCCCAGTCCTCCGGCCTCTCCAACACCAAGGAGATCGAACGCAAGGTGCGCTCGGCCCTGTCCACCTACCCGGAAGTGAAGGCCATCATCACCCACGTCGGCCGCCCCGACGACGGCACCGACCCCAAGGGGCCCAACAACATCGAAATCCTGGTGGACCTCAAGCCCCGCGACGAATGGCGCTTTGCCACCAAGGACGCGCTGGTGGACAGCATGTCGGGCAAACTCGCGGCCATTCCCGGCCTGCCCACCAACTTCTCGCAGGTCATCCAGGACAGCGTCGAGGAATCTCTCTCCGGCGCCAAGGGCGAAATCGCGGTCAAGGTCTTCGGCCCCGACCTGCAGGTGCTCGAAACCAAGGGCAACCAGATCGCCGGCGTGCTCAACCGCATCCAGGGCTCGGCCGACGTGGCCGCCCTGCCGGTGGGCGGGCAGAGCGAGGTGGACATCCGCCTGCGCCGTGAAGCCCTGGCCCGCTACGACATCAACGTCACCGATGTGAACGCGATGATCCAGACCGCCCTTGGCGGCAGCACGGTCAATGTGTTTTACGACGGCGAACGCCGCTACGACGTGAGCCTGCGCTTCGGGCCCGACTTCCGCGACCAGGTGGACGACATCGCCAGCCTGCCGGTGGCCCTGCCGGGCGGCCACGGCAGCATTCCGCTGGGCGACCTGGCCGATGTGGAACTGCGCCAGGGCGCCTCGCGCATCCAGCGCGAAGCGGGCAGCCGCAACGTCATCGTCAAGGCCAACCTGCGCGGCCGCGACCAGGGCAGCTTTGTTGCCGAAGCCCAGCAAAAGGTGGCCGCCGAAGTCAGCCTGCCGGCCGGCTACAGCGTCACCTGGGGCGGCCAGTTCGAGAACCAGCAGCGCGCCATGGGGCGCCTCAAGCTCATCGTGCCGATCACCCTGGGCTTGATCTTCTCGCTGCTGTTCTGGGCCTTCCGCGACATCCGCCCGGCCATGCTGGTGCTCTCCATGGTGCCCTTCACGCTGATCGGCGGCTTTGCCGGGCTGGCGCTGGCCGGCCTGCACCTGTCGGTGTCGTCGGCCGTGGGCTTCATCGCCGTGGCCGGCATCTCGGTGCAGAATGGCGTGATCATGGTTGAACAAGTCATCGAAATCGCCCGCCGCGGCGCCAGCCGCTCCGAGGCCATCCTCGACGGCGCCATGCTGCGCCTGCGCCCCATCGTCATGACCGCGCTGATGGCCGGCCTCGGCCTGCTGCCGGCGGCGCTCTCCCACGGCATCGGCTCCGAAACCCAGCGCCCCTTCGCGGTGGTGATCGTCGGCGGCATCGTCAGCGCCACCTTCTTCACCCTGCTGCTGCTGCCGGTGCTGCTGTCCTTCGGCGGGCCGAAGGACAGTGCGAAGAGTGAAGGCTAAAGCGTGACGAGGCCGACGCGCCTGGTGCGCATGCGCCCAAAGGGCTTCGCCGCACTCACCCGGGCGCTTCACGCCTGATGCCTCACCTTTAACCCTTACCCTTTCCCCATGCGCATCCTCATCGTCGAAGACGACCCCCTGCTCGCCGACGGCGTGGCGCAGCTGCTGCGCGGCGCCGGCTTCACGACCGACTACGTGGGCAGCGCCGAGCTGGCCGAGGCGGCGCTGGCCGCCGAAAAATTCGACCTGATGGTGCTCGACATCGGCCTGCCGGGCATGGACGGGCTGGAGCTGCTGTCGCGCCTGCGCAGCCGCCACAACCCCATTCACGTGCTCATGCTCACCGCCCGCGACGCCCTCAACGAACGCGTGCGCGGCCTCAACCTGGGCGCCGACGACTACCTCACCAAACCCTTCGCCGCCGTCGAGCTGCTCGCCCGCATCAACGCGCTGGTGCGCCGCAGCCGCGGCCAGAGCGGGCAGCGCCGCGAGTTCGGGCCCCTGTCCCTCGACGAGGAAGCCCACCGCGCCTGGCTCCACGGCCAGCCCCTCGACCTGCCCCAGCGCGAATGGGCGATACTCCAGTTTTTGCTCGACAACCCCGAGCGCGTGCTCAGCAAGGAGCGCATCGTGGCCGCCGTGTGCAGCTGGGACAAGGACATGAGCGTCAACGCCGTCGAGGTTTACGTCTCGCGCCTGCGCACCAAGCTCGAAGCCGCCGGCATCCGGATCCGCACCGTGCGCGGCCTGGGCTACATGCTCGAAGACCTGCCCCATGAGCCGAAGCCTGCGTAAATCCCTGCTCCTCTGGCTGCTGCTGCCGGCCGCCCTCGCCCTCATCACCTTTTTACCGCTGGCCTACCACCTGGTGCACCAGCCCGCCATGGAAGCCCTCGACCAGGCCCTGGCCGACGCCAGCCTGGCCCTCGTTCCGCACCTCGAGATCGTCGACGGCGAACCGCGCTTCGTCTTTCCGCCCGCCGCCGAACAGGTGCTGCGCGCCGACCGCGTGGACGACATCTACTACCTGATCCTCGGCCCCCGCGAACGCTTCATCGCCGGCGACGCCGGCCTGCCCCACGAGCCCCTCGACGAGCAGGAAGTCCACGGCGACCGCAGCAGCTTCGACGCCCACTTCCGCGGCCACCGGGTGCGCGTCATCGCCATCCACCGCACGGTTTCGGGCGAGCCCTTCGTCTTCGTCACCGCCGAAACCACCCGCAAGCGCGACCAGCTGAAAATCGACCTCGCCGTGGCGCTCACCCTGCCGCTGCTCTTCTTTGCCGCCGCCACCGGGCTCACCATCTGGTTCGGCGTGCGCCACGCGCTGCTCCCGGTCGAAGACATCCGGCGCACCCTCCACAACCTCGAACACCGCGCCCTGCAACCCCTCGACGCGATGGTCGCCCCCATCGAGATCCGGCCGCTGGTGACCGAGTTCAACCAGGTGCTCGACCGCCTCGAACAAGCCGCCGAGGCCCAGCAACGCTTCGTCGCCAACGCCGCGCACCAGCTGCGCACGCCGCTGGCCGGCATCCGCACCCAGCTCGAACTGCTCCAGCGCGAACCCGACGCCGCCGAGCGCGAAGTCCGCATCCGCCAGAGCGTCGGCGCCATCGAACGCCTCGGCCACCTCATCAACCAGATGCTGGTGCTGATTGCCGCCGAACCGGGCGGACGCCACGAAAGCCTCGCCAGCTCGGTCGACCTGCCCGAACTGATCCGCGAACTCAGCCCGGAATGGATCCGCCTCGCCGAAGCCCGCGGCCTCGACCTGGGCTTCGAACTGACGCCCGCCCACGTTACCGGCGACCGCCTGCTGCTGGGCGAAATGATCGCCAACCTGGTGGTCAATGCCCTCAACTACACCCCGGCCCCGGGCGAAGTCACCATTCGCTGCCGCACCGAGGCGGGCCAGTGCATCATCGAAGTCGAAGACAGCGGCCCCGGCATCCCCCCCGAAGCCCGCGGGCAAGTCTTCGAGCGCTTCTTCCGCCTGCCCGCCGCCAGCCACCCCGGCAGCGGCCTGGGCCTCGCCATCGTCCGCGAGATCGCCCACGGCTCGGGCGGCGAAGTCGAAGTCCACGACGCCCCCGGCGGGCGCGGCGCGCTCTTGCGGGCAAGGCTGCCGGGCGGCACGACAGCGGACTGACGCGCCCGGCGCGCGCCAGCAGAGGATCATCTTCGAATAAGATTCCGGGACTTGGAGCTTGTCCGTAAATAGTCCGGCGTCGGCCTCTTATTCACGGACAAGCTCTTATCCGCCCATCTCCCGGAGCACCCCATGAAAGGCAACTTCACCGCCATCGTCCTGATCCTCATCGGCGCCCTCGCGCTGGGGGTCAATCTCGATCTGTTCGAAATCGACTTCGTCCGCCTCGCCCGCACCTGGTGGCCGGTCGTGCTGATCGCCCTGGGAGCAAGCCTGTTGTTCACCCCCGGCGACGGCGACAAGTCGGATTAATCCTGCTGCAACGCCCACCCCCAAAGATTCCCCCCTGCACCAACCCTCACTTCAAGGAAGCCCCAGCATGACCATGGACGTCGTCGATTACGAAATCTTCGGAAATGAAATGCAGTACGTCGAGGTGGAACTCGACCCCGGCGAAGCCGCCATCGGCGAGGCCGGCGTAATGATGTACATGCAGGACGGGATTGCCATGGACACCCTTTTCGGGGACGGCTCCCAGCAGCAAAGCGGCCTGTTCGGCAAGCTCATGGGCGCCGGCAAGCGCCTGCTCACCGGCGAAAGCCTGTTCACCACCGTTTATCACAACGAAAGCAGCGGCAAGCGCCGGGTTGCCTTCGCGGCGCCCTACCCCGGCAAGATCGTGCCGGTCAACCTGTCGCAGCTCGGCGGCACCCTGATCTGCCAGAAGGATTCCTTCCTCGCGGCGGCCAAAGGGGTGTCGCTGGGCATCGCCTTCCAGAAAAAACTCGGCGTCGGCCTGTTCGGCGGCGAGGGCTTCATCATGCAAAAGCTCGACGGCGACGGCATGGCCTTCATCCACGCCGGCGGCACGCTGCTGGAAAAAACCCTGGCCCCCGGCGAAACCCTGCGCGTGGATACGGGCTGCGTGGTGGCCTTCCAGCCCAGCGTCGATTTCGACATCCAGTACGCCGGCAAGATCAAGACCGCGCTGTTCGGCGGCGAGGGCCTGTTCTTTGCCACCCTCCGCGGCCCCGGCAGGATCTGGCTGCAGTCGCTGCCCCTGTCGCGCCTCGCCGACCGTATCGTGATGGCCTCCCGCATGGCCGGTGGCGGCGGCAAGGAGAGCGGCTCGCTGCTGGGCGGCATCGGCCTCGGCTCGCTGCTCGGCGACGACGAGTGAGCCCCGGCGAGGCGCCCCTTCCGGCCCGCTTCTACCCGGCGGGGGGCGACGCCCATGGTCACCCGGCCCGGCTCGCCTGGGACGACGGCATGCTGCTCGTGCAGCCGGAGGATTCGCCCGCGCTGCGGGTGCCGGCCAGCCAGCTGCGCATCGAGCCCCGCGGCTTCAACCACAGCCAGTGGGCGATTGCCTGGGCCGGCGAAGAAGGCGCCACCCACACTCACCTGCTGATTGTCGACGACGCCCGCATCGCCCCGCTGCGCGCCGCCGCGCCGGCCCTGTTTGCCGCTGGCGACACGACCCGCCGGCACAGCCACCGGCGCTTTCGCGTCGGCATCGTGCTGCTGGCGGCCATCCCGCTGGCCTTCGTCGGCGCCTTGCTCCTGTCCGTCGAGCCCCTGGCCGAACGGCTCGTGGATCACATTCCGCCCGGTGTCGAGCAGCAGATCGGCGAGGCCGTGCTGGCCCACACCCGCGCCGCCGGCCCGATGATCACCGAAGGGCCGGCCTTCGATGCGCTGCAGGCGATCGGCAAACGCCTCGCCCGACCCGGCGAGGTGCTGCACTTCCACCTCGCCGCGCGCCCTGAACTCAACGCCTTCGCCGCCCCTGGCGGCATCGTCGTGGTGCACAGCGCGCTGATGGCCGGTGCGGGCTCGGCCGAGGAAGTCGCCGGCGTGCTGGCCCATGAAATCGCCCACGTGGAGCTGCGTCACAGCCTCCGCCAGATCGTCAAGTCGGCCGGCCTGCGCATCATCCTCACCGGGCTGTCCGGCGACTACGCGCCCCTTGGCGGCTGGGCGGCCCAGCTGGGCGAACTGAAGTTCTCCCGCGACGCCGAACGCGCCGCCGATGCCCGCGGCCTCGAACGCCTCAAGGAAGCCCGCATCGACCCGATGGGCATGCTGCGCTTTTTCGAAACCCTCGCGGTGAACACGCCTTCCGGCCCGGCGCTGCTGTCCACCCACCCGGCCACCGCCGAGCGCATCGACAGCCTGAAAGCCGCCATCGCCGCGGCGCCCGGCGCACCGGCGCAATCCATTGGAATCGACTGGGAGCCCGTCAAAAACGACCTGAACGGCCCGCCCGGAAAATGATGCCCCTGAGCGAAAGCAGCAAGGCGCGCGTCCGTTATCCGCAAGGTGAACTCTTCCGATGAGCGTGCCGGCGTGCTGATCCTCCCTGCAGGGCGGGTCGCGGCCCTGCAGTTAGCGTTTCTTGCGGTACGCGCAACCGAACCCGCCGGGTCAAGGCAGCCTCGAACAACTGCGCTCGCGGGTCATGTTGAAGCACAGCGCTTGCGGCTGCGCTTCAACCCGCCGGGCCTGCTTCAGGCCTGCGCGCCGGCGGGGTGGCTGGCGGCAACTTCCTCGTGTTCCCACTCGGCAACGGTGGCCGACAGCAGACGGGCCTTTTCGTGGGCATCCGGGGCGTGGTGATGCTCGACCTCGAAATGTTCCAGGGCCTCGTGGCAGG
>Ga0209277_10001928_pt1 | contig 10044 bp, 3 predicted proteins | sample JI81AbrownDNA_FD_187503 | JGI IMG/M metagenome (GOLD analysis project Ga0209277, IMG submission 187503) | Wastewater effluent complex algal communities from Wisconsin, to seasonally profile nutrient transformation and Carbon sequestration -... | ecosystem: Engineered > WWTP > Effluent > Algae... | reverse complement strand
GTGGCATCGATCCGGTCCGCGGACCCAGTGTTGGTCGTCGCGCCCGCCACGCTGCACAACCAGTGGACCGCGGATCTCGCGCGCCTAGGCGTCCCCGCGCAGCCGCTGGGGGTCTTGACGCCGCCGCCGCTCGTTGGGGTGTTCATTGTCTCCATCGAGGCTTTCGCCGTGCGCCCCGCCGGGCCGGCGCACTGGGCGGCGATCATCGTGGACGAACGTTCGTCGATGCAGTTCAAGCGCGCCGGCGCGCTCGCGGACGCGCCCACGGAAAACTTCGTCATGCTCGCGGTCGAGGCGCCGACGGACACGCACTGCCGCATCCTCACGCGCATGAAGCGCAGCCGGGAGGAATTGTACGAGAAGTCGATGATATTCGGCGGAAACGACGTGACGCTTCCCAACGTGGACTACCGAGTGGTGAATCTGGCGCCCGAGCGCTATGCCGTGCCCAAATCGTTGCTCCGCCTGAGTGAAAGGAACATGCACGAGGAAAGGAAACGGCAGCAGACGCAGATGTGCTGCTTCAAATTCGCAGAGGCCAACTCGATTATCCGCGACGCCATCGGGCGCGACGAGAAGACGCTGATAATCACCCCGGACGCCAATTGGGTGCGAGTTGGCGATTTATACCTTGCGCGCAACTTCATGTCCCATGCCCTCGCGATCAAGGACGGAGCACTCGCGGATGACATCGTCTACCCCGGCGGCATTGGCGCGCTGTGCGCCCAGACTCGTGTATTTCCGGTGCCGCACATATCGACGCGGATGCAGGCAGACTCGCGCGTCTCGGCGCTGACCAAGTTCTTGCATTCGGACGACCCCGTGCTAGTGGCCGAGCCCGGTACGCTCAACACCGGCCTGAATATGCAGCGCATTTCGAACCTGATCTTTATGGTGCCCATCTTTGAACGCCGCGACGAGAACCAGATCATCGGGCGGCTGCGACGGCCGGGCGCCTATGTCAACATGGTCCGAGTGTTTCTTCTGCGTTTCACAAATTCGTTCGAGATGGCGCCGCGACTGTTCTACGACGGAGACTCAAAGCAGATGAACAAGCGGCTGCTCGACGAAAAGTGGTGGGAAAGAGCGTAATAAAAATACGACGCGGCGAATGAACTATGATTTATCATTTATGAATTTGCAGGTATATATTTCCGGTGAATAATGACCGATGTACAGACACAGTATCTGCCCAACCTAGACCGTCGGGGATAGGGCCCTATCGATCCGTCTTTCGAGATTGTGGACCCGTCCTTGCAACAGGTCAAATTCAGTTCTCAAACTACGCAAATCGGCTATGATGCGCTCGCAATCACTCCGCCGTAGATCATTCGCCGACCGTTCGTCGCGGCGTCTGGACGCCGAATTTCCCATGCCGTATATATGATCCAATCAACAATCCAAATTCGGGTTTGGAAATTTCATTTTGCCGAGGGATCCGGATCCGGGATCCGCGACTTTTTGGCCGCCGGGAGAAGATGTTTTTTTAGCCGAAGCGAGACCGATGTATATTTTTATTAGCGGCAAGATTATGTCGGACGGGACTCGTCTTCTCCCTCCCCGGAGTCGTGGTTGGAGTAGTACCACTTCTTATACGGCCTCGACCACCGTACCAAAAGCGTGGTTCCACGACCAACGAATACGAGGACCGCGACCGCAAAGCCGGCCAACGCAGTCAGAGTGCCGCCGAGGATGACTGCCATCAGTATAGCGTACGCGTACGCGCCGACCATGCCCACCAGAACGATCGAGCCCGAGTTGGCGACCATGCAAGACCACCCGTGGTCGCGCGGCGCGATCCATCCGACGTAATCGTTCGCGTACGTCAGTACAAACTGCACGGCCAAGGTGATCACGGCATATCGCGTGATTTTGCGCGCCGACCGCCCGACGATGGGCAGGATCGACGCCGGCGCCACTGCCAAGACGGAGTACGGCAGCTTGCCGTGCGCCGTCTGCGCGAGCAGGTCGCCGACCCCCGCCCACGCGTTCTTGATGTTCGACCACACGTTGATCCACGCCAATCCGCCCGTCTTGGCCGGGATGAGCCCGTCGGTGGTGTACCCGTACTGCCGGCAATCCAGCGGCTGGTTGAACACAAAACTGAGCTCGAACAGTTCAAAGTGGTCCGGCAGGTAGAGCCAGCACTGACACCTGCCCGCCACGCACGACCGGGCGCGCCCGGGGCAGTCCGCGACCGTGTAGGTGTCGTTGCACGGCGCGTTCTGCTCGCAGCGTATTGCGCCGAGGATGCGGTCGATGGGGTTCTCGCCGCGGATCGGCGGCGGCAGACAAAACGGCGTCACCAGCCCGTTGCACACCGGGACATCGCCGATCATCTGCAAAGACAGCACGGCGTCCTTTTGCACTTCGTTCACGAGGCCGCTGACGAAGGCGTCGGCGTCCACGTTGATCAGTCCGCCGCGCATGTACTCGCGGCCGACGTAATTGGCCGTGTAGATGTACGTGCCGAGGCCGAGCGCCTGATCGAACTTGCCCGTGGCCACGGCGGACGCGATGTGCAGCGCATTGCCGGACACGAAAGTGAGGATGAACGGGAACGCCGTGAGGCCGATCATGCCGAGGAGGAACGCGACGCCGGCCGGCGATGTGAGCGAGAGCACAAGCATGATGGCGAGAATCACGACCGTGCCGAAGCCGATGGTCAGCCACGAGCTGTCCGCGGGCACGAAGCGCGGCGCGTCCTCGATGGACCGTACGGCCTTCTGGATTTTGATGTCCTGCGGCGTCCGCTTGCGGCACGCCGGCATGTTTCGCGCGAGGACGCTGAAGTCCGCGCCCGCGCTGCGCAGGCGGTCGGCGATCTGGTGCGCCGTGTGCTCGCCGGAGAGCACCTCGGACGCAACGCCGAGTACCTTGAACCAGAGCTCGGCCTCCTCCTTGGTGACGTTCGACGCCTCGAGCACGCGCGCCCACGTCCCGGGGAGCTCGGCGAGGAACTTCGAGGCCACGGACTCTGTGACGTTCCGCATAAACTCGATGGCGGCCTCGCGGCGGTGCGGGGTGTCGCGCGGGACGTCCATATACGTGCGCGCGTTGAGGATCATCTGCTGCTGCTGGATGGAATCCGCCTCGAGCGACGCAAAGTACGCCCGCAGGACCTCGCGCTGGTAGCCGTGCTCGACACTAAAGCCGAATGCGTCGGCGATGCTCTCGAAGAAATCCTCAAACGCGTCGCCAATCGACGTGATGAGCCCCCCGATCGTCCCGATCAGGCCCTCGAGCTCCACCAGCTTGTCGATGACCGTTTGCGCGATCCCCGAGATTTGGATCACCTTGCTCAGAACCGCATAGTACGCGGATACGGCCTCATCGCGCACGACATACAGATGAAGCGCCCCGAAAATGGGCGCCAGCCCGCCGGCGATCGGGTCGCCTTGACCGTCGTACGACGGGTTGAGGCACATGGCAAACGCGGTGATGACCACGGACGGCACCTCGAACGGCGAGTTCCAGCGGCCGCGGCAGATGCAGAACAGCACGCCCTCCCACGAGGAAAAGCAGTAGCGCAGTCCGAGCAGGTTCGAGAAAATCGTGCTCCCGAGGTCGATCAGCAGTTCAACAAACGACAAGTCCTTGATCTGGATGATCGCCGTGATCAAACCGCCGATGAGATGGATCAACAGGAGGATTGCTGCATAGAAAAGACGGATAAAGAGCATAAGGAAGTTCGCGGTCGCCCGCGCGAACGTGCAGTAGGTGTCGGTGTCCACGATCGTGGTTCTCGCCGAGACATCGCGGTCGAGGTCGTAGTCTAAAATGTCCGCGAGCACAATGAGTATCGCGTGCACCAGCGCCGCGATGCGGTTCCATGTCTTCGGGAAGTTCACCAGACACGTCCACAGCCCGTTGACCGACCCTCGCACGATCGACCACATGTCTTGGAGATTCTGGAATATCTGCTGACCATTGCGGAAAAACACGTCCTGATCGGCCTGTATCGGCAGGACGACGAAGACAAAGGCGGTGCCGAAGAGCAGCGGCACCAGCCAGTTGCGCGCGAGGAGCACCATCCAGATCGGCGCCGTCAGGACGGTCGCGCACGCATGGAAGAACTCAAAAATCATTTATCCCCCCCGGCCGCCGGCACTCAATTCACTCAGTTACTCGCGCAACCTCGGCGTCTGTGCAGCAGAAACCTTGCGCGGCGGACGCCTTGATCAACAATACGGCATGTGGGGCGGCAACAGCGCGCGGGACCACGTGCTTCTCCGGGCGGCCGCGGCGCTCAAGAGGGGCAACGTCCATGTAGCCGGGGCGCTTTCGTCCGCGGCCGAACACAACCGGCGCGTTGCAATGGGGTTGGAGGCGCTGGACGTGCCGACGAACAATCCGCTGGGCCGCGGCGCGGGCGAGATCGCACCGGCCCCTGTGCCGGCCGTCGCGGAGCAGACCGCGCACAGCCACGGCACAATGCCGGCCGTGTTGTCGCCGGTGCGCGCCCCGGTGGCCCATCTAGCGCCGGGCGCGGATCGCGCAGCCGCCGTACTCGCGTGGCTCCGAGGAGACGGCGCGCCGGTATCGCTGGCCGACGTAAACTCATACGCCCGCGGCCGGGTGGACGGGTGGGAGTTTATTTCGTCCCTGATTCCGGAAAACTCCGGGGCGGATGTGGCTACGGCAATCTTGTTCTTTGCCGATCCGGTATTGTTCACCAAGACCGCCGGTTATCGTAAGCGAGTGCGCGCGCGTGTCCGAGAATTGTTCACCGCAACACCGCCCGACCGGTCGTGGCGCACCCCCGCGCCGGTCGTGCTGACGCTTATGATCATGCGCTATGTGGATTTTGCGCCTAAGTTCAACCGGTCGAAGACCGGTCTATTGAAAAAGATCGCCAAGGGTGAAATGCAGGGCGATAACCTAAAGCAGTTTAGCGAAATGGTGCTAGACGCGCTGCTCGATCAACCTCCACTCAAAAGCGGGGTGGAAAGTTTGTTCCAAATTCTGGCCGGCGTGGACGATCCGCATTATGACACAAGCGTCAGCACGGCGCTGGTCATCCGCGAAGCCGCCGTGCCGGACGTGGCGCGGGTTTTCCTGTTTTCCGAGGAGTTGGGGTATGGCACGAATTTGCGCATGAGCATTCAAGAGAGCGGACTCTGGATTGCACAATCCGACGATCTGCTGACCTATATGGATAAGTACATTGCAGCTGACGAAGATACTTCTGGGTTGCTTCTCGACGACGTTTTCCTATACTCGGTCAACGACAGCGCCGAGGAAACGTACCAAGCATTCGTGGACATATCTGCACAAATTCTACTGAGCATCAATTTGGGCAGTCTCTCCCTGTGGTCGGCGGCCGCGCGCCGGATTGCGGCGACGACCCAGAAAATGGCGCGGCTGAAAAATTTCAAAGACATTCTGCCCACGCGTCTGCAACAGCAAAAGGAAATGCGCGCCGCGCTCGAGTCCGGCCGGGAAATAATGAATTCCCAGCCCGTGGCCGAATCGTGGGATGGCATAAAGCAAGAGTACGAGACGGTGAAAAAAATAGCCAAGGAAATACGCGGCAAGGATATGTCCATAGACGACGCGGCCGGTCCGATCGCAGAGTACACGCGCGACGCTATGAAATGGTATCTTGGCAATGCATACACCGACATCGAAAATCTACCCGATCAACTGTACGCTGCTATCAGCGGAGAGCCGGACGTCGACATCGACGGGATTCGAAGTTTCGTCGCGCGGGCGGATGGACTGATAAAAGAAGCACAGCGGTCTCTCGGACTCAGCGGTTCCTACATCACCCTAGTTCCGGCAATGGACAGGGCCAACTACTTGCTAGCATTCTACAACGCATACACCAACTGGAACACCGCGGCCGACCGCATTCTGGCCATGAACGACCAAACTCCGGCGCAGGAGGTCCAGACCGCCTTCTCGAAACTCGAGGGGGAATTGGCCGCCATGGAACGCGCCCGGCGCATGTCCACTGGATACAACTACGAATCCGATACCAAATTTTTGGCCGACACCATCCCAAAATATCCGAAGCGCGATTTGCCGCGATGGGTGTGCATCCAGATACTGTGCGCGCAGCTCCTGCGCGGGGAATGGTTCGACTTCCAGCAGATGTTCAATTCGCTCCGCGTGCCCGCTCTCTCTGGTTCGGACTCTAGCGCCAGCGCCGATTTCATCCGGACGTGTATATACATTCCGGTCAACATGGTCCGGGGTTGGTTCCGGGATGCCGCCCGTGATGCGCTGGACGACGCGCCCAAATCGGTCAAACTCGTGAAAGACGACACACTCACCCAGTTGTTCGTAGCAATGGCCCGGATTGAAACAGTGCCGTATACCCCCCTCGAGGTCAACGGCCTGCTCCGCAATTCGATCCGGAAGGCGCTCGCAAAAAATATCGGTGCGTTCCTACAAACCAGCATTACAAAACGCACCGCCGCGATTGCGCTGCCGCATGTGAAATTCGCCGCGCTGCAAAAAAACAAAGCGGCGCTCGCTGCCAAGAGCGGCCCGGCATTACTCGCGGCGCTCTTCCCCGAACAGACGTAAAAATAGAATAACCCTTGCGTCACGGGAGGTACTTGTATATGTTCAACCGACAGGGGCGCAACAACAACCGCGCGCGCGCGGACGCGTACATCCTCGCGGCCGCCCAGCTCAAGCGGGCCAACACGCCCGCGCGGACGCCGAGCGGACGGTTTGCGACGCCTGTCGCGACCCGTGCCGTTCTCGCCGAGTCCGCGCCGCAGCCCACCCGAAATCCCCCGCCCCCGGGGTCAAGCCCGAATCTGCACCCTGTGCCAAGACCCCCGCTGGCCATGACGCGGCAGCAGGCCTTCAATGCCGCGCTGGGTTCGCCTTCTTCGTCCTCGCACGGCAGCTGGGACGACGATTTCCCGCACATTGCGCACACGGTCGAAGACGCCGACGCCGGGGCGTATTTGGTGCAGAGGGAGGACTTCCCCCCGTCGCCATACCGGTCGCCGACCACGCGCAGCGATGTGGTTATCCCGCTGACGCTCGATTCGTCCTCTTCGTCGGCGAATGATTACTCGATGGACGAACCTCCCGCGACGCGCCCCCGGACCACCGTGGCAGAGATGCCGTGGGAGGGAATTGATCCCATACGCGCCTTGGTGGACATGTACTTGCCGCGAGATCGGGGAGGCGACGTGACTATCCCGCTGACGCTCGATTCGTCTTTGTCGTCGCGCGGCAGTTCCGTGGTGGAAGTGCCGGACACGTATCGCCGTGGACCGGCACCGGACACGTCGCGAGCGCCATGGGATGATATTCCCCGCCCGCGGCTATCGCCGTACAGGCCGGTGGGAAGGTGGGGTGAAGTGGATATCCCGCTGAGTTTGGGATCGTCGCGCGCATCCAGCGCAAGCGGGGGCCGCGCTACGCCCTCCCCGGCGCGGAAGAATTCGCCCTACCCTATTGTTCTCGATGACGACTCTTACGCATACGAAGTTTTGTCTCCGAACCCCGCGTCGCAGATGACGGACTCGCAGGTCGCGTCGCCGGTGTTCGACGTGCAGCCATCGTCGCGGAGCAAGCAGTCGTCCGCGCTTTCGAACGAGCAGGTTATTCAAGAGGCGCAAGATGTTCTCGAAGCAGTGCTGCGCGAAACGCAGGCCGAGCCGGAGTACGACTCGCCCATCTCCGCGTCCGAATCGCTGAGTGCCTACGAAAATACGCGGGAAAAAATCCGCGACGCGATTGTCAACGGCGCCAAGTATCCGTCCCGTGCGGTCATGCTCAGCGAGGCAGACGTGGAGATTCCGGACTGGCATATCTTCAAGTTCGCCATGGGAAACGAGACGGGCGGCGCGTTGGATGATATTCCGGAGGATGTGTTGGCGGTGGTTATCTATCTGGCGGACGAGGGCCGCACAAGAGAGCCGGAGGCCAAATTCAGCGCCGCGCTGGGCAATTTGGTACAGATATTCGGGGTTGCATCGAACGAATCCTCGTGGCGTATTCCTGCGTCAGCCGTGGTGCTGTTGCTGGCCAAGCGGGACTCCGCGAACCTGACCGGCGACGGGCGCAGCAGCCGTAGCCAAGACAACTTGGTCAAGGAGATCGCCGACGGAAATTTGGCCAATCTCTCGGAATTCACATCGCGTGTGGCTCGGAAGTTGCTCGGGACCAACGCAACCCAATCTTTGGTGGATGTTTTCGAAAAGATACCACCCGCCTACGCATCTCCGGGCGAGTACAAAAGACGGATCATTCGCAACGCGGACATTAGCGATGTCGCAAAAGTGTCCCTTCTCGACGTGGAGTTTGGAAACACGTTCATCGATACACTCGACGCGTCGATTGAAAAATCCGTGTCCGTCATCGAAGACGTGCACAACCTAGAAGTTAAGATGGATGATTTGATAACAAGCGACGACCCCAAAAAGACGAGAAAGTTCGGGAAAAAATTCGTTACGGTAAAAAACATCCAAGATGTATTGGACGACTTCAACAAGAACGCCGGGCAATACTGGAGCACGGCAATCAAGAATGTCCGCGATCTCCAACGAACCTTCGAGCGGTTCAGTTCGTGGAAAAATATCTACGTGCTCCTCGAAAAAGGCGACAAGATCATGCACAGTGCGTATGACGCCGGGAAGGGGGGAAAGGGTAAATGGGACACGATCGTGAACAACTTTACCGAGGCGCACGAACTCCACGATGCCATTTTCGAGAACAAAACGTGGCGGGAGAATGCGATTTTCGTCACGTACGTGACCAAGGCTCTCGAGTGGCACAACGCGCGCGATCTTAGCCAGTTGGCATTGACCATCGATCTGCTCGAAAGCGCACTCCGTGAGCGGAGCGATACGCAACTCGACTCCTCGGAAAAAATCATCGCCCATCTTGCCGGGGCGGCGGCCGACGACGCGCAGAAGTTGGGACTTGAAGTCGATATCCCTACCCTGAAGCGCGCGGCCGACCTGCTGGCGATTTCCCGCAATTACGTGCCGTGGCGCGAGCAGAAGAAGGTGGTCGACGCGCTCGATTTCTCCAGCGACGCCAATTCCGTCGCGGCGGCCGCCGTCGCGATGATCGGGGAGCACGAATCCATGCGCAAAGTGCTAGAAGAATACGCCACCAAGATCAATCTCGCGTCCATCGCGGAGAACATCTTGCGCGACGGCGAGACTTCTCTGTGGAAGTGCGTCCTGCTCCTAGTGGTGCCTTATCTTCAGGGCACGTGCAAAGGCCTCGACTTACTTCTCGGCCACATCGGCGTCCCGGTGGCCGGGGAGGAAAATACCAACCCGTTCGTGCGGGTGTGTCTCTACTGCCCCGGCAAGCGCCCGGACTTGTACGCGTACATCAAGCTCGGCGACGTCTTCCCGGACGGCGCGCCGTCTGCTATGGCCGACGTCGTTTCCGACTCGGACATTGCGGAACTGTACGTGACCATTGCGCGGACCATCGCCCAGAAATCGGACGACGCCATGACTCCACTGATTCCCCGTGGCGGGCAGAGTTACCAAAACTTCGTCGTGCGCATGCGCAAAGATGTCATCCGCGTGTTCGATATGTTCGTCCTCGAAGACGTGGCCGTCCGTGAGGCCGCGTTCGAGAAATCGCAGATCATCACGCCCGGAGATATTTTCGAAAATGCGGACGCGGTCAAGGCGAAGACGTACCGTGACTTTGTGGCCGCCCTCGAGCAATGACTGAAATCGCAGATCGAGTAAACTCCTTTCATTACCAACTCCACAGCCACCGGTGTATCCAGTTGGTCACCGCCGAGCACCACCAGCCAAGCGGCGGCGGGAGCGCCGTGCCGCCGCACAAAGAACCGTACGCGGCGATGCCGAAACACGTGAGCAGGACGACGTCGGAGACCCAGTGCGCGCACGCATCCCGGGACGCCTTGTCGGCGAGCGCGCGCCGCGCGGCCGCGACCCACCGCGGCATGCGCCGCACGGACGCCAGAACGACCGCGAGCAGGAACGTAGCAACCGAGACGCGGTAGAGGAGCATGATGCTCCCGGCGGCGAGGGCGGACATTGCGAATGGGGAGGCGGGCGCGGACGGCGCGGACGGGGA
>Ga0209277_10001926_pt1 | contig 10045 bp, 10 predicted proteins | sample JI81AbrownDNA_FD_187503 | JGI IMG/M metagenome (GOLD analysis project Ga0209277, IMG submission 187503) | Wastewater effluent complex algal communities from Wisconsin, to seasonally profile nutrient transformation and Carbon sequestration -... | ecosystem: Engineered > WWTP > Effluent > Algae... | reverse complement strand
CAATATTATTGTGCAGAGTGTCTACTTGTATTTCTTACCTCCTTTGCAAGCAGCCTCCAGTTCATCGGGATCGAGGTTTCCATCTCCATCTAAATCATACCAATCAATGAGTGCCTCTCCAAGCCGTAAGCCAAATGCATATGTACATCCGGTAAGGGATTGAAAGAACTTTGCCAACTCATCAATAGTTAACAGACCATCTCCATTAGTATCAAACGCATCAAATAATTCTTCGCAGTTTGCGTAAGGACCCTTTCCATCTCCTGATACATCTATAGCAGCTTTGATGTAGCCTTGGATCTCTTGCTTTGTCATAGTTTCACCATCTGGACCTACAATAGTTTGTAGTCGTCTATGACTACTCATACCTCTCAAACTGGCGTCATCCGATTCATCCAGAAGTTTCAACAATCCTTGCAAATCTAATCCTCCACGAGATTTACGTTGTTTGGGTCCAAACGAAATGGACTCGAATTCATTTGAAGGATGTTCGAGCTGCGCACTGGCACCTGTAAGTACAGCAAGTGCAACTAGAACCGATTTGAACAACATCTTGAAGTCTATGAGATGTATTGAAATTAAAGTCGCTCTTGGCTGATTCTGATTTTATGTCAAAACCGAGTCCTTGAAGATCTCATCAAAGGTCATCCTTGCCATGCGCGGAACGAGACGAATATCGACTGTAATTTGCAGCAGGATATTATGTCTGGCGGGCTTTTGCTATGATAAGGAAGAACAAAACGAAAGACGATACTAGAAGATGTGAAGAATCATCACTATAGGCTTAAGGAGCTTCGACAGTCTGAGACGATCTCTACATGCTACATGATCTCATAAATTTGAGTTTACTCAGTACCCGAAACACTGCTTTGAGCAAATCTTGCGCTGCGGGCATATCACATCTTAACGAAGTGTAATGAGTTGAGCGTAAATTTTATCCCCAAGGCTGGCTCGCTCGCCTAAAATTTCTCACGGGAACGTGTATGAATTTCAAATCGTTGAAAAAAGTTTAAGATTCGAATCAACTCTTCGCTTAAATTTTGATCGACTACGTAGTCTTGACCTAAATGTGGTCTCTTGAAATGTAACTGCAAGAACAATTTACTACTTCATCTGCTTATTGCGTAGAGAAGACCCACCAAAGTCTTTTCAGATGTGTCTCTTGTTAATTATTTATTTAGTACTGTATGTTCTATTTTCCAAAAAATTCTAGCCGGCACAATCTGAAAAATTTCCGAACGAAGCTCGCACGAAAGCCAATAATCATCACGCGGACGTTCATTTCCAATCTATAATTAAAGAAATATTTCGAGCTAACGGGCAACGAACAAATATTACGGATCTTGAAAACATAAATTTATTGCTGGAGTAAGCAAATTTACGAAAAATACCTTTGTCATTTACTCTAGCATAAAGCCATAACACAACAAATAAGGGTTATATTGACAATATGTTCTAGAAACATGCTGCTTTATTCTAAATCGAATATGATTCTTAGATGATAAAAAATTCAGTTTGACATTCTACCGTAGACTCTTTATTTACAATAGGAAGGAATACTTTTCTGAGCTTCAATTTCTGCTCTCCTCATGATTTCAGTCTATAAGAATCTTAGATGAATAATTATTCTTAGACTATGAACTCTTCTTGTTTTAAATCGGTTTTGAGCATGAAAACAGCATTGGAAACATCAACAGCAAAATTAATCCATGTTACTATTGTTGAAGCAATGATGAACGGTATTAGCTGATAATTCTTGAAGATCAAAATTGAAAGTTTTTATTTAGCATACTTTCTATGTCACTGGAATGCAGAATTTTAACAACAAAATACATGGCAATTCCCAGAAATTATCGTCTACTGGTCCTTTCTAAGGGTGTTTGGCAATCCATGTCTTGCGAAAATACAAATTTCATGATATCAAGTGTGATATGATGCCCAAATGAGAGATGATTTATGCATACAAAAATCAATATCTCAACAATCAATATCCACCAAGCAAGCCCTTCAAAGCGTCATGTTTAAATGTCTGATATTGATGCAACTATTACGACATCTGACAATAAATCATCATCCCAAATGGAAAATGAAGACAATGAGGATTAACTAATCAACACCGAGTGCTGAACGAGTGATATTTCTTATGTTCATTCCACACCCGCGGCCACCAAGCAGTGTAAACATAAGGCTAAACATACAGTTAACCTGTGAAAGTGGCATACCATGAATCTTGTGGTTATCTATAGGCAATGTCACTGGTCATTTGCAGGGCCAGCACTGGTATTGAGGGAGACAACGTTCATATCATCGCAACAACGGATAGACACGGCAATGTAACTGGTATCTACAACCTTCACTTCAAGATCTTGTTCTTTGACTGCTGTCAGAGTATGCTCCTTAAATAAAGGAAAAATAAGTAGAATGCTCGTTGTCATGCACCAGTACGCATAAAATAATAATAGTAACTCAGTGATAAATAGATTTAACTCTTTGGTGAAGCCCATTTAACTCTTTGGTGAAGCCCATTTAAGTCGCCATTCCATTCCAGACAGTATGCCAGAAATTTTATAACGACCGTCAATACCTATTGATTTAGCTTGTTGGCTGATGTATTAATGTCCTTTCACTTTGTGAACACCACCTGTTCTTATCTTGTTCTATTCGCAAGACCACACTCTGTACCTCATTCCCTGTTCCCCGGTTCTTTTTCAGCCCCCTTGTCTTAGTTCTATCATGTTATTGACCATGTTGCTTTGTACGCATTGCCAGGAGACTCTTGTTATCGATGCAGAGTTGAATTCATTCAAGTCCTGAATGAGTCCTGAATACTGAACGTCTGTCTGGTCTCGTTTATTTCGGCTCTCTCCTTTGCTATTTTTACCACTTCAATCCACCTTTTTTCTTTGGCGGGGCCAATCCAATCGCTTACTCCCATCACCAGCAGTTTAATACTGGTCTTGTATTTTTAGGTCAAATCTCCGGGTTCTAGACAATTAAATAATCACTTTGTTTACCATTTCTGATTCTAACACTGTCACTACATTATCTTTTTGTGTTTTTAATTGATTCTTGTCTTCCAAATACTCTTGAGTACCTCCCAAACCTTCTTGATTAATTATGAAGCATTTACTCGACAATTTAGACCTTTCCATTTGTAAAATTTTTTCTTGACATTTTCTCATTTTCAGCGACAATGCCCGAAAAGGATGTTCAATGAGATTTGGCAATAGTAAAATTGATGAACTTAGCTTACAAAGGGATTGCAAACAGATACCACTGTCCAGGCCTATCTGGATCATTAAAAGTTTTCGATAGGGATATGCAACATGGGGAATTGGCGATGCAACATGGAGCAAAGGCATTAAAGGCGGAACTATTGTGGATAAGCACAATGTCCGCCTTGCCTAACTTCCCTGGAGACCGCACAGAGTGTCTTAATATGCAGATACAAAGAGTCCATGGACAAGCATCTATTGAACAATTCAATGATGAAAGACACCCATCCCCAAATTGTGGTAACAAACAGCAATGGAATGGCCAGTTTAAAAGGTGTGATGATTCCATGAGCCCGACCTCAGAGGAGTCAGAAAGTAAGAGGAGAAGATCAAGACCTCCTGGACAGGGAAGAATTTCTTTGTAGATGTTGCATGAACAGAAATAGATCCCTAATATCCATTATTGTCATCTAATCCATCCTAATTGTTACGACATCCTTAGAAGGGTAGCAAAATATGGGCGATCAAATAGGGCTGCGAGTTTTTGAACAAGAACAATATAAGCATTCTAAGCCAGAGGGCCATTGCCTTGGTCAATTTTACAATGTTCTCAATGTATATGACTGGGCATTCTTTTCGATTACTGTTGTTGTGGACTACACATCTGTTGTATGGATTGAGTTTGAGCACCACTCCTGAAATGTCTCAGATAGTAGCTTCCAGAACAGTAGCACTCCTTGCAGTGTCCAGTATAGGGCCCTTTTAGTCTTGTATGTAATCTTGGCTTCTCTTGCTTGTGTTACGACATGTTTTTTCTGTATTCTTTTGGTTCCAGTTTTATATCATCGGTTTGCCTTGTTTTTGGTTTCACATGTGTTTTCAGTGTATTATTGGGTCCGGTTTCATGATTATTTTAACTATTGTTCCTTCATATAGCATGTGTAAATTGTAAAGCATCTGGTATATTGGGTACTACTTCATATATATATTCCTTTGACTCACATTGAACCTAAGAGTATCATTGCCTCTATTGATACAGTTGGCATGCTTGTCTCGCCTTTATTGGTGTAAAGCTTCTGTGGCCATCCGTCTGCACATACTCGTGACTTCTTTCCCACTCATTTTCTTTCAAGAACATTAAATTGAACAACAGTGCCATTTTCTTTTCTTCATATTCAACTCATCTTTTTGATTGGTCATAAGAGCTTCCCTTATGTATAGCAAGTTTTATTCTTCAGCTCATTTTATACGTTGATTTGCGTGAGTATGAGGTGTGAACGTGTCGTTGGTTGAGTCAGATTTGCCTTGCATCAGAGTTGATTTCACTTTTTCCTTTTGCCTTGGGCACATCCTAGTGTGCTCATTATCTCATTCTTCCTCTGATTTCTCTCTTTGAAACTTTCTTGGACTGCTGTTCATTGTGTTACTATGTTGATGATGCTTCGTGTTCTTCAGTTTTGTTGCTCCTGCTCTCCTGTTGGCAGAGGAATATCTATTACTGCCACATGTCTCCCCTCCCTGGCATCTATTGCGCATGACATCATCATAGCCTTGAGCAACACGGTGGGCAAGCTAGTCTCCTCCTTTGTAGTGTATTCGCATTGACTTCTCCCATCAGCACATCCTCTTGCTTTGATCGTGCCATCTCCCTTTTCTTTTAGAAACATCAAATATCTTAGTGCCCTTTTCCTCTTGTCATATGCCATGTCTTCCTTCTTCTTTGGCAGTAGTGCATCCTTTTCATGTAGTTGATTTAATTCCTTTAACAGTGCATCATTGCCCTTTTCTCCAAACTTTCTTAAGCCCTCTCTTATGCCCACTTGGCTTAGCATTACGTGTAGGTGTGGCTTAGCAATAGTTGATTGTTGTCCAATGCTCAACATGTTATATTTTTGATTTCTTTTTGTTGGTCTTGGGCGAAGGTTGTATCCATGTGTCAGTGTGTCAACTTCTTCTTCCATTGTCTCTATGGTGTCTGGGTCCACATATAATTGCCCGGCATTCATTTTGTGTACTGTGTTCATATCATTTATTGTAATGTGTATATCTTCTGGTGTTGAGCCTTCGATGGATACGTCATCATCATATTGTTCATAATCTTCATTTTGGCTGTCTCCTGTGGCATTTGGTTCGTTGTCTGTGTCAGGGGCAATGTTGTGTTCATTATTGCACACTCCTGTTTCTGTCGCTGTTTCTGTTTCTGTCACAGTCATGTCCACTCCTGTAATTTCTAATGTGTTGTCGGTCACAGTAGTTATGTCCACTCCTGCAATTTCTAATGTGTTGTCATCATATTTGTTGTTGTCATCATTCATGATATTTCTGTCTTTGTCTGTGAACACAGTGCAGATATATTTCTTGCATGCCACCGCAAGTTGGTGTATGGTGGCAATAACTTCAGCTGGCATGGGCAATACTGTCCATTTGTTTCTGATTATTTTTTTACCAGATGTGAGACTCATAAAGTAATGTCCACCCTGCATATTGCCCAAAGGCCGTAGGGCGATTGCGCCAGTGGTTCTGGGCGATTGCGCCAGTGGTTCTGGGCGATTGCGCCAGTGGTTCTGGGCGATTGCGCCAGTGGTTCTGGGTGATTGCGCCAGTGGTCCTGGGAAATTGCGCCAGTGGTTCTGGGAAATTGCGCCAGTGGTTCTGGGCAATTGCGCCAGTGGTTCTGGGCAAAAGTGAATTGTTGTTGGTTTCTTGTACCTGTACATATGTGCCAATGTTAATGTACAATGTTTGTTATAGTCAATTGTTGACCCCGTTTTTATTGTGCATGGACTTAGTGTCAGATCTAATCCATCCCTATGTGGGAAACAGTTGAGCCAGAATATTGCATTATACAATGTTTCGACAATCAGTCTGTTGGGGTATTGCTCGAAGGCCAATGTGTTGACTATAGCCCATATTCTTTCTTTTACTGTCCTGATGAATCTTTCTATTTCTGGTACATGTTCATCCTAACTGGTGACGTTGAGCATAATACCCATTTGTTCTATATGTTTTCGGGTGTGTTTGCATGCCCATCCACTAGTATATGATGTATTTGGAAACCCCTTGCCTTATATGCCTCAATTACTTGTTTTAGGCCAATCATTATTGTTGATATTTTTTCGTTTTTATTAGTTCCACTGTTCCAAAATGTATTGCCCATGACGTCGTCATCACAAAAGGAATCTTGTTGGTGTACATGATATCTACTGAGAGAGTTACGTCACCATGTCTTTCAAGTATTTCTGTGGGTAATTCATTGTATGTGTTTATTATTACTCTTGATGGCTTTGCTCTTGTCTTTTTGCCTTTTAATGATCCCAAATTTGGTCCTAGAATGTCTTCTGCGCATATAATGTCGGCTTTTTTGATAGGGCAATTTGGTAGCATATTGTTTTCTACATGTCTGATGTAATCTTTAGTACTAGCACGTCCGATCCTGTCCTGAATGGACCGGGCTTTGCTTGCATCAGTGTACTCTCTAACTATATATTTATTTTTAATGGATAGAATGTTTGCTATGCCCTCGGGACAGTACCAGACAGTCCCGTATCCTCTCAAATCGCCTTTTTGTGTCACAATAGCCTTCCCTGCATTACAGTATAGCATCAGTGTGGTCTTGGATTTTTGGATATTTGTTTGTAGGCATGGGTTAGAGAATAGGTCTACAGTGGATTGACTATCTAGTAACTACGTCAATGTGTAAGAATGCAAAACCCTCATGTTTGTCATCCTCCTCTTCATCTGTAAATGATTCATCACTAGGCTCATTGTCAACATCCTGATTATTGCTGATTTCTGATTCAATGTCCTCTTCTTCACTCTCTTTCTTTTCCTCATTCACCTTTTGTATTGCCGTGAAGTCATAATCTGCATATGACCTCTCTGCGTTGTCTTCATCAGAGCTATAGCCATGCTGATTGTCATCAATTACTAAAAATTCCATTTTTTTGTCTTCTGACTGTTCTTTGTTGCATTTGTTAGAGTAATACCCTTTTTCTCCACATTTAAAACATGTGATTTCTTTTTTCTTGTTATTATTGCTGGCTTTTTCTTCTTTTCCATCTGTTGCAAAGGCAATATGGTCGTTTGCTTCAGTCTACTTATTGATGTAAAATTGCCAGGTTTACTTTTCCAGCCTTCCATCAGTGTACTAGCCTTGCTTACAGTTTTCGGGAATGGTTCTTTCTTCTGTAGTATGTCATTTTCCATCTGATCAAGTATATTGCCATATTTATGCCTGGCCGCCTTGTACTTAAAAATGATCGCATGTAACTCTTCTACAATCTTGTCCACTGCCTTGCTGAGCTGGGCATCAGTAGGGTATGTCAAGTTTTTCTTCTTGAGCATTGCCCTTGCATTGCTTTCACACCTGCCAATACTTAGTTCTAGTTCGTCACATACTTTTTTCATCACTAGGTGTTGATCTCTGAAATCTTGTATGGATTGGAATTTCTCCTGGTGTAGGTTCATCAGATTTAGTAGTGTAGTTGCCTTGTTGTGTCTTACGTCAAAATCCTTTGTGATTCCTGTGTATACCAATTTCTTAATAATACTTAGTAGCCCTAATGAGTCCAGTCTCTTCAGTAGCTTTGGATATTCACTCATATCACATAGTGACATCAGGACCATAAACATGATGTGTAGGTTGCCCTCTAGTAGCATTTAGGTCTTCATAAGCTCACCCATCCTGTATTCCCATACACATTTCTCATGTGCCATGTGTTCTTTGTCCAGCATTGGTACCTCAGGTTTCACTAGCTTTTCTTCTAGTAGGCAGATTGTTATGTCCGATCCATTTTGAACTGCATACTGGAGTATAGGCCCACTTTATACATTGTCTTCTGGTACATTTCTGGCCCATGTGGCCTGATGCTAAAACCAAATCCTTTGAAAAATTCTCCTGAAGTTTTTGGCTCTTGGCTTTTGTGCTTATTGTTGTGTTTCTTCTTGTATCCCTGTTTGCCATTACCAAAGCATGCTCCTTCTGCACTCTGCGGCTTCTCATCTTCAGTATGTTTTTTCATGTTGTATGGTAATTTCTAATTTTATGTTGATAACATAGTAAAGATCTAACATTAAGTTAAAATCAAATCACGTCCTAATAAAATTAGAATTTATGAGCTATTCCTGCAGGTGGACCTCATAATTTCGAGTTCCCATATCCACCACCAATGAAGGTTATTTTTCTTCAGTCTTGTATTCGGCTTCATGGTTTTCATGTTGCCAATTGAATCTTCATCATTTTTACTTTTTTCCAACAATGCTGTTGGATTAGATTTAACTCTTGAATCTTAATGAAAGTGATACCAGCATGGGGCTAAACTTCAAGCAGAATAAGTATCGAAAGTCACCGATTGACAACTGACTGAATCTGCTTCTATGCTATGAAAAACATAATTTCTCTCTCATTTACTAACTTGGTTGGAAAATGCGGCAAAGATACAGCACATGAAAGCTGTAGCCTAAATAATCTACGGCATTTTTTCAAACTACAGTGCATGAAAAAAAACATAAAAATGTAATACGTAATAATTCTCATCTAAGTTCTGTCACAGTTGATTCTTTGATTTGATTTTGATTTCAAAAAGGGCGAGTGTTATATGTACCTAGTTTTGAAGTAACTATTCTGGAATGCTAAGAGCTCAATGATTTGACACTATAACATTCCGCATTTTGATTTAATAATTGGGAAGTAAATTTTAGAATTTGCACTAACTAGTGTGATTCAAGCATCACATTTATTACAGAGATCCTATGTCAACATTTCGAGCGTCTTAGACTCAAGTCCCTTATACTTGAAGCAAACGTCAATTTCTAAACAGAATTCGTTTGAATCATTGGTTGAAATCTGTTAATATTGATTGAAGTATCACTCTTTAAGAATTTGCTGTCCAAGTTGGATTCAAGCATAGATAGTGGCTGCCATGCCATAGTCGCCCGTTGCCATTACATCAAAAACACAAAATTCCCAATCTCGACCTTCAACATGAGCGCAAGCCTCTTCTGCCGCTACGCGTGCTTTGCCCTCAGCTTCGTCTCTCAGCCGTCTTTCAGTCTGAGCTGCCTGAACAGCAGGAATACAGGCTTGAGGATGTTGAGGGAATCTAGGTTCCTGGAAAAGTTTTGACTCGGACTCAAGGACCTGCCACTCTTGAGCAAACATGTCCGGTTCACGGATAAAAGTTAAACCGTCACGCGCAATCTTTCCATGGTGCTTTGAAGGGTATGTGCCCATCAAACCAGAGCTGCCTTCAAAGTTATGGCTACTTCCTTTCACATCAACATGGACCATGTTAGAAGCAACTTTTATTTGAATCTCGTCGCGTTCCATAAGAGCAACTTTAAAGTCGACAATTTCATAACATTTGGATCCATCATTCCCTCTGCAGATTTGTTCATTTCTCTTGGTAACCACGAAGTCTCCTAGTCTTGCAGGCATACTTGAATTCAATACTCCATTCACAAAGTGGTTTCCATTGTCAATTACTTCTAGAACGTCAGTTCCAACCCGAACAGCTGCATTAGATACATACGAAAAATGATCTTTCAACATGTGCGCCGTGCGTACGTGAACATCAAGACCTTTGCCAGAAGCGAACCTCGGATTGTTCACAAGGACAAGGTCACAAGCGCCATGGTAACTGAAGTGGCTGCCATACCAGGTTACAAAGTGGGGATCTAAAAAATCAACAATTAAAAAAATCATCAATATTATTGTGCAGAGTGTCTACTTGTATTTCTTACCTCCTTTGCAAGCAGCCTCCAGTTCATCGGGATCGAGGTTTCCATCTCCATCTAAATCATACCAATCAATGAGTGCCTCTCCAAGCCGT
>Ga0209277_10001924_pt1 | contig 10048 bp, 9 predicted proteins | sample JI81AbrownDNA_FD_187503 | JGI IMG/M metagenome (GOLD analysis project Ga0209277, IMG submission 187503) | Wastewater effluent complex algal communities from Wisconsin, to seasonally profile nutrient transformation and Carbon sequestration -... | ecosystem: Engineered > WWTP > Effluent > Algae... | reverse complement strand
GACAGCGTGCGCGCCCAGGAATCCCAGAAACTGCTCAACTGGGGCTACCTGGCCTTCGACACCGTCAAGGTGTACACCGCCAACCAGGCCGTGAATGAATTCCGCGTCTGGAAAGGCAGCGAAAACACCGTCAAGGCCGGTTTCCTGAACGATTTCGTGCTCTCGCTGCCAAAGGGAGACGCACAGAAGCTCAAGGCCGACGTGGTCAGCCAGCAGCCCCTGCTTGCCCCGCTCGCCAAGGGCCAGCTCATCGGTACGCTGCAGCTGTCCCTCGACGGCAAGCCGATCGGCAGCTACCCCATCGTGGCCCTCGACGAAGTGCCCGAAGCCGGCTGGTTCGGCCGCATGTGGGATGCAATCCGCCTGTGGTTCAAAAATCTGTAAGGAAAGCCGAATGACCGAAGAGCGCACAACCCTGCTCGAGTTCCCCTGCGAGTTCCCGATCAAGATCATGGGCGCGCGGGTGGATGACTTTGCCCAGGTCGTGCTGGAGGTGGTGCTCACCCACGCGCCGGACTTCGACGCCGCCACGATGCAGATGCGCCCTTCTGCCAAGGGCAACTACCTCGCCATCACCTGCACCGTGAACGCCACCTCCCAGGCCCAGCTCGACGCGCTGTACCGGGAGATGTCCTCCCACCCGATGGTAAAAGTCGTCCTGTGATCATCCGCCGCCCGGGCCTCGTGCCCTACGAACCCACCTGGCGGGCCATGCAGGAATTCACCACCCGTCGCGACGCCTCCACGCCGGACGAGCTGTGGCTCGTCCAGCATCCGCCGGTGTATACCCTCGGCCAGGCCGGCAAGCCCGAACACCTGCTGCAGACCACCGACATTCCGCTGGTCAAGATCGACCGCGGCGGCCAGATCACCTACCACGGCCCCGGCCAGGTCGTGGCTTATCTGCTCATCGACCTGCACCGCCGCCACCTCAAGGTGCGCGAAATGGTCAATCTGCTCGAACAATCGATCATCGACTGCATTGCCGACTTCGGCCTCGACGCCCGCCGCCAGGAAGGCGCTCCGGGCGTCTACATCGACGGCGCCAAGATCGCCGCCCTCGGCCTGCGCGTGAAGAACGGCTGCAGCTACCACGGACTGTCCCTCAACGTCGATATGGACTTGACACCATTTACGTGGATCAACCCCTGCGGCTATAGTGGGCTCAAGACCATACAACTCAAGGACTTCGGCGTGACTGAAGGCCCCGATGAAGTCGCCGAACGGCTTCTCGGCCACCTCCAGCACCACTTCCCCGCCGTCGCCTAACTCTGACCAAAGGACAGCAATGGACTCCACCACTACCCGCAAGCAGCGCGGCGCCGAAAAAACCGCCCGCATCCCCATCAAGATCGTTCCCGCCGAGCGCCTCAAGAAGCCCGAGTGGATCCGCATCAAGCTGGGCGCCGGCATCGAAGCCGAACGCTTCAACGAGATCAAGGACACCCTGCGCGAGCACAAGCTGCACACCGTCTGCGAAGAAGCCTCCTGCCCCAACATCCACGAATGCTTCGGCAAGGGCACGGCCACCTTCATGATCATGGGTGACATCTGCACCCGCCGCTGCCCCTTCTGCGACGTGGGCCACGGCCGCCCCGAGCCGCTCAACACCAACGAGCCGGCCGACCTCGCCAAAACCATTGCCGCGATGCGTCTCAACTACGTGGTGATCACCAGCGTCGACCGCGACGACCTGCGCGACGGCGGCGCCCAGCACTTCGCCGACTGCATCAAGGCCACCCGCGAAGCCAGCCCCAAGACCAGCATCGAAGTGCTGGTGCCCGACTTCCGCGGCCGCATGGAGATCGCCCTCGACATCTTCGACCAGGCCCCGCCGGACGTCATGAACCACAACATGGAAACCGTGCCGCGCCTCTACAAGCAGGCCCGCCCCGGCTCCGACTACGCCTACTCGCTCGAACTCCTCAAACAGTTCAAGGCCCGCCACCCCGACGTGTCCACCAAGTCCGGCCTGATGGTCGGCCTCGGCGAAACCGACGAGGAAATCCTCGAAGTGATGCGCGACTTGCGCGCCCACAACGTCGAGATGCTCACCATCGGCCAATACCTCCAGCCCTCCGGCGGCCACCTGCCGGTGCTGCGCTACGTTCATCCTGACGTTTTCAAGATGTTTGAAACCGAAGCACTCAAAATGGGTTTCAAAAACGCCGCCTGCGGCCCGATGGTCCGCTCCAGCTACTGGGCCGACCAGCAGGCACAAGGGGCGGGGGTGGTGTTATAAATTCCAACGATAAAAGCTACTGAACAAAGCTCTGCGCTATTTCCACAACGATATTTGCTACTGATAAGCCTTGAGAGGGCGGGATAGGCATAAAAAGTCTCCTCCTGCCCTCATTGAGGGTTTTACCTATGAAGAAGCCGTATCGTTGCAACCACTACCAAGTTTCGATCTCATCGTTGACCAGCTACCGCACGCCCTCCCCCTCAAGGCTGCGCGTTCGTAAGCGAAGAAGAGAATCACAATTCGACAACCAGATCATTCCGAAACCCGATGTTGGCCTGTTCCTTGGGGTAGCCGAGTTGATTGGAAATGACGCGGCAACCGCCTTCCGCCAAGAAATCGTTATTCGTGTGAGTATGGCCATGACACCAGACTGATATTTGGTGTTTTTCCATTAACCGTGAAAGATCGGTCACAAAATACGGCGACATTTCGCTTCCTTCGTACTGAGGCGGCACACAGCCGCGATGCGGAGCAAAGTGCGTGACCACAACCGTCTTTCCGTCGAATGGCTTGGATAACTCGGCATCCAGCCAGCGAACCGCAGTCCGGTGCAGCTTGAGGGTGTCGCGTGGTTCCAGACGCTTGCCACCCTTGCCATAGATCATCCAGTAATCGTTAATGCTGCGTTTGGCGACGGCCATGTAGGCGTCCGCTTTGTCGGCACCATACAGATCGAAACCACTCCAGAGCGTACAACCGAGAAAGCGCACCCCGTTTAGCTCACAGGTGCGCCTATCCAGGAAGAACAACCCAGGGTGTTCCCTCGCTGGCTTCTGCAATTCAGCCAGCATGCCAAGGTGAGCCTCGTAGTACTCGTGGTTGCCAGCCACGTAAATAACCGGCTGCTGAAACGTCCTCGCTGCCCAAGCGAGTCCGTGTGTGTGACTGCCAATATCGCCAGCCAGTATCACCACATCCACATCAAGCGTAGGCGGCTCCCAGAGCTTAATTTCGAGATGCAGATCGGAATACAGCGCGAATCTCATATCGCCAACCTCGGATTCTGCTCAATATTGCCGCCCGCAGCGATCCAGCCCATCCGGTTCGCCTTCGTATCGTCCAAAGCGTGATGCTGACTCAATCCACCAGCGAATGCTTGTTCCAGTGTGTTGTTGAATTGTTCACCTGCATCCGCATCAAATAGCAAGATTTCCGGCTTGCCATGGAGATTCGCCGGCCAAGTATCGGGAATCTTGAATATCTTTTCAATCCAAGGCCAGTCCCACGCCAGGCTATCGGTAGCCAGTTTCACCGGCTGATCAAAGCTCTCGATCCAATTGCCGAGGCGTAACGATAACTCATGCCATGACATGTGCACGTCCCCGCCTTCCAGGAGTGGCAAGACCACCTCGCGGGCAAAATCGCCGCAATCCTTGAGCAGATAGGTATCGGACAGTTCGGCATAGAACGTCCGCCCATCCTCAGCGATCAAGCCGATAGAGATTAGCTTGGCTTCCCAATGTAAGTCTGTAAATTCAGTGTCAAAGAAGATAAGCATAAGTTCACAGACTCGATGGCATTGGTCGTATAAATCACATTACGGATTTCGGGCAGGAAGTCAAAGAATGGGATTCGGGTCAACAACTCCATAGAATTCGATCACAGCTTTGCCAAAGAAGCCGCACGTTGCCTGGTCTGCGAAAATATTCGTAACTCGTCATTCACGAATGACAATTGACCAGTGCATTGGCATGTGCCGACCAATCAGATATTTTGTACCATGAGGAATGTTTAGCATTCCCAATATCTCGTCGCTCACCCCAGACTCCCGTCCTTGGCGCATCGACTGGTTCGGTGATGTTGGCTACCCCGGCAGCATTCCGAGATACACGCAGCCCAGCATCAGGATTTCAATTTCACCAATTCAAGCCCAGATAGACACATACCCCACCTTCCAGCTATTCGATACTGATCTCTCAGAGCAGAAGGACGTCTGGTTGCCGATTGGCAGCCTCGGCATGCTGCAAGTGGGTGATATTTGGCAAGACGGGAAGTTGACCGCCAGGCCCAAATATTTCACGCATACCTTTAAGAACCTGGACATTGGGCCAGACACCGTGATCCGGATCAAGGCGGGGTTGCCCATTGACGGGCGCTACCTGCTCCCTTTCTCGGAACACCCTTGGCATCAGAAGCATACGAATGCCTATTGTCTGGCTGTCTCCGGGCCGGATTACAACATCATCATTCCCTGCGTGGAACTGATCCGTTTCTACTTCGGCTCGTGCGGCATCCTGCTTCACCGACTGTTCACTCGTCCGTTCGAGGAAAATTTTCTTTGGCGGGAGAAACACTACAATCCCGACCAGCGGCATCTCCATCTCAAGCTCGCGGATGGAATGCCGAAATATGCCGTCACCGACCTAGCCCGGATTGCCACCAACGACCATGCTCGGGAAGCAGCAGCCAGCATCTATTGCAGCTGCCTGAAAGCCACCACCCTGAAAGAGCTGGCATACCCCCACACGCTTTTCCCGTTCCGTGGAAAGACAACTTTGCAGGCAACTGGAATATGGCTGTCGTTTGCCGGACAGCCCAAACAGAACTTTCTGGTCTTCAACCTGCGTGTTTGCAGCCATCCATTTGCATTCGACTCACTGACCTACGATCCGTGTGAGCGAGCACCCTGGCGAAACAAAGACAAAGATAGCTGCAACACGGGTGAAGCCTTTGCGCACAATTGGAAGAAGCAAGAGCAGCGCGAATCCGTTCTGGGCGACACCGATCCGGGCGCCAGGAAGAAACCACGCCACTTTCTTTTCAATGATTCAATGCGATTTCCGGATCTTCGGCGCAAACCCATCCGGCCAAGAGAGATCGATGCCGTCGGGGCAAAGGAAGTCTTCATGAGGCATGCCGATGGGACGCTGGAGAACGTGGCATTCGGTGAGCCCGCGGGATCGGGTGAGGCTCGAGCCCTAGATGCCTGTTTGGGCGAACCTCCGCCTCAGATTGTACCGCCGGATCAAAAGTTACCTGAGTTCGTCGCTATCGGCATCGCTATTGCCAAATCGCAGTTAGCGAACTGTGGCTATGGAATTGAAGCGAAACTACTACTGCGGTTTGGAGAGACAGACCCGGTGTTTACCTTGCCCATGATCGTGGATGAGGACGGAGAGGTCGATCCGGTGACAATGTTTGTTGAGCCTGATGGGCGTCAGCGGTTGAGGAGAGCGTGTTTTGCGGCCCTATTCAAAAACGGAACGGAATTCCGGAAGCTTGTCCTAGTCGAGGGGGCTGGGGTTGGCAAAGAGACGAAGTTATTCGGCACCACAAATACAGACATGATGCCTATCCTGATTGAAGCGCTGCGATAGTACCCGACGGTTCAAGGAAGGCTGATACCGTGAATTCGTTGATAAGTCCGAAGCGCATAGGAGTCAGCCATACCAGAAACGAAATCCGTAACGGCTAATACCCGCGAATAATAGTCCATGCCTTCACTGGGCAACTCTGGCATCAGCTTCAGAATGGTCGAAGACATCGAACTGCACCCACGACCATGGCTGGCATAGTCATCAATCGCGGTTAAGAACACATCCAGCAAGCCACCTATAACTTTGAAACCGCATGCCTCGATTTCAACGACAGGAGCGGCCGAGTACACCTTTTTTCGGGCTAGGGTTTTAAATTCCTTGTACGCATCGGCATGGGAAATGTGGTTCATCAGGTCATCATCAAAGGTCCCACGGAGAATGCTGTCTTCCCTTTCCAAGAATGCGACAACCACCTCTTCAATAGCAATATGTATTGCTTTAGCCCTGAAAAACTCAATCCGATGTTTCTCCAAGGGAATTGTGTCAGCTCTGGCCATATCCTTTTCAGTCAGGATAGATGCAAACAGTGGCTGGACTTCGCTGAAGGATAGATTTCCTGTACGGAACCCATCTTCAACGTCCATTACTCGATAACAAATATCGTCTGCTGCCTCCATCAAAAATGCCAATGGATGCCGATACCATGCATTTTCAGACTTCGGAATCAGACCTAGCTCTTTCGCTATATCTCCAAAACGCGGGAAATCCTCGGCCACAAAACCGAATTTCTTTCCACTAACCCCAGTTGCTGCTTGCTCCGACGCAACAGACAACCTTGGGTATTTGACGAAGCTGCCTAATACAGCAGCGGTCAACTGCATTCCACCGGGTTGGTCAGGTGTTTCCGTTTTGGTTAAAAGGCGGAATCCTTGTGCGTTACCCTCAAAACATTGCAAGTCGGCTTGGCGAACATCATCCAACCCTCTGCCGGAAAGAAATTTATCCGCATGAGGACCTCTGAACCAATGCTGAATTGCTGATTCACCAGCATGACCAAATGGAGGATTTCCAATGTCGTGAGCTAGGCCAGCTGCTGCGACGATGGTTCCAAAATCGGCTGCAGTAATACCTATGCTTTGCAGGCCAGGGTTTCGCTTGATGACTTCATCGCCGACCATTACCCCCAATGAGCGGCCTACAGAAGAAACTTCCAAGCTGTGTGTCAGCCGCGTTCTAACGTAATCGTCCTTGGCAAGAGGGAAAACCTGGGTTTTGTCCTGAAGGCGCCGAAAGGCCGAAGAGAACAAAATTCGGTCGAAATCTCGTTGGAAAGGAGTTCGCGCTCCACCAAGCTCTACCGGCTGATTTAGCTTCCCTAGCCTCTTACCGGAGAGAAGGCATTCCCAGTTCATTATATTCATTGATATTTTCCTCGATGCACACACGCAACCATGCGCAACATGATAGCGCGCGGAGTCGGCAATCAAACACCGGGTTATGCATTATGATTGGCCCGTTATCTACCAAGGCCCAAAGCATGATGGTATCTCCCCGACTCATAGCAAAAATCGAATCCGAAGAACCTACATTGCGTCTTGCTGTACTTATAGACGCTGACAACGCTCAAGCGGCTGTCATCGAAGGCATCCTTGCCGAAGTCGCACGTTTTGGTGAAGCCTCCGTCAAGCGGATTTACGGCGATTTCACTTCACCAAATAGTTCCTCGTGGAAGAAGGTCCTCCAGAAATACGCCATCAAGCCTGTACAGCAATTTGCGTACACAACCGGCAAGAACGCCACTGACAGCACCCTCATCATTGATGCGATGGACCTTCTCTACACCCGTCGTTTCGATGGCTTCTGCTTAGTGACCAGCGACAGTGATTTTACTGGCCTGGCAACGCGTATTAGGGAAGAAGGGCTGATGGTTCTGGGGTTTGGTGAGCAGAAAACGCCAGACGCTTTCCGTAATGCTTGCCACAAGTTCGTCTTGACCGAGCTACTCCGCCCTAATGTTGCCCAAGCTGAACCAGTCGCCACCCCAAAGGTAGAACCCGCTCCGGCCAGCACTGCCAAATCCAATCAGGAGATCCCCAAGCCTCCTGAATTTCCCCGTGCATTCATCCTAGATGCCCTAGAACAATCGTCAGATGAAAATGGCTGGGCCCACCTTGGTACCTTTGGCAGCTACTTAACCAAATTACAGCCTGATTTCGATTCACGAGTTTATGGCTTCAAAAAGCTATCTGACCTCGTAAAAGCAAAAACTAACCTTTTTGTCACCGAAGAGCGGCTACCGCCAGGACAGAACCAAAAGCAACTGTATCTGCGCGCCAAGTGATGACCGGGGGTAAAGTAGTCTTTAGAGCATCTCATCACCAAGGCGCAGCACAGGGCACCTCAAAAGTATTTCCTATGCCTCAGTAGCCATTGCCGGTAGGTAGTCCAAACCTTTATTTCCAAGGTTTCTGACAGGAAAACAATCTGGCCCTGCCGTCATCAGAGACACCTGTGTAATTTACTGTCCGAAGATTGCTGACTACTACAATCCGACCGTCCGCCGTTGTAGTGCCTGGTTCGGCAATAGGCGTTTCCAAGTGCGTGTTGATGTTAAATAGTTCTAAACGCCTTGTCTTCATCAGGGCCGCTATAGCTCAGCAGTCGCAGAGCACACTCAATCAATACGATTCGCGCGACGTATGCCGCATGCTGCCGTTCCGTGGCAAATGATTCCAACCTGTCATAGTGAGTCCCATGCAATATTTGCGAGCGACCTTGATCGTAGATGTCCTTGATCAATTGCCCTAGTGTACGAGGACGAATACCGCGTATTACCTGAGTATCGCTACCCGTGCCAGTAAGGTGCACGACCATATCACGGATGCCGACGTACTTACCGCCGCAGCACAACACGTCAAGGCAGGTTGCAAGTTTGGCCAGCGCTATTGCATCGTTGGACTCACGGTTACCTTCACCAAACCAATCCAATGCGGTAGCCCACCGGTTAGCAAGGTTGGGGTGTCGGTGATTTGATGGTTCAGTTAATGCCTCGAGGATTGCAGAAAATGCCGCAAGAATGTTCGCCATATCTCCTAGCGCTCGGCTCACTCGTTCGAGGGGCAGCGATGGAATCCGGTTTCCCAAAGTGCTTCCTGGCAACCATAGAAATCCATTAGTTTCAACAATGCTGTCGCTACCGACAGGCGGCAAGCGCTCGTCTTGAAGAGCCTGCTGTTGGAAGCATTCTGGGGCCCCAAAACCCAAAGAAATGGCGTCAAGAGCAGTCTTGCAAACCAATCTAGCTAGCTTGCGTGAAAATTTGAGCTCGTAACCCCGGATGGTCACCTTGACCAAGGCCGGGCATTGGGAGATAGCGCCATAGACGGTACCAGCCAGCCCTTCCAGAGGGGAGTCATCATTGGGTTTCCGCAATGCATTCTTGAGAATTTCTTTCCAGCGATAGTTCGCCTCAGACTGATTAAGGTAATGATCCTTTCCCTGTGATGGAAAATCGACTGAATTGATCCAGTCATTTTTATTTAAGAACGTAACCGGCCCAATCGAAAATGGAGCCCCCCTCTCCATACCCAAGGTCCAACCCGGAAAATAATGGGTATGCTCGTTAGAAATTCCTGCGAGTCGATCATCAATAAGCAGCTTCAGTGTGGGAAGCACGTCTTTCGGATCACTTTCATCAAATTCACAAAAAGCCCCCTCTGCGTGCATATCAGCAACAGCTTGCCGTACGATTTGCTCGAATCTTTCGAGCTCTATCTTTAGTGAATTTTGAGGACGATTCTGATGAAGAGTAGTAGAGAATTTTCTTAATTCCTCTCTTGTTTTTCTTGCGAAAAATCGCTGTCTGCCGTTCTCAGCAGTAACGAAATCGGGCATTCCAACCTCTTTGGGCCATGGATTGCCGTTATGCAACAAATCTAGCTCATCAACCAAGGCTTTTAGTTCTGCTTTGAGACTCATTTTGCCGCACTCCTCTACTGCACGGGGGCTTTTCACTCGGACATCATAGTCCGACAGGCTTGCCATTGATGTTGCCAAGGCAAAATAATCTTTTACGGTCACAGGGTTACGCAGAGGCGTTGTAAACGCCTGAAGAATCTGGCTTAGTCTCGTCTTTTTTTGCCGCGATTCCGGTTTGTACGAAAAACGTAGCCCCCCTATTATTAATCATGCCTTCTTGACTTACGCGCATCTGGGCGGCGTCAATGTCGAGCAAGCGCTGCATCTTGGGTTGCAAGCCCTTGAGTTTGAGGTGCTTGAGATCATACCTTTATACACAACCCACTTAGCATTGTTCCGTCACAAAACCCGTTAACTTTCATTGACCTACACACCCACTTGTAAACGCACCAAAAAAGGCGTCCACTCTCGTCTTTTGGATGCTCGTGAATGACGATTTCGAAGGGGTGGGTGATGGAGGAGTTTGCAGGCATGGACCTGGGTGATGAGCGCCTCAACAAGCGCGCCAAGAAGGTGGTGGAGACCCTGGCAGCGAAGCCGACGGCGAGCATTCCGATGGCGTGCAACG
>Ga0209277_10001920_pt1 | contig 10057 bp, 10 predicted proteins | sample JI81AbrownDNA_FD_187503 | JGI IMG/M metagenome (GOLD analysis project Ga0209277, IMG submission 187503) | Wastewater effluent complex algal communities from Wisconsin, to seasonally profile nutrient transformation and Carbon sequestration -... | ecosystem: Engineered > WWTP > Effluent > Algae... | reverse complement strand
GCCCGGCTGCTCCTCGAAGTCCTCGACGCCACCGTCGCCGTATGGGGCGGCGAGCGCGTCGGCCTGCGCCTGTCGCCCCTCAACAGCTTCAACGACATGGCCGACAGCGACCCGGTCGGCCTCATCACCTGGCTCGCCACCCGCCTCAACGACTACAAACTCGCCTACCTGCACCTCATGCGCGGCGACTTCTTCGGCCTGCAAAAGGGCGACGTGCTCACCCCTGCCCGCCAGCACTACAAAGGCGTGCTGATCGCCAACATGGGCTACACCCCCGCCGAAGCCGCCAACGCCATCGAAAGCGGCCAACTCGACGCCGTCGCCTTCGGCACCGCCTTCCTCGCCAACCCCGACCTGCCCGCCCGCATCAAGGCCGGCGCCCAGCTCAACAGCCCCAACCCGGACACCTTCTATTCGCCCGGCGCAGAGGGCTACACGGACTACCCCTTCATGCACTGAAACCCGCCCATGAAGTCCAGCCTGGTCGATCAAAAAGCCTACGGCTCCCTGCTCGAACGTCCGGCCCGCTACGGGCGGAATCCCAAAGCAGCTATGCACGGCGTGCAAAGCCCGGACAGGTGGCGTGGCCCATACTTGCCCCATCGAAAACGGAGGCAAACATGGCGGCAAGCAATGCAGAGCGCAACGGCGGACAGATTCTGGTCGAAGCGCTGCACCGTAACGGCGTCGACACCATTTACTGCGTGCCCGGCGAAAGCTATCTACCGGTACTCGACGCACTCCACGACCGGCCGGACATCCAGACCATCGTGACCCGCCACGAAGGCGCGGCCTCCAACATGGCCGACGCCTACGGCAAGCTGACCGGCCGGCCCGGCATCTGCTTCGTGACCCGCGGCCCCGGCGCCACCCACGCCAGCAACGGCGTCCACACCGCCCGCGAAGACTCGACGCCGATGATCCTGTTCATCGGCCAGGTCGACTCCGCCTTCATGGGCCGCGAAGCCTTCCAGGAAATCGACTATCGCCAGATGTTCGGCAGCGTGGCCAAGTGGGTCACGCAGGTGGACCGCCTCGAACGCATCCCGGAAATTGTCGCCCGGGCCTTCAGCGTGGCGCTGTCCGGGCGCCCCGGCCCGGTAGTGGTCGCCCTGCCCGAAGACGTGCTGTTCGGCCGTGGCGCCGCGGTGGATGTCGCCCCGCCCCGCATCGCCAGCGCCGCGCCGGCTGCGTCCGACATGGCCGAACTGCACACGCGGCTGCAGGACGCCCGGCGGCCGCTCGTCATCGTGGGCGGCACCGGCTGGGACTGCGCGGCCTCTGCGGCACTCGCCCATTTTGTCGAGCGCAACGACCTGCCGGTCGCGGCCTCCTTCCGGCGCCAGGATCTGTTCGACAACCGCAGCCGCCATTACGTCGGCCAGCTGGGGCTGGGCGTGTCGCCGCGGCTGGCCGAAAGGGTGCGCGAGGCCGACCTGCTGCTGGTGATCGGGGCCCGGCTGGGCGAAGTATCGTCGTCGGGTTATACGCTCATCGAAAGCCCGCAGCCGCGGCAAACGCTGATCCACATCCACGCCGACCCGGATGAGCTCGGGCGCGTGTATCAGGCGGCGCTGCCGATCCACGCCAGCGTCGCCCGGGCCGCGGCGGCCCTTGCCGAACTGGTGCCGGTCACCACCCAGGGCTGGGACGCCTGGACGCGGCAGCTGCGCGCCGACTACCTGGCCCACTCCACCCCGCCGGCGCCGCACCCGGCCCTGGACGGCGTCGATTTCGCCGGGGTGATGGCGCACCTGGACGCCACCCTGCCCGACGACGCGATCATCGCCAACGGTGCCGGCAACTACACCGTCTGGGTACATCGCTTCTTCCGCTACCGCCGGCCGGCCACCGAGCTGGCCCCCACCAACGGGGCCATGGGTTACGGCCTGCCCGCGGCCATCGCCGCCAAGCTCCGCCACCCGCAGCGCAGCGTGGTGTGCCTTGCCGGCGACGGCTGCTTCATGATGTACCCGCAGGAGCTGGCCACCGCCATGCAATACGGCGCGGCGGTCGTGGTGATCGTGGTCAATAACGGCATGCTCGGCACCATCCGCATGCACCAGGAGCGCGAATACCCCGGGCGGGCGGTGGCCACAAAACTGGCGAATCCGGATTTCGTCGCCCTGGCACGGGCCTTCGGGGCCCACGCCGAGCGGGTTACGCAGACGGCCGACTTTGCCGCGGCGTTTGCCCGCGCATCGAAATCGGGCCTGCCGGCCCTGATCGAGCTATGCGTCGATCCGCGGCAGATCACCCCCCAGGCGCGGCTGGCCTGAGCGCATCCAGCAAGAGCGCGTCCGGCCAGGCCCCGGCGCGCACCAGTTCGTCCACCTGCAGCCTGACCAGCCGGGTCACCGTCGCCAAACCGGCCGGGATGGCGCGATTGCGCCCCGGCACGATGCCCACCTTGCGCCGCACTTCGGGTGACGTGATACGCAAGGCGCGCAGCCGGCCGCTGGCCACTTCATCACTGACGGCCGCCAGCGGCAGCACGGTGCAGCCGCAGTGCTGCATGACCAGGCGCGTGGTGAGCGCGGTGGAACCGTCGCATTCCAGCGCGATGCGCGGCGTGAAACCATGGCGCGCAGCGAGGGATTCGACCAGCAGGCGCAAGCCGTGGTGGGTGCTCGGCAGGATCAGCGGCAGCTCGCCCAGTCGCGCCATGTCGATCACGTCGCCCTCCAGCCCCAGGCCGGGCGGAGCAATCAGGTGGATGCCTTCGCTCAGGAGCGGATCGAACTGCAGCGTGCCGATCTGCTCGGGCAGGTAGATCACCGCAAAATCAAGCTCGCCGTTGCCGAGTTTTTCAAGGATCTGGCTTCCCAGCGCTTCGACAAGGCGCAGCCGGGTTTGCGGATAACGCGCAGCCAGCGACCGGGCCAGCGGCCCGAACACAATGCGCGCGATGGTGGGCTGGGCACCGATGCACAGCTGCGCCGGCCCCGTCTCGGCCTGCTCGCGCAGGGCGCCCGCGGCCTGGTCCAGCAGCGCCGCCACGGTGCCGGCGTAGTCCAGCAACTGGCGGCCCGGCTCGGTGGGCGTCACGCCGCGGCCGCTGCGATGCAGCAAGCGGACCCCCAGCTCAATCTCGAGCTGGCCAACGCGCCGGCTCACGGTGGATTGATCGGCGCCCAGTTCCATCGCGGCACGCGAAATGCTCCCGGCACGAATGACCTGCGCAAAGAGCTTGAGATCGTCGGAGTTCATGATGTGCGGGGGGCGCGCCGCCCGGGCCAGGCGCGGCGCGGGTTCAGCCAGGATCAGCCAAACAGCTTGTTGGCGGTTTCGGCAATCAGCTTGCCCTGAAAGCGCGCACCGTCCAGTTCGATGGCGCTGGGCTGCCGCTGGCCCTGGCCACCGGCGATGGTGGTGGCGCCGTAAGGGCTGCCGCCGACGATTTCATCGAGCGTCGTCTGGCCCTGGAAACTGTAGGGCAGGCCAACGATGGTCATCCCGAAGTGCAACAGATTGGTGATCACCGAAAACAGCGTGACCTCTTGCCCGCCGTGCTGGGTGGCCGTGGAGGTGAACGCCCCGCCCACCTTGCCGTTAAGGGCACCGCGCGCCCAAAGCCCGCCGGCCTGGTCGAAAAAGCTGGCCAGCTGCGAAGGCATGCGCCCAAAACGGGTCGGACACCCCACGATGATGGCGTCGTAGCCCTCGAGCTCTGCAACCGTTGCCACCGGAGCCGCCTGGTCGAGCTTGAAATGGGCCGGCCGGGCGATCTCCTCCGGCACGGTTTCCGGAACCCGCTTGAGATCGACCGTGGCGCCGCCGGCACGGGCACCTTCGGCCACCGCTTGCGCCATGGTTTCGATGTGACCGTAGGTGGAGTAATAGAGCACAAGGACTTTCGACATGGGAATCTCCTTTAGGTGTGGCATCACGAAGCGAACCCTCCGACCCTTCCTGCGCTTTCTGCGAAGGGACTGCGTGGTTCGAGTTCCATACTAAACCCATTTAGAAGCCCGCCAGCCGCTAGCCCTTCTTGCCCACCAGCATCACCCCGGCTACCACCAGTGCGCCGCCGATGAGCTGGAAAAGACCGATGGGTTCGGCCAGGATCAGCCAGCCCAGGAACAGGGTGACGACCGGGCCGAGGGTGCCGATCAGCGACACCGGCCCGGCGCCGAGGCGGCGGATGGCTTCGGACACCATCCACACCGGCAGCACCGTCGAGAACAGCGCCATGGTCGCGGCCAGCAACATCACCGGGGCCGGCTGGACGAGATCGGACAGGGGTCGGACGGCCGCGAAATGGGCGAGGCACAGCACACAGGCGGCAGTGCTGGCCCAGGCCGTCACGCGGGCGGCACCGAGGCGGCCCACGGCCTGGCCGTTGCCCATCAGGTAAAGGGCGTAGGACACCGCGCTGGCAAACACCAGCGTGCCGCCGGTCAGCACGTTGTCGGCGGTGCCGGCGATCTTCAGGTCGTGGGCAACGGCCAGCGCAATGCCGGCGTAGCACAGGGCGATGCAGCCCAGCCCGCGCCGGGTGAGCGGCTTGCCGAGAAAGATCGCCGACAGCACCACGACGAGCGTCGGGTAGGCGAACAGGATGAGCCGCTCGAGCGCCGCCGAGATGTACTGCAGCCCGAGAAAATCCAGGTAGCTGGAGAGATAGTAGCCACTGAAACCCAGCGCCAGCATCATGCCGATATCACGCCCGGCCAGCGGCACGGGCTGGCGGCGGCGCTGGTCAGCCCAGCCCAGGGCAAGGAAAAAGGGCAGCGACAAGCCCATGCGCAGGGCCAGCAGGGTGATGGCGTCGACGCCGTAGGGGTAGGCCAGCTTGATGAGGATGGCCTTGAACGAGAAGCCCACCGCGCCGAGAACGGCGAAGAGGAGCCCGAGGCGGTGGCCTGGGTGGGTCATGTGACGGAGCGCGTGCGGCAGGAGGCGGGCCGCCGAGTTTAGCGCGCCGGCCCGCGGGCGGCGATCAGGGGTTTACCGGAGCCGGCGATGCGCTCGAGTGGCCACATCACGCCGCCGCGTCGCGAATCCACTCCACCACGCTGCCCACCGCCGGAATGCGGCCCGACGAGACCAGTTTTTCGTTGATGACCAGCCCTGGCGTCTTGAGGATGTCGTAGGCGAGGATGGCCTCGGTGGCGGTCACTTTCTCGATCGCCGCCTCCACGCCCAGCTGGGACACCGCCTCGCGGGCGATCTCCTCGAGCTTGCGGCAGTTGGCACAGCCGGGGCCGAGAACCTTGATGTTCAGCATGATCAGACTCCTTTCGTTGAAACCGCGTGCCGGCTCGCCAGCGACAGCAGCACCGCCAGCACGCCAATGAACACCGCCAGCCAAAGTACGATCTGGATCAGCGGCATGCCGTCGATCCACGCTCCGTAGGTGAGGCCGGCGGCGGTGCTGAAGAGCGCCACCAGGCCCACGTAGGTCGCGGTCTTGGTGCGGCCGATGATGGCCGAAATGATCAGGATGCTCTGCAGCGACAGTTCCGGATCGGACATCAGGTAAGCCAGCAGCGGCCCCCGGTGCATGCCCAGGTCGAGGAACATGCGCGCAATCGGCACCTCGACGAGGGTCGGGAAATACATGAACACTCCGAACACCACCCCGGCCAGGTTGCCCACCAGCGAATTGTGCCCCGCCACCGCCTCGATCCACGAAGGGCGAACCAGCACACGGGCCATGCCGACGACAAACACACCCACCACCAGCAGCGGAAAAATCTGCTTCACGAAGCGCCAGGATTCCCACAACCAGTCCTGCAGCGCCTCCCGCGGCAGATGCTGCCAGGCAATGACATGGATCACCGCGAGGCTCAGCCCCACGCCGAAAAACTTGCCGGTGATGCCGATGGAGAGCACGCCGTCGCCGGGCCGGATCGCCAGCGCGGCGAACAGCAGCGTCGTCCACACCAGCGCGAGGCTCGCCCGGGTCCAGCCGTTTACCCCCTCCTGGATGTTCTCCAGGCCCCGCCACGCCGAAACGGCAATCAGCCCCAGCAGCAGGATCAGCACCACGCCCTGCAGCGACACGCCCTCCTCGCCCCTTGCCGCATCAAAGGGCACCAGCCGGTCGAGGCCGGCCTGCCAGTCGCGGGCTTGGGCCAGCGGCAGGTCCACATGCAGCCACGCGCCGGTCAGCACATCGAGCTTGAGCGTGCCCGCCAGCAGCAGCACCACCCACACCACCAGAAACACCCCCGCGCTCTTGCCCATGCCCTCGCCGCGGGCCGCAAACATGCCGCCGCCGGCCTCGTCGTGGGCCGCATCGTCGGCGCTGAACACCAGCGCCATGATCAGCCCGATGCCGATCCCGAAGATCATCGACAGCACGAAGCGCGCGAGCGCCAGATCAACCCCGATGACACCACCGGTATAAACCAGCGCAAGGATGTTGGCCGCCGGCGCAAAAAACAGGAAGGTGATGGCCGGCCCCAGCCCGGCGCCCTTTTTGTAGATGCCGGCAAACAGCGGCACGATGGTGCACGAACACACCGCCAGCAGCGACCCCGCCGCCACCGCCGCCGGATAGGACACGGCCTTGTTCGAATTGCGCCCGAGAAAGCGGGTGATCGCCTCCCGGGGGATCAAGGCCGACATCGCCCCGGCAATGAAAAACGCCGGCAGCAGGCACAGCAGCACGTGGGCCGCCAGGTAAGCGGCCAGATTGGTCGCGCCGCCATAAAGCACACCAGACAGGACATCCACGCCACACATCCTTTCGAAACCGGCCCGAAAGCAACGTATTCAGTCTAGACCGGCCAGCGGCCAATGATTTGACCTGACACAGAAACGCATGGCGGAGATCCGGCCCATCCCGGACACCGCACAAAAAAGCCGGTGGGCCGGGCACATCGCCCAGCCCACCGGCTCTCGGCACATCGGCTGCGCTCAGTGCTTGTGCTGCATCGCCGGCGCGGCGCTGGCGGTCAGTTCGCGCACTTCGGCGTTCACGTCGACGGTTTCGATTTTCTTGTCCCGGCCTTCAACCTGCAGCGTGATCGGCACGATCTCGCCCTTGGCGAGGGGCTTCTTCAGGTCGATCAGCATCACGTGGTAGCTGCCCGGCCGCAGCTCCAGCGGCTTGCCCGGCTGCACCTCGAGGCGCGGCACCGGACGCATCTTCATCACATCCTTGTCCATCACCATCTCGTGGATCTCGACGATGCTGGCAGCCGGGCTGGCAACGCCGACGAGGCTCACGCCGCCCTTGCTGGTGAGCTGCATGAAGGCGCCGGTGGCCTTCTGGCTGGTCACGGTGCCACGCACCCACGGATTGGCAATTTCCAGATCGGCAGCCAGCGCAGTGCCGGCAGCCAGGGTGTTAAACAGGCCGGCCAGCGCCAGCCCGGCAATCTTGTACGAAACGCTCACGGCGATCTCCTTGGGTTCAAGCTTCAAAGCTTAACGCGGGCCGCCGTGAAGCGTGAGCGCGGCGGCCGGCACTGCGACCTTTTGCCGCACATCCCCTTACGTGCGCTTACAAGAGCGGGGGCACTTTGCCTGCCAGCGCCTCGTCAAAGCCTGCATCTTCAACGGAGACCTGCATCCATGTTCAGAAAAATCGCCGCCCTCTATCTGCGGGTTCGCCGCGATGCGCACATCCTGTGGCACGCCCTGCGCCATCCGGCGCGGCCCGTCTGGCTGCTGCCGGCCGTAGGCCTGATCGGCCTCTACCTGCTCTCGCCGATTGATCTGATTCCCGACGTGCTGCCGGTGATCGGCGTCGTGGATGACCTGGTGCTGATTCCGCTGGTCGTCGGCTGGCTAGTCAGGCGTTTGCCCGACGAGGTGAAGCCGACCCCGGCCTCCGGCAAACGGGCGATCATCGAACAGGCCTGAGCTTTTTGCCCGCGCGCGTCGAAAAAATTTACAAATCGGCCACAAACAACAAAACCGCAGCTCCAAGTCACTGTTTTTACAAAAAAATTAATTTCGGCATTAAATTTGCTTTAATGCCGTGAAATAGTTGCTTGTTAAAAAACAGCCCTCAACATGAAAAAGGCATTTATCGCCACCCTGCTTGTGCTGGCCAGCCTCTCGAGCGCAGCCGCCAGCCTAGAAGGCACCATCCGAGCGATCAACGACCAGTCCGGCACCCGGATCGGCAGCACCGTCGACCACTGGAAGTTCACTGCCCGAAGCACCGGCCTGGTGGCAATCGACGTGCTCTCGTGGGAGGCACCGTCGGGCATCGCCACCGACCTCAATGGCGACGGCGAAATCGCCTTTTTTGACAGCACGATCTACCTGTTCCGCGATGACGGCACGCTGGACGCGTCCGACATGGTGGCCGCCAACAACGACAGCAGCAGCACCTTTGACGACGGTTCCCAGTCGGAACTCGACTCCAGCCTGTCTCTCAAGCTCACCGCGGGCAACTACCTGCTGGCGATCGGCGCCTATCTGCTGAACGAACTCGACGCGATCAGCGGGATCAACCACGACACGTACTACCCGGTCAGTTGCGCAACGCCCACCGGCTCGTGCACGCGCGTCCAGAACGATCACGGTGATTACCGCATCACGATCACCGGCGATGTCACGGCCCCCACCAGCGGGCTGCCCGAACCCGCCGCCATCGGGCTGATCGGCCTTGGCCTGGCCGGCCTCGGCATCCTGAACCGCCGGCGCAGATAGGCGGCGAGCGGGCCGCGCGCCCTGCAAAAACGGCGACCTCGGTCGCCGTTTTTGCATTTACGGCGGATCAGGACCAGGTGACCGTTGCCGCGAGCAGGTAGCCGGCGCCGTACACCGTCTTGATCAGCCGGGCGTGGAGCGGGTTTTCCTCGAAGCGGCGACGCAGGCGCGAGATGCGCAGGTCGATGCTGCGATCCAGCGCCGACACGTCGCGACCGTCCAGCAACTGCTCGCGGGTCAGGATGTGGTTGGGGTGGGCCAGCAGCACGCTGAGCAGCTGGGCTTCGGCGGTGCTGAGGGTTTCGGGCTGGCCGCCGGGGCTGGTGAGGGTGTTGCTGCCGGGCTCGAAACGCCAGCCGGCAAACTCGGCCACGCGCAGCGCCGGGTCGGCCGGCAGCGTCACCTGGCCCGGATAGCGACGCAGGATGCTGCGCACCCGGGCGATGAGCTCGCGCGGCTCGAAGGGCTTGACCACGTAGTCGTCGGCCCCCAGTTCGAGCCCCATCACCCGGTCGTGGGTATCGCCGCGGCCGGTGACGACGAGCAGCCCGCAGGCGTGCTTGCCGCGCATCTGCTGCAGCACCGCCATGCCGTCCATGTCGGGCAGGCCAAGGTCGAGCACGACGAGTTCGGGAACCTGGTGGCGCAGGCCATGGAAGAAGGCTTCGGCGGTGCGGAAGGTTTCGGCGCGATAACCGAATTTTTCCAGCGTATCGGCAATCAGGCGGGCGATCGCCGCCTCGTCCTCGACGACGTAAATGAGTTCGGGTTTGCGGGTCTGGGCCATGATGGATCAGCTTCGCTCAAGCCGCGAGCGGACGCAAGGCGGCCAGCAACTTGTCCCGCGAGAAAGGCTTGGACAGCAGCGGCAGGTCCGGCTCGTCGAGCAGATCGGCACGGGTTTCGGCGAAGCCGCTCATCAGCACCACCGGCAGACCCGGCCGGAAACGCCGCACGAAGCGGGCCAGCGCCCGCCCGTCCATCGTGCCGGGCATCACCACATCGGAAATCACCAGTGCAATGGCCGGAATGTTCTCGACCATGTCGGCGGCCTCGGCGCCGCTCTCGGCCTCGACCACCGCGCAGCCCAGTTCGGCCAGCTGCATGCGCACCACTGCGCGCACGTCGGCGTCGTCTTCGGCCAGCAGCACCAGCTTGCCGGCCAGGTCGGCCTCATGCACCCGCCCGCCGGCCGGCAGCGTGTCGGGCTGCTCGGCCTCGGCAACGCTTGGCAGCAGCAGCGCCACCGTGGTGCCCCGCGCCTGCCGGCTGCGGATACGCACCCCGCCGCCCGACTGCTTCACAAAGCCATAAACCATCGACAGGCCCAGGCCGCTGCCCGAGCCGAACTGCTTGGTCGTGAAGAAGGGTTCGAAAACCCGCGCCATGGTGCTGCCGTCCATGCCCATGCCGTTGTCGCTGACGGCGATCTGCACGTAGT
>Ga0209277_10001919_pt1 | contig 10067 bp, 5 predicted proteins | sample JI81AbrownDNA_FD_187503 | JGI IMG/M metagenome (GOLD analysis project Ga0209277, IMG submission 187503) | Wastewater effluent complex algal communities from Wisconsin, to seasonally profile nutrient transformation and Carbon sequestration -... | ecosystem: Engineered > WWTP > Effluent > Algae... | reverse complement strand
ATAGTGTGACAATCAATGAATCTGTCCCTGCAAGTGATAAAGATGCAACCGACAAGAATCTCCCGGCCATACTACCCGCCACAGGCTTTGCGCCAGATGTAGTCACCATTCTACCGGAACAACCAGTAGATAAATCCTACACAGCAACCGATGTCTGGCTGGAGATTCCAAGCCTGAAAATAAAAATGCCCGTCGTAGGCGTTCCAATGATTGATGGCGATTGGGATCTCTCCTGGCTCGCGCAGGAAGCTGGCTGGTTGGACGGAACAGCATTCCCTGGTTGGGAAGGCAACAGCGCACTTACGGGCCATGTCACCATGCCGAATGGAAAGCCCGGGCCGTTTGCCAGTTTGGGAAAACTCAACTGGGGAGATACCATCATCATTCATGCCTACGGTGAAGCATATACTTATGAAGTGCGCGAAAACCGTACTATCAAACCCTACATCACCTCCGTGCTCAAACATGAAGAGGACGCCTGGTTAACCTTGATTACTTGCAAGACCTATATCGAATCAACCAATACCTATTCAGACCGCACCGCCGTGCGTGCTGTTCTAGTCAAGGTTCAGGAAGACATTGCACCACAAACCTCAGTAGATAGACGGTAACATCCATTTCCAAAAGACGACCCCAATTGGGGTCGTCTTTTCAGTTTATAAACTAAAAACGACAGCACCATCGAAAGATGATACTGTCTGCAAAAAATTATCATTCCTTTATCGATAAATCGGGAGTGGAGTACCTGGCCAAATTGGAATTATAAAATCAATAAAACATTGGATGATTCTGGCACGGTCCTGCTTTGCTTTTCAAAAAAGATCGCATCTTTCCGAGCTGGGCACTGGAAAGCCAAACTGACGCATTTTCCTCGCCCCGACAGAGCCTCGAAGAATGCGAGCCTCCCAGAATGTACCTCAAAGAAAAGAACAAACTCGAAATAATTTCCCATCATATTGATAAACTCCATACAAATGTAACTTTACCCATATTGTCTGTTTTGTTGACATATAAATGTATTCCTTGTAAAATGATTGAAAGTGTTCGTGTTCAAAGTAATAAAAATCCGGTCATCAACAGTCCTAACATCGCCGCCTCTACAAGAAATTAATTAGGCAATTTCATTTTTCGAGGTGTGTATGAATACATTATTCTTATTTCCCACTCTTCATCCCAATAAAGATGGCCCATGAAGCCATAATTTAACATTCATTGATCTATTTTTTTACGGATGCGATGACTCAGCCCCCCTGAAATTGGTCGCTTATTTCCAAGATTGAATTGGAGACAGGTGCTGATGAGCAAGCAACGAAACCGGCCGTATGCGGTTTTTGTTGCTTGTTTTTATTTGGCAATCATTACCATGAGGTATTGTTTTGTTATTCAGTAAGGAGGTTTTTTATGTCAAAATCGCTTCGATCTTTATTTTTATTAATTGCTTTGATCGGGTCTTTGTTAATCTATCCAGTACAAACTGTATACGCAATTGCCATTCCGGCAGAGATCAACAAACAGTTTACGCCAATATTAATAGATGCTGGGTCAATATCAGTACTTAGAGTTACAGTATTCAATCCAAATACATTTTCGCTAACCAATACAACCTGGACTGATAATTTAGTGGGTGTTCAACCTGGGCTGTCCATTGCACCTCCCGGAATGATTAACAACACCTGTGGTGGTACTGTTATAGCCATACCAGGTACGACAACAGTTTCTTTAACTGGTGGAAGTGTTCCCGCTCAGGTACAGGCTACTCCAGGGGAGTGTTTCGTGGAGATTAATGTTACCTCAACTACCCCGGGCAACCTTATCAACACCATCCCTGCAAATAACCTTAATGCCAATGGCAACGATGGGGGGACCTCAGTTACTATTTCTAACACCACGCCTGCCAGCGCCACATTGACGGTTATTGCCGTCTCACCGCCTACATTAAGCAAAGGTTTTTCACCAAACACTATATCTACGGGCGGTCTCAGCACACTGAGCATCACGATCAATAATAACGATACAAATACGGATCTGACCGGTACCTCTTTTACAGATTCTTTGCCCGCCAATGTTATTCTTGCAAATCCACCTTTTGGAGCGACGCCCTTAACTAATTGCGGTGGTTCAGCCTCATTGGTTGCAATTGCGGGAGGAAGCACGATAACATTGACCAATGCAGTCGTTACACCTGCGCAGAATTGTGTCGTTACCGTAAATGTAACGTCTGCGGTACAAGGAGTTTATGTTAATACTATTCCTTCCGGTCCCGGTGGACCTGGCTCGATTAGTACAGACCAGGGAGTTACGAATGCGGCTCCAGCCAATGCCACTTTGAATGTACAGCCTGTCAGTGTGGCGAAGCAATTTAGTTCATCTTCCTTCCAGGCTGGTGGCGTAAATACTTTAACCATCACGATTCAAAATCCTTCAAATTCCACTTACACAGGCGTAAATTTATCGGATGTTTTGCCGATTACCCCCAATAACAACTTGACATATGTTGCTGGGTCATCCTCTACAAGTTGTCTCCCGGGCGCAGTTTCAAATACCAGCACGACGGTTACTTTGACTGGCGGAACCGTGCCCTCGAATTCCTCTTGTACGATCACGGTCAACGTCACTACTCCAAGCGGTGCTGTGGATGCAAATTACACGAATACGATTCCCGCTGGCGCAATTTCCATTGCGAGCAATCCAACCGTGACCAATGGGCTTCCAGCCTCGGCAAATGTCAGTGTGTATGCGCTTGGCACCGGCATGGCAGGAAGCGTTAAATCATTTTCGATAGATCCAATTAACGCGGGTCAAAATACAAGATTGAGAATTGATCTCTTTGCTCCAGCCGATACGGATCTGACGAATTTTTCCATCACAGATAATCTTCCAGCTGGTGTTACGATCACTAATTCCACGCCCGCCGCAGTTAACAATTGCGGTCCGACACCGCCCCGTGTGCTTACTGCAGTTACGGGTACCAATGTCATATCTCTTACCGGCGCAACCATTGCTGCTGGAACCCGCTGCCGTATTGATGTGTGGGTGACCAGCAGTACACCGGGCACGGTTACTAATGTGATTCTTCCCACTGATATTTCAAACGACCAAGGTCGCCACCCATCCGGTAATATTACCGATACTTTGACCGTGAATTCACCGGAGAATCTTTCGGTTACAAAAGATTTCAACCCGCCTATAGTTAATCCCGGCGGGGTGTCCACCCTCACGATCACCTTGCAAAATACATATCCATCTCCATTGGTGAACACGACTCTTACAGATCCACTGCCAGGGACTCCAACAAACGGTGTTGTGGTTGCTCCTGTTCCAAATGCCAGTACTACTTGTTCTGGTGGAATCATTACTGCGATTCCAGGTTCCCAAACCATAACAATGACTGGCGGAACGGTTCCGGCTCAAGTGGGAGGGGTGCCTGGAGTTTGTACCATTACTGTTACAGTTCAAGGGAATGATAGTAATGCCACGCCAAGCAACCGCACAAATACGATTCCTGTCGCCAATGTTTCAGGGACAGTCCAGAGCACTGGAGTAGCAACAAACCCGATCGCCGATGCGGTGGCTGTTTTGAGAACTGAAATTCTCACCATTGGCGTCGTTAAGGGATTTAATCCAGTGCTTGTATATGGTGGCGCATACTCCACGATGAGTGTTCAACTGGTGAACCCGAACAATATAACTTTAACTGGGATTGCTTTTGTAGATGATATGGCATTGCTAGGTTCGGGTATGGAATTGGCAGCCCCCGTTACTTTTGATGTAGGTACATGCGGTGGCGTCCTTACGGGAAACCCGGGTGACTCCTCTTTTTCATTTAGCGGAGGCGTTTTACCTGCAAACTCGAACTGCACACTGACTCTTCGCGTGGTCATGTCTGTAAATGGAAATCTCACGAATCGAATTCCAGCCGGAGCCGTCACCACTGCCAATGGAGTGAGCAGCACGCAGCCAACTGAAGCCTCATTGACCAACCTTCCGGGAGCCAGTGTTTCCAAGAGTTTTAATCCTAACGCTATTCTTGCGGGCGGTTTCTCAACATTGACGATCACCATTCAAAACACCAGTAATATCCCTCTCCTTGGAATGGCGTTGACAGATAATTTGCCCGGCAATCTGCCAACAGGATTGGAAGTAGCGGGTGCTTCAGCTCCTGCGCCTATAAATGGCTGTAACGGAACGTTATTAGCTCCATTCGGTTCTCAGACAATTTCTTTATCGGGAGGTTCGCTGGCTGGGAATTCAAGTTGTGATATCACGATTAGTGTGACAAGCAACGTCCCTGGGTTGTATGTGAATACCATTCCAATTGGAGGTTTAACTGCAACAGCGGGCGGTTCGCCGGTCAGTAATAATAACCCTGCATCTGCTACGCTGACTGTAAATGCGGGTGTCGGTGGTTACAGCCTTGGCAATCGGGTTTGGTTTGATACGGATAATAGCGGCACGATCAATGGCTCGGAAGTAGGCATCGACTCTGTGGATGTGGAACTGTACAGTGTGGATGCTCAGGGTAACAGAACCTTTGTCACTTCACAAACAACAGCCAATGACGGGTATTATCGTTTTGATAACCTGCCTGCTGGAGATTATGTAGTTGTAATTCCAGCCAATGAGTTTGGATCAGGTGGAACGCTGGATGGATATTGGAGCAGCGGCACCACAATCAACGCTGCTGGAGTGGTGGGCGAAACAACTGCTCCAGACCCCGACAATGATGTGGATAATGATGACAATGGAACTTTGCAGGCGGGGGATGTCGTCAGCAGTGCGGTTACGCTGGGACCAAATGCCAACGAGCCACAAAATGATTCGGATGCTGATCCAACCAACCCGGCGGGCGAAGCGTCTAACGATCAGAGCAACCGCACCGTTGATTTTGGATTTTATCGAGCTGAGCTTGGCGACATCGTATTCATCGATGTGAACAATAATGGTGTTTATGATGCCGGCGACACACTGCTTGCAGGCGCAACCGTCCAACTGTATTCCAGCAATGGAACAGAAATCAATGTTGGGCCAGATGGAATTTTGGGGACGGCAGATGACGCGGCAGGCGGCGTGGTCACGGGCGCGGGCGGCACATATCTTTTTAGTGGATTGCCTGCGGGTGACTATATTGTAAAAGTAACTCCGCCTTCCGGTTACACAAGCACCGTAGATGTTGATGCCGATACCGCTTCGCCAAATAATAATGTGGACAATAATGATAACGGCGTCGGTGTGGCAGGCGGGCAGGTTTCAAGCAATATTGTTTCACTGATTCCCGGGGTTGCCGGAACAAGTACCACCGTTGTGAATGCCACAGGTACAACGAGTAATCCTTCGATTGATTTTGGATTCGTGTTATCCAATGGATTCCTAAAGAGTATTGTTGGAACTAGTGAAACCTCAACAAGTGGCTCAAGCGTTACCATTGGCGAAATCATTACATATCAGGTGAATGTGCTTGTTCCGCCCGGAACATATAGCAATACCACTGTGACGGATACGATGGTGCGCGGCCTCGCATTTGTTGGATGCGATACTATTAATGCGCCGGGTCTGACCACGACGATAGTTGGCAGCTTTCCTTCAGTATGTGCCACCCCGACAGTGGATGATGATGGCGGTGGTACGTCTGCCGATATAGATCGCCGTGTCACTTTTGATTTTGGTACATTGACCAACACCAGTCAGGTGAATGCGCCTGTGACGATCACATACCGCGCGATCGTTCTTGATATTGTTACTAATGTAGATGGAGGCGACCTTGCCAATAGTGCGGTTTGGAATTCCTCGGCTGGCAGTATGGGGCCGTCACAGACAACAGTTAACATTGTTGAGCCTGACCTCAAAATAGAAAAAACGGCCAATGTAAACTTTATCGCCAATGGCTCAGCTGCTACCATCACCCTTGCAGTTTCCCACACTTCAGCCAGCCACACAGACTCTTTTGATGTTGTGGTAACAGATGCCCTGCCAACCGGTTTGGATTATGTTCCAAATACCCTGGATTGTAATGACGGCGAACAGGACCCGGACGTTACCTGTAATTACGATTCTGTTACCCGTACAATTAAGGCGCAGTGGAGCACATTTACACGCCTGCCAACCGGCGACCAGGGTCTGATACGCTTCAATGTTGTTGGTAATTCATCCATTCCGGCAAATGGTAGTGTGACCAATGTCGCAAATGTTGAGTGGTCAAGCTTGCCTGGAGACCAGACGACTCCACAATCTTTTTCCAACCCGCCAAATCCATTTGCAACTGAGCGGGCATATGACCCGGCTGACCCTGCCGATTTTTATAACACCAGCGATACGCTTACATTAACTCCCCTGGGTGCCCCTGATGATGACTCAACAGGGGGCAATAGTGATGCTTCCTCGGTCAGGTTTGGCGTGGGTAAGTTCCTAATTCCCGTAACCGGCTTTGCTCCTGACACTGTGACAAAATTGGCCCCCCCGTCAAAGATAATGTATGCACCAACCGGTCTCACAATTGAAATTCCGGTACTCAGTGTAAAAACTTCCATCGTAGGTGTTCAGTTGGAAAAAGGGAGTTGGGATGTTTCCTGGCTGCAGAATCAGGCGGGATGGTTAAATGGAACCGCCTATCCAACATGGGCGGGCAACAGTGTTCTTATGGCACATGCCGTGGATGCAGCCGGAAGGCCCAGTGTATTCTCGAAACTGAAAAGCTTGAATTCCGGCGAATATGTATTTGTGTACGATCAGGGCTTTCGATATACATATAAAGTTGTGTCGAATAGGTTTGTACAACCCGACGACATAACAATCCTAAATCATGAGGAAAGCGCATACCTTACCCTGGTTACTTGTGTAAATTATGATGAAAAGACAGGTACGTATCTTCAGCGTGTTGTGGTCCGGGCTGTGCTGGTAGATGTAAGAGAGGCAAAGTAAGCAATCAAAAAAGGCTGTTCCGAGAGGAACAGCCTTTTTTGATTCATCGGTATTTATTTTTTTTCTTTTTCAGCAGCAGTCAACGCATCTTCAAAGACTCTCAAACCTTCTTCCATTTCAGTCTTTGTGATAGCCAGCGGGGGAGCAATGCGGATGACGCTCTTACCACAGGAGAGCATCAGCAGGCCGCGCTCGTACCCGAGGTCTACAACACGTTCAGTCAGGTCATGATCGGGCTCTTTGGTTTCTTGGTCTTTTATAAATTCTACGCCGATCATCAAGCCTTTACCGCGCACATCTCCAATGCTGGGATGACGCGCCTTGATCTCTTCAAGCGCCTCCAAGGCGAACTCGCCGACTTCCTTCGCATTCTGAAGATATTCTTTTTCGATCAGGTCAATCGTTGCGAGAGATGCAGCGCATGAAATGGGATTGCCGCCGTATGTATTACCATGGGTTCCAGCTTCCCAGTTCATTACAGATTTACGTGCGATACATGCACCGAGCGGCATACCTGAAGCAATTCCCTTTGCAGAAGTGATCATATCGGGCTCGACACCAAAATGCTCAATTGCCCACCATTTGCCGGTGCGTCCCATGCCGCATTGAACTTCATCAAGGATCATCAGAATGCCGTACTTGTCGCACAATTTCCGTAGTGCGGGATAGAAGCCCTCAGGGGGGACTATGTAGCCGCCTTCACCTTGGATCGTCTCCACCAGAATTCCAGCTACATCTTTAGGCGGCAAGATCTGATTGAGAATCTCATCTTCGATATAACGTACCACGGCTTCACCGTAATCCTCGCCTTTGCGGCGTTCAAGCATTGGACGATAAGGATTCGGGAATGGCGCATGAGTAACGCCATTCATCAGCGGATAAAACCCGCCATGATATTTTGCTTTACTGGCTGTAAAGGTTACTGCGCCCATGGTGCGCCCATGAAAAGCGCCAGTGAAACCGATGAAGTTTGAGCGCTTGGTATGGTAACGGGCCAGCTTGATTGCGGTTTCTACTGCTTCCGTTCCTGAATTGGTCATGAAGGAAAGCGCATCCTCTTTGAATGGCGCAATTTCATCCAGCTTTTCCGCAAGGCGGATCCAATTTTCATGATAGAAGTCCGATGAAATGTGGATGAATTTTTCAGCCTGTTCCTGAATCGCCTTCACAACTTTGGGGTGTGAGTAGCCGGTTGATACAACAGCAATTCCACCCATGAAATCTAAAAAGCGATTCCCATCCACATCCCAGACTTCACTGCCTTTTCCGTGATCCATTACAAATGGGTAGCCCCTTGGATAAGAAGGCGAGATCACTTTATGATCTCGCTCTATCATGGCCCTGGCTTTAGGCCCGGGCAAGTTGGATTTTGTCATTCATTCTCCTTGAAATTATTATGATTTCATTTCCGCCAATGCATATATACCGAACAAGCCTGTATCGTTGCTCATTTTCGTCATGGTATTCACCAACTCGGAGAAAAGACTCTAAGTAAAATGAAAAATGGACATTTTTTCTGTTTGACGGGTTTGAGTTTTCAGAACAGCGCACGGCGTGCATTTGGGACCACTCCTGTCAAAAATGACGTTTGTGGGCATAAGCACAATTATACCGTAAGGCTTCTCCCCAGCCATCCCGCAGCGTTTGACTCATTATTCCTTCCCTGCTATCATCTTTTTATGCGAAAAAACATCCCGTTGTCGCCTTTCTGGCAAAATTTTCGTGATTTATTCCGCTGGCTTCGCCCGGGGTTGGGGGTAAAGCGTTGGCTTTTTCTTGTGCTGGCAGGTATCACCCTTCTTGGGCTTGGCTTTGCGGTTATTTTGATAGACCTTTATCGAACAGATTCAACAGATACGATCCTGCTTACTTTTCTTTCCTATGCCTCGTTGAGGTTTATTCCCCGAATTTGGCGTGCTGTCATCTTTGGTGGATTAGGGATTGGGATAGTCATTTACGGTATTTTGAAGCTCAATCGCTCTCTTCTTAAGCCGTTTCTGCGTCCTGGTGCTGACGTATATAACCAGCTGACAGGTTTTCAGCGCCGCGAACGCGGCCCGCGCATCGTTACCATTGGCGGAGGGCATGGGCTTTCAACACTCCTGCGTGGATTAAAGATACACACCGGAAATCTCACCGCCGTTGTCACCGTTGCAGATGACGGCGGCTCTTCTGGCCGCCTTCGTGAGACTTTCGGAATTCTGCCGCCGGGTGATATTCGCAATTGCCTTGCAGCTCTTTCCAACGATGAAGACATGCTCACGCAATTATTTCAATATCGTTTTAGCGGCTCGCCCGATCTGGACGGGCACTCGTTTGGCAATCTCTTTATCACAGCGTTGGCAGATATTACGGGTAGTTTCGAATCAGCCGTCGTTGAGTCAGGACGCGTGCTCTCCGTCAACGGGCGTGTACTTCCATCCACATTAAATGATGTCAAGCTGGTGGCAAGCATGGAATTGCCGCATTCCCTTAATGAAGTCCGTGTGGAAGGGGAGAGTCAGATTCCTAAGATGGCCGGGCGTGTCCGCCGCGTTTGGCTTGAACCAGATAATGCTTCTGCTTTTCCGCCGGTCATAAAGGAATTATTAAGCGCCGATGTCATAGTAGTTGGGCCGGGAAGTTTGTATACAAGCCTGCTGCCGAACCTGTTGGTGCAGGATGTACTTGCAAGTATGCATGTCAGCCGCGCAATTAAGATCTACGTATGTAATATCGCTACTCAGCCCGGAGAAACGGATACCTTCACTTGCTATGATCATATCCGCGCATTGGAGGGGCATGTAGGCGAAGATCTGTTTGACATCATCCTATGCAATGATAATTACAGCGGGGAGTTGGCTCCAAACTCTCAATGGGTAATTGCAGACGAGAAGACTCTCTCCGACACGCGAACCTATTGTGCCGATCTCGCGGAGGAAAGCCATCCATGGCGGCACGACTCACTAAAACTTGCCCAAGTAATAGTGGATATTTTCTATGAAAGAACTGGGCCATTAAATTAGAATTTTTATTACAGTAATCGATTACATTTGTCACAAAAAACTTGGACGTACTAAAATTCACAAATTTAGGGAAAAGAAGTAAAATTCAGGTTGTATGAACGACCATACCAGAGAAAACACAAAATTATATGACCCGTGTTCTCTGTC
>Ga0209277_10001917_pt1 | contig 10072 bp, 14 predicted proteins | sample JI81AbrownDNA_FD_187503 | JGI IMG/M metagenome (GOLD analysis project Ga0209277, IMG submission 187503) | Wastewater effluent complex algal communities from Wisconsin, to seasonally profile nutrient transformation and Carbon sequestration -... | ecosystem: Engineered > WWTP > Effluent > Algae... | reverse complement strand
ATTTCTGTTCGGGCTTTCCTATACTACAAGGATAATTTATAACTTAAAAAGGACTTTTTTACATGATTAAAATTCAACACTTACTTATCATCAACTATTTTACTAACTTGGGCTATTTCAAATCTAAACATAACAAAGGGATTTTAGCATGAATACTACAGAAAGCAATAAAGTAAATGACTCTATAATTGTAAAGGCTGCGCAATCACGTTCCATACCAATTGATGAGCTTACTTTTCAAAATTTAACTGGCAATGAACTAAAGGTTTTTATGGCTATCCGATTTGAATCGGATTATGCCAAGAGATGCAGCGAAGTAAAAATTAGCATTTCGTATATAGCCAAGTCAGCGAAGGTTAGCGAAAGAAAAGTATATGAAGCTTTAAACAAACTTGAATACGATCACTTTTTAATACAGCGATTAAACTACCAACATAATAAAAGGGGTCAAACTAACTCCTACCTAGTATCAAGAGATTATGCATATTATAAACCATTGGTACAATCTCAATACACCCCTGCAGAAAACGACATAGGTGTACAATCTCAATACACCCCTGCAGATTCTGCAGTCACCCCTGCAGATTCTGCAGTCACCCCTGCAGAAAACGACATACTATTAGATCAAGAATATAATCAAGAATCTTCTCAATATTTTTTAGAAGAAAAAAACAAAAAATCTTTAAATCCCAATGATTATCAAGAAACCTATTATAGGCAGGACAAAAAAGAAGCAACCATTTCAGAGCAGCTAAACCAACAAACAGATTATAAAAATAAAGAATTAGGCATATTAACGAATTTAGTTTATGAACAAAAAATAACCGCCATAATTAAGCAATGCGCCAGAGACGAAGAATGTCAAAAATCGTTTAATGCAAAATTTAGCGGTTATGATGTGACCTACCAACGAATGCTAGAAGAATGCACGTCGCACTATACAACCCAAAATAAATTATTCGATCGCTTTAAATTTTTAAGCTGGATTAATAAATGCAACCCTGAATTGAAAGGCTATAAAACTAAAGCCCAGGTGATAAAAGAAAACACATTCAGTTATGCCAATCTGACCAAAAAGCAAATCGAGCTAGTACAGCAATTGGCTTATGAGCGATTAAACCCAGACAGACCAGCTGTATTGAGAAGTATTGAACGAAAAGAAGCCGAGCGATTAGAATCGTTATTACAAGAAGCAAATAATAAAATCCCTTATGAGGTTTACAGCGAGGAGGAAAAGAAAACAATTAATCAAATGAATGCTGTTGCAGCAAAGGTTATAATTAATAAAACACTAAATACAAATCCAATAAAAGAATCACAGCCAATTCATAAATACGAACAATTACGAAATAACAGCAATATCACATTAACTGATAAGCCTTATGAAAAAGTTTTAACTAATATGTTAGGAAGAGTACCAAGTCCTAATTCAAGAGGAATGATTGCATTGCCTGTTGGTGGCTATACAAAAGAAAAAGCCGTACCTAAAAAACCATCAATAAGCTTAGCCGAAAGATTAAAATCTTATTCAAAGGAGCAATAATGTACTGGCTCCGAAGCACATTTTTAGACTATTGCCAACGAAAGGGAATCAATTTGCTTAAAGACGATCTCAAATTCATCGAGAAGCTTTTACGATTATTCCCGCCAGACCGCCAAAAATCGATTATGGTGCGTTATTGTGAAGAATGGCATAAAGGTATGGCCGAGTGTGAGAACGCAGCGCAGAGCGAGAATTTTGGGCGCAGGCGAGCAAATCTTTATTTGAATTCGTTGGTATGATAAATTAGGCGAAGCAATATAATAAATTTAAAATTAAAAAGGCATGACAGATGATTGGAAGTGTAAAGTGGTTTTCCAGGGAAAAAGGATTTGGATTTCTAACAGATGGCACAAAAGACTATTTTGCGCATTATAAGTCAATTAAAGGCACTGGCTTTAAAAATCTTGTGGAAGGTCAAAAGGTTGAATTTAATACAGCCAAGACACCAAAGGGCGAATCGGCTGTTGATATTGTGGTTATTGAATAGATCACCTAATCACTTCTAAAATAACAACCAAGCCAGCCATTGCAACAATGATGCAGCTAAACCCTATTGCCCCATAAATTAGTTCTTTAATCATGTTACGTTCCATTTAATTATCTACCCGTTGTGTTTCTAAGCAAAGCCTGATTTGTGCGTCCATAAGGGCATCTACAAGCTTTGGACATGTATCGGTGACCATGTACATGACGGTTTTAATTTTATCAAAATTATCTATAGTTGTGATTTCGTTCACTTTGATTTCTACGATAAAGCGTTTAGTCATATGGTTGCCCTTGTAGTTGTTCGGCTAGATTTAAATCCGATAGTAATTTAATGCGCTCGTTCTCACAGATGATTTGCTTTGCGAAGTATACAAGAGCCTCCCACGCTGCTGGATGCCCTGTTTCGCAGAATACTGTCTCGCTCTTGTCTTCATCGACCACAGTAGTGTTTATGTCGCCATTGGCGAGCTTTTTAGCGTATATCAGCATGTTGTCGCCCATTATTTGGTAGAGTGTTAAATTCATTTTAATTTCCAATACATGTCTATTTCGTTAATCCAAAATTGTAATTTATTATTAATGCCGGAAATCCATTCTTTTTGAAAAAACAGTTCTTCTCGCATGCTTTTTATTTCTTTTTTAATATCATTGAAAGCAGAAATTAATTGATTAAATTCATGCTCGTTAATTTTTCTACAATTTTGTGAATAGGTGTCAATATTTAGTCTTATTTTGTCAATAATTGGGGAATGACTTCCCCCGACATTTGTGGAACGCATTACATTTAACATATAATCTAGCTGCTCTATTGTAAAATCTTTCATCAATAAACCCCAACACAAACACGTTTAACGCCAAACTCAGAAACTTCATAACCAATTGGCTTGCTGTCAAAATTAAAGCCAAGTGATTTTCCAGTTTTCCAGATTGTCACAAAAGGCATGTTGTTTAATTCTTTTATTTTTAACGCTTGTTTGATTGTTTCTTGTAAGTTAGTCATTTTGTTTTCCCCTTTGTTTGTATGTCGCCATTATATCGCGTATAATATTTGATGTAAACTTAAATTTACATAAAAGTGTAATTATTGTTAGAAAATACATTATTTGACATATAAACAGCAGCATTGTTATTATTGATCCAATAATGGAGAAGTTATCAACAACTTTATCCCCAGATTTTGTGGAAAACCTGAATTTATGAGCGATTATGCAAGATGCGGTGTCTGTAGAGGCACAAAGAAGGTAACAGGGCTTGGTGGCATGGTAAAAAATTGCCTAAATTGTAAGGGTGTTGGCTTTGTTGGTACTCCACCATCCAAACCTGCGCCTGAAGCTCCGAAAGTGCTTTGCGCTCATTGCAAGAGAGATGTGGATTGGGCGAAAGACCTAGAGAAAGTCGCACAAGAAATAACCCATGAACTTGGTGAGCTAGAAAAAGAAATAAACAAAGAAATTGAAGCCCCTGAGCCTGGTATTTACCAAGGTAAGAAAAAAGGGCCGAAGCCTAAAGTTCAATCAGCGTGACTATGGAAATGAATCTTCCAGTTTATAAAAAGGTTAAATTGTCCGAACTTAAGCCCTATCCTGAAAATTCTAGAACACACTCTGCAAATCAAATTAAACAAGTAATCAATTCCATCAAAGAGTTTGGGTTTACCAACCCGATATTAATTGATAGCGATAATATGATTATTGCAGGGCATTGCCGATTTGAGGCTGCAAAACAATTGGAATTTAAAGAGATTCCCGCAATTGTACTTGACCATTTATCAGACGTGCAAAAAACCGCTTATGTCATTGCCGATAATAAACTAGCTTTAAATGCTGGATGGGATATCGATATTTTATTATCTCAATTCGATGTGTTAAAGATGCATGATTTCAATATTGAAACAACAGGATTTACCATTGAAGAATTATGCGAGATTATGCCCATTGAGCTAAATGATGGATTATGCGATGAAGATTTATGCACTGAACTTCCTGAAGAGCCAAAAACCAAATTAGGTGATTTGTGGATTTTAGGCGAGCATAGGTTGCTTTGCGGAGATAGCACAAGTATTGATTGCGTTGATAAGCTTATGAATGGTGAAAAGGCTGATATGGTGTTTACCGATCCGCCTTATAATGTGGCGAGTGACTCTAAAAACTTTGCTTCGGATGTCTCTAAGGCTATGAATGACTTAAGCAATGCTGAATGGGATAAAGATTTTGACATAACCCCCGCATTGCTTAACGCTATAAATGCAAGTCAGGATTCAGCTACTTATTATGTATGGTCAAGCCATTTTTTAATTGCTGAAATATGGGGAATACTAAAAGAATATTGTGATTTTTATTCCTATTTAGTGTGGTCAAAACCTAATCCTATGCCATCTTTGTCCAAGCGTCACCCCACGTGGAACACAGAACTTTGCGCTTATGGAACAAGGGGCACAAAAAGAAAGGTTAATTTTCCAAAGAGCGGTCATTTTTTGTCTTGCCGTGAGGTTATAAAGAAAAGCGATGGAAGTCACCCCACACAAAAGCCCTTAGAGTTAATTGATCCGTTAATAGAGTTTAGTAGTGCAAAAGGGCAAATTGTTCTCGATTTGTTTGGCGGCTCAGGCTCAACCCTTATTGCTTGCGAAAAACTAAATCGCAAGTGCTTTATGATGGAATTAGACCCAAAATATTGTGATGTGATAATATCTAGATGGGAACAGTTTACAGGTAAAGCAGCTATTTTGGAGGATGCATCATGACGGCAGCGCATGTCCCTACAGAGATTACTAGGGCTGAAGTTTCAGCATTAGTGAGTTATGGCGTAACAGGTGTCGAGATATCTAAATTTTTAGATATTGATGAAAAGACATTTCTTAAGCATTATCGTAGAGAAATAGACAGTGCTCATATTAGGGCAAATGCATCCGTTGCTCGCAAGCTTTATGAAAAAGCTGTTCTTGAGGGCGATACTACTGCCTGTATTTTTTGGCTCAAGACTAGAGCAAGATGGCGTGAGCGCGACCCCAAAGAAGATGAAAACAATCACAATATAGGCGATATATTAAAACAATTCGGTGAAATGGCCAAAGAATTGGCAGCCAAGCATGCAAAAGAATATTAATATTGAATTATTAGAATTACGAGCGTGTTTACATGGTTCATTTTTATATTTTGTTCAGCAATTCTACCCAATCTTAACCGGTCGTGAGTTTATAATAAGCCAGCCTATTGGTCGCGAGTCACATTTTAAAACGATTTCTCGTGAACTGGTAAAATGTGCAAGGTTAGAAACAAATAAACTAGTCATAAATGTACCCCCTGGCCACGGCAAAAGCGTTATGTTATCCATGTGGGTCGCCTGGACTATGTGTCAATTCCCCGACTCAAGATTTCTATATATTTCCTATTCCCAAACCCTAGCCGCTAACCATACTGATACAATCAGACGGATTATGATGCTGCGGGAATATAAGGAGTTATTCGGAGTTGAGCTTAGGGTTGATTCAAAAGCTAAAGATTTCTTTCAAACTACTGCGGGGGGCGCAGTTGGTGCTTTCGGTTCTGCTGGTGCTATTACTGGACGTGATGCTGGGTTGCCTGGTCTTGACCGCTTTAGTGGCGCACTTATATTAGACGACCCACACAAGCCTGATGAAGTGCACTCTGATTTAATTCGTGAGAAGGTCATCCAAAACTACCGTGAAACAATCTTGCAAAGGGTGCGTGGCATCAATGTGCCCATGATTTTCATTGGCCAGCGGCTCCATGAGGCTGATTTGGCACAATACTTGCTTGATGGAAAAGATGGCTCGCATTGGGACAGGGTAATATTAAAAAGCATCGATGAATCAGGGAATGCCTTATATCCCGAAGCCTTCCCGCTCAGCATGCTAAGAACCAGGCAAGAGCATGATATCTATGTGTTCGCCTCACAACATCAACAAGACCCACAACCAGCTGGAGGCGCACTATATCGCAAAGACAACTTTATTTTGCTTGATGAAGAACCGCAAATGCTTTTAACCTTTATCACAGCAGATACAGCGGAAACCGATAAAAGCTACAATGATGCAACCGTGTTTAGTTTTTGGGGTCTTTATGATGTTGAAATAAGGGGCCAGAAAACAGGGCAACAAGCTTTGCACTGGATAGATTGCGTTGAAATCCGCGTGGAACCAAAAGAGCTTGAGCAAGAGTTTATTTCGTTCTATGGGGATTGTATGCTGCACCAAGTCAAGCCACTAGTTGCAGCCATTGAAAAGAAATCAACGGGCGTGACCCTAATTAGCAGCATCAAAGGCGCTAGAGGCTTAGATATTCGAGAAGTAAAAAGAACCGCTGCATCGGGTAGCAAGACAACCCGTTTCTTGGAAATACAGCCATTAATTGCCGCTAAAATGGTATCGTTACCAAGCCAGGGAAAGCACACCGATAAATGCATTGAGCATATGGTTAAAATCACAGCAAACGACACACATCGCCATGACGATGTATGCTTTGTGGCTGGAACAAGAATTGCAACAAAGTACGGCTATAAGAATATCGAGGATATAAATACAAGTGATTTAGTATTAACCCCTTTTGGTTATGGAACAATAACAGCATGTGGATTTACAGGATATCATGCCGTAACCAACAATCTTGGTTTGACAGGTACGCCAAATCATCCGATATTTTGCTGCAATGAATTTAAACACCTTGACACAATATGCGATGATGATAGGCTAAGCAGATTATCGTTTAGTGGGTTATTGCAATGGAAATACCAGAAACTATTAACTTCAATGGAGTTGACTATAGGCTCATGGGATCGAGGCGCTATTATCTTAGCCAGTCAAAGAATGGAAAAAGAAAAGGTGCTAAAGGACTTCATGTGGCAATTTGGGAATTTTATCACGCAACATCAGTACCAAAAAACCATGTTATTCACCACAAAGACCATAATTGTTTTAATAACAACATTGAAAATTTGGAGTGTATTTCAAGGGGGCAACATATTAAAGACCATGAGCAAGACCGCCTTAGATGGAATAAAAGCGAGGAAGGAAAAAAGCATTTTAAAAATGTTCAAGAACTGGCTAAGTTATGGCACAAAAGCGACAAAGGTGTCGAGTGGCATAGAAAAAACGCCTATAACTCAATTGTTCGGACAAGACTATTTACATGCATTACCTGTAATTGTGAATTCTACAGCAACTCATGCTCAGCAAAATATTGCTCAAAAATATGTTTCAATGTCGAATATGCAAAACGAGCGCGCCAAAGACGAGCCTTTAAGAAAAGTATTCAATCTGACAGTTGAGCATTTTGGGGTTTATTATGCGAATAATATCTTGGTATCTAATTGTGATACCGCATACGATGCCATTAAAATTGCCTTAATAGACAAAACTTTAAAGCCAACGGCTGTCAAAGACAATCAAATTGCTGCTAAAATCATGGGCAATCACAAAGCCATTTCAAGAGCAAGGGAAAACACTCATGGCCATTACTAAAGAAGCATCCGACCAGCTCAAGCGAATCAAAGAAAATATCTCTACAAGCTACATGTATTTTAAAAAAAACTATGACCGATTCCACGATTTTAGAAAGTTTGTTTTCGAGACATCAATATCAGATGACCAGCGCGGCATGCTTCGATTGCTTAAAAAACCAATTATTGAAGCAAATATCCTTGAGGCGTATATCTCACGCTTACTAGGTGAATTCTCAAAGCATGAGCCGAGTATCAGCGTTACTCCCGCAGAGGGCGTACCCGTTGGCGCTGAAGTGCTTAACGTGGTTGAGGGCTATATTCGCCATGTTCTCTATGAAGCAAACAAAAACAGTATGTCCTATGAGGTTTACAAGGATTTACTTTCCGGTGGCTTTAGCGTCATCAAAGTATGGACTGAATACGCAAGCCCTATGTCTATGAAGCAAGTCATTAAGACCGCACGAGTCTTTGACCCAACCATGACAGGCTTTGACCCCATGGCACGAGCAAGCCATAAAGCGGATGGCAATTGGTGCTTTGAGCTATTCCCCATGACTGAAGAAGATTTTCATCGCGAGTACCCCGATGCAAATGTAAGCCTAAGCTATACCAAGAATCTTGAGGAGTTCAGTTGGTCGTATCGCAGCGAGCAGAATACAAAGATTGTTTTAATAGCCGATTACTACGAGAAGAAAAAGAAACGAACCCAAATTGTTCAATTAGCCAATGGTCGCGTCATTACCGTAAAGAACCTTAAAAAACTTAAGGCCTATTGGGATGAACAACAATTTATCGAGCAAATGCCGGTTGTCGTTGGCAAACCACGCTGGACTGAATTGGAAACAATCTGTCGCTACAAACTAAACGAGCTTGAAGTCTTAAGCTATGAAGAAACAGACTACACCTATTTGCCACACATTTTCGTAGACGGTAATTCAATCCTATTGCGTGAGGGTGGCAATAATTGCTCGTTCCAGATGACAAGACCCTATGTGTATCACACTAAAGGCATTCAAAACCTAAAGAACTTCTCCATGCAGTGCTTAGGCAACTACCTAGAAAACATGGTGCAACACAAGTTCATCGTGATGAAGGAAGCCATACCCCAAGAAGAAGATTATCTCGATGCATTAAACGATGTGCAACGCGCGAATACCGTTGTCGTTAACGCCTACGCAGAAAACAATCCTGACAAGCCAATACCTAACCCAATTCGAGAAGTCCAAAGCGTACCCGCACCGCCCGAAGTTATGGCCTCATTCCAGGTCGCAGACCCAACAACACAAACTATCTTAGGAAGCTACGCAAGCAACCTAGGCCAAAATGATAACGACCTAAGCGGTAAAGCGATTATTGAATCAGCCTCAGTGGGCAACGCTGCTGCTATGCCTTATGTTTCAGGCTATCTTGCAGCATGGACTCAGCTTGGCAATGTGATTGTCGATTTGCTACCAAAATACATTACAGGCAAGAGACAATTGCCAATAGTCACGATGTCCGGTGAGCAAGGATATAAACCAGTAAACCAGGAAGGCGCTCCCTATCTAGACTATGAAGAATCAGCAATCCATTGCCAGATTGAAGCAGGCGTGAACTTCCAGGTACAAAAAGAGCGGGCTTTGACTACAATCACCTCTTTAATGAATGTCAGCCAAGAATTTAATGCGTTCATGAATAGCCCAATGGGATTGCCTATTCTGATTAAGAACCTGACCATTTACTCTGCTGATGAGCTGCAAGAGGCTGTGCCGCAATTCATACAAATGCAAGAGCAGCAACAGCAACAAGCGCAGCAGATGCAGCAAGAAGCCATGCAGAAAGACCCACGTATGATGAAAGCCCAAGCTGATATGATGAAAATAAAGCTACAAGAGCAAGAGCAACAATTCAAAGAGCAGCAAGCGGAGTTTGATAATCAGATACAAATTGCTAAAATGAGTATTGAAAAAATTGTCGCTGATGCAAAAATGCTGGATGCTGAAAGCAAAGTCACCTCGCAACAAATTGAAAGCGCTGTCCGCTTGGAGCAGGCACAAACCAGTGCTGAAAACCACGCAATAGACGCAGCAGTTAAGATTGCCGAAGTGCAAGACAGGGCGCATGCTCGCGAAATGAAAGAGCACGAGAACGCGCGAGAGCATATTCGTTTAGACCATGAGATGACTCAATCGAAGAAGGAAAAAGAAAATGACTAAGCCAAAATATCAAATCAATATCAACCATCTTGAGACAAAGCACGGGATTGCTAAGCTTGAGCGTGATGGCTTTAGCAGAGAGCAAATCTCTAAGAGCATGTACAAGGCTACCGAAGGGATGAAAACCCCGGAACGAACAGAGTTAATGACCAAGTTATTTGATAGAAGCGAAAAATAATTAAAGGGGGGGCAAAATGCCTTTAAAGAAGGGTAAAAGCAAGAAAGTAATTTCTGATAATATTAGCGAGCTTAAGAGCAGTGGGCGACCATTGAACCAAAGTATTGCTATAGCCTTGAGTGAGGCGAAAGTAACTAAAAAGAAGAAAAAGTGACGCTATTTGTTATAATCAAATAAACACGATACAATAGTGACAATTATTGACACAAT
>Ga0209277_10001915_pt1 | contig 10074 bp, 8 predicted proteins | sample JI81AbrownDNA_FD_187503 | JGI IMG/M metagenome (GOLD analysis project Ga0209277, IMG submission 187503) | Wastewater effluent complex algal communities from Wisconsin, to seasonally profile nutrient transformation and Carbon sequestration -... | ecosystem: Engineered > WWTP > Effluent > Algae... | reverse complement strand
CATCACCGATACACGGCCCTCCGAGGCCCGCGCCAGCCCGGCGAGGATGCTGATCAAGGTGGTCTTCCCGGCGCCGTTCGGGCCCAGCAGGCCGAAGAACTCGCCACGCTGGATGTCGAACGTGACCCCGTCGAGTGCACGCAAGGTGCCTCGGGCGCCGGCGTAGATCTTGGTGACGCCCTGAAAGGAGACTGCTGGCATAAGTGTGGCGATTGTAGGGAGCGCCCCCAAGGCCACGCCCGCCTGGGGATGCTAGATTGGCCGCCCATGCCCACGAAGAAGCCCCGCCGCACCGCCGAGCGCATCCTCGAGGTCACACTCGACCTGTTCAACCGCTTCGGCGAGCCGAACGTGTCGACCACACTGATCTCGGCCGAACTGGGCATCAGCCCGGGCAACCTGTATTACCACTACCCGGCCAAAGACGAGCTGATCAACTCGCTCTTCGACCGCTACGAGAAGTCCCTCAACGAGTTGCTCAACGCCGCCGACGGCGTGCGCAACGTGGAGGACGCGTGGCTGTTCTTCCACATGATGTTCGAGTTGATCTGGGGCCACCGCTTCCTGTATCGCGACCTGAATGACCTGCTGAGCAAGAACCGCCGCCTCGAGACCCACTTCCAGTTCGTGCTGAAGAACAAGACCCGCGCCGTCGAAGCGGTGCTGTCCGGGCTGACCCGTGGCAGCGCGATGCGCCTGGCCCGCGCCGATTCCGCCGCCGTGGCCACCGCGATGGTGGTGGTGCTCACCTACTGGCTCAGTTACGAGTACGTGCGCGAGCCGCGCAAGGCGCTCGAGCCCGAGAACGCCGCAGCCACGCTGGCCCGCGGCGCCTGGCATGTGCTGTCGATGCTCGGCCCCTACCTGGAGCCCGAGGCACGAGAACACCTCCATACCCTGGCCGGCCCCTATCGGGCCGCCTGAACAACGATCACCAACACCACCAAAACAGGAGACAAACATGGCCAAGTGGACCGCCTTCCCGTACGACGCCGACGACTACACCTACGACGCTGCGGCGCTGAAGAAGCACTGGGCCCGGTTGCACGCCGGCGACGCCGAGCCCTGGCCCAAGGACGAGGCGGTGCTGGCCGCCTGGGCCCTGTTCCACGCGGGCCAGTTCCAGAAGGCGGCCGACGCGGGGTTGAAGGCCGGTGGCGCCGGCCTGGTGGTGGCGCACAAGGCCCAGGGCATCTACGCCAACTACCTGGAGAAGAGCGAGAAGACCAAGCTGGCGCTGTTCCTCGAGGTGGCGGAGCGCGCCGAGGCCCACGCCGCAGCAGAACCCAAGAACCCCAACGCCTGGTATTTCATGGCCTACGCACTGGGCCGCTACAGCCAGGGCATCAGCGTCGCGAAGGCGCTGGCCCAGGGGCTGGGCAGCAAGGTCAAGAATGCGCTCGAAACCGCCATCCGGCTGCAACCCAAGCATGCCGACGCGCATATCGCGCTGGGCGCCTTCCACGCCGAGGTGATCGACAAGGTCGGCAAGCTGCTGGGCAAGACCCAGGGCGCCGATGCCGCCACCGGCCTCAAGCTCTACAAGGAAGCCCTGAAGCTGAACCCGACCAGCGCCATCGCGATGGTCGAGTACGCCAACGGCCTGGTCATGCTGGAGGGCGACAAGCGCATGGCCGAAGCCGAGAAGCTCTACGCAGACGCCGCCGCCTGCACCCCGCTGGACGCGATGGAGCGGCTGGACGTGGAGATGGCCAAGGCCGAGTTGGAGGATTGAGCCGGGGCGCTCGGCTGAGCCCTGTTAGGCTCGGCCGATGACGGCCCGCCCCCCAGACACTCCGCGCGCGCGCCCGCCCATGAGCCACACGCTCGCGGCGGTGGTGATGGCGCTGCTGCTGGGCCTGCAACCGGTCACCACCGACCTGTACCTGCCGGCCCTGCCGCTGCTGGCGCGCGAGTTGGCCGCACCGATGTCCGCGGCGCAGCTGACCATGTCGCTGGTGCTGCTGGCCTTCGGCTTCGGCCAACTGCTCCTTGGCCCGCTGTCGGATCGCTTCGGCCGCCGTCCAGTGCTGCTGGGCGGCCTCGCCCTGCACGCCTTGGCCAGCACCGGTGCCGCGATGTCGTCGACCATCGGCATGCTGATCGCCTTCCGGGCGCTGCAGGGCGTGGGCCTGGCCGCCTCGGTGGTCTGCGCGCGGGCCATGGTGCGTGACCTGTACGAGCCGCAGGAGGGCGCGCACGTGATGGCCTGGGCCCTGTCCGGCCTGGGGGTCATCGCGCTGCTGTCGCCCATCCTCGGTGGAGCACTCACCGGCTGGCTGGGCTGGCGCGCGCCCTTGTCGGCGGTGGCGATGATCGGCGGCTTGTCGGCCATCATCGTGGCGTGGCGGGTGCCCGAGACGGCCCGCCGGCGCGACCCCCGCGCCCTGGCGCCGGGGCCGCTCGCTCGCAACTGCCTGGCCGTGCTGCGACACCCCGGCTTTCGCGCGTGGGCGAGCCTGGTGAGCGCCACCTATGGTGGGCTGTTCATGCTTCTGGCCGGCTCCTCATTTGTCTACATTGGGGTGCTGGGCCTGTCGCCCTGGTGCTACGGGCTGGCCATGGCATCGGCGTCGCTGTCGTACCTGCTGGGCACGTTCCACTGCCGCCGGTTGCTGGCGCGGCGGGGACTGGCGGGCGCCGTTCGCCAGGGCGCCCTGTTCACGCTGGCCGGCGGCCTGGGCATGGCGGCGCTCGGGCTCACAGACCACCACGAGATCGCGGGCGTGCTGGTGGCGCACTGGCTCTACAGCTTTGGCCACGGCATCCACCAGCCCTGCGGGCAGGCGGGCGCGGTAGGCGCCTTCCCGCAATCGGCCGGCGTGGCGTCGGCCCTGGCCGGCTTCCTTCTGGCCCTGGCCGCTTTCGGCGCTGGCCTGTGGCTGGGCGTCGCGCTGGATGGCACGTTGCGGCCATTGGGTCTGGGCCTGGGGTTCTGGGCCATCGTCACCGCCACCATCGCCTGGACGCTGGTCCAGCGACACGGCGAACAGTTCGCGCCGAGAACTGCATGAACCTGGAGTGGATCGGCCTGGCTGGGCCCACCGCGTCGGGCAAGACCGGCATCGCGCTGCAGCTCGCGGAGCGGGTCCCGCTGGAGATCGTCAGTGTCGATTCGGCCCTGGTCTACCGTGGCATGGACATTGGCACCGCCAAGCCCACCGCGGCCGAGCGGGCCGCCGTGCCCCACCATCTGATCGACCTGATGGATCCGCGCGATGCCTACTCGGCCGCTGCTTTCGCCACGGACGCGCAGCGCCTGATCGGCGAGATCCGCGCACGCGGGCGTCTGCCTCTGCTGGTGGGTGGCACCATGCTGTACTTCAAGGCCCTGGTCGACGGGATCGACCCCCTGCCTGGCGCCCACCCGGGCGTGAGGGCCGAACTCGACGCCACGGCCGCTGAGCTCGGATGGCCAGAGATGCACCGGCGGCTCGCTGCCGTCGACCCCGTCACGGCCGCCCGCCTGGCGCCGAACGACGCGCAGCGCATCCAGCGGGCGCTGGAGGTGTACCGGCTCACCGGCCAGCCGCTTTCCAGCTTCCATTCGCGCGGCACGGCACCGGTGCCGGCACCGAAGCACCTGCTGTTGTCGCTCGAACCTGCCGAACGCGGGTGGCTGCACGGCCGCATCGCGCAGCGCTTCGACAACATGCTGCACAGTGGCTTCCTGGACGAGGTGCGGGCCTTGCGCGCACGCGGTGACCTGCACCCAGGGCTCCCATCGATCCGCTGCGTCGGCTATCGCCAGGCCTGGGAGGCACTGGACGCCGGGCTGGAAAGTACCGTGCTGGGCCTGACGCTGCGCGAGCGTGGCGTGGCCGCCACCCGCCAGCTCGCCAAGCGGCAGCTCACCTGGCTGCGCGGCATGGCCCGTGAGGTGGTGGTGGCAGACAACCCGGCTGCGGCGCAACAGGTCCTGACCAAGGTTGGCCGGGCCCTGGCTTGATTCGCGTCAATTGGCTGCGGCCAGCGCGCTCCTAAAGTGCCGCATGCCTGTCACCCTTTACGACCGCGACGGCCACCGCTGTCTCATGTTCACAGACCTCGGCCACGCGCCCGGTCAGGAGCAACACGCCGACGAAGCGGTGCAATCGAACCAGTTCCTGATCGTGGACCAGGACACCGGCGCGATCATCGATCCCGGGGGCAACCTCGCCTACAGCGAGTTGTACCTGGCGATGACCCGGCACTTCCCGCCGCAGCGGCTGTCGGCCCTGCTGGCCTCGCATGCCGACCCGGACATCATCGCCTCGCTGGACCGCTGGACCACCTCGACCCAGGCCAAGATCTACGTGTCGACGGTCTGGGAGCGTTTCGTGCCGCACTTCTGCAAGCCTGGCAAGACCGCAGGCCGGATCGTCGGCATCCCGGATGCGGGGATGCGCATCCGCATCGGGCGCAGCGACCTGATCGCCCTGCCGGCGCACTTCCTTCACGCCGAGGGCAACTTCCAGTTCTACGACCCGGTGAGTCAGATCCTGTTCTCGGGCGACCTGGGCGTCTCGCTGGTCGGCGGGCAGGTGGCCCGGCAGCCGGTGGACTCGTTGTCGCCGCTGCTGCCCGCGATGGAGCGTTTCCACCGCCGCTACATGGTCTCGAACAAGGTGCTGCGCCTGTGGGCGGACATGGTGCAGGGCCTGCCGATCCGCATGATGGTGCCGCAACACGGCGCGCCTCTGATGGGCCCGGCGGTAGGCGAGTTCATCGCCTGGGCGCGCGAGTTCAAGTGCGGGATCGACCTGATGAACGCCGCGGACTACCGCATCCCTGCCTAGCCCGAATCGCCGCTGGCGGTCACGCCAGACGGAACACCGACACGGCCTGAACGAGTTGCTGCGCCTGCTGCTTCAGGCTTTCGGCTGCCGCAGCGCTTTCCTCAACCAGGGCCGCATTCTGCTGCGTGGCTTGGTCCATCTGGGTCACGGCCTGGCTGACCTGCGACACGCCGTTGCTCTGCTCGCCACTGGCCGAACTGATCTCGCCGACGATGGCACTGACCCGCCCCACTGCGGCGACGATCTCTTCCATGGTGTGCCCGGCCTGATCGACCAGGGTGGTGCCGGTCTCCACACGTTCGACGCTCGCGCTGATGAGTGAATTGATTTCCTTGGCCGCAGCAGCACTGCGCTGGGCCAGGCTGCGCACTTCGCTGGCCACGACGGCAAAGCCGCGACCCTGCTCACCGGCACGGGCCGCTTCCACGGCCGCATTCAACGCCAGGATGTTGGTCTGGAACGCAATGCCGTCGATGACGCTGATGATGTCGGCAATCCTTCGGCTGCTTTCGTTGATGCCCTTCATGGTTTGGACCACCTGGCCCACGACCTCACCGCCCTTCGTCGCCACGGTGGCGGCTCCTTGGGCCAGATGATTGGCCTGGCGCGCGTTGTCGGCGTTGTTGCGCACAGTAGAACCCAACTGGTCCATGGTGGCCGCTGTCTGCTGCAGCGCGCTGGCCTGCTGTTCGGTACGGTTCGACAGATCCTGATTGCCATCGGCGATCTGGGCGCTGGCAGTGGCGACGCTTTCCGACCCCTCGCGAACCTGGCGCACGGCGTGGGCCAGGCCGTCCTGCATCACACGCAGGCTGGCCATCAGGCTGCTGGTGTCGCCGGACTTCACCACGATCGTCGAACTCAGGTCGCCCGCGGCAACCGCACGCGCCAGATGAACCGCGGTGGCGGGCTCGCCACCCAATTGCCCGACGATGCTTCGCGTCATCTGAAGCGCCATCGCCGTGCCAAGCGCCAGGGCCAGCCCGACGAGGCTCATCACCAGGGTGCGGGTCTGCAGGTACGTGGAGGAGGCAGCCTCGGCGGCGGCCTGCCCGCCTGCAAAATTGAACTGGCTGATGGCGGTCAGCGCCCCGAGCGTCTCGTCCAACGCCATCGCACTGGCGCCATCGCTGATGTCGGCTGCGTCCGCCTGCTTCGCCTCGCGCCCCAAGGCAGTCACCTGCCCGCTGAACTTCTGGTAGGAGGCCCATCCAGTTTCGACGGCCGCCAGCAGCTTGGTTTCCTCCTCGCCAACGGCCAACACCTTGTACGCCGCCAACGATTCGACGACCGCCTTCGCAGAGGCAACCATCTTCTCTTCGTATTCGGTGTGGTAGCTCTTGTCACTCGTGCGGCTGTGCTTGACCTCCATCTCGCGCATCTCGACCACCGACAGCCGAGCTTTCGCGAGATGGCCCACGCCCTCCAGCCATTTGTGGGCCAACTCATGGGCCCGGGCGTCCACTTTGGCCATCGACCACAGCGACACGGCGCCGACCATGGCCGTGAGCAGCAGGACCGAGGCGAATGCGCAGGCCAATTGCTTGCCCACTCCCAGGCGCGAAAACACACCCATCAGATTGGCCAGCTTCTTCATGTGATGCGCCCCAGGCAAAGTTGGGTGTGGTGCGGGCTCGTCAGGCTCACTTCTTGTGGCCGATGTAGCTCACGCCGATGATCTTGCCGCCGGCATCCTTGATCGGGTTGTAGCAAGCGTCGAACGCCGTCCCCAGCACGTCGATGGGGCCGCAGAAAGGCTTGCCCTTGCTGACAGCCTCGTAGGCCGCATTGCGCGCCAACTGGGTGCCCACGCCGCGCTTGCCTTCTGGCGTGAGCACATTGGTGCTCACGCGCACGAATTCGTCACCATCCTTGACGAAGACCGTGGCAGTGGCGTTGTGCGCCTTGCGCACGGCGTCCACAACGTCGTAGTTGTTGTTGATCTTGCGGTCGCCGAAGTAGATCGCCGGTACGGTCTTGCCGGCCACCACCTCGGTGCCGTCGAGCTTTGGCGCACCGATTTTTGCGAGGCGGGCATCCAGGTCGGCGATGGTGGCCTGGGGGTCGTAGGCGTGGGCCGTGCCCAAGGAAGCCATCAGGGACACGAAGGTGGCGACTGAAACGAGATACTTCATGGAATGTCTCCAGTTGATGCGTTTGGTGTTGGCAGCGGCAATCGGCCAGGCTGCCGGCGTTTCTGCAGTTTCAGCGTCACCTTGAAGTGCCAAGGCCCGAAATGCAGGCGCAATCCGCGGCTATTCCGCGCGCATATGCAATGTCGCCAGGAGCGAAAGCCCGAGCGCAGCGCGCCCTACGAAGTCACCGACTTCGTCTCGCCGCTGCGGCGGGGCTGGATCGGTGCAGCACGCACGCAGTTGCGGCCGGCTTCCTTGGCCGCCTGGAGGGCCGATTCGGCCTCCTGAATCAGGCCGTCGAGCGAGGCCTGGCCCAAGTGGACATGGGCAACGCCCACGCTGACCGTGGCCACCACGTGCGCCTGTTCCCAGCGGAACGGCGCCGAGGCCACCTGCTGCCGGATACGCTCGGCGGCATCCAGCGCGCCCAACGGATCGGTGTGGGGAAGGAACACGGCCAGCTCGGCACCCCCGAAGCGGGCCAGCAGGTCGGATTGGCGCAGCGTGGCATTGACCCGGCGGGTCACCTCCAACAAGATGGCATCGCCACATCGCTGGCCCATGCTGTCGTTGATCTTGCGCAGGTGATCGGCATCGATCAGCAGCAAGGCGCCATCGTCGCCGTAGCGCCGGCAGCGGGCCCACTCACGCTCCGACAGGCGCAGGAACTGGCGGCGGTTGCTGACACCGGTGAGCTCGTCATCGACCATCAGCAGTTCTTGCTGCATCGACGATTGGGCAAGGGCGCGCGCCAGGTGCAAGGCCGCTCCCCCAGCCAGCAGCGCCGGCAACAAGGCGATGGCGCCAGCGCCCAATGCGGTCAGCCAGCTGGCGCCGTCCAGCAGCACCAGCATCGCCGCCACGGCCACAGCCACGGTCAGGGCCACCCCGATCTGGAATGCCCAGGCAGAACCCACGCTGGCCCGGTTGGCCAGCCTGACCAGGGCCTGCATCCAGCCGGGGTGCGCATCGCGCTTGCGGTCGGTGTCGGTTGAAACCACCATTGATTCCAGTCTGAGAGTCGGGAGATTCCAACATAAATCGGCCATCTTGGGGCGCCCTTGAGGGTGGGGCGCTTCCGGCCGGTGTGACGGAAGTCGCCAGGCGGGGGGGTGGCGGTCCGCCGGCCGGCCTTGCCTTGCGTCAAGCACGGGGCCGGCACGCAGGCAGACACTGAGAGCTTCCTCACCTTGAACTACCGCATGCCATGGCCCTGCCCGCTCCGACCCTGATCGACCGCCTGGATGCCGCCGTCGATGCCGTGCTGGCCCGGGTGCCCGGCGACATCGTGCTGGGCATTCCGCTGGGCATCGGCAAGCCCAACCCGTTCGTCAACGCCTTGTACCAGCGAATCAAGGCCAACCCGACGCGACGCCTGCGGATCATCACCGCGTTGTCGCTGGAGCGCCCGGTCGGCAAGAGCGAACTGGAAGCGCACTTCCTGGCCCCGCTGGTCGAACGGGTGTTTCAGGACTACCCCGATCTGGACTACGTGAAGGACAGCCGGGCTGGCCTGCTGCCCCCGCACATCGAGATTCGAGAGTTCTTCATGAAGACCGGCGACTACCTCGGCAACGAGGCAGCGCAGCAGAACTTCATCTCCACCAACTACACCTTCGTGGCACGCGACATGGCCGTGCAGGGGATGAATGTGATCGCCCAGGCGGTGGCGGCGCAAGGCGAGACCGGCAGTGCTGGCTGGCAACTGTCACTGTCGTCGAACCCGGACGTGACCTTCGAGGTCACCGAGCGCTACGCCGCCATCGGGCAGCCGCTGCTGAAGGTGGGCGTGGTCAATCGGCAGATGCCGTTCATGCCCAACCACGCTCAGGTGGATCCTGGCTTCTTCGACATCGTCGTCACCGACCCGGTGGCCACGCACACGCTGTTCGGGCCGCCGAACGGCAAGGTCAGCACCGCCGACTACGCGATCGGTCTGCACGCCTCCAGCCTGGTGGCCGATGGCGGGACACTGCAGATCGGCATCGGCTCGCTCGGCGATGCCATCGCGCAGGCGCTGATCGTGCGTGATCGGCATGGCGACGAGTACCAGCGCATCCTCGGCTCGATCTGCCCGCCGGGTGATCTGGCCAGCCGCCGCGTCGGCCGCTTCGACCAGGGCCTCTACGGCTGCTCGGAGATGTTCGTCAATGGCTTCCTGCAACTCATCGAGGCCGGCATTGTGCGGCGCGAGGTGTTTGGCGACGCCACACTGCAGCGCCTGCTCAACGACGGCAGCCTGGACAGCCCCGCGGTTGGCCCGGCCACCCTGGCGGCCCTGCGCCGGGCCGGGCGCATCAGTTCGCCGCTCGACGCGGGCGAGGTCGACTGGCTGGTCCACTGGGGCGTGCTGCGCCCGGGCGTGTCGCTGGAAGGTGACCATCTGGTGCTGGGTGACCAGCGCCTGCGCAACGACCTGGACGACCCTGCACATGCCGAGGCTATCAACACCCACCTGCTGGGCGCGCGGCTGGCCCACGGCGTGGTGATGCATGGTGGCTTCTTCCTCGGCCCGAACGACTTCTACGAACGCCTGCGCCGCATGCCGGAAGCCGAGTTGGCGAAGATCGACATGACCCGCATCGATTTCATCAACCAGCTCGATGGCCGCGTGCCCGGCGAGAGCGAGCTGAAGCGCGCCCAGCGGCGCGGCGCCTCCTTCATGAACACCACGATGATGGTCACGCTGCTGGGCGCTGCAGTTTCCGACGGGTTGGAAAGCGGCCAGGTCGTCTCCGGCGTTGGTGGGCAATACAACTTCGTCGCGATGGCCCACGCGCTGCCCGATGCCCGCTCGATCCTGATGCTGCGCTCCACCCACGAACACAAGGACGGCCTGCACAGCAGCATCGTCTGGAGCTACGGCCATGTGACCATCCCGCGCCATCTGCGCGACATCGTCATCACCGAGTACGGCGTGGCCGACCTGCGCGGGCGCAGCGACAGCGAGGTGGTGCAGCGCCTGATCTGCATCGCGGACTCTCGCTTCCAGGCCGAGTTGGTGGCCAGCGCCCGCGCGCATGGCAAGCTGGATGGCCGCTGGGAGGTGCCCGAGGCACATCGCCACAACCTGCCCGAGATGCTTGACGAGAAGCTTCATCCCTGGAGCCAGGCCGGCCTGCTGCCGGATTTCCCGTTCGGCACCGACCTCACCGAGGACG
>Ga0209277_10001912_pt1 | contig 10083 bp, 7 predicted proteins | sample JI81AbrownDNA_FD_187503 | JGI IMG/M metagenome (GOLD analysis project Ga0209277, IMG submission 187503) | Wastewater effluent complex algal communities from Wisconsin, to seasonally profile nutrient transformation and Carbon sequestration -... | ecosystem: Engineered > WWTP > Effluent > Algae... | reverse complement strand
CAACTGACATCGGCTGTGGCAGCACCAACGTTTGTATTATTTGAGTAGACGATGGATGCGGTGACATCCACGGGAGTCATGCCTATGCCTGTGACTTCTGCAGTACAGGGAGTTTGTGCAGAACCAGTAAATGGCTGTGCTGCCACTGGACAGGTTACTGCTACCGTAGACGAGACCTGGCTAATTGTAAAGTTTGCTGAGTTATTGCTGGCAGCGTGATCCGCATCACCTGTATAGGAGGCGCTGGCTGAAGCAATTCCCGCATTTGTATTGTTCGAGTAGGTTGGAGTCAAAGAGCCACTCAAGCCATCTGATGTCGAGTAAGAAGCCGTACAAGGAGTCTGAGCAGAACCAGAGTATGGTTGATCTACTAAAGGACAGGTCATCGTTACGCTTGAAGTCGCTTGATTAACCGTCAGATTCTGATTTCCGCTACTAGCGTTAAAGTTCACATCGCCACCATAATTGGCAGAAATGGCATGTGTGCCGCTGCCAACCGCAGAGGGAGTATAGGTTACTGAACAAGAGGTTGTAGCGCCAGCCCCAACTAATGTACAAGTAACAGCAGGCGTAAATGTGCCAGAGCCTGTGCTTCCCAATGCAACAGTTCCGCTTGGAGAATTAGTGCCACTGACGCGGGTCACAGATACGGTACATGTTGTAGGTGCAAATGCCAATACAGGATTTGGAACACAGTTTACAGTTGTTGTTGTATTAACCTTGGGAATAAAGGCAACCGTACGATCTGTAAATGTGGCAGCAACATTATTATTACCAGCAGCATCCGTAGCAACACCGGCAAGAATTGAGGGGACAACATTTCCAGCAGTCGTCATACCTGTTACTGCTACGTTAAAAGTAGTTGGGCCGCCTGTAACTGCTCCAACAAGAGTGCCGCCAGCCGTATTGGGAGCCGGGAAAGTAACATCGCCTGTCGCAAACCCTGCGGGGGCTTCGTTAAATACCACTGTAAAATTAATCGGGGAATTGCTTGTTGGGTCAGCCTGACCTCCAGCTTGATTGATCGTTACGGTTGGAGCAACATTATCCAACGTATAACTTGCCGTATTGTTCGGGTTGGGAAGAGCATTACCTGCTGTATCTGTAATATTTTGCTGTCCGCCACCTGTAATATCAAAACCGACTGTGACAATGCCATTAAAGCCATTAATATCTCCGCCAGATACAGTAAGGTCAAAGACTGTATTAGCTGTTACCGTCGTCACAGCAGTTACCGTTGCAGTCGTTCCGCCAGTCACATCAAAATCATTACCATCAATATTGATAACGTTCTCGCTAAATGTTAATCGATACACAAGTGTATTTGCATTGGTCGGGCTGGCAACAGGATTTTGAATGGCCAGAGAAATTACAGATGGTCCAGCATTATCTACCGCATAGGTTTCATCAATTGCAGGTTCTGTTGTAGGAAGAGGGTTGGCTGATGTATCTGTAATATTTTGTCCAGCCGCCAAATTTAATCCCACCGTGCCGTTCAGCCCTGCCAAATCTCCACCAGTCACAGTAATATCATATACGCTCACGCTAACTGGAGTAACGGTAGTAACCGTAGCAGTAGTTCCTGTGACAGTAAAATCAGTGGCGCTGACATTCAGAACCGCTTCATTAAAGGTTGCGCGAAACACCAAGGTATTTTGATTGGTCGGGTTTGTTGCCGGGGTTTGTCTTGTAAATGAGTTTAATACAGGGGGAACTGTTTCTGTATAAGTAATAACAACTTGGCCATTTGCGCCAGCGCCGCCGTTTTGACCTCCACCACCACCAGACCTGTATGCACCGCCACCGCCACCGCCTGGAGTAACACCATTAGTACCATTTCCTGTTGGGGTAGTCTTACCAGCACCGCCATTACCACCACCTGCAGGCGCAATCGCACCAGCAGCTACGGTAGCATTCGTTCCAAGCAAAGCTGTTCCAGCCGATGATCCTCCGCCGCCACCATAGTTTGCTGCCGCACTTCCATTTGCACCAGCGCCACCAGAAAACTTAGTAGAGCCAACACCTACAGCTTGATCGCCGCCAGTAGCTCCCGTACCTGAATTGGATGAATTACCGCCTTTAGCCATCACGGTTGTTGCATTAATAAACCAAGAATCACCACCTGCTGCTGTAGAATTTGACCCAGCGCCAACAAACAGGTTATAAGTGGTTCCCGGAACTACAGTGACGACAGATCTTGAGTAGGCACCGCCGCCGCCGCCGCCGCCAATAGCCTCAGCACCACCCCCACCAAAGCTTCCACCTCTACCGCCACCACCCCAAACTTCAACAGTAATAGAAGTTACTCCAGCGGGCGCAGTCCATGTGCCTGCCCCAGTTGTAGTAAATGTATCTGTTGCTGCCCTGGCCGGCATAACGGGCAGCGCCGCTACAGCCAGCATCACGATCATGAGTGCTGCTGAAACTTTATATAACCATTGATTCTTCATTATTTTTTCCTCACTTTGCTACTTAAATTGTTTGGATCAAAATGGATAATTTACTTCGGGATCAATATCCCGGTGTTGACTGTCAATACTGCAGCTGCCTTGCGGAGGTTGCTTAATTGAATGTTGTTATCATCATAATTTTCATAGGTTTCGTATTCGCCGTTCCAGATCTTGATGGCGGTGGGTTCGCTGCAGCCTTTCTTGCGCATCTCACCAACAAATTCATCAAAGGTCATGTTAATTTTTTCTGCCAATTCCTGAACTCTACTCTTCATCTTTTATGTAATCCTCAAAGTTAATTTTTTTTGTAACCAGATTTAATTTCCAAAGGAAAACAAAATTGCAGCTTCGTTACAAAATACGTTTTAAAATCAAAATAAAAAAATGGCCTTACAGCTATTTGCAAAAGTGTAAGGTTCTAAACCTATTCTAATGTGATTTCCCCCAATGTCAATGGCAATTGAGGGGTTTTAATGAAGGAATCGTCAGTTTTAAGTGGATTCACCCCGTTTTGGTATCATTTTTGGATTTTTTCAGGAACAGTTGGACTGAAAAGAATCGCGAGGAAGAAGTTTTTTGATAAGTTATCCCCCACTATGTTCTTTGCGGACGCCAAACATTTTCAAGGTCTGAGTGAACGGTTATAAAAAGTGACAGTCACCCACTACATAAGGTGACTGTCACTTTTTATTGTAGAGAAGGCAAAAGTCACACTGAAAGCGTGACCTATAGAGAAGCTATCCCCAGCGCCAGATCGTGCCGTCTTTGCTGTCTTCGATGGTGACGCCCATTTCTTTGAGCTGGTCGCGGATCTCATCGGAGCGTTTCCATTGTTTTTGTTTGCGCGCTTCGGTGCGTTCTGCGATCAACGCATTGACCTGTTCGTCCTGCTCGTTTGAGCCTTGTTTCTCTTCGAGCCTGAGGCCGAGGACGGCAGCGAGTTCACGGAAGGTATCTTGCGCGGGTTTGAGTTCTGCATCGGTGGCGCCGTTGTCCTTGGCAGTGTTGATGAATTTGGAAAGTTCGAACAATGCGGCGATGGCGCCAGCGGTGTTGAAGTCACTGTCCATGGCTTCGGTGAAGTTTGTTTTGGCAGAGTCGTTGGCTGACGCGAGAGCGGTGAGTGCTTCAGCGGAGAGTCCTTTTGCAGATGGAGAGGCAGGCCGCAGGGCGGATTTGAGGCGCTCGACGTTCTTTTCGGCGGCGTCGAGAGTGTCGTCATTGAACATCAACGGCGCGCGATACGTCCCATTCAAAACAAGCATGCGCATGACATCGGCGGAGCGTTTGGAGAGGAAGTCTTTGATGCTGATGATGTTGCCGAGGGACTTGGACATTTTTTCGCCGCCGAGCTGGAGCATGCCGTTGTGGATCCAGTAGCGGGAGAATTCCTTGCCTGTGTAGCATTCGCTTTGGGCGATCTCGTTTTCGTGATGCGGGAAGATGAGGTCGTTGCCGCCGCCGTGGATGTCGATCTGTTCGCCGAGTTCGGCGAGGTTCATGGCGGAGCATTCGATGTGCCAGCCCGGGCGGCCTTTGCCCCAGGGGCTGTCCCATGAAATCTCGCCTTCCTTGGCGGCTTTCCAGAGCGCGAAATCCATCGGGTGGGTTTTGGCTTCGCCGACTTCGATGCGCGCACCTGCCTGCATGTCATCGAGTTTGCGGCCAGAGAGGCGGCCGTAATCATCGTCGCTGGTGACGCTGAAATAGACGTCGCCATTTGTGGCGGCGTAGGCGTGGCCTTTTTGGATGAGGCCCTGAATGAATTCGATGATGAGCGGCATGGTCTGGCTGACCTGCGGATTGGCTGTGGCGGGCAGCACGTTCAGACTCATGAGGTCGGCTGCGTAGTCTGCGATGTAGCGCGCCGAAAGTTTGAGAGGGTCTTCGCCGAGCTGCTTCGCGCGGTTGATGATCTTATCGTCCACGTCTGTGTAGTTCATGACGTGCTTGACGGTGTAGCCGCGATATTCAAGATAGCGGCGGATGATGTCGAAGACGAGCGCAGACATGGCATGGCCGACGTGCGCGTCGTTATAGACTGTGACGCCGCAGACGTACATTTTGACGAGGTTCGGTTCGAGGGTTTGAAATTCTTCGGTCTTGCGGGTGAGGGTATTGTAAATTTTCAGCATGGGTTCTCTTTTGCAAAGGATTCAGATGTTCAAAATTTCAAAGGTATTAGGTTTCTATTTTACCGCTTGTTAAACAATTTATTAGCTATGTTGGAAATTTTTTGGGGTTTGGTTATTCATACAGTATTTTGTAACCACAGATGTACACAGATGAAAGGGATTTTGGGGGCCATATGAAATTCGTTTGAACTGTGAACGGTGTTAAAGAAAAGCATTAACCACGGAGGCACTGAGGCACGGAGTTTTTACTTATTGTTCTTCTCGGTGTCTTCGTGTCTCAGTGGTTCAAACCTCTTGGTTGCTTTTTATTGCGGCAGGACGAGTGGGGAATCCATGAAGGGATGTTCGACGACGTGGACGGGGAGGCAGTAGGCGTGGGAGATGGCTTCGGCGGTGAGGACTTGGCGTGGGGAGCCGATGGAAGTGAGATGTCCGCCGACGAGCAGGGCGACCCTGTCCGCGTAGCGAGCGGCGAGGTTGAGGTCATGCAGGGCGATGAGCACGGCGAGGTTTTCGGTGTGCGCGAGTTCGCGGATCAACTCCAGCAGACTGACCTGATATTGCAAATCCAGATGCGCAGTGGGTTCATCAAGCAAGAGAATGGGGGTGGATTGGCACAAGGCGCGGGCGAGCAAAATGCGCTGCGCTTCTCCGCCTGATAATTCGCCAACACGGCGATCTGCAAATGCCAAAGCGTTGACCTTGTTCAAGGATTGGCGAGCCAGCTCTTCGTCTTGGGAAGAGGCGTTGCCGAGAAAACCGAGGTAGGGCGTGCGTCCCATCAAGACCGTTTCCCAGACGGTGAAGGCGGGCGGCAGGGAGATCGCCTGCGGGACGACGGCCATGTAACGCGCGCGCCGCATGGGGTCGAGAGCATGGAAGTCATCGCCGTTCGTGCGGACATGTCCGGTGGAGGGGACGACTCCGCTCGCTGCGCGAATGATGGTGGACTTGCCCGCGCCGTTCGGCCCGATGAGCGCGAGAACTTCGCCATGTTTCACGTCGAAGGAAACATCGTGTAGGACTTGGTGTCCTTGATAAGAGACGGAGAGGTTTTGGATTTTTAGCATAGTAGAAAAGTAGTGATTCTCAAAACGGAGAACGGGTCAAAAAATTTTTGCCGCGGATTTCGCGAATTTACACGGATCTTTATATTCAATTTGTGAAATCTGTGTAATTCGTGGCAGGTCTTTGTATTTCACAGTTTCAAACTTTGGTATCACTGAAAATCAAATACCAAAACAAAGCGGTTTCTCTTGTGTTAGGGTTGATGGCTTTGTAGACATTGCGGTCGAAGCCGCTTAGGACAAATCCGCAGCTTGCGTAGAGTGCGCAGGCAGGGACGTTATCATCCTGCGTTTCGAGCATCACGCCCGGGTACTTGTTTTCGCGCGCCCATTGAATGCCGCGCTCGAGCAGTTTGCGCCCGATGCCCATGCCGCGAAAATCGGGATTCACAACGAGGTCTTCCACGTATCCAAATCGATTCCACCATTCCATCACTTTGATGCGGCCCGCGAGTTTGCCATCCACTTCTGCAAAGAAAATAGTGGGGCCGTTTTCTGAAAAGCCGTAGTCGGTATCCTCGGCGTGAACTTCTCTTTCATACGGAGGCTCCACCGCAGCGATGGTGTACACAAGCTTTTCGTTTTCAATGCCGAGCACGAGACGGGATGTGACAGGCGATTTGCGCGAGAAGGATTTCGTTTGGGGCGAATCGTTCGCGTCCATTTTGCGGATGATAATTTCCATGATTACCAATATCCTTGATTCTTTGCCGTGCGCAAAACCCAGAGAAAGAAGGGTGCGCCAACCAACGAGGTGATGATACCAACGGGGATTTCCTGCGGAGCGAGGACGATACGCGCGACCACATCTGAGACCAGCAAAGCGGATGCACCGCCGATAATCGAAAGCGGAATCAGTCGGCGATAGTCTCCGCCAAACCAGATGCGGATCACATGTGGGACGATGAGACCGATAAAGCCGATGATGCCAGAGAAGGCAACTGCGGCAGCGGTGGCAAGGGAGGCTGCGATCAGCAAAATTGTTTTCGTGCGAGTGACGTTGAGTCCAAGCTGTTGAGCCTGATCGTCACCGAATTGCAGGAGATTGAATCTGTGCCCGTTGATGAGCAGGATGCCCAGCCCGATGATGATGTAGGGAAGGATGGCGAGGATGGCTGTCCAACCTGCCTGACTTGCTCCGCCCAATAACCAGCCCAGCGCGCGGCGGACTTCACTTGTGGAACGCAGCATGAGGAAGGATGTCAACGAGGTGGCGAAGGAGGAAAAGGCAACGCCAGCGAGGATTAAGTTCGTTGTGGGGATGGTCTGCCCGACGCGGGCAAGAAAATAAACAATGAAGACTGTCAGCAAAGCCGCGATAAATGCGGACATTGGAATTGCCATCAACCCCCAGAAGGAATACGGCCATTGAATGGACATGGCGATGACCGCACCGAGTCCTGCGCCTGAGGCAACTCCGATCAGGAACGGGTCAGCCAGCGGATTGCGGAACAAGCCCTGATACGCCGCGCCGCTTCCGCTTAGGGCGGCTCCCGTCAATGCAACAAGGACGGTGCGCGGCAAACGAATCTGCCAGATGATAAAGGTGAATGTCTCGTCACCCAAGCCGCGCAGGATCTTCCACAACTCCACGGGGGAAATGAATACGGAGCCGATCGCAAGGCTGAGGATGAATGCGATCAGAAGTAAGAGGAAAGAGGAAAGATAGGGCTTGGGTTTCATGGAAAGAGACAGACAGGGAGTGCGTCGCACCAGACGGGTGGATTCTTCTCATTAATGGGAAGAATCCACCCGATTGAATTTATTCTGTTTAGTGAGGTGCGACGCACATATGATTGATTCTACTCAAACACACCAGGATGCAAAATCTTCGCCAACGCTTCGAGACCGTCCACGAGGCGGGGGCCGGGGCGGCTGATGAGGTTGTCATCGATGGGGAAGATCTGCTCCGATTTCACAGCTTCGATGCTTTCCCAGCCAGCGCGCTCCAAAACAGATTCGGGCGTCACGCCCCACATCGAGTCACCGAGGATGATGATGGAGGGATTTTCGACCACGATCTGTTCGAGGCTGAGTTGTGGATATGCATCTGTGGAGACACTGCCGATATTGGTTCCACCAGCGCGGGTGATGAGCAGGTCGCCGAAGGTGCCAGGGCCATAGGTGTACGGCTTGGATGGGTCGGATGCGTCAATTTCGTAGAAGGCATTCGGGCGCGCACTGAGCGGGGCGATCTTCTCGTCCACGGCGGCGACGCGGGCTTGCAATGAAGAGACCAACTCGCTGACATCATGTCCTGTCAATTCGGCAACGGTTTCGAGCTTGGTATACATCTCTTCGAGTGTAAGCGGATTGGACAAATAATATACGGTCAGGCCGAGGTCTTCGAGCTGCTTCACGAGTTCAGGGGTGTTGATCTCTGCGGCAAGCACAAGATCTGGGTTGAGCGCAACGATGGCTTCCACGTTGTATTCGCCGAAGGAACCGCCAATGCTCGGAAGGGCTTTGGCTTCTTCGGGGTAATCAGAAAATTCATCACGGCCGACAACCTGTGCCCCTGCGCCGACGGCGAAGAGAATTTCAGTGTTGGAAGGCGCGAGTGAGACAATGCGTTCGGGAGTGCCTGCGAGAGTGATCTCACGTCCCATGTCATCGGTGAATGTCAATCCGTCCGTGGCTGCTGGGGCTTCGGTGGCAGATGCTTCAGTTGCGGAAATTTCAGTAGCAACAGGAGCAGGCGCTTCGGTCGGGGTTGAGGCGGGGGCGCATCCAGTGATGGCGAGTGCGAGTAGTAAAGTCAAAATTAAAGTCTTGCGTATCATGTATTCTCCTAATCTTTTTTGGACGATAGACCATTGACGACTGACCACGCTTGCACCGAGCGCAAGTACGGTGTGGTCTATTGTCCGTTGTCCATAGTCTGCCGCAGGGCGGCGAATCAAAATCCCCAGCATAGGCTGGGGAGGTTGGAGAGGCAATCCGAGGGGGCTACCGTCATCCACCTCCTTTCCGCGAGAGTGTGGTGAACCGATCGGCAGCGGGCGACCTGACTTGTTAGCGACAGCTAACTCACAGTTGCGGGACAGCGCCAGAATTTCACTGGCTTCGCCGCTTGCTGATCGTTATTTATTCGATTGTACCACCGATGATTTTTAGCGATCTTCGCAGCCGATACACATGCCACGGATACAAACCATACCAATATAAAAATCCGCCAAGGCCGCGCGGCGCGAAGTATGCGGTTTGGGTGAGCGTGGATTCATTCACCTGCCATTGCGTCCACTCTTCGCCGAAGCTGAATTTTTTGTGCGAAAGCCGCGGCGCTTCGATTGGCTGGTTGATCTTCATTTCGCGGTGGTGGATGAAGAATCCCTCGTGCTTGAGATTTTTCACATCCTCCAGACCATCCTCCCAAATGTGCTCGATCTCAAGCGGATGCAAACGCCTCATTGCCTCGCGGACAGCTGATTCGTAATCTATGAGCATTACCTCAGGGAAGGCTTTTTCTACGGTGTCATTGAGCACGATACTGTCACTCGATAAACCGCCGACCAACGCATATGCAATTCTGCGCGGGACGGGAGTCATCAGGTCGATGCCGAAAGCCATGAACCAGATGGGGATGAAGGGCAGCAGGATGAACCAGCGTTTGTGTCCGCGGATCTCAGCGTAGATCTTCATCAACTCGACGTAGGTGTACACCTTTTGCACGCCGACTTCATACACGCCGCCGCGTCCATTAGAGTTGGTGAGCGCCGCGAGCAAATAGTCGATCACGTTTTGAGTGGCGATGGGTTGGGATTTATTTTTCAACCATGTTGGCCCGGGGATGATGGGGAACAACTCCGCCATGAAACGGATCATTTCAAAGGAGATGCTGCCAGAGCCAGCAATCACTCCCGCGCGAAATTCGGTGACGGGGACTGTCCCCTCTCGAAGCGTTGTCCCTGTTTCGATGCGCGAGCGCATGTGTGGGGCGATGTGCTGTTCGGGGTCGGCCAGCCCGCCGAGGTAGATGATGTGCTTCACGCCAGCTTTTTCTGCGGCTTGTGCAAAATAGCGCGCGCCTTCAATTTCGAGGGATGTATATCCATGCCCCGATGCCATATTGTGGATGAGGTAATACGCCGTGTGGACTCCGTCTAATGCACGGACGAGCGATTCAATATCCATCACGTCGCCTTGTGCCATTTCCACTTGTGAGAACCATTTGCGGGCTTTGAGTCTTTCGGGGTGGCGTGCCAGCGCACGGACTTGATATCCACGCTCAAGGAGTTGCGGAATCAATCTGCTGGCGATGTAGCCTGTGGAGCCGGTGACGAGGATGAGAGATGACATAAGTTCCAATTAAACAACTCCGAAGGAGTGAAATGATTATAGATGTAAAAGAATTTATTTATCAAAAACCCCGTAGGGGTGTCACGGGCTTAATGATTATGACATCCCTACGGGATTGGGAACGATGGTTAT
>Ga0209277_10001905_pt1 | contig 10098 bp, 10 predicted proteins | sample JI81AbrownDNA_FD_187503 | JGI IMG/M metagenome (GOLD analysis project Ga0209277, IMG submission 187503) | Wastewater effluent complex algal communities from Wisconsin, to seasonally profile nutrient transformation and Carbon sequestration -... | ecosystem: Engineered > WWTP > Effluent > Algae... | reverse complement strand
CAAACGCTGAGAACGTTGTAAAGCCTCCGCAAAAGCCAGTGATCAACAGAAGTTTCAGATTTTCTGTTTCCGTTGTTTGCTGTGTAGTCAATCCAAAAATCAATCCTGCAATAAAACAACCTGCAACGTTTACTATAAAAGTTGCCAGCGGAAAAGTATCTGCATAATACTTTATCGTAATGAGATGGGTAAGGTAGCGTAGCACACTTCCAACCGCTCCGCCTAATCCAACAAAAAGAATCTGCTTCATTGTTCTTCTGGTTTTATCGCTTCCGCTTGTTTTGGGTGACGCGTAATCTCTTCCATATTGACATTATGCTTTTTAAAAAGCTTCCGCGAATCTTCTACAAAAGTTTTAAAGGCGAGCCGGGAAGCTTCATCCTCGATAAAGTGCGTTGAATCTTGTTCGAATGATGGCACTGGAAGTACATAATAATCTTTTTTGGCATCCGGTGTGCGATAAACCCATTCCAGAATATATCCAGCGGAATCAATTCGTGTTTCAGCAACGCTGTCCTGTACGACTTTCATCAAGTCGACTTTAAGCATCGCCCCGCCATTTTTGTAGCGATCACGCTGGCCACTAACAAAGTTACCGAGCGAGTATACGATCAGCTGATCACTTTCCTTCCTCCACTCCATAGGCTGCAGCACATGCGGATGCGCACCGATGACGAGCTTTACGCCTAACCTAAAACAAAATTCCGTTACATCTTTTTGCCATTTGTTCGGCAGCGATTGATACTCCTGCCCCCAGTGCATGAACACGATGATTGCATCGGGTGATGTTTTTTTTGCTTTTACAATATCTTTCCGGATAACAGCTGTATCGATCGTATTAACAACGTTAGGTTTCGTAACCGGAATTCCGTTGGTTCCGTATGTATAATTCAATAGCGCAAAGCTGAATCCATTCTTTTCGAAAAGCATCGGATAGTCATTCATCCGTTCCACCGTATCGCGAAACGTTCCTGTATGAATAATATCCAGGCTGTCAAGCATCAGGATGGTTCGTTCAAGACCTTTCCTGCCGCGATCCAGGCAATGATTATTAGCAGTCACTAACACATCCATCCCGGCATCTTTTAACGTTAGCGCTAATTGATCGGGCGCGCTGAATTGCGGATAACCTTTGTAAGGCGGGCCGGCAAGTGTTACTTCGAGATTACCGATAGCCAGATCAGCAGCCGCTATATACGGCTTAACAAACTGAAAGCACGAAGTGTAATCATACTGCTTAGCGGAAAGATCATACGCGGCTTTAATCTGCGAGTCATGCTGCATCACATCACCCAAGAACAAGAGCGAAATACGCGTAGTATCCTGTGCAGAAGCTGAAGAAATTATACAGCCCGATACAATAAGCAGAACAAGTTTAATTTTCTTCACGCGTGGAGGATTTTTTAATATCTTGTTAGTATTCTTCCCGTTTCCATGACAAAAATATCATTTCTGATTGCTTTTGCATTAATAGCAATCTGTTCAAATGCTCAGGACGTCCTGGAATCCAACAAACTACAGTATAAAACTTCGACTGACACCCTGCTTTACCGATTGTTAAAGCCTGTATCACAAAATGAAAGCGAGCGCTATCCACTCGTTATCGTTTTGCATGGATCCGGAGAACGCGGTAATGATAATATCGTAACACTAACGCATATAGCACCGCTTTTTTTAACGAACAGTAACAGAACGAAGTATCCCTGCTTTGTTTTGGTTCCGCAGTGCCCTGCGAATGAAAACTGGGCTTATCCCGATGGTTGGCCACGACAGTTGGGTAAAAGCGCACGCTGAGCCGGATTTTCTGCCCTGGTTGTTTGCTGAAAAAGCTACACACTAAACTTTAAAAAGGTGTTAAAATACAACCTGTTGATAATCAAGTAGCTGTATTCTGACTTTTAGTTTTTCAAACAAAAGTTAACATTGGCATAACAACGCATCGGCATTTAACGGTTAGATTGCGGGCCCAATTTCAAGCGTCTATATGTTCGATCTGGAACTCTCCTACACTATCCTTCTCATTATTTGTCTTGTTGCTGCCTGCGGGTTCGAGTTTGTAAATGGGTTTCATGATACAGCCAACGCGGTGGCTACGGTAATCTATACAAATTCATTAAAGCCGTGGGCCGCAGTTATATGGTCCGGAATTTTCAACTTTTTAGGTGTTTTACTAGGGGGCATCGGGGTTGCCGTAGCGATTATTAACCTGCTTCCCGTTGAAACATTAATTGATCAAAACCTGGCACACAGCATTTCGATGATCATGGCCTTGCTGATCAGTGCTATCACGTGGAATTTACTGACCTGGTATTTCGGAATACCCTGTTCCAGCTCTCATACGTTATTGGGGTCCATTCTGGGTGTTGCGATTGCATATTCTTTGCTTCCGGGTGTAACCGAGGCCCCGGTGAATTGGGAAAAAGCTTCACAAACAGGTATGTCATTGTTGATATCTCCGATGTTTGGTTTCAGCATGACGATCATACTCATGTTTGTCCTGAAACGAGTTACAAGAAGAACTGAATATGGTGACAGTCTTTTTAAGGAACCTAAGAAAAATGCTCCGCCTCCAACCTGGATCAGAGGAATATTAATTTTAACCTGTACAAGTGTAAGCTTCTCGCATGGCTCGAATGATGGCCAGAAAGGTGTTGGCCTTGTTATGCTGATTCTTATTGGAATTGTGCCTGCATACTTTGCGCTGGATTCAAGTTTTACACCTGCATCCTTAGCTGCTCCAATTTCAAGGATTGAACAGATTCTTAAGTCAGTTGACGGTACACCGCTTTCCGATCCAGATCAGCAGAAACTAAATACGACTATAGCGTTGAATGATCAGCTAAAGGTATTGGTTGCATCAACGCCAACGGTTTCGGGTATTGCAAAAGAAAAGCGTTTTGAAGTTCGTAAAGATATTATGCTTATTGAACGCTACACCAAGGATCTTTTAAAGAAGCCTGAGCTTCGTATGAGTGAAGCAGAACGTACGGTTTTAGCGGATCAAACAAAGTCGCTTCGCAAGATGATCGATTACTCCCCTACCTGGGTTATTTTCATGATCGCAGTATCACTGGGTGTGGGCACAATGATAGGCTGGAAACGAATTGTAAAAACAATCGGGGAGAAAATTGGTAAAGAACACCTTACCTACGCGCAGGGTGCTAGTGCCGAGCTTGTAGCGGCAAGCACAATCGGAATTTCAACGTATTTAGGACTACCCGTAAGTACCACCCATGTTCTCTCTTCCGGTATTGCCGGTAGCATGGTCGCAAATAAAGGTATTAAAAACCTGCAGGCTGATACGGTAAGAAATATTCTCATTGCCTGGTTTCTGACGCTTCCGGTGGTGATGCTTATGGCAGGTGCGTTATTCCTGTTGTTCCGGGCTATCTTTTAGATCTCTTCCTTCCTAAAGTAATTCGTGTTAGGTGCCAATTTGGCGCTCAGGAACAATACGATTAATTTTCCCGGATCAACTACTCCACCCCCCATGAAAAGATTGTTACCCGTCACAATTCTGTTGATACTATTTTCTGTACCGGCAGTAGCTCAGCTCGGCTCACAAGTACCCTATTTCACGTATGGAAAAGGATTAGGGATCATGTCGCCCGATAGCCTGTTCCTCCTGAACATTCGCTTCAGAATGCAAAACCGGGTGGGCATGCAAACAACTAGTCCTACCGATTGGGAACCCGAGGTTATCGAAGGCAGGGTTCGCAGGCTACGTTTACGTTTTGACGGGTATGTTTACAGCCCAAAGCTTACCTATGTACTGCAACTCTCCTTCTCCCGGGGTGATATGGACTACGAAGACAGCGGCTTTCCAAACATCATCCGCGATGCGATGATTATCTATAACTTTAACAAGCATTTTGCGCTGGGTATCGGACAAACAAAACTTCCGGGTAACCGGCAACGTGTTAACTCATCCGGAGATTTGCAGCTGCCAGACCGATCAATTGTAAATACGGAATTTAATATCGACCGTGATTTTGGTGTACAACTATACTATCGAAACAACATAAAAGGTTTTAATTATGTCCTTCGCGGAGCCGTTAGCTCGGGTGACGGGCGGAACTTTAACAATGCCGGAACGTCTTCAACTACATCAGATGATATTGCTGTCAATGGTTTATGCTTCACTGGAAGAATAGAACTACTACCCTTTGGAGAATTCACCAACAACGGAGACTACTTCGAAGGTGACCTGGCACGTGAACCCAAACCAAAGGTTTCTTTTGGTGGTGGTTTTTCAAATAATGAAAATGCTAAACGTTCAGGCGGCCAGCTGGGAAAATACCTATATGAATCCAGGGATATTGAGACAACCATGTTCGATTTCCTTTACAAGCATAACGGCTGGGCCTTTGCCAGCGAATTTCTCTGGCGTAACACAAACGACCCCATAACCAGAAACCCGGATGATCTAACCGAAGAGCAACATGTATACGCGGGTCATGGACAAAACTACCAGGGAAGCTACTTGTTCAGGAGCAACTATGAGCTTGTGGCGCGGTACTCGATTGTTGTACCGGATTATGACATACAGCTTGTAGAACCCCAGCTTGAGCAGTACACCGTGGGCGCAACGAAGTACCTCCGGGGACATCGGGTAAAGCTTCAGACTGAATTTACCTATGCAAAAGATACATGGTTGAGAGGCCTCGAGGAAAATGAAGAATATTTCATTATCCGGTTCCAGGTTGAACTTGGAATTTAATCTGCTGCACCCGCAATTTTTTGCATCAATTTTGAGTCAATCCCGTTAGACTCAAAAAAGCCCCCGATTGATCAGATTTTTGCTTCTGGTACTGTTATTAAGTGCATGCTCGTTCGGGACATTCGCGCGTGTTACCGATCCATCTTTAAACAGTACCGAGCCATCGTTGAAAAAAGAGCGGCCTACCTTTGATCTTTCAATTTTTTATTCGGGCGATACCTGCGATGATTTCAAGACATTGGTTATCCCGATCAAGCGTATCCAAAATTTGATTGTTGTTGAGGCCCGAATTGATAGCATCATCGGAAATTTTATCCTCGATACAGGTTCACCTATTCTTGTTCTTAATAAAACATATTTCCGGAAAGGTTGGGATGCCAATCTTTCAGCTGCAAATGCCACGGGTAACACAGTCACTCCGGTTATGCGAACAAAGGTGGAAGATCTTGCGATCCGGGAGTTATACTTCGAAAATCTTCCGGCTGACATCAATGATCTCGGGCATATTGAAAATCACCGGGGAATAAAAATTCTTGGATTGCTTGGAGTCAGCTTGTTCACATCTTTTGAAATGGTAATCGATGTTCATAAAAGCGTTATGTACCTGCATAAGCTCGATGAAAAAGGCATGGTACCGGAGAACGAGAAAATTGTCAAATCAGAACCTTCACTTAAAATACCCTTTAAGCTCATCCGAAATACCATTACTGTAGATGTAACGGTAGCCGGAAGAAAGCTTGTATTTTGCGTAGATACTGGTGCCGAGGCGAATGCGCTAAGCAGTCGTTTACCAGGCAAAATTCTGGAAGCATTTAGTGTTTCAAAACGTATGATATTGGTTGGAACTGGTGGTACTCAAACAGAAGTCCTGATGGGCACTGTGGATAATATGATTATCGGAGGCAAGTCGTTTAAAAACATGCATGCAGCCATTACCCGCCTCAACGACCTTGGAGAAGCCTACGGACGGCCAATTGATGGTATGTTGGGCAGTAATTTTTTGGTGAAAGGTATAATTAGCATCAACTTTGTTACAAAGGAGCTTCGGATGCATCCATTTGAAGTGAGTAAACCATGAGGATCCGGTTAACCATATTGATCACCCTTGCGACCTCATGGATGGGCTATGCGCAAACGCCAGACCTGAAAGAGTATAAAATTGAAGGCCACAACATTGTGCTTCAGCTGGAGCGCAGCATGCCCCGTAAAGATCAGGAGGAGCTTTTGAGGAAGACCGGCATGGAAGGCTTTTCGCTCGATACACTCTGGCGATTTGGAAGTATTGGTAACTGGATAAAAGAAGGCTGGAAGCTGGGCAAGACAACTACAGGTTACAAGATTTATAAATCGATAACCGATCTCTCGGACGATTTGAAATGGACTAAAGCCACTATCCATTACAGTACCGAGCTGGCCACAACCATTCGCTCGCAGGTTGACGCTACGTTTGGTGCAAACAACCTTAGAAACAATTCGGTGGTTACCACAAAAACCGGTACACATTTCTTTCTGAAAGGTAAAAGTACAGCGAAAGATGTTTACCTGTCAGGAACGTTTAACGAATGGAGCACACTTAAAACCCGTATGTTAAAAGTTGATTCAGGATGGGTAGCAACGGTGCAACTTCATCCGGGTAAGCATCAGTATAAGTTTATTATCGATGGGCACTGGATGGAAGATCCTGATAACAAGACTCGTGAAGATGACGGCCAGGGTGGATACAATTCAGTTTACTACGTTACCAACTATGAATTTAAACTCAACGGAAATACAAATGCAAAACGTGTAGTCCTTTCCGGCAGCTTCAATAACTGGAATGAAGTTGATTTTAAAATGCTAAGGACCTCCACAGGATGGAGACTTCCGATTTACCTGAAGGACGGGACATACGAATATAAATTTATAGTGGATGGCACCTGGATCGCAGATCCTGGCAACGCGAACATCCGCGATGATGGTAAAGGCAATACAAACTCATACCTGCAGTTGGGCGGAGCAGTAATGTTTAAGCTACCGGGTTATGCCAATGCAAGGAAAGTCATCCTGGCCGGAGAATTTAATAACTGGAATGAGGAACAGCTGGTCATGAAAAAAACACCGGATGGCTGGGAAATTCCCTACGTACTGGCCGCGGGAAATTACCAGTATAAATTTATTATAGACGGACAATGGATGACTGATCCGCTGAATCCACATTTAGCAAGTCAGCATGAGCATATTAATTCGGTAGTAACGGTTAAGCCTAATCACACATTTGTATTAAAGAAATATCAGAACGCTTTAAGTGTTTCTGTTGCGGGGAGTTTTAACGATTGGGGAGTTGGATATTCTATGAAACGAACTCCTGATGGCTGGGTATATGATGCCTGGTTACCACCCGGCAAATGCCTGTACAAATTTATCGTTGACGGCAAATGGATTATCGATCCAGGCAATGAACAATGGGAACAAAATGAATTTGGCAATGGCAATTCAGTTCTTTGGATTGGCGCAGGTGAAGAATAAATCACGCTTTACATCAAGATGGGTGAGGTTAAGCGGTTATCTTTATCGCACTCAATATTAATTTTTATCCTTCATGGAATTTAATCTCACCACAGCCATTATCGTTATCACTTCAGCTGTAAGCCTGTATGCCATGAATCAACGGGAAGTTCTTTCCAGGTTGATGATGAACCCATACCTGGTTACACAACGCGGCCAGTATTACCGCATGCTGACGTCAGGGCTTATTCATGCGGATTTCGCGCACCTGCTTTTCAATATGTTTTCGTTCTATTTCTTTGGCAGAAATTTAGAATACATTTTCAGCGCAATCTTTGGGAGCCTCGGGCCGGTCTATTTTATCGTTTTATATGTGCTGGGGATTATCATTTCCGATCTTCCCACCCTCTTCAAGCACAAAAACAATCCCGGATATAATTCATTGGGGGCCTCAGGCGCAGTGTCGGCCGTAATTTTTGCCTGCATTCTTTTTGATCCGTTAGCCGATCTGCTGATCTATTTTATCCCTGTGAAAGGTTTTATTTTCGCTGCCATTTATCTGATCTACTCCTACATCAGCTCTAAGCGTTCGCGCGATGGCATTAACCACGATGCACATTTATACGGGGCGTTGTTCGGGATGTTGTTTTGTATTGTTTTATATCCGGATTCAATCCGGATTTTCATTGAGCAAATTTCAGCGTGGCAGATATTCTAATATTAGCTCACCTCTATTCTAATATTAGCTCACCTCTACGCTAGCCCAAACAGCGCCTGAATATGTGACGGCTATGGCAGTTCGAATAGAGCACCTATTACCGTGAGTGGCTGAGCTATCTATGATGTGTATAATTTTCCCCAACATTATCATTAATAAACGCTAAAACCCTACCTATCTCCGCTGGCATAACGATTGACTTATCAAAGGCAGGCTTAACCCCCTCCTCTTTGAAAACAATTTTACAACGCTCGGTCATCATCCTGTTTACTGCCGTGTTGCTATTGGTGGCAGCTTTCAGTGCCTATCGGGTTTATGATCTCTCCAATGAACGCGCTGAGATCAAACGCGACTACAGTCTTATCAACAACATCTCCTACGGCCTGCTGTCGGTAAATGCCTGGCGTGATCACATGGTTCGCGTAGTAACCAATCGCATTGATGATTTTGAGTTTACGCCTGAGCAGGAAGTTGCGCTTAAGGGCGAAATTTCAGGAGTGCTACATGCGGTAATCAACAAAGCAGATAGCATGCTGAACGCCAAGCAAAAAACATTCAAAGGAAAGCTTCGGAAGGTTGCTGTTAACGCGCTTTACAACGAGGATAAACTACATAAGAGAGTTCCTGAATTTGCCGAGACGATTCTAAAGGAAGTAACAAATAAGAAAAACAAAGAACGCATGAAGTTCCTGATCCAAAGCAAGCTGGAACAATTTGGAGCGGTAACCTATGACAGTGTAAACGATGTTAGTAGCGTACAGGTCATCTTGACCAAATATAATGCATCAACCCTCGAAGAATTTAATCAGCGCAGCGAGCTGGTTCTTGCCGGCCTTCAGGATTCTGCCTATTTTTTTATGTTTGTTATTCTGGGTGTAATGATTTCTTTTCTGGTGATGTGGTGGCTCGTTAGAAATGCTAAGGTGTTCCACACGCCATTGTTCACTATGTCTGTTATCCTCGCGCTTATTGTACTCTTTGCAGGGGTCACCTCCCCCATGATTGAGATTGATGCGCGGATTAAAGAGCTTACTTTTCATTTAATCGGTGAGCCGATCGAGTTTAAAGATCAGGTGATCTTTTTCCAGAGCAAAAGCATAGTGGATGTAGTTAAAATTCTCCTGGAGACCGGAAAATATGACTCAATCATTGTTGGCGTACTTATTCTGATCTTCAGCATACTATTTCCCATGGCAAAAGTACTTTCCACCAAATTGTACCTGCTGGGAAAAACGAAGTGGCGAGACAACAAGGTGATCCGGTATTTCGCTTTTAAGTCAGGTAAGTGGAGCATGGCCGATGTGTATGTGATCGCAATCTTTATGGCCTACATTGGATTCAAAGGAATTCTTGACAACCAGATTAAAGGCCTTACCATGCAAACAGATTCCCTGGTTAGCTTATCTACAAGTGAAACTTCGTTACAGCCCGGATTTGTACTGTTTGTGGGGTTTGTATTATTTAGTCTTGTGCTTTCCGAAGTGTTGACGCGGATTACAACACACGAAGCAAAGAAAAAACGCAAACCCGCAGTGGCCAAAGTGCCTCCACCTGTTTTGGTTAACGAATCTTGAACAAAATAAATCCGGTTATAAAATGGCATCTGGTACAGACAACTATACGTGCTGACGGTCTGCCGTTTAGTTTATTTTCAGAATAATCTGTGCACCCAAAGGGCGTCATCCAGTTTGAAAGTATGTTACCAGAATTGCGATCAACTGGCTGATCATGTAAACAGCAGAAAAGGCTATCAGAAGTTTGATGTAGCGTGAAAAATCAAGGTTTCTGCGAGCCGGCCAGGTAAGCAGGAGAATAATGAACGCTACGATTAGATTTATAATCAAATATGCTCCGAAAAATAGGAAGAACCACGCCACCTTTGGCCAGGATGTTTGCGCCACGGTTAATCCGGCCTGGGCAATGATGAGGAGTAAAAAGCCGCCCCAATATTCTTTGTGATCTTTAAACCAATGTTGCCGATTCGGATCAGACATCTTCTCTTCTATTCGTTTCTCAAAGATAGCGTAAATCGTAAGCCGCTAAAAAAATTCAGCTGGTTTGCAAAATTTTTAAACAATTCCGATTGTTGTGTGTTTTCCCTAAAACCGCGAACGTGGGCACATACTCGATTAAAGAACTCGAAAAACTTTCAGGGATAAAAGCCCACACGATCCGA
>Ga0209277_10001899_pt1 | contig 10109 bp, 6 predicted proteins | sample JI81AbrownDNA_FD_187503 | JGI IMG/M metagenome (GOLD analysis project Ga0209277, IMG submission 187503) | Wastewater effluent complex algal communities from Wisconsin, to seasonally profile nutrient transformation and Carbon sequestration -... | ecosystem: Engineered > WWTP > Effluent > Algae... | reverse complement strand
CATCATTTCCAACGCTGTAAAATTCTCACTTCCAAATGAAGAGATCCATGTAAATATTTCCAAAAATGAAGATGAAATGTTTATCACAGTTAAGGATCGTGGTATCGGCATCCCTCCTGAAGACCTTCCGCATATCACATCCCGTTTCTTCCGTGGCACAAATGCCACAGAGATGGAAATTCCAGGCAGCGGAATCGGTCTTTATATTATCAAATCAATTGTAGAAGAATTGGGCGGCAAATTAAATATTCAATCTCAGGTAAATGAGGGCACTACCATCTCGATCTCAATTCCACAAAATCAGACTACTTAATCCATCACTTTGCACACTAAAAAAATCTCCCGTGTATCTTTAGGAGATTTTTTTAGTTAATCCGAGTAGAATCAAAAGCACATTATTCATAAAAAGGATTTTTTGAATGAAGCGAAATACCAAAAGAAATTTTTATTTATTCTCTATGATTACGATCGTGTTATTTCTGGCTGTCATCAGCACATTAAATCTTGATATTCTCTTTCGCTTCTACAATGCCAATCAAAATAATACGTTGACCATGGAAAAGATTCGTCTGGACGTTGCATCCTTTGGCTTGGGCAGGCGGCCATCTGTCATTCCGGTTGATATAAAAACATCCGACCTGGACGGCATGACGCAAGTATATGTGCCTGAAGGGGAGTTTTTTATGGGCAAGGGAGAAGCACGAAAGAACGATAACTCGCCCCAGCATGTCGTTTATCTCAATGCGTTTTGGGTGGACAAATATGAAGTCAGCAACGCCATGTATCTAAAGTGCATGGCGGCTGGCATATGTGCGGAAATGGTATCCGACAACACAACCTACAATAACTGGATATATCGAAATCACCCCATCACCTATGTAACCTGGGAACAGGCAAACACATACTGTCAATGGGCAGGCAGGCGGCTGCCAACCGAAGCAGAATGGGAAAAAGCCGCCCGTGGAACAGATGGCAGAAAATATCCCTGGGGAAATGAAGCTCCCAATGCCCGCCTCGCCAACTTCGACGGCAGCATGATCCACGAATCGGTCTCAGTATATCGTTACCCACTCGGTGCAAGCCCATATGGCGCGTTAAACATGGCAGGCAATGCCCGCGAATGGATCGCAGACTGGTATGGCGAAGATTATTATTTGATAACCCCATACGAAAACCCAACTGGCCCGGAAACCGGCACAGAGCGTTCTCTGCGCAGCGGGTCCTATAACGAAGACAAAAATGAAATCGCCATCACCAGCCGCTATCGGCACGAGCCGCAATCCGCAGGTCTCAGCCGCGGGTTTCGCTGCGCACAGAGTGGAAATTAACGTGTCATTTGGCAGGCTCTTGTTATTCTTGAACTTGTGCTAAACTTAACAAACTAACAACATCCAAATTCGGAGGGCTTATGCTCACCCCAATAGAAAAAATCCTCTTTGTAGTTGCAACCCTTGCCTCGCTATATTTCACCTATCGCGGTGTGATGAAGATCGTTGGTCATATTTCCAGTGGACAAGGGAAAGTGGATTGGTCGCTTTTGTGGAAACGGATTGGCGATCTCATTCTTAAAGTGGGATTGTTCCAACCCGTTTTTCGATTCAGGCTTGGCCCCAGCATTTTGCATGGGCTCATCGGTTGGGGCTTTCTTTCTTTTCTTTTGATCAACTTAGCGGATCTGATCTACGCCTACACCGGATTCAAACTCCTTGAGAATACCGGCCTCTTTGGGGATGTATACCGCCTCATTGCAGACGTTGCAAATGTTGCCATCGTGGGCGGAATCCTCGCTATGGCATTTCGCCGCTTCATCCTGCGACCTGCTACATTATCCACTCGCGAGACAACTTTGCTGCACCCGAAAGCAAGAGCGGGCATCCTGCGCGATTCAGCGATTGTTGCCACGTTCATCTTCATTCACAACACTATGCGCTTTTTGGGAGAATCGTTCGGGGTGGCATTGGCGAGTCACACTGACAGCTGGCAACCAAGCATCTCGGCGGCGTCCCAGCTTTGGGCGGGGGTTGATGCGAATGTCCTTGTTGCGGGGGAACATATCGCGTTCTGGATGTCCATCGGCGCAGTCGTCGCTTTCCTTCCATATTTCCCATATTCAAAACACATTCATCTTTTCTTCGCGCCGTTGAATTTTGCATTGAAGCCCGAGCGCAAATCCATTGGCGAATTAAGTTACATCAATCTTGACGACCAGAGCATTGAGCAGTTTGGCGCGGCGAAGATGAAAGACCTCGGCTGGGAGCAGATCATGGACAGCTACGCCTGTATCATGTGCTTCCGCTGTCAGGAAGTTTGCCCCGCGTACAACACTGGAAAATTATTATCGCCCGCCGCATTGGAAATTAACAAACGCTACCACTTCAACAATGGCGGCACAACCGATGTGCCGATGTTGGATTTGATCTCGGAAGAAGCCGTGTGGGCTTGCACAAGCTGCGGCGCGTGTGTGGATATTTGTCCCGTTGGCAACGAGCCGATGCGTGATATTCTCGACATCCGCCGCAATCTTTCGATGATGGAAAGCGCGTTCCCAAAACAATTGGAATCAGCTTTCAAAGGCATGGAGCGCAATCAAAATCCGTGGAATGTTTCGCAAGGCGACCGTATGAAATGGGCGGAAGGCATGAGCGTGCCAACGATTGAGCAAAACGCCGAGCCTGAAATTTTATGGTGGGTTGGCTGCGCCCCCGCCACAGACACGCGTGCGCAAAAGACCGCGCAAGCCTTTGCAAAAATTTTGAACACGGCGGGAGTCAACTATGCTGTGCTTGGAAAGAATGAATCCTGCACAGGGGATTCGGCTCGCCGCGCGGGACGCGAAGATATTTTCTTTGGGCTCGCTTCGCAGAATGTTGAAATCTTGAATGAAGTAGTGGCGGGGTCATCCCGCCAAGTGCGAATTGTGACAACCTGCCCGCATTGTTTGCACACCATCAAAAATGAATACCCAGCCTTTGGCGGAAATTATCAAGTCATCCATCACACCCAATTAATTAATGAGTTGGTGGGCTCGGGAAAAATCTCCATGAATTTGGAAGGTGACAACATGAAGGTCACTTTCCATGATCCATGTTATTTGGGCAGGCACAACAAGATCACCGATGCCCCGCGTGATGGATTGAAAGCCGCAGGCATTGAAACTGTGGAAATGCCGCGCAACGGAGCCAAATCTTTCTGCTGCGGCGCAGGCGGCGCGCAAATGTGGAAGGAAGAGGAAGAAGGCACGGCGCGTGTGAATTCCACCCGCTTCGCTGAAGCCAAATCCACGGGCGCAGATACGGTAGCGGTGGGCTGCCCATTCTGTCTGACGATGATGACCGATGCCAGCAAAACAGACGGCGACTCGATGCAAGTAAAAGATGTTGCTGAGATTGTGGCAGAACGATTGAAATAATAAAAGAGAACATAAGGGGAGGTGGCTTTTCTGAAAGCCATCTCCCTTTTTAATCCACCTACCTCGGAGCAACCGATGAAACTCATAGAGGGACGAAACGGATATCTGTACGTCGAATATTCCGAACCCTACCAATTCAACAATCTGGTAGACATAATGAATGAAGTGGTCGCATTATGCAAAACGGAAAACTACCAGAAATTTCTCGTAGATATTAGTGGCATGACAGGCAAGGTAGCGCCCATGGAGCGTTTTGAGCTTGCCGTAAAAGGGGCTTCTCTCTTTCTTTACAAGGGAAAATATGCAATTGTTTACCGCAAAGAAGAGATTAATCGCTTTGCTGAAACCGTAGGCGTCAACCGCGGATTAAATGCTCGTATTTTTAGTGATATGGATGAGGCGATGAAATGGTTGGGCGTGAATGAAGAGTAGTAATCAGTAATAGGCATGAGTGTTCAGTGGGCGGGCAGAAATGTCCGCCTTTTTTATTTCTTCTTTCATAATTCAGACTCGGTTTTCTTTTTCCTCCATGCTACAATAATTTTATGAACACGCCTAACCTCCGCTCTTCTCCAATTGCAGGGACATGGTACGAAGGTATGCCCAAACCCCTTGCTGCCCGCGTGGATGAATTCCTCGCGAATGCACAATTGCCAGAACTCAAAGGGGTAGTCATCGGTGTCATCGCCCCACATGCGGGGCATAAATATTCAGGGCAGGTCGCAGCCCACGCCTTTGCCGCCCTGCGCGGCCTCACTCCCGATCTTGTTGTTATCCTTTCTCCGTTTCACAGTTTCGCTCCCTACCAGTTCATCACCACCAGTCACCAAGCCTATGCCACCCCGCTCGGCAATATTGAAGTGGACAAACAGGCAATGGAAGAACTGCAAAAAAATCTTGATCTTCCCATATCCCCCATTCCCAACGACAAGGAACATTCACTCGAGATCGAGCTTCCATTTTTGCAGCGCGTCTTCGAGCACGAATTCAAACTGCTGCCAATAATGATCCATTCGCAGGAAGAAGCAATCGCCAAAAAACTTGGCATGGCATTGGGTCACACGCTTAAAAAGAAAAACGCCATCATTGTGGCATCCACAGACCTCTCCCATTTTTACGACCAGCAAACCGCGCACATCTTCGACCATGAAATGCTCAGGTGTTTTGAGTCTTTCAACCCCTTCTCCATCTTTGAAGCGGAGCAAACCGGCAAAGGCTTCGCCTGCGGACATGCCGCCGTTGCCGCGACCTTGTGGGCAACCCAAAAACTTGGCGCAAATGAAGTGCAGATTCTCAACTACGCCACTTCCGGTGACATCACAAAGGATTACTCATCCGTTGTTGGCTACGGCGCGGCAGCCATCATAAAAGCATAAAAATAGCGCAGGAGAAATCTCCTACGCTATTCACACCAAAAAACATTGCCATAACTAAAATCTTCCCACTTTTTACTTCTCACTTTTCATTTTTTACTTCTCACTTCCTACTTTCCCAATCCTTCACCGTTTCTCGAAACACCTGTTTCAATTCTTCATTGGGTAAATCATCCACACTCGCATACTTTTTATCATTCACAAAAAACTCAAAGCCATAGTCTGCGCCCGTCCCAATATCAACTTTGAAATCCTTCAAGACAGGATGAGACTCCAGCCGTTTGCGCAGCATATCTTCGATCTGTTCCGCAAAGGGAGATGCAATCTTCTCGCCTTCATCGTGATTGAAAAGCGTGAAACCCTCCCCTTCTGCCTTTGTCGCCGCAACCGTTTCAGCGGGCGGGTTGGAACTCATCCACTCGGGCTTCTCATCCGTCTTCCCAGTCAAATTAACCTGATTGGATTTCATGAACATAAACGCCAACAACACCAACGAAATACCGATCACTCCAAAAATGATTATAGACAAAGTCACATCAGCCTCCTTGTTTCCAGATAACAACATTATAATCACATAATGTTCGCCCGCATTTCTGTTAACATTTCTGCAATCTCCGGCCTGTACGATTATGCTGTTCCTACCGAAATCGCCCCGCACATTCAGGCGGGGTGTCTTGTCGTTGCACCTTTTGGGAATCAAACGGTGCAGGGCATTGTCCTGGAATTGACAGATTCTTCTCCCATACAGAATCCCAAATCGATCATTGACCTGCTCGACCCTGCCCCCGTTCTGACTCCGCCGCAAATTGCTCTTGCCATTCGTCTAGCAGATGCTACGCTGAATCCACTCGCCTCCATCGTCAACCTGATGATTCCCACCGGCTTGAGTCAACAGGCGGATGTTCTCTACCAGACCATAGACCGTGGACCGCAGACCACTGACAATAATCCATCGTCCACGGTCAGTGGTCGATTGCTAAAGCTCCTCCACGAACGCGGCGCACTCCGTGGCAGACAAATCGATTCGCATTTTGCAAAAGTGGATTGGCGCAAAACAGCCAACTTGCTCGTCAAAAAAGGCGTGCTTTCAGCAAAGAACGTGTTGCCCGCTCCCAGAGTAAGACCAAAGTACATTCGCGTTGCTCAACTATCAGTTAAGCCCGAAGCGGCAGAAGCAGAAATGGAGTCCCTCGGCTCCACCAAGCAGACCCTGGCGCGGCGTCAGGCGGCCTTACGTTTCCTCATCCGCCAGCCCGATGCCGTCAACCTTTCGTGGATCTATGCCGAAACAGGCTGCAACATCGCAGACCTGCAAGAACTCGAAGAACGCGGATTGATCCGCTTATTTGAAAATGAAATCTTCCGTGACCCATTGGGAAAGATCGAAAAACAAACAACAAGCGAAGAGTTAATACTCACCCCTGAGCAAAACTCTGCTTTGCAAACCATTCTTTCATCCTTCATCCTTCACCCTTCATCCTTTCTTTTATACGGTGTCACGGGTTCAGGCAAAACCGAAATCTATTTGCGAGCTGCCGAAGAAGTCATTCAAAAGGGAAAACAGGTCATCGTGCTTGTTCCTGAAATTGCACTCACCCCGCAACTGGTGCGCCGCTTTTTATCGCGCTTCCCTGGGCAGGTGGGACTTGTTCACTCGAAATTATCTGAAGGTGAACGGTACGACACGTGGCGGCGCGCGCGTGACGGAAAACTAAACGTCATAATCGGCGCACGTTCGGCGTTGTTCTCGCCGCTGCCAAACATCGGCCTCATCGTTGTGGACGAGTGCCACGATAGTTCTTATTACCAAGCCGAACCGCCTTACTACAATGCCATGACCGCCGCACAGGAGTATGCGCGCTTGTGCGGGGCGGTTTGTGTGATGGGCTCCGCCACGCCAACCATCGAGCAAAGATTTCAAGCGGAGAGCGGCGGCGTGCAAATACTGGGGCTGCCCAACCGAGTTAAGACCTCCGAGGTCTTAAGAGACCTCGGAGGTCTGCCTCCCGTGCAAGTGGTGGACATGCGCGAGGAATTGAAAAACGGCAATCGCGGAATTTTCTCCCGCAGTTTAACAGAGTCACTTGCTGAGACCATCTCACGCGGCGAGCAAGCTATCATCTTCCTCAACCGCCGTGGTACAGCCACCTATATCTTTTGCCGCGACTGTGGCTACACGCTAAAATGTCCAAACTGCGAAACACCGCTGACGTTGCATCTGGAGAATAAAGTACAGTTGCTCTGCCACCACTGCGGATACACCCGCCAAAAACCGAAGACCTGCCCAAACTGCAACAGCGAGCAGATCCGCGAATATGGGCTCGGCAGCGAAAAAGTGGAGGCAGATATCAAAGCCATGTTCCCACAAGCGCGCACCCTGCGCTGGGACTGGGACACCACCCGCAGCAAAGACGCGCACGAGATCATCCTCACCCACTTTGCCAATCACCAAGCAGATGTTCTGGTGGGCACGCAAATGCTTGCAAAAGGACTAGACCTGCCAATGGTCACACTGGTTGGCATCGTCCTCGCAGATGTGGGTTTGAATCTGCCTGACCCGTTTGCCAGCGAGAGAGTCTTTCAAACGCTCACGCAGGTTGCAGGCCGTGCGGGGCGTTCTTCACGCGGCGGCAAAGTTATTTTGCAAACCTTCATGCCGGAGCATTACGCCATCCAATTTGCGGCGCAGCACGATGTAAATGGATTTTATGAACGCGAGTTGGAATATCGCAGGCTGTTGGGCTATCCACCGTATGCAAAATTGATCCGACTCGAATATCGCAACGCAGACAATGTTCGAGCGGAGGAAGAAGCCAAAAGAACAGCAGACAGGCTAAAGATTAAGATCGAAGCGGAGAAACGTCATCAAACGGAATTGATCGGTCCCGTCCCGTGTTTTTTTGCGAAAGACAATAATGAATATCGCTGGCAGATCGTGGTGCGCGGCCCAGACCCTGCTTCGTTGCTGCGCGACATAAAATTAAATGATTGGCGGGTTGAACTCGACCCGATCAATTTGTTGTAAAAAAAGACATAGCCGCTAATTTCACGAATTTTCGCTAATAAAAAAATTCGCGCGAATTCGTGAAATTAGTGGCAGAGTTTTTTCAACCTATGCACTTTATGGTGGGAGAACTTAAACAAAAAGAGACAGCGATGGAAGTCGCTGTCTCTTTCTTCTTTCATCTTACTTTTTAGCTCACCAACCCAACCACAAAATTCAACAAACGCCAGTAAATGTTATAGACGGGGTCAGGCCATTTGCTGGTGGGCAGCACAGGCGGGAAGGACGTGGACGCATTCGGTTCATCGAAGCGATTGTTCACTCCGGTTCCGTCCCAAATAATATCGAAACCATCACCGAGCATATTCTTCACAAACGAGTCGGCATCATAGCCGTTGTTCTCGTAGATGTTATCGTGAGCATAATTGTGCTCAGGGTTTGGACCCACATCAATTTCTTCTTCAGAAAAACCGATGGTCAAATTGAAAACAGCCAAGCCGCCCGTTTTATTTCCGCGGATGGTGTTGTTATACACTTCTACATGATCGGCAGCGAGAATTAACATCCCTGTACCGGGCGGGATGAGCGAAACCGCAGTACCCGGTTTGCCAAAGTTCTCACCGTTGTTGTTCTCAGTGATGTTGTCATGCACTTTGGTATACATCGAAACCTTGGATGGAAGCTGCGGCAACAGGTCAATAAAAATACCGATGGTGTTATCATGCGCGACGTTGTTATACACTTCGCCATTAACCGTATTTTCCAATTCCACACCGATCACATTCCCATACGTCAGCGTGTCGCGGATGACCACATTCTCAGACTTGCCCGCATAAATTGCGGCGTCATTCATCAGCGTGCCTTCAATGCGTTCGATCAACACGTCCGTACAGCGCACAGGGTACACGCCATACACACCTGTATTTTCAATATACATGTCGTGCAAATAAACATTCTTTGCGCCTTCCACCAGCACACCATTGCTCGTGAAATTCTTAACCGCAAAGAACGCCATTTCAAAATCATTACCCGATGCGATCACGCCATCTGAGCCAGTTCCCTGCCCTTCGATCACAGGCCATTCACCTTTATCGTTCGGCACCCCCATGAACTTAATGTTGCTCACATCGATAATGACATGCTCTTTATAAATACCATACGGCACTTCGACAGTATCGCCTGGCAATGCCTGATCTACAACGGATTGAATCGTCTGGCCTTCTTCCACTCTCAACGTCTGCGCCTCACGCGGAGCCGAAACTGATTCTGTTCCCCCGGCATTCATCTCGCTGACAGTTGCGCGCGCAGGGTTTTCCACGCTTTCAATCACTGGCAAGCCTGAAGGCACTGAGGCAGGCGTTTCAGGTAAATTGCTTTCATCGGTCAACGCATACATGAAGGCAACGAGGTCAGCTTTTTCCTGGTCGGTCAGATCAAAGCCAATCACGTGGATATCGACATTCTCCACACCTGCATCACGTCCGCCGCCTTTGGCATAGAAATCTACAACTTCTTCAAGAGTCTTGAATACGCCGTTGTGCATATAAGGCGCTGTCAATGCAATGTTACGCAATGTGGGAGCCTTGAACGCGCCATCAAGACTGGTGCTTTCCACTTCCAAGCGACCCGTGTCGTGCGCCTGACCTTGCAGATCAGGCACGCCCGTCACGGAGAAGGAATCATCGGCGAAGGTCGGCGCGGCGTGGCACTCAAAGCAGCGTGTCCCCGCCGAACGGAAGGTCGCCAATCCACGGCGTTGGGCGGGTGTCAGGGCATTCACATCGCCAGCGGCATATTTATCAAAGGGAGAATTGTTCGTAACGAGAGAGCGCTCGAAAGCGGCGATTGCGTTCTGCACATTCTCGTAACTGACAGAGTCCGCGCTGCCGAATGCTTTCTCGAACAAATCCACATATTCAGGAACGGCTTGAAGCTCTGCTACGATCTCATCGGGTACGCCAGCCATCTCATCTTTTTCTGTGATGGGGGTATTGGTCTGTTCTTCAAGAGTTGCGGCACGGCCATCCCAGAAGAAGTTAGTGCCGTACGTCACATTCCACAAGCTCATGGCATTGCGCGGAAGCAAAGTTCCGTTGGCGCCTATAGCCTGCTGCTTGCCATCTGAGAAGCTAAGATCAGGCTGATGGCATGAGGCGCAGGACATGTCATTGTTCTGAGACAGGATCGGGTCAAAGAAAAGGAGGCGCCCCAGTTCCACTTTATCTGCATTCGACGGGTTTGCATCCGTTTCATTGGTGGCAGGGAAATCACGTTGAAGTCCGCTGTAGGCAGGTTCCACACTGCTGGAGCCTGCACCCCATTT
>Ga0209277_10001896_pt1 | contig 10114 bp, 10 predicted proteins | sample JI81AbrownDNA_FD_187503 | JGI IMG/M metagenome (GOLD analysis project Ga0209277, IMG submission 187503) | Wastewater effluent complex algal communities from Wisconsin, to seasonally profile nutrient transformation and Carbon sequestration -... | ecosystem: Engineered > WWTP > Effluent > Algae... | reverse complement strand
CCACGTCCTTGAACACGGGTTTATCCACCAGAAACTCGTTGGTGATGCCGTGCACCGCCATGGCGCCCGGGTCGATGGCCCGCTGGGGATTGATGTAGACGTGGTAATGCCGGCCGGTGAGCTTGCGATCCACCAGTTCGACGCAACCGATTTCGATGACCCGGTCGCCGCTCTTCCAGTCGAGGCCGGTGGTTTCGGTATCCAGAACGATCTGTCTCATGAATCTGCGTCTCCTGCCTCGACAACTTTGCCGGTTTTCTTGACCGCGTCCACGCCGCGCCGGGCCAGCGCGTCGGCCCGCTCGTTGTCCACGTGGCCGGCGTGCCCCTTTACCCACAGCCATTTGATCCGGTGACGCGCGGCCTCTGAATCGAGCGCCCGCCACAGGTCTTCATTCTTGACCGGGGCCTTGGAGGCGGTTTTCCAGCCACGCGCCTTCCAGCCGTGAATCCACTCGGAAATGCCCTTCTGTACGTACTGCGAGTCGGTGTGCACCCGCGCCGAGACCGGACGCTTGAGCGCCTCGAGGGCGCGGATCACGGCCAGCAGCTCCATGCGGTTGTTGGTGGTGGCCGGCTCGCCGCCCCACAGTTCTTTCTCGTGCGGGCCGGCGCGCAGGATCGCGCCCCAGCCGCCGGGCCCCGGATTGCCCGAGCAGGCACCGTCGGTAAAAATATCAATCTCGTCCAAAATTTCTCTCGTCGCTTGTTTTCTGCGAGGGCCCCTTGGCCGGGCCACCCGTTTTCTGAATCAATGGTGCCAGCGACCGCGCCGTGGCCTTGCGATCCCATTTCGGCATGATCAGCCGCATGCTGTGCACCCGCTTGATGGCGTGGATGATGTAGACCCCGCCGCCAATCGGCCACCAGCGCTCGCCCGCCTGGTCAAGACAGCCCAGGCGGTCAATCCAGGTTTGCTGCGCCAGCACCGGCACGAAACAGCCGGACGCCTGGCTTGCAGTATCAAAACTGAGCAGCGCCAGCCAGTCCTTGAGGCGGCGCGTGGACAGGTATTGACCGTGCCACGGATAGCCGCTGTCTTCGCCGGCCAGCATGCGCTTGAGGCCGAAAAGGCTCACCGGATTGAAACCGGCAATCACCACATGCCCCTCGGGCACCAGCACGCGCTCCACTTCACGCAAGACCTGATGCGGATTGGCCGCAAATTCCAGCACATGCGGCAGCACCACCAGATCGACGCTGCCCGCCGCAAAAGGCAAGGCCGCGTAATCGGCTTCGACCGACACGTCGCCCGTTCCGGCCCGAAAGCGGAACGGCATTCGGTTGGCCCGCAGGAGGTCGAGCTCCGGCACGCCCAGCTGCACCGCGTTGTAGCCAAAGATATCCGCCACCAGCACATCGAAACGCGCCGCCTCCCAGTTCATCACGTAACGCCCCAGCGGCGTATCGAGCCAGGCATGGAGACCGGGAAAGGATTCGGGCTGGGTCATCAGGAGAAACAGGGGCGCAAGGGGGCACTCGGGCTACAATTACCGGATGACGATTATCCCTCTTCCCGCGTTTCGCGATAACTATATCTGGCTGCTGCGTGCCGGCACGTGTGCCGTGGTTGTAGACCCGGGCGAAGCCGCCCCGGTGCTGCGCTACCTCGCCGACGAAGGCCTGACGCTCGCCGCCATTCTCATCACCCATCACCACCCCGACCACGTCGGCGGCGTGGCCGAACTGCTGGCCCAGGCGCCGGTTCCGGTCCATGGCCCGGCGCTGGAGGCCATTGCCGGCATCGACCATCCGGTTGGCGAAGGCGATGTGGTGTGCCTGCCCGGGCTGGGCGTTGAACTCCGCGTGTTCGACATTCCCGGCCATACCGCCGGCCACGTCGGCTACTACGGCGATTCGGCGCTGTTTTGCGGCGACACCTTGTTTGCCGCCGGCTGCGGACGGCTCTTCGAGGGCACTCCGGCCCAGATGTTCGATTCGCTGCAAAAACTGGCCGCCCTGCCCGGCGACACGCGGGTGTATTGCACCCACGAGTACACGCTGTCGAACCTGGCCTTTGCCGCGGCGGTCGAACCCGCCAACGGGGCGATCAGCGAACGCATCGCCGCAAGCGAGGGCATGCGTGCGGCAAACCAGCCGACCGTGCCCTTTCCGCTGTCTGGCGAAATGCTGACCAATCCCTTTCTTCGCGTCCACGAGCCGGCCGTCATCTATCAGGCCGAAACCCAGGCCGGACGCGGCCTTGCGTCGCCCGTAGAGGTTTTTGCCGCGCTGCGCGAATGGAAAAACCGTTTCTGATCAGTCGATTGCCGAAACCACCGCAGCCGCAATGCGGTTGCGCCCGGCTTGCTTGGCCCGATAGAGCGCATCGTCGGCGCGCTTGAGCAGGACGCTTGAATCGGAGCCGCTGCGCAAAGGCGTTGTCGACGCCACGCCGATGCTGATCGTCACCACGTTGCCGCCTTTTGAATAGCTATGGGTGATGCTCAGCCCTTCCACGGCTGAACGCATGGCCTCGGCAACCTGCAGGGCGCCGGTGATTTCGGTGTCCGGCAGGATGGCCGCGAACTCCTCGCCGCCGTAGCGGGCCACCTGGTCGGCCGGGCGGCGCAGCGTGTCTTTCAGGGTGCGCGCCACGGCCTTGAGGCATTCATCGCCCACCTGGTGACCGTAGCTGTCATTGAACTGCTTGAAGCAATCCACGTCACACAACAGCATCGACAGGGGCCGGCCCTGGCGGCCCAGGCGGCGCCACTCGCGCAGCAGGGTTTCGTCGAACTGCCGGCGATTGGCAATGCCCGTCAGCCCGTCGAGGGAGGACAGGCGGATGAGTTCCTGGTTGGCATCGTCGAGCTTGCGGGTCAGCACCAGCAGCGAAAAACGCATCTGGGCGATGCGCTGCATGGCCCTCACCTTGGCAGCCAGCACGGTTCCGGAAACCGGCTTGATCAGGTAGTCGTCGCCACCCACGCTGATCGCCCTTTCGAGGTCGGCATCGCTGGTGCGGGCGGTCAGAAAGATGATCGGTGTCCATTCGCCAAACTGCTCCAGCTGGCGAATGCGCCGGGCCACCTCAAAACCATCCATGCCGGGCATGATGATGTCCAAAAGGATGAGGTCGGGGCGTTCCTGCTGGTAAAGCTCGATGCCCGTTTCACCGTTTCGGGCAACGATCGGCTCAATCCCGATCTTGCGCAGCTGATGAGACACCAGGGTGGCACTTGTCAGGGTGTCCTCTATCAGCAGTGCTTTCACGGAAGGGGTCTCGAATGTTTTTCCTGGGTTACTCGGTGCAAACCCTCGGTGCAAACCTTTACCCGGCGCGGGTTGCTTGTAGGCTCGGCGCGTACTTTAACGGATTCCGGCCATGTTTGTAGCATGGGTTTCATAGTTGGCCTGCATGGTTGTACGTTTGACCCCTCCAGCTGCAGGCGGATAAAATCCCGCCTTTGCTTTTCGCGCGACCAAACCTGATGTTTCCGAGAGTTATCGCGCTGCTTCTGTCTCTTCTGGGCGCCAGCCCGCTGATGGCCCAGAGTCCCGACAGCCCTGCCGGCGAAGACACTGCGCCACGGCTCCTGCAAGCTAGCTCACTGTTCGACGATCCTGCCGTTTCGCCGCCTCAGGCCTTCGAAATCAAGGAGCAGCATGTCAAGGTTCCCACCATCGACCTGACGATCGAGCCCGACGATCTGTGGGAACGCATGCGGCGCGGCTTCTCGATGCCTGATCTGAACACCGACCTGGTCACCGACCGTCAGATTTATTACATCAACCGCCCCGGGGCTCTGCGGCAAATCTTCACCCGCGGCCAGCGCTACCTTTACCACATCGTCGAGGAGCTCGAGCGCCGCGGCATGCCCACCGAACTGGCCCTGCTGCCGATGGTCGAGAGCGCCTTCAATCCGATGGCCCTGTCCTCCGCGCAGGCGTCCGGCCTGTGGCAGTTCATTCCCTCCACCGGCAAGAGCTACCGCCTGGAGCAAAACTGGTGGGTGGACGAGCGGCGCGACGTGATCGCCTCGACCAATGCGGCCCTCGATTACCTGCAGACCATCTACGAAATGCATGGCGACTGGCACCTGGCGCTGGCCTCCTACAACTGGGGTGAAGGCGCGGTTGGCCGCGCGGTGGCCAAGAACCGCGCCGCCGGGCTGTCCGCCGAATACCAGCACCTCAACATGCCGGGCGAAACGCGTTACTACGTGCCCAAGCTGCAGGCACTGAAAAACATCGTCGCCCAGCCCGAGCTTTTCGGCATCACTCTTCCGGCAATTCCCAACCGCCCCTATTTCGTCACCGTCGAAAGCCGTACGCCCCTCGACCTGGCGACCGCAGCCCGACTGGCCGAAACAGCGGTGGAAGAAATCCTGGCGCTCAATCCTGGCTACAAGCGTCCCATCCTGCCAAACGGCGGCTCCATGTCGCTGGTGATCCCGGCCGACAAGGTCGAGGCCTTCCTCATCAATCTGCAAAGACATGATCCGGCCAGCGCCAGCTGGAAAACCTACGAACTGCGCGAAGGCGAAGGGCTGGAAGGCGTGGCCGACCGCCTGGGCATTTCCGCCAGCCGGCTGCGTCAGGTGAACGGCCTGTCACCCCGGGCGCGCATCGGCACGGGCTACACGCTGATTGTGCCCTCCGAAAGCGAGGGCGAGCGTATCAGCCTGTCCAGCCTGATGCCCAGCCGGCCCCAGGCGGGCGCCGTCGAACCGCCCCCTCCTCCCCACCGTGCCCTGATCCAGCGCACCGTGGTTCGTGGCAAGGGCGGACGGCTGCATGTCGTCGAGCGCAAGCTGCCGGTCAGTGCCGCGCCTGCGCCTGCTCGCGGCAAGGCTGCGGAAAAAGCGCCGGCAAAGACGCCAGCAAAGGCAACACCCAAGGCAGCACCCAAGGCACCGCTCAAGGCACCGCTCAAGGCAGCACCCAGCGCCCCAAGGAAACATCGCTGAAATTCAAAAAGAAGGCCGCTTAAAAGGCGGCCTTCTTCATGTGTACCCGAGGTGTGACTTAAACCAGATGGCAGCGCACGACGCGAGTCGTCGACAAGCGCGTCTCGTCCGGATATTCAGTCCGGCACCGGTCTATCGCTTCGCTGCAACGCGGGTGAAAGTGGCAGCCGGGCGGCGGATTCAGGGGTGAAGGCATGTCCCCCCGGGTGACGCCTGCAACTTCACCCTCAATTCTCATCGGAGATTTTGGCGCACCCGGCACATCAACCCTCGGCACGGCCGCCAGCAGCATGCGCGTGTAGGGGTGGCGGGGGTTGCGTAGCACCTCCTCGACACTTCCCCGCTCGACGATTCGTCCCAGGTACATCACCGCCACATGGTGGGCCAGGTAATCCACCACGGCCAGGTTGTGGGTGATGAACAGGTAAGACAGCCCGTACTCGGCCTGCAAATCACGCAGCAGGTTGAGGATCTGGGCCTGCACCGACACATCGAGGGCACTGGTCGGCTCGTCGCAGATGATCAGCTTGGGCGACACGGCCAGGGCGCGGGCGATGGCGATGCGCTGACGCTGGCCGCCGGAGAACTCATGGGGAAAACGATTGCGCATCGCCAGATCGAGGCCCACCCGGCGCAGCAGGGTATCGATTTTTTTCGATCTGACAGCGGCGTTCGCCTCGACGGCGAGGGATAGCATGCCCTCCTCCAGGATTTCGCCGATCCGCATGCGCGGATTGAGCGAGCTGAAGGGATCCTGAAAAATCATTTGCAGATCGCGCCGCAGCGGCTGCCACTGGCGTGGCGACAGCGCCAGCAGTTCGTGATCGCCGTAACGGGCGCTGCCGCCGCTGGCCGGAACCAGATTGAGCAAGGCCTTGCCGGCGGTGGTCTTGCCACAACCGGATTCGCCCACCAGGGCCAGAGTCTGGCCTGCCGGCACGTGGAGCGAAACGCCATCGACAGCCTTCACATGCCCCACCACCCGGCGGAACAAGCCCTTGCGAACCGGAAAGTGGACTTCCAGGGCCTCGACATCGAGCGCGATGCCGCTGTTTGACTGGCGTGATTGGGGCGCGGACAGATTTGGCGGCGACACCACCCAGCCCATGCGCCCCGCCGGATCATAAATGTGGCAGCGGACGGCCTGATCCCCGACCTGGAACATGGCCGGTGCCGCGCGGCGACACACGTCCTGAACCTGCGGGCAGCGCTCGGCAAAGCGGCAACCGGCCTGCTGCGCGCCAAGGCGCGGAACCTGGCCGACCAGTGTTTCCAGCGCCCGGCCGCGCTGGGCGGAGGTGGGCAGCGCCGCAAAAAGCTTGCGGGAATACGGATGCAGGGGAGCACGGAAAAAATCTTCGCGCTCGCCGGTTTCGACCAGCTCGCCCGCGTACATCACGCCCACCCGGTGCGCCATGCGCGACACCACGCCAAGGTCGTGGGTGATCAGGAGCATGCCCATGCCGCGGCCGAGCTGGAGTTCGGCCAGCAAATCGAGCACCTGGGCCTGGATCGTCACGTCGAGGGCCGTGGTCGGCTCGTCGGCGATCAGCACCTTGGGGTCTCCGGCCAGGGCAATGGCAATCATCACCCGCTGCTTCATGCCGCCGGACAGCTGGAAAGGGTATTCGGACAAGCGGCGCAGCGGATCGGGAATGCCGACCGCGGCGAGCAGGCGCTCCGCTTCGTCCCAGGCCGGCTGACCGTGCAGGCCGCGGTGACGCACCAGCACCTCGCCGATCTGGTCGCCCACGGTCATCACGGGATTGAGGCTGCTGGCCGGCTCCTGGAAGATCATGGCCAGATCGTTGCCGCGAATTTCGCGCATGCGCGTTTCGGGCAGATCCTGCAGGGCCTCGCCACCCAGGGTGACCGAGCCGCCGGCAATGCGCCCTCCGGCCGGCAGCAAACGCATGCAGGCCAGAGCCGTCATCGACTTGCCGCAGCCCGACTCGCCCACCAGCGCAAGCGTGCGTCCGGCCGGAACCTCGAAGCTGATGCCATCGACGGGGCGCACGGACTTGCCGCGAGGCCCCAACTCCACCCGCAACTGCTCGACCTTAAGCATTGCCGGGCCCTGCTTTTCCAGTCTGTTCATATCAAAGAAAACGGACCGCAATGCGGTCCGCTCAAGTCAGTGGCTTGGAGCGGCTGGTGAGCCAGCCTGCAAGCCGTCGAGAGCTTGTGAAGAAATCCTGGCAGGCGGGCCCGAACTCACAACAGAAAACAAGGTTGCACAATCGGGACGCGCAGCAGATTCATTCAAGCACGCTCAGTGGTGATGACCGCCTGCGCCGTGCACGTGTCCATGGCCCACTTCTTCGGCACTGGCAGTACGCACTTCCTTTACCGTGAGGTCGAAAATCAACGCGGTACCGGCCAGGGGATGGTTGCCATCCACGACCACCTTGCCATCGGCAATGTCGGTGATGCGATAGACAATTTCCTCCTCACCTTCTTCGGCGACGCGTTCGAAGGACATGCCCACTTCGATGTTGTCCGGGAACATCGAAGCATCTTCCACCAGCACCAACTCTTCGTCGAATTCACCGAAGGCATCTTCGGGAAGCAGCTTGACCTTGAGGTTGTCACCGACCTTCTTGCCCTGCAGTGCCTCTTCGATCACCGCGAAGATGCCGTCGTAGCCGCCATGCAGATACACCAGCGGATGGTGGCCATCATCGATCAGGCTGCCCTCCGGATCCTTGACCGTGTAATCAAGCGTGACGACCGTGTTTTTGGTGATTTCCATTTACATTCCTTGAGTTGAGTTGCTTTACCAGCTGAAATACTTCTGCGGCGTGGCCCCGCGGATTCACATCATGCATCACGTGCCGGAGCACACCGTCACGGGAAATGATGAAGGTCGAGCGGCGCACGCTGCGCTTCGTCACACCCTCCACCTGCCCCGACAGCCACACCCCGAACAGCTTGCACACATCGCCATCTTCGTCGGCGAGCAGCTCGACCGACAGGCCGTGCTGATCACGAAACTCGGCGTGAGTCAGGCAATCGTCCGGGCTTATGCCGGCCACAATGCATTTTTCCTTTGCGAAATCGGCATCGTGATCGGAAAAATCGATCGCCTGACGGGTGCAGGCGGGGGTGTTGTCACGGGGGTAGAAATACAGGACCACGTGGTGAGAACCCAGCACCGATGCCAGATCGAACATTTCCATGTCGGCATCGGGCAGGGAAAAGAGCGGGACGGACTGACCCTCGGAAAGGGCCAACGCTTCGGCGGGGGATTCTAACCGAGCCGCTTTGAGAACTCTACCCGAAGCGTGTTGGGGGCTGACATGCATGAAAAACTCCTCCGCGGGGTGTGGCTCCGAGCTACGAAACCAGACTGATTGGGCTATCACTCGTACTACGTGTTGTTCTTTTTTTATTTGTGCGCTGCTGCCTGCTTTGCTGCACGCCCCTGCCAGTGCAAAAAAGGGGCGCGCCCTTGAAGAAATAGTCCACCGGAGACGGGCTCTCAAGTGTTTTGTCATCCCGACTTGACGTTTGTCACGACGCCCCGACTTCGCGCTGCGACAATCAGCAGCTTGCCAGACTCGATTGACTGTATATAATTACACAAGACTAAAGGAGTACTCATGTCCGACCAGCTCACCGCCCGCCAGCAGGAAATCCTGCAACTCATCCGCGACACCGTCGAACACGAAGGTCGTCCGCCCACCCGGGCCGAAATCTGTACTTTCTTCGGTTTTCGTTCCCCCAATGCAGCGGAAACCCACCTGCGCGCCCTCGCCGCCAAGGGCGTCATCACCCTTGAAGAAGGCCGGGCACGGGGCATCCGCCTGATGGAAGCCCTCGGCCTGCCGCTCATCGGCCGGGTTGCCGCCGGCAGCCCCATTCTTGCCGCCGAACACATGCAGGGCCGCTACCAGGTCGATCCTGGCCTGTTTTCCCCGCGGGCCGACTACCTGCTCAAGGTTCGCGGCCAAAGCATGCGCGACGCCGGCATCCTCGATGGCGACCTGCTCGCAGTGCATCGCACCACCGAAGTCCGCGACGGCCAGATCGTCGTCGCCCGCGTCGAGGACGACGTCACCGTCAAACGCCTGTCGCGCAAGGGCCCCATCGTCGAACTGCTGCCCGCCAACCCCGACTTCAAACCCATCGTGGTGGACACCCGCAATTCACCACTGGAAATCGAAGGCCTCGCCGTTGGCCTGATCCGCAGCGAAAGTCTTTGAGGCCTGTCGAAGAGCGCTACCCGCTCAAGACTCAACTCAAGGCTCAACTCAAGACTCTAATTTCCACCGCCCCCATTCTGTCCAACCGGGTCATCCCATGGCAGCCCTGGCCACCCTTGCATCCCATGCCCCTTCCAGCCTCGATCACCTGATCTGGCGGGGTGACCGGCTGGCGACGGCCACTGCCCCCGGTCTGCCCACCGGCCACGCGCTACTCGATGCAGCCCTGCCCGGCGGCGGCTGGCCGGTCGGCGCACTCACCGAACTGCTCGTTCCCCATGCCGGCGTGGGCGAACTCGGCCTGCTCCTGCCGGTATTGGCCCGGACTCCTGCCGGGCGCTGGGCCGTCTGCATCGCGCCCCCCGGCCAGCCCTACGCACCAGCCCTGGCCGCCGCCGGCGTACCCCTCGAACGACTGCTCATGGTCCAGGCCGAAAGCCCTGCCCACGCCCGCTGGGCAGCCCGCCAGGCATTGAACTCGCACAGTTGCGGGGTCATCCTGCTATGGCTTGCCGACGCCGACATGGGCGCCCTGCGCCGCCTGCAACTGGCCGCAGAAGAAAGCGCCACACCCCTGATCCTGATTCGCCCCGCCAGTGCAGCCTCCCAGCCCTCACCGGCCGTGCTGCGCGTAGCCCTGGCTTCGTGCAGCGGCGGGCTTGAGCTGCGCATCCTGAAACGCCGCGGGCCGCAACTTGCCGGCCCACTCGGCATCGACCTGCCCTGGCCGGGTGGTGCGCCACGCCCCGGTCGCGCGACACACCCGCCACGGCCGACCGCCGCTTCTCCCCAATCGTCCATCCATGCTCTGGTGCGCCCTCTACCTGCCCGACCTGGCCCTGCAAGTCTTCACGCGGGGGCGCAGTGACAGCCCGCCACTGGCCGTCCTCGGCCCCCGGCCGCGCCAGCGGGTGGTGGCGGTGGATGCGGCGGCAATGGCGCGCGGCGTGGCGGCAGGGCACAGCCGCGCCGGTGCTCTGGCTTTAGCGCCTGATCT
>Ga0209277_10001892_pt1 | contig 10122 bp, 10 predicted proteins | sample JI81AbrownDNA_FD_187503 | JGI IMG/M metagenome (GOLD analysis project Ga0209277, IMG submission 187503) | Wastewater effluent complex algal communities from Wisconsin, to seasonally profile nutrient transformation and Carbon sequestration -... | ecosystem: Engineered > WWTP > Effluent > Algae... | reverse complement strand
ATCGCACTGCCGCATGCAATGCTTCATGCAAGGTCTTGAGATCCTCTGACGTTATTTTGACTCGCACTAGCTCTTTATCCTTGTACTTGTTGCCAAACCTATCCTGCTTTTCGGTGATCGTGGTTGTAAGTAGCTCCCTGCCTACTTCATCCTCACGAGTTTGGAAATTTCGAAAAGTCTTCGTTTTCATTTCAGGCAAGGAAAGCATGGATACGCCGGGGTTGCTGGTCTGCTCAGGGTGGCGATAATCAGGCGCGCTGATCTTCAAATGATTCACCATTTCAGCATCTTGTAAGCGTGAACGGACACGACCCTCGAAAGCATCCAACATTAGGTTTGTTGTAATCACAGTTGCCAATTTATTGATGTAGCGGTAATTCATGATTTGAAATATTTTTTCCTGCGCCCAGGAGGTGGAGTTCTGTGTACCGAAGTCATCAAGGATCAATAGATCGACGTTACGGACATCCTCAAAGCGTTGTTCAAATGTTGTTTCAGGATCATTGAAAGAAAAACGCAACGAATCCAAAAGATCGGGTACAGTGATAAACAAAGTTGGTGTGCCTGCGTTGACCGCATGATTTGCGATTGCAGCTGCGAGATGCGTCTTACCGCAGCCATATCCTCCCTCAAGCAAGAGCCAGCCATTATGCAAGCGTGAAAACTCTTTGCAAACCTCAAACGCCTGATGCAGACTTTCTCTTTCCTGTGGGGTCATGAATTGTACTTTTTCGTTGCCGGAAGAGTTGAAGTTTTCAAAATTCAAATTTGACAGGCGCTCCAAATTGCTCAAAGCAAACAAGCGTTTGCGCGCACTCAGAGCCACATCCTTTGCGCGACAGACACAGGATTCCACTTTACCAAACTTTTCATGCCCGATCGGCACCTCAAAACGAAGGTAGCCTACTCCCGAGCAGTGCGGACAATTCGGATCACCCAGCGACTTCAGTTTGGTGGATAAACTTGAATCGCTATCTATATTTTCGCGTACTCTTGCTAGCACACTACTGATGTTGGATTTCATGATTGATCGTTTTCAGGATCACCAAACAAACGGCGATATAACTCTTGTTTGTGGATGATTTGCAGATCGTGAAAATTCAGCTTGTAGATACCCGCTTCCTGACTATCGCCAATATCCATGTTTGCCAGGCCCGCATCGAAGAGCGATTTCAATGCGAATGGATTTAGTTTTGCCAGGCGATTGAAGTCCCCGCCAGCTCCCGCGCTCACGTTCTCGCACAATCGTTTTATTGCAAGTCCGACCGGGTCGGAAATTTTAGATCCAACGGGTGAGTACGCGTACAACAACCAGGACACAAATCCCGTGGACAGACTCGCAATGCTCCGCCCAAATTTCTTGTTGGTTTTGAGCAGGTTTACCTTGCTGCCAGGGTTGACCGAATTGTTACTCATCAAAAAATCAAAATCCCAAAAAGCCATGTTCCCCACCCTTCCGCTCATGCCTGTTTCAGGTTGGACAGGCTCAGATTCGGCTTCAGGTGACGGTTGGGGAGTTATGGAGTTAGGTTTAAGAGCTTGAGAGTTTGGTTTAAGGGCTAAAGAGCTTTTAACCCTGAAATTTGCGCCAAGGTGGGGTGCAAGATCCGCCATTCCGAGACTGAAACTTGCGCCAAGGTGGGCTGAAAATTCTGCCAAGCCGTGACTGAATAATGCGCCATCTGAGGCTGAAAAATCCGCCATGCCAATCCGGAAAGCTGTATCGCTGGTAAATTGCGCCATGGCGTGACTGAAATTTGCGCCATCAACAAGTAAATCAGTAATTAGCCCTTTCCCTGTCGCAAAGGCCTCAAACATCTCCATCGGGATTTCTTCGAGCAGAATATAAAATGTCCTTGAGCGAGTTTCAAAGTCGCGCTCATCTGCCGATTCGCATACGTACAGACGGAAAACAGGATTAATATACTTTCCTCCTTTTTTCTGGCTCAACCATTCCCAAACTGTTTTGACCCGATTGATTCCCAGCCAATCAGCGATCTCCGCATATCCGCCTTTTATGATGACGCGGTTACGCATCTCATTTTCGCTTGTGAAACATTTGTCCCGCAAGAGAGTAACGACCCAGCCTGGCCCCGCTCCCAGCTGGGCAAGAATTTGTTCCATGAAATATATGGTGATCTTGATCTGATCTGCGGGTGGCATGATGTTGTTCTGGATCGCAGATGCAAGAACATCAAGCAGCTTTGCATCCAACTCCCTGCCGAACAACTCATGCACAAGTTGACGAACAGTGACAGGTTTATCCTGAGTTTTCGTCTCAAGTGGAAGTAGCTCATCCAAAGTCGCGGACATTGCCGCGCGCAGCACACCTTCCGCTCCGTTGTGTTTTTCAGTGTTATTAACCAGCCAGTTTCTAAGCGAGTTGGTGTCCTCTGGCGTCAGCGGCATGGTCATCGCCACTGTGAACTTACGCGGTAGTTGTTTTGGCTTGCCAGACGATATATCCCACTTTGCGCTTTCATCCACCCGTTGTACCAACCCTGTGAGTTTCTCCCAAGTGGCTGGATTTGCCGAACGGTTCCAGAATGTGCGTTCTGTGATGCCTGCACGTTTTGCCAGCTCAGCGGCGGTGAAACGATTGGTGAATTGTTCATTGCGTCCGCCATGCCTGTAAGCTGCCTGACGAAAACTGACATACATCCAGGCGAGGTCAGGGCCGATGCTTCGCAGCCAGCGACGGAAATAGCCAGGCAGATACACCGCTCGATCAGGACGCACAATCTGTTCATAAGTCGAGTCGTAATCTGCGGGAGAAATGTCAAGTGCGCCATCATCTTGGAGTTGTCTTTTATTCTGTGAATTGATGTTTGATTCGTCTTTAACAAGACTTTCGTCTTCCTGTGCAACCACAAATTTCACGCATACGTTTTTGTTGAGAATTCCAACCAGCATGTTATTGACCGTATCGGTAAGGCGGCTTTCCAGCCAGTCACGCGCATACGCATTGCGTACAGTAATAGCTAGCACATCGTCAATGAATGACAATGCTATAGTGTCGCGCACCCAGGTGTCAAAGGATGCGCGCGGCATTTCAGTTTGAAGTTGTTCAAGAACAGTGTTCCATGTTTCTTCGATATTCATCTATGTACCTGTTTTTTGGATCGAAAATATGTTTAAAGCAAATTTTGCAAAACTGCACAGGAAAGCTCAGGATGGACGACTTTTTCAGAACATCCTATGTGACCTGTAACGAAATAAAGGCGGCTTGTATTGCATTGTGTAGAGACTGGCTGAACGGTATTCTGACCGGCATCTGAACATACGCTGAACGTAGTCTGAGCGACCTCTGAACGATGTCGTTCAGAGTGAAATTTATCTTCGAAAAAACTGTATATTTTTCCGAGGAATGAACAATGTGAATTTTGAGCTACCACGTCGGACTCACCTTTTGAGATACGACAACGGCCTCTTCTTTTAGTCTCAGCCGCCCCTGCTTGTGAGCCTCAATTGCATAGGACAAGAGGAAGACAACCACCTCCCCAACAGATATCTCAATACCCGCCAGCGCCTTGATCTGTGAATCCAGGTCTTTGCTCCAGCGATAGCCAAGAAAAATATCCTTCACCTTGGTGTTGTTGACGCGCTTTGTTTGAGCAGGAATTTCCTGCGGCCACTCGTCCGCTTCTGTCCAGGTAAGGATCATTTTTCTACGATGGGCATTTGGCCGGGCTTCCATGATCAATTTGCCCTGACGCACATGGGTCAAAGAAAAACCTATCAGCGCATTGGCAACGCTGGAAGTACTTGTCATATGCTGGTGTGCCAGACCAAGGATATAGGCACGCACATCCTTTGCTTTTTCGTGGAGAGTTAATGGAATAAAGTACGAAAACACCCGATGTGCCCGATCCCAGGCGCGGTTATCCCGCTTATGCTTCCGGGCAAGCGGGATAATATTTACAGGCTCTTGTGCGTCTTTTATCAAGTGTGAAAATGCATTCTGACGAGACATTGTTTTTCCTCTCTCCGATGTCTAGGAAAGCTTTACTACAACCCGGCTTAGTTCTTCATATTCACGGGACGCACGGCTGGCAGGATCCAACTCGAAGATAGTTTTTCCTTCAGCAGCACACTCCCGCAGGATCGTTGCGCGATGAATAGGCGCTAAAACGCTTTCGTTAAAATTATCTTTTAATTCAGTCAGGGATTTGTTACTCTCGCTGGTTTGTTCATCATAAAAAGTGGGCAAAATTCCCGCCAGCTTGCCGGACCAATGATGCTGATCACGCAGGCTGTTGAGCACCTCTATCATCTGTGCCAGACCATTCATGGAAAGGAATTCGGTGGCGGTTGGACTCAGCACCAGGTCTGCGGCATAGATCGCACGTTCCTGGATCCCGCCAACCGAGGGGGCCGTATCAAATATGATGTAGTCGTATTCTTTTCCGAGCGGCTTGAATAGCAGGTGGATCGAATCGATGGGGCGGTTCTCAGCATTGATCACGATCTGAGCCGTGGCTGTCGAGCGGTCGCCGGGTAGAAGATCCAATCCACTTCGGCCCGTATCACGGATCCACTGATGTATGTCGGAGCGGGTGTTAACCAAGGCATTAAATACGCCAGGCTCCTGATTGATTCCCAATGCAGTCGCGCACTGGCCTTGTGGGTCAAAGTCAACCAGGAGAACGCGTCGGTTACGGAGCGCCAGCCCGTGGGCAAGAGAGGTTGCGCTTGTAGTTTTCCCAACCCCGCCTTTTTGATTGGCAATTACGATGTTGATGCTCATGAGTTCACTCCTGTAAATATTTTCATTCTTCAACCTTCCTGCAAATCGAACAATATAAATAGCCCATTTCATTTATCTTCCATGCATCTGTCCTGGCGTGAACACATGTCGGATCTGCTGCCACATAATGGATTGGGCGATCCATGGTCGCAGCCCGCATACTCTCTGTTCCACAACGCGGGCAAGGTTGGTACATTGTTTGTGAATTGCTCTCAAACATGGCAGAGCAGCTTCCACAATATAAGATGGGGATTGTTTTTATCAATGCCATGTTCGCATTACTCTAGCTCGCATATATAGTGGGCATTGACCCAGCCCGCGACGGGGAAGGAGATACGTATCCACAGACTATCTTTGATAATTTGCGTGTCCAATTCGCCAGCCGGATCAAACGCGACCTGCACAGTTTCGCCCTCAGCCAGATAGCCGCGCACCTCGCCGCCTTCGCCTGCCGCAAAGCGCACGTGCAGCCTTCCATCGGGAATTTCGGTACAGACCCTTACGGCAGGTACGGCAGCGGGTGTTCCAGTACTTACCAGGGCGCTTGTTGACGCAGATGGTGATGCTGATGGCGAAGTCATTGCAGTGCCCTCTGGCCTTGGAGTGGTCCATCGCACGGCAAAAAACATTGCGGCTCCACTTGCAAGCAGGATCACGATTACTGCCAACACACCAGGCAGGCTTCTTCCCCTACCTTTGTGAGTGGTATGGGGCAGAGGATTGCGATTGGCGCGCTGCATTGCGAGGATCGCTTCAAGTTCAGTGCGGCTCTTCATTGGACTTCGCCTTCGACTGTCTTCCAATGCCGTGCTCCTGCCTCTTCAAACTCCTCACGGGTTAGAATGCGGGTTGGTTCCACAATACAAATGCATCCATCTTCTCCTTCCAGACACCATTCGCTATATACCAGCACACTGTAATAACCTATAACGCGGAAGGGTTTGAGGATCACACCATAGACGGTTGGGTAGTATTCAGAGACGATTCGGAAATAACTACCTTTTTTCAATTTCAACTGCCAATCATATGGATATACCTGTGCTCCCGTGTAGAAGTTGTGATAAGAGGTCTGACTTCTTGGTTTCGTCATCATTCACCATCGTAATTTCATCAAGTGTGGTGTTGCCTTCGGTATCTTCGCCAAACAGTGCGCCTTCGATCATGGCAAGCGCGACCGGCTGGCCGTTCATTTCTGTGTTGATGGTACGCACGCCGGACGAGCGATTGAGCGTTCCCAGCGCTCCGAGTACAAGAGCCAGCGCCTCGGAGAGGCGGGGTGGGCGGCTGACTCCCCGTCGCTGGACCTGGATCGCCCCTGGGCGCACGATCCGCTGCGCCGCATCCAGATCCAGACCGAAAGCCCGGCTTAGAGAGGGTCCGACTTGCTATGTCCGTTGCCTTTCACAAGTGCTGGTTCAGGCAGGTTCTTCGGTCCATCCCGCAGGATATTGAAATCTTCTTCACTCACATTCGCAAACGCGAACTGTGCGTTGGGCTTGCCGATGTCGTAGCGGTCTGCATTCTTTTTAGCAACCAGCTCATCACCGATATTGATCGCTTGTCCGTTCAAGGCACAGGCAATACGGGATGTGAGGTGGATCAGCTCGTTGCTCTCAAAAGCTGGTGGAATTTGTAAAGTCGGAACGATCGTTGCTTGTGGAACATTGGGATCTTCGTTTTGCTTCTCTGATGGCTGATATGAAATAGGATGGTAGGTAGTCCCATTTCCAGTAATTGGTGTGGGAACAGGTAGTTGTTGCGCCGAAGCTTCATCTGCTTTTGGCTCGATCAGCTTCTTTGCCATCTCGGTCAGGCGAGCCTTTAGCTCATCAATATTGCTGGAAGTGCTGCCCGTACTGGCGGCGTTGCGAATACCGACCTGGTCTCGCAGGCTGTCTCGGGTGGATTTCTCAACTGCATCCTGCGCTTTCTTGATCTCGGCCAGAATAACTGCCTTGTCAAGCGTGTCCTGTTTTGCCAGTAGGTAGGACTCGGCATATAGCAAATCACGTTCCATTGCAGTGATCTCGCTCATCTTTGCCTTATGCACCGCGTCTGCTTTGCGTTCTTCACGGCGTGCTTTGGTAGCGGGGGAGGTCATGTGATAAATAAAACCTGCGACCACGTTGGATACCACCACCAGTGGAATGGCAACTGTTGCGATCCCTGACAGCACGTTTGTCATGGCTCCATCTTTCGCGCCATACATCAGGGAATCGGTAATTGATGTCAGGATCACGCCCACCAGATCAATGATGAAGAAAGACATCGAAGTCCAGTCCTGATATTTTGTGGACGAGCCGAAGATCCACACCAGTGACCAGGCGATGGCGCCGATATCCAGACCCCAGAGACCGACCAATCCGAGGATCTCAAAGCCACTAGGGACTGTGGTGGAAAGGAAGTCATAGCTGCGCCAGGCGGTGTAGATCAGTAGGACCGCATCAAGCAAAATGACGATCAGGTCGCCGATGTCAAAATCGCCGTGGTCGGTTTGTATACCGGATTTGCCGGTTAGTTCGTCGGTTAAGCTGCTTGCGTTACTCATGGGTTACCTCCAAAGATTTTGCGAAATTGAGCCCGGGTTTTGTTGGGCGTTTTACGGAAATCATTCATGCCTCCAAGTTGTGGGTGAAACATCTATCATTTTGTTATGAACCATCTACTTTCTTAATCGCTTTTGGAAATCGGAGCGATAACACCCAATGTCCCATTTCCAAAACAACCACGCTGCGATGTTCCAACAAACGATCGTCACTATTCCAAGCAACATTTGCATACCTCCTTTTTGATTTTGTTACCCGACCAACGTCGGTTATTTTTATGTAGCAACGATTTCTTCTGTATCTTGAACAATTTCCCGGTCAATCTCAAATAGCGTATTTCTATTACGTCGTATGGAGCGCAGGCGAATCGTTTCGTAAATCAACAAGACAGAAAACAGAGTAGGGGGCAGCACTCGAAAGAATAGATCTGCGTACTGCCAGTATGAAAGTAGCGAAGTAAATCCGATGGAAACGCCGCCTACAGCAAGCCCGCCAGTTGCCATGCCGCCCCAGAAGAACTTGGTGTTTACTCGAAGCAGGATGGCAATCCAGCCAATCGAGATAAGGATTATGGCGAACTGCAATGCGATCACTGGGATGGTGGGGGAGAAGGGAGAGTAGATCATCTGGATGGAGTTGAAGCCTAGATAAGCACCACCCAACCAGAGTAACAAAGCTGCTACTCGTAACATCCAAGGCAGTGCGTACAGAATTGCACCTACAATGCCTAATATGACAATTACCAGGAATTCCAGTAAATACTTGGCGGCATTGATCACAAATTGGATCAGAATCAAAATTACATTCAGCATAATTAAATTTCCTTGCAGGAATCAAAATGCCCCACACAAAAGTGTGAGGCACTGACGACCTAAACAAGCCGTAGAATCTAGGAATCCGATTCTTCTGGCGATTTCTTATTAGCGCTCTGCGATTTTTTTATTAGACCCAAAGCCTCATCATAAGAAATTCCTGGGGAAAGAATTTGAATGGTGTTGTATGAGCGCTTATACGGCCCGTCGGGACCGCAAAGTGTAAATGAAAAAACTGCCCTAAAAAGGCGGTTTTTTTGTTATTTCACGCCAATTTTCGCGTAAAAATAGGGGTGAAAAAAAGTTACGCACCGCGAGTTCCATTATCGGGCTTCTTCTAATGAACCCGCGATCTCATAGCTCACTGACAAGCCGCTTTTTTGTCTTACAAGCATTCAAGTAGAATGCTGTTATTCTACGATATGATTTTATCGGGATATATTTATTTTCCAGCTTTAGCAGGATCGATCTACCAATCAAGCCTTTCCATTCCCTTTTTGACCGCATACCCAATGATGAGACTCACACACAGCGCACTAATCAAGCCCACAACTCGGGCTGACATAGGAATTCGCCAACATTGCCACAATCCCACCGAGCAAAATGATAATGACCAATGTGAGAACCATCACCCCTGTTTCCTTGAGAATTTTGGCGCGGGTGTTTTCGGTACCTCTATGCTTGTCGTAGATGGCGTAGGTGGAGAAGGCGAGGCTGAGGAGTAAAGACGCTGTCCCTAGCGCAGGGGCGGCAGCGGAAAAGAACCAGAGGGAGAGGAGTGTGACAAGAAGGAGGAGAATGGGGATTAAGGGCAGATAGCTCTTTCGCATTTGTATTTCCTTTGAGAAACTATGTAGCTACCATCACTGGCACTTACCTTAAAGTCAAGATCAAATTCAAGATCATCTGTGTCCCATGAGTAGTCAATATGCCAATATTCATCACTAAAATAAGTCGCTCGGACATAACAGCCATCATTAGATAATTTCTGGCGCATTACCATCCCACCCGCTTGTTCAGCAATCTGTAAGGCATCTTCTACTGTTATATTTCCTTCGAACACATCTGCCTTGGAAAAACCCTCCGCGAGTGGACGGCGTTCATATTCAACATATGCTGAATAAATTAAACCTTCCAGAGGGCGAATATACATATAAGTCACTGGAAATGATTCCGCTGTTTCTTTATAGAAAATAATATTAGCCCTATCAAAGCCCTTCATGTCATCCCGACATGGGAAAACACTCAACTTTCCAAAGCTGAAAATTTCCCACTCGCCTTCCATCGACTCCCCTGTTAAATATAAATGATGTGCTTTAGCAATTGCCAGATAATCTTCCTGCGACCAAGAATAAGTACCAGAAGGATATATATCCTTGAAACTTTCTGGCTCGTTCTCAAGCAAGTGAAACATATCAATTTTTCCAATCCTCAAATCTGCAAGAATGGTTGAAGGATCAATTTGATAGTATTTAAATTCCCGAGGCGGGTCGTCAGAAGGGTTTTGCTGGGGCCTACCGCCTGCTACAAATTCATCCCAAAACTCCTTTGGGTTAAGAATGGCAAAGACGCAGATGCTAAGCAGGCATACAAAAAAGAAGCTAGATATAACAACAAATATTCGTTTTTTGGAATGAGCAAAGTTCTTCATTCTTCTAATCTCCATTTGATGAATCCCCGTTAATTAAATTCTCAATCTCATTCGTATCAAGATTTTCGGGTAAATAGTACCCGCTCTCATGCAATGCCGATGACTCATCGTAGAATCTTTCAAGCATGTATTGGGTATCGTAAGCATCTCCTCCGGTTTGAGGGGAATATCGAACTTTTTTCCAGGAGTTAGTGGGCTTGTCCCAATCCGCTTGTTTATCTTTATAGTATTCACTCCAGTTAATCTCTCCAGTCTCTGTATAATCTTTCATCACTCCTTGAATATCATTTATATCAAACCCGCTGTGCTGGCTAATTACTTCATCCGTCGGTTTTTTGGGATTTTTGGCAGAATTCTTCACCAGGC
>Ga0209277_10001887_pt1 | contig 10128 bp, 11 predicted proteins | sample JI81AbrownDNA_FD_187503 | JGI IMG/M metagenome (GOLD analysis project Ga0209277, IMG submission 187503) | Wastewater effluent complex algal communities from Wisconsin, to seasonally profile nutrient transformation and Carbon sequestration -... | ecosystem: Engineered > WWTP > Effluent > Algae... | reverse complement strand
GCCGTGAACCTCACCCCGGGTGGGTCCGCGGTGCTGGAGGCCCAATATCAGGCGCCGCCGCAGAGCGTCACCGAGGTCGATGTCGTCATCCCCAATGTCGGCACATTTCGGGCCGTGCCGGTGACCCGGTGAGGTCCCAGGGCAGCCGTCGAGCCCGCCTGGCGACCCTGTGGCAGTGGTGTGGCGCGGCCACGCGGGGACCGTCTCGGCGGGTGGCGCTTTTCGCTGCCGCGCTCGTGGCCAGCGGGTTTGCGACCTTGCCGATGGCCATCGCCCACGCCGAGACATCCGGCTCTCAGATGGTCATCGTGCCAGCCGACGCCGCGCCGGAGATCACCGAGGTCGCCGACCTGGTCCTCGAGGTCTCGCCGATGGTGCTCGCGATCGGCAATCTCGACGGATCGCTGATCGCCGAAGGCGGCAAACGCTTCCGCCTCGACGCCAACGTCCTCTTCCGTTTCGACAGCGCTGACCTGACGGGCCCGGCCGATGCGGTGCTTGACGATCTCGTCAGCCAGCTCAAGGCGGGCGGCGCCAAGAGCTTGCGCGTCGACGGCTACACCGATCAGGTCGGGGACTCGGCATACAACCAGCGGCTCTCCCTCGCCCGCGCGCGAACCGTCCAGGACCGGCTGGAGCGTGCCCTCGGCGCGGCGGTGCGCATCGAGGCCCGCGGTCACGGCGAGGCGGATCCGGTGGCCGACAATGCCACCAAGACCGGGCAGGCCCGCAACCGCCGAGTCACCGTGACCGTGCTCTCCTGAGCCGCAGACCGTGGCTTCGCGAGCGTTGGTGCGCGGCCCGCGCCATGGAGGGGGCCGATCCCGGTCAGCACGCCGCCGTCAGTGCGCGATGCGCATCCGGGGAACAAGTCCGTCCGCTGGCGAGTTGCGCATCCGCTGGGACGAAATGGGCACACCCTGGATGCGCCGTGGGGTCAGGGCCCTCGCACGGCCCCGGTAACCTTGGTGAGTGAGCCTGCGCCTTTTCGATTCCGCCGACCGTGAGTTGCGTGACTTCGTGCCCGTGACGCCAGGCAAGGTCGGCATCTATATCTGTGGCCTGACCACGCAGGCTCCGCCGCACATCGGACACGTCCGCTTCGCCGTCGCCTTCGACGTCCTGCGGCGCTGGCTGGTGCGCGGGCATGGGTATGCCGTGTCGCTGGTGCGCAATGTCACCGATATCGACGACAAGATCCTCGCCAAGGCCGCAGCCAGCGGCGAGGACTGGTTCGCCTTGTCCTATCGCAACGAGCGGCTGACGAGCGCGGCGCTCGAGGCCTTGGGCGTGCTGCCGGCGACCTATGAGCCGCGTGCCACCGGCCACGTCCCGGAGATGATCGAGCTGATGCGGGTGCTGATCGAGAAGGGGCATGCCTATCCCGCCCCCGATGGCTCCGCAGACGTGTATTTTGATGTCCGCTCCTGGCCCTCGTATGGCGAGTTGACCCACCAGAGGCTCGAGGACATGGCGGCGGCCGAGGATGCAGACCCCCGAGGCAAGCACGACCCGCGCGACTTTGCCCTGTGGAAGGGCTCGAAGCCCGGTGAGCCGACGAGCGCGACCTGGCCCACGCCATACGGCCTCGGGCGTCCGGGCTGGCACCTGGAGTGCTCGGCGATGGCGCGCAAGTATCTCGGGGACACCTTCGACATTCATGGCGGTGGGGTCGACCTGCGCTTCCCGCACCACGAGAACGAGTTGGCGCAGTCGCGCGCGGCCGGGCTCGGGTTCGCGAACTACTGGCTGCACAACGGCTGGGTCACGATGAGCGGCGAGAAGATGAGCAAGTCACTCGGCAATTCGCTGCTCATCGAGCAGGTGACCAAGGTGGCCCGGCCGTTGGCGGTCCGGTATTACCTGACGGCCGCTCACTATCGCTCGATGATCGAATTCCACGAAGGGCGCCTCGCCGAGGCCGAGGCGGCCGTGGACCGGATCGAGGGCTTCCTGCGCCGGGCATTGCCGGGCCAACACACCGCCGAACCGAGCGGGCAGGAGGAACTGCCCGCCGACTTCGCCGCGGCGCTCGATGACGACCTCGGGGTCTCCGGTGCCTTGGCGGTGGTGCACGAGCACGTCCGCAAGGGCAATATCGCCCTCGATGAGGACGAGTCCGAGCTCGCTGCCGAGATCGCGCGCCTCGTCATCGCGATGACCGATGTGCTCGGGGTCAACCCGCTCGCCCCCAACTGGGTGGGCTCGGAGAGCGCCGGGGGAGATGCCTCCGAGGCGCTCGATGCCCTGGTGCAGGCCCAACTGACGGCGCGCGCCGCAGCCCGGGGTGCCCGCGACTACGCGAGCGCCGATGCCATCCGCGATCAGTTGCATGCCGCAGGGATCGCGATCGAGGACACCGCCACCGGTGCCCGCTGGAGTTTGGCGAAGGAGAGCTGATGGCCGGCAATTCAGCGCGCCGTGGCGCGACCCGCAAGCCGGGGTCGAAGAAGGGGGCCCTCGTGGGGTCCGGCGGTCAGCGCCGCAAGGCTCTCGAGGGCAAGGGCCCGACACCGAAGGCGGCCGAGCGACCGAACCACAAGGCCTACAAGGCGGCCAATAAGTCCGCCGGCGGCAGCACCGGCGGTTCGAGCCCGCGCACTTCCCGCTCGGCACCGCCGCGGCGGGCCAAAGCCAGCAGCGAGATGGTCGCCGGACGCAACTCGGTCCTGGAGGCGCTGCGCGCCGACATCCCCGCGGCCACCTTGTATGTCGCGAGCCGCATCGACTCCGATGACCGGGTTCGCGAGGTCATCAAGATCGCGGGGGAGCGCGGCATACCCATGCTCGAAGCTCCCCGGCCGGAGCTGGACCGCCTCACCGATGGCGCCGTGCATCAAGGCTTGGCGCTACAGGTACCCGCCTATTCCTATGCCCATCCCGCAGACCTGCTCGATCACGAGCGCCCCGGCGCCCCCGTGATCGTGGCCCTCGATGGCATCACCGATCCCCGAAATCTTGGGGCGATCATTCGCTCGGTGGCGGCCTTCGGGGGCCATGGCGTGCTCGTCCCGGCTCGCCGATCGGTCGGGATGACGGCCTCGGCGTGGAAGACGAGCGCCGGCGCGGCAGCCCGGATCCCCGTCGCCCAGGCCACGAACCTGACCCGCGCGCTGCTCGACTATCGCAAGCAGGGCTTCTTCGTCATCGGTCTGGACATGGACGGTGATATCGACCTCCCGCAACTGGCCTTGGCCGATCAGGCGCTGGTCATCGTCGTGGGCTCGGAGGGCAAGGGCCTCTCGCGGCTGGTCCGCGAGACCTGCGATCAGATCGTCTCGATCCCCATGTCGAGTGCGGTGGAGTCCCTCAACGCCGGCATGGCTGTGGGCGTGACCATGTATGAAGTGGCGCGCTCACGCCGCTCCTGAGGCGCGGCTTTGCCCGGTGCTCATTCCGGGGGGTGGCCTCGTGGGGTGACTTAGGATCGATGCGAAACGACAACGAGCCTCCCCGGCATCGGGGTGGGTGAACCGGAGGATCCTGAATGTCGAACTACGACCCGACCAGCCCGCAGCAGCCGGGCAGCGGCCCGCAGCCGCCAAGCTATGGCCCGCCGCCACCCGCCGGCTCCGGCCCCGGTATGCCGCCCCCGCCCCCCGCCCCTGCCGGTGGCGAATGGAGCGGTGCGCAGATGCCGGCCTACGGTCAGATGCCCGGCGGCAGCTACACCCCGCCGCCCCCGCCCGTGCGGCCGAAGTCGATCGACCTGGCGGTCAAGCTGATGCAGGCCGGCGGTGTGCTGGCTCTCGTCAACCTGCTGACGGTCTTTCTCTTCAAGGATCAGATCCGTGAGGCGGCCGAGGAGAGTGCTGCCAAGTCCGGCCAGGCGAATGTCGACATCGACACCATCGTCAGCGTCAGCATCGCGTTCGCGGTGATCTTCGGCTTGCTCGGTGCCCTGCTTTGGTTCTGGATGGCCTCGTCCAATGGCAAGGGCAAGTCCTGGGCTCGCATTGTCGCCTCGGTCTTTTATGGCCTGTCGCTGTTGAGCCTTGTCGCCTCCTTCATGCAGGCCCAGCCGATGCTCGGCCGCCTGCTGAGCCTGGTGTCTCTGGCCATCGGCACCGGCGCAATGCTGATGATGTGGAAAAAGGAGTCCACGGACTACTACAACGCGGTGTCGCGTCGCCCCTGACCGACTCGCTACCTTGACGCGCCCACGTCGAGTGGCGAGCCTCCTCGCGGTTCCTCGTCGGGAACCGGTGGGCTGGCTCCCGCTCGGCGCGGCGGCTTTGTCGCCTCCGCGGGTGGTATGCCCGGCCGGTCGAGGCTCGTGGAAGGCCGCCCGCCGCGGCCGTTCGACGCCGCCCCCGCGTGGGCTGGTCGACATGCGCGTACCGCCGCCGTTTAGGATCGCGCGTCGAGGTCTCGGATTCGCGTGTCGAATGCGATGCCTGACTGTCATCTTTCTGTCGTGATTTCGTGGAGCCGTCATGTCCCCCAGCCCTCCCGTCGCACCATCGCCAAGTCGGCCGCCTGGGCCACCCCAGTTCTCGCGGCCGTGGCGGCTGCGCCCGTCTATGCCGCCAGCGGCGGCGCCATCTCGGTTTCCATCCGGTATGGCGGCAACTCCGGCACGATGTTCTTTGGGGTCACCGTGACCCATGTCGGCACGATTCCCTCGTCTGGGCCCATCGTGGTCAATGTGTCGATGTCCGGCACCCGCTGGACGGTGTGGGCCAGGTGTATGCCGATGCCGTTTGGACGATGAGCGCCGATCAATCGACCTTGACCCTGACCGCCCCCGTCGCCGCGGGGCAGTCGTCGATGATTTATCCCGACTACACCTCGTTCGCGAACGACAGCGGCACCAGCACGCTGACGGCGACCCTGGTCCCTGGCTCCAGCGGCGGACTCCCCATCGTCACGGGTACGTCGAGCGTGACCATCAACTTCTCGGGCTGCCCCAGCTTGTGCGTCGGCACGGTTGCCTGATCTGACGCTGCGGAGCGGGCTCGTGGAGCGGGCCCGCCGGGTGGGTTTCTGGGCCTGTCGGGTCGAGTGGGGGCTAATGACACGGTTTCGCGTGGAAAGCGGGTAGCTAGCCCCCACTCGACAGCGGGGCGGCGGGTGGCAGAAGTTCGCCCGAGCCCCGGGCGATCAGGGCGGGCGGAAGCACGATGTGCTGGGGAGCGGAGTCGTCGCCCGCGATCCGGGCGAGCAGGCGTTCGCCGGCGAGCCGGCCGAGTCGGCTGACGTCCTGACGGATCACGGTCAGTCCGAGCAGATCCGACATCGGGAAGTCATCGAAGCCGACGAGAGCGACCCGGTCGCGTTCGCCACGCTGCGCGAGGGCGCGCAGGGCACCCTTGGCTACCGTATTGCGGCCCGCGAAGATGGCGGTGGGCGGATTGGGGGAGTTGCGCAGCTCGTGCACCGCCGCGCGAGCGGCTTCCTCGGTGCGCTCGCCTTGCCGCAGCAGGTCCTCCGGCAGGCGCTCGCCATACTGGGCGAAGGCCTGGCGCACTCCCTCGAGTCGCTCCCTCGCCGTGGCGATCTGCGGGGAGTCGGTCACGACGGCGATCCGCCGGTGCCCGATGGCAAGCAGATGGTCGGCGGCCATGAAGCCGCCGAGCGTATGGTCGATGGTCACCGAATCGGTGTCCACGCCGTGCGGCACCCGGTCGGCGAAGACCACCGGGAATCCCGCACGCAATTCGGGGGCGAGATAGTCCTGGGTGAGGCTCGCCGGGACCAACACCAGGCCGTCGACGCGGCGGGAGATCAGATTCTCGACCATCCGCTGCTCGCGCAGGGTCGTCTCATCGAGGCTGGCGGCGACGATCATCACCTTGTGCTGACGCATGGCGTCCTCCAGCGCGCGCACCAGCGAGGAGGAGAAGCTATTCGCGAGGTCCTGCACCAAGACCCCGATAACTCCGGTGCGTGATCCGGCGCGGCGCAGATTGCTGGCCGCCAGGTTGTGCCGATAGTCCAGACGCGCGACGGCCGCGAGGACCCGGTCTCGCAGGTCGTTCGTGACCCCGGGTTCATCATTGACGACCCGCGAAACCGTCTTGATGCTCACGCCCGCTGACTCGGCGACATCGCGCATGGTCGCCCGGGCATTCGCGTTCCCCGCGAGACGCCCCGTTTCGGTGGGGTCGCCAGCATCCGATGCCGCGGCGCCCAGGCCCACCGCCGGGGCACCCCGACCCGATGCACGCGCGCCCCGTCCCGGTGCTGGCGCCCCACTCGCACCCTCTGACAACGTTGTCTCGACCACGTCTCATTTGTATCTCACGGCTTGACGAGCTGGCAATAGGTCCGATAGACATCGATCTGACAACGTTGTCACCGCGAGCATCGGAGCTTGCGGATCCAGCGCCTAGACGCGCTCGACTGGGAGGAATGCAGCAATGCAGATCGTTCGTTCATCCGTGGCAGCACGCCGCATCGTCGCCGCCGCCGGCGCCGTCCTGCTCACCGCCAGCCTCGCCGCCTGTGGCGATGACGCCGGATCCGGCGCGAGTGGCACCAGCGGAGGCGGCGACTCCAGTGAAGAGGTGGGCGTCGCCCTCATCACCAAGGACTCGACCAACCCGTTCTTCGTCGCCATGCAGCAGGGCGCGAAGGCGGACGCCGCCAAGAACAATGTCAAATTGACCGTCGCCTCCGGCAAGCAGGAGGGTGACGACCAGGGCCAGATCGAGGCCATCGAGCAGGCCATCGCCCGCGGCGACAAGGGCATCCTGATCACCCCGATGTCCGATGGCGTCAATGCCGCCATCAAGAATGCTCGCGACGCCGGCCTCTATGTCATCGCGCTCGACACCCCGCCGGACCCGGCCGACACGGTCGACATCACCTTCGCGACGGACAACCGCCTCGCCGGTCAGCTCATCGGCAAGTGGGCCGCAGCCCAGCTCAAGGGTGAGAAGGCGACGATCGCCCTGCTCGACCTCTTCAACGACAAGATCGTCTCCGTTGACTACAACCGCGACCAGGGCTTCCTTGAGGGCATGGGCATCGATGTCGCCGACGGCAAGAAGAATGGCGACGAGGCCGCGACCGGCAAGTACTCCGGCGGCGACTACGAAATCATCTGCAACGAGCCAAGCAATGGCGCCGAGGACGGCGGCCGCACGGCGATGGAGAAGTGTCTCGCCAAGAACAGCGACATCAATGTCGTCTACACCATCAACGAGCCGGCCGCGGTCGGCGCCAACGCCGCCCTGCAGGCCGAAGGCAAGAAGGCCCTGATCGTCTCCATCGACGGTGGCTGCGCCGGCGTCGCCTCGGTCAAGGACGGCGTCATCGGGGCCACCGCCCAGCAGTACCCGCTGAAGATGGCGACGCTCGGCATGGAGGCCATCGCCAAGATCGCCCGCGGTGGCGAGAAGCCCGCGACGAGCGACGGCCTGGACTTCTTCAACACCGGCGTCGCGCTCGTGACCGACACCCCTGCCGATGGCGTCGAGAGCATCACGGCCGACGAGGGCGCCAAGATCTGCTGGGGCAACTGATCCGATGTCCACGTCCTCCACGGATGCGGCGACTCAGTTCTCGGGTCGTTCGCAGTCCCCGGTTCAGCGGATTCAAGAGCTCCTGCACAAGTATCCATGGGTCAGCCCGCTGGTCATCCTGCTGCTGTCCTTTGTTGTCTTCACGATCCTGAATCCCCGCTTCGCCACGGCCGGCTCGATGGGTCTGCTCATCCAGCAGACCGCGATCGTCGCCGCCTTGGCGATCGGCCAGACCCTCATCATCCTGACCGCCGGCATCGACCTCTCGGTCGGCGCCATCACGATCTTGTCGATGATGGTCATGGCCACCCTCGCGATGGATGGCGGAATGCCGGGGCCCCTCGCGCTCGTCATCGGTGTGGGGTTGGCGACGCTGGCCGGCATGCTCAACGGCCTGCTCGTCACCCGGGTCAACCTGCCGCCCTTCATCGTCACCCTGGGCACGCTCTCCGTGTTCACGGCGATCGCCCTGCTCTATTCGGGCGGATCGAGCATTCAGCAGTCGCACCTGCCGGACTTCATCAACATCCTTGGCAAGGGCTTCTCCATCGGCGGCTTCCGCCTCACCTATGGCGTGCTGCTGGTCATCGTCATGTACGCCGTGGTCGGGTTCGTCCTGTCTCAAACCGCGTGGGGCCGCTATGTGTATGCCGTGGGTGATGACCCCGAGTCGGCTCGCCTGTCCGGTGTGCCCTCCAAGCGAGTGCTCCTCCAAGTCTATACCGTCGCGGGCTTCATCTATGGCATCGCGGCCTGGGCGCTCATCGGGCGCTCCGGCGCGGCGACCCCGAACGCCATGCCGCAAGCCAATCTCGACTCCATCACCGCGGTCGTCATCGGTGGCACCAGTCTGTTCGGTGGCCGTGGGCGCCTGATCGGCACACTGATCGGTGCCCTTATCGTCCAGTCCTTCGCCTTCGGCCTCTCGTTGGCCGGGGTCAACCAGCAGTGGCGCTTCTTTGCCACCGGCGTCCTGGTCATTGTGGCCGTCTCCGTCGACCAATGGATCCGGAAGGTGAAGTGATGGCGCTCAGCAAAATGCCATTGTCCGTGGATCACATCCCCTCGGACAAGCGACACATTTATGACGCGGAGCCGGTCCTCTCGGGCCGCGACCTGCGCATCCAGTGGGGCCATGTCGTCGGTCTCGACGGGGTCAACATCGACCTCTACAAGGGCGAGGTGCTCGCGGTCATTGGTGACAATGGCGCGGGCAAGTCCACCCTGATCAAGTGCCTGACCGGTGCCTATCAACCGACCTCCGGAGAGATCTACCTCGATGGTCAGCCGGTGGACTTCAAGCGGCCGCAGGATGCGCGCGAGGCGGGCATCGAGACCGTCTATCAGCAACTGGCCGTGATCCCGGCGCTCGACATCGCGAGCAATCTCTATCTCGCGCGCGAGGAGCGACGGCCGGGGCCGATGGGTTCGGTCTTGCGCATGCTCGACAAGAAGGGCATGGCCAAGCGCGCCGGTGAATCGGTGAAGGGTCTCGGCATCCAGACGATTCAGAATATGAATCTGGCCGTCGAGAACCTCTCCGGCGGTCAGCGCCAAGCCGTGGCGGTGGCCCGCGCGGCAGCCTTCGGGTCCAAGGTCGTCGTCCTCGATGAGCCGACGGCGGCGCTGGGCGTCAAGGAGTCCGGCATGGTCCTCAACATGATCAAGCAGCTTCGAGACAACGGGCTCGGCGTGATCTTGATCAGCCACAACATGCCGCATGTCTGGGAGGCAGCCGATCGCATCCACATCCAGCGGCTCGGCGGCAGCGCCGGCGTCATCACCCCCCAGTCCCACGACATGGGTGAAGGCGTGGCCATCATGACCGGCGCCAAAAAGTTGGTCCAGGACGCACCGGCCTGACCCACACAACGCCACCGGGGGTCGTTGCCGACCAGGCGCGGCCCCCGGCGGGCCCCACGACATACGGACAGAAGGGATCGAGATACGATGACTATCGTCGTCGGCTACCTGCCCACTCCCGAGGGGATGGCCGCGGTCACCGCGGCCATCGAAGAGGCGCAATTGCGCGGCTCGCGTCTCGTGGTGCTCAACACCGGCAACCACGGGGAATACAACACCACGGCCTTCGCCTCGGGCCATGACCTCGACGCCCTCGATGAGCGGCTCGCGGATGCGGGGATCGAACACGAGATCCGCCAGCCGACCTCGGGACGCTCGGTGAGTGAAGAGTTGATCGACGCCGCGGAATCTGAGGCCGCCGAGATGCTCGTCATTGGGCTGCGCAAACGCAGCCCGCTGGGCAAGCTCGTCATGGGTTCAACGGCTCAGGAAGTGCTCCTCGACGCGCCCTGCCGCGTCCTGGCCGTCAAGTCCTGAGCCCAGGCACGCACACAATCCGGCCGGTCGCCCCGAAGGAGGGGGGACCGGCCGGATTTGCCGTTGCGGTCGCCGGAGTCAGCGGGCGCGGCGGGGCACCACGGGCAAGGGCGCGGTGTCGGTGGCCAGGATCGGGATGGCCCCGGTGTCCATGCCCAGGACCGCCTTCTCGTCCGGTTTGGCTGGCAGCACATTGGCGACATAGTCGACCAAAACATCTTCGATGCGGAAGTCGTGCCCGGCCAATTCGGCCATATACCAACGGTGTTCGAGGATCTCATGGAAGATCTCGGCCGGCTCCAGCTTGCCACGCAGATCC
>Ga0209277_10001886_pt1 | contig 10137 bp, 6 predicted proteins | sample JI81AbrownDNA_FD_187503 | JGI IMG/M metagenome (GOLD analysis project Ga0209277, IMG submission 187503) | Wastewater effluent complex algal communities from Wisconsin, to seasonally profile nutrient transformation and Carbon sequestration -... | ecosystem: Engineered > WWTP > Effluent > Algae... | reverse complement strand
TGTAGGGACTATTATTTTACCCGTTCAAAACTTAGTGGTGCGATCGACAAAGGTTCGACGAAGATGTTTACTCGCAATGACTTTGAGTGTGTCGAGTATTTCTACACGGCCGGAGGTCAGGTGACGGACACCAAGAGCCACAACATGTATCTTTCGCGGGATGGATATTGGATTGACATTCATTTCTCGCTTACCAAATACGAACCCGCCGATTCTGCGAAGGTAGCAGGAATTCTCAAGGGAATTACGGTGGTAAATAATTACACTGATGCGATTTACGACTGTTATGGTTATGGTTCGCTCTACTATACCGCCGGCAAGTATGACATCGCCACAACCTACTATGCCCGCGCGCTTGAGGCAGAGAAGGTCAAGCACCGCTTAGGGAAGGATATATGGGTTGCTTTGGTCGATAATCTCGGCATGGCATACGCGATGTCGGGCAAGATCGACAAATCGCTCGCCACCTTTGACTATGGCAAAAGTGTCGATCCGACCTACCCGAATTTTCATTATAATACCGCCTGCTGTTATGCCGAAATGGGTGACTTGGACAAGGCAATCGAGAGCTTGACATTAGCCGGGAAATACAAGAAAAATACCCTTTCCGGCGAGCACACTCCGAACCCACTAACCGACGACTCCTTTAAGAAATACCTCAAGAATGAGAAGTTCCTCAAAGCGGTGGAAGAGTATAATAAATAATGGAGTTTTGGTGACTTGTGGCTGCTTGATTATCGTCAGCGGGGGATGAGATTTTTGGGTCTCTGACAATTTTTGTGGTTTGGTATTTTTAACCGAACGTAGGGGCGAATTGCATTCGCCCAAACCCTAGCACGACTAGGGCGAATGCAATTCGCCCCTACGGCCAAAATCATGTGCTCCACAAAAATTGTCAGAGAACCAGATTTTTTTTCTGTACACCGTGAGAAGTGAGGTATTTAACTCCTCACGGTGTATGGGGTTTTTGCACGCCTACATCCCAAATATCCACGCGCACCCCACCCGCACCATCATCGGGCGTGCCTGCCCGCCGATCAGCATTCCATTTATCCCATATTCGAATTGTACAAAAGGGGTGAGAATTGACTTTCTGATAAGGATATCATACCGCAAGCCGCCAAGTATCCCAAACTGTACAGTATTCATTGCAGGGGCGGAATAGGTGAGCGTGCGTCCGCTGTCGGAAGTGCCGATGACCGATGCAGATGGTGCAATTGGTTGAGATGCACTCACGCGATATGTTTGCTCATAACCAAAACGGTACGCGCCTGAAATTCCGCCGAAAATTCCCAATTTTTCACCCGGAATTGTAAAATCATACGCTACTTGCAGGGAGAGCGATGACGATGTGGAAAGTAAAGCATAAGTACCGGTAAGTGGCTGATTAATAATTGAAATAACCGAACCCTGTGCAGTGTAGTCAAATACCTGCCGTTCGAACAAAACATCCGCCGAAATCCTACTTTTGGAATTTTTCACATCCCCGAATAAATACACCATCCGAGCGCCGAGCGAATAGCCGACATGGGTATTGTGCTCGATAGTAGCGAGCGGATTGCCGTTAAGGTCGCCCGGCTCATAGCTCGATAATCGTCCGAAATTGAGAGAAGGGAGAATACCCAAAAAGATGCGTGGTGGTTTTTTACCAGGTATATTCGGACAATCATCTCCACGATCATTCATATCATATTCAACGCCCTGCGCCCACGACTCCGCAAACACCCCACCACTCCACCACACAAACAGGATAGTAACAATCAATTTTTTCATAGAATTAACCCACGGAAAGTGTTTGTTTTGTTCCGGCACATCGCAAATTAAGTACTCCTTGCTGAATAAAAAAACCTGGGTCTTAGATTGCAAATATCCACGCGCACCCCACCCGCACCATCATCGGGCGTGCCTGACCGCCGATCAGCATTCCATTCAACCCATATTCAAATTGTGCAAATGGTGTACATACGACTCTTCCGAGAAGAAAATCATCAATGAACAACGGAATAAATTCCGTTGCTACAATTTGGGCGTTCCATTCAACGGAATAAATTCCGTTGCTACAATTTGGGTCGTTCCTAACGGAACTCTTTGTTTTTTTTATTTCAAATCTTCAAAAATATAGCGCTCATCGTATGGTATCCGATATTTATCTAAAAGCTCCACATATTCTGCTTTGAATGTTTGTTTTTTATGATGTGCTTCTTGATTTTTAATGTAATTATAAACCGCATCAATATGGGAGCGGCTGTAGGAAAATACGCCATACCCTTCTTGCCATTCAAATTTCTTCTCTGTTAGTCGATGGTCGTTGATGTACTTTGAGGATATGCCTTTGACTGCTTTCATGACATCAGAAATCGAAGCCACGGGTTTCAATCCAAAAAGACAATGGATATGATCTTCCACGCCATTAATGATAATGGCTTTACAACCCGTTTCATTGATAAGATTAGCAAGTACGGCATGGAGAATTGGTTGCCAGCTTTTCGCAAGTACCGCTTCCCGGTATTTAACTGCAAATACGGTCTGGAGATAGACCTGATGATAGGTGTTTGCCATAAAGGTGCCCTAATGATGGTACAAAAAAGTGAATTTAAGGAAATGAAAATATTGAAAAAACGCTGGTAAAACGTTGGGAAAAATACAAAAAAACGTTGGAAAAACGAAAAAAAAGAACGAGAAAGAGCATCACGGGTTTTGGTGGTATTGTTCAACGGAATACATTCTTTCAACGGAATACATTCCTTCAACGGAATAAATTCCTTCAACGGAATAAATTCCTTCAACGGAATAAATTCCGTTGCTACAATTTGGGGCGTTCCTAACGGAACTAAAAACGTTGAATAAAAGTTAAAAAAAAAGAGCCGTAGGCTCGACCAAATTGTAGGGCTGGACTTCAGTCCAGTCCAGTCCCCAGGTTACAAGCCAAATATCCACGCGCACCCCACCCGCACCATCATCGGACGTGCCTGCCCGCCGATCAGCATTCCATTCAATCCATATTCAAATTGTGCAAATGGTGTACATACGACTCTTCCGAGAAGAATATCATACCTCAGTCCTGCTACAACTCCAAGCTGTAATCTATTTACATCAGCAGTCGAAGCATCGGCATATTGCATCGTGCGACCACTATCAGAAGTGCTAATTGTTGAAGCACTTGGGAGAATCGCCCTGCTTGCTGATACGCTGTAGGAATGTTCTACATTGAAGATGTAGCTCGTGGTAATACCAGCCGTAATACCAAGATATGTTCCAGGTAGGAGATGGGTGTAATATGCATTCAAAGTGAATGCAGAGGCCGTTGTCGTCAGACTGTACTGCCCGAGCATTTTCTCGGCGGTCGTTGTTAATACGGAATCGTACGCTGAATATAGAAATCCCCAGCGTCCGAATATCAAATCGGCTGAAAGATAAGATTTGGGATTCTTCACATCGCCAAGTAAATACTCAAGTCGCACGCCGAGGGAAAATCTAGCATGAGGGTTGTGTTCGATTGTGGTGAGAGGATTGCCATTGAGGTCACCCGGAGTATAGCTCGATAATTGACCAAGATTGAGAGATGAGATAATACCGAAATAGACGCGCGGCGAATGTATAATCATCGAACTACAATCAGTGTAATCAGGTACTATTTGATCATCATAAACCTGCGCCCAAGACTCCGAAAACACCCCAACACTCAACCACACAAACAGGATAGTAACAATCAATTTTTTCATAGAATTAACCCGCGGAATGTGTTTGTTTTGTTCCGGCACATCGCAAATTAAGTACTCCTTGCTGAATAAAAAAATCCGGGTACCGGTGCCGGGCATATTGTGCCTGACCTCCGATACCCGAATACCACCAACATCTTACAACGCGAAGATAATCGAGAATCCCGCCCGCACCATCATCGGACGTTCCTTCCCGCCACTCAGAATACCATTCAAGCCATATTCGAATTGTGCAAATGGCGTGAGCGCGGCTCTTCCGAGGAGAATATCATAGCTCAAGCCGACAACTATTCCAAGTTGCAATCTATTTATGTCATTCGTTGCAGCATCGGCATACTGCATCGTACGACCACTGTCGGAAGTGCTAATAGTTGATGCACTTGGAAGAATTGTCTTGCTTGCTGTAACGCTGTAGGAATGTTCTACATTGAAGATGTAGCTCGTCGTAATTCCCGCTGCAAGACCAAGATATGTTCTCGGTATCCTAATATTATAAAGCGCATTGAGCGTAAAGGCGGAGGCAGACGTAGCAAGACTGTACTGCCCAAGCATTTTCTCGGAAGTCATCGATAGTACAGAGTCTTGTGCTGAATACGAAAATCCTAAGCGTCCAAACATCACATCGGCTGTGATCGAAGATTTGGAATTCTTGGCATCACCAAGTAAATACTCGACATGAATACCGGTAGAATAGCCGATTTTCGTTTCATGAGATATGCCCGTAAGTAAATTTCCTGCCAGATTGGTTGGCTCATAATTGAACAACCAACCCGTAGTGATTGCGGTTGTAATTCCATGAAAAATACGCGGAGGCTTTTTACACCCTATTAACGGATTAGCTTCCTCCTCCTCCTCCACACTTGTCGAATCAAACGAAGCCGGCGGAGCAGAAAAGAGTTGGAAAATCTCTCGACTTTCGCTCTGATCAAACCCCAATGAGCGTGCCGAGTCCTGCGCCCACAACTCCGAAAACACCCCAACACTCAACCACACAAACAGGATAGTAACAATCAATTTTTTCATAGAATTACCTCCACATAAATTATTCATTCCGTTCCGACACACCGCAAATTAAATACTCCTTGCTGAATAAAAAAATCCGGGTATCGGTGCCGGGCACATTGTGCCTGACATCCGATACCCGAATACCACCATCATCTTAGAATGAGAAGATATACGAAAATCCTACACGGAATACCTGCGGACGTTCCTTCCCGCCTTTGGTAATGCCATTCACCCCATACTCGAACTGTGCAAATGGTGAAAGCACGCCTCTTCCGAGAAGTATTTGGTAGTGTAACCCACCGACTAATCCGAACTGCAATCGGTTCACACTGCTCGTCGAACCATCGGTGTATTGCATTGTCCGACCACTGTCGGAAGTGCTAATTGTTGATGTACTTGGAAGAATCGCCTTGCCGGCACTCACACTGTACGAATGCTCAACATTGAATATATAACTCGTCGTAATTCCTACACTAATTCCAAGGAAAGTGCCCCGAATTATTCTCGCATTATAGAGTGCATTGAGCGTAAAAGCGGAGGCAGACGTTGCAAGACGGTACTGACCGAGCATTTTCTCGGAAGTCGTTGATAGTACGGTATCTGCGGCATTATACTGAAATCCCATCCGACCAAACATCACATCGGCTGTGATCGATGTTGTAGAATTCTTCACATCACCAAGCAAATACTCAAGTCGTACGCCGGTCGAATAGCCGAGTTTTGTGTCATGAGAGATGCCTGTAAGTGCATTGCCGGTCAGACTATTGGGTTCGTACTTCCCAAGCGAACCAAACGTCAGCGCCGTGATAATTCCACCATAAATACGTGGCGCTTTCTTGCCGGGCTCGAGTGGGCTTGCGTCCATCGCAGCATCCTCACTACTTGGAGCATGACCAACCCCACCACTGAATTGATCTCCGACATCCATGCCCTGCACCCGAATAGTCGTTTCATTCGAACGTCCGCCACGAATATTAATCTCTTGCGGAACAACTTCGCCAAGTCCATTCTGAACGGAAATACTATCGCTTGTTGCCACTTGCAGGGATGATGTATCCTGCACACTGGCGTCCTTTGATATCGGGACAACAGCTGCGACCGTCGGACGAGGTTCTTTCACACGCGAATCTTTGGTCCCTTTTTTCGATGCTGAGGATTTTCCCGGTTTGAGCGCGTCCGCATCTTGATTGTCGGGAGTGAATTCCTTTTGTAATTGTTGGAGCTGTTCCCTCAATTTTTTCTCGCCTTGAGTAGAATAATCGAGAGAATCCGTACTAAATGGATCTCGACACAATCGTCGGACATATTTTTTACTTTCTTTCGCAGTCGTCGGCGTTTGTTTTGCTCCTTTGCCGGATGTTTTGCCTTTTGCAGCTTTTTGTGGTGTGGACCAATACTCTCCGCGCAGAGTATCGAGTCCGCCGAAACCAATGCCAGAGCCACCATTTAAAACCTTTGAATTACTTGAAGTTGAATGCGTCTCCGATATATCGCCGGCTGAATTTTTACTCGTTGAATCCGTTGAAATCCATCGGCGGGGTCTTTTAAGTTTCTCCTTAAGTTTCTCTGTAACATCTAATACTGTATCCGAATCAATCTTCTTACTCGCCGTAGAAGCGCGGGCTGTATCCCGAGGCGGCATAATCTTCCGCACTGCCACCACCGGCGTGAGTGAATCGACCGCAACAAAGGATGTGTAGCGGGTGAGTAAATTATACTGTAAACCTATATTGGTGATGATTTTACGTTCTTCGTCGGTCGGCATTTGATTACTTCCATCCTCAATCATCATGATCTTATTCCGCGCCCAGAGATATTTCAGGGCGCTGTGGGCGGCTATCATTGGGAGCGCTCCGATATTCATCGAAATATCAATCGTACTGTCGGCCGTCGTGCCGGTGAGCGTGACGGTGCCGTACGGTTTGCCGCGCCATTTACCAAACACAATCACAGGACGCTGCGCCGTAACGTCGGGAATACTCGCCGGCTCCACATCATAGACATCCAGATTCCCGTAATCGACCTTGATATTCGTAAGTACAGGCGCCTCAATATAATGCTTGAATTTATCGGCCATGGTCGATGCTTCATTCATGTTGGTAATAATCATCGGGTCAGCATTGCCGGCACGGGCGAGTCCCTCCATGAGATAGCGATTGACCGACGAACCTATCCCGAATGCATAGATATTAGCTTCATTCAAATTCTCCCGCACGAGCTTGAATGCTTCACGTTCAATGTCCACAAAACCATCGGTAATAACCACAAACGACCGTGAACATTTCTCATCGGCCGGCATCGCGAGAGCGCGCTTAAGAGCAGGGAGTAATTCCGTGCCGCCGCCGTAGTGTGAATTCTGTAATTGAAACGCCAGCCCGCGGCGGATATTCTCTTCGGTTGCTTCAAGAGATTCATCTGCAAGGACTTGCGAACCTCCCGAAAAGGTCATAATATTGAATTTATCCTGCGGGCGGAGCGTCGAAAGCAGATTGCGCATGAGGCGGTCAGCGATTGCAAGCGGTGTGCCGTTCATCGAACCGCTCACATCGACAATAAACACAAATTCCCGTGGCAGAATCGATGGAATTTCCACATTGCGCGGTGGCTGTGCCATGAGCATGAAGTAGTTTTCGGTTTCGCCTTTGTAGAGCAGCAGTCCGGACTCAATTGCCCGTCCGGTGAGTGAATACCGCAGCACGAAGTCACGATTCTGTTTTAAAGAATCTTTCGGCGAAATCCCTACTCTGCTATGACTTACCAGATTCATTTTAACATTTTTCTTCGTATATACATTCCCATTATCCACGTCCAAGTCATGCGACGGACTGTAGATACTTTTGAGCAGCATGCCGGTCGCGAGGCGGAGAGAAATGGAGAATTTCCCGGGAATTTCGGTTGGTAATTCTTTGCCGGACAGTGCGGCATCGACTTCCGATTGTACAGCGCCCACATAGCGCGGCGCGACGACAGCCGGATACACAAATTCATACACATTTTCCGAGAGGTAAATCGCTTCTGTATAGCGCATATCGATCACTATCGAGTCACCCGGACGCACATTCGCCACATTCATGCGGAATATATTCGGCTTGAGCATTTCGAGGAGCGAGGCGGAACGTCCCTGCGATTTCGCGGCGGTGTATTCGCGGCGCGCTTGTTCTTTTTCGCGGATGACCGAACGGATAATATGATTGCCGACGGTCATTGTCATTGCATAGACGGCGGCGCGGGTCGAACCGGGAAACACATACACTGCTTCGATCGGCTTTGTGCCATGATTAACATATACTTGGCGAATATTGACATCGGCAATGACGCCTACAATTGCGCCCGTGACGGTGGTCGAGGCGAGTTCTACATCTTGTGCGTTTCCTTTTTGTACCAGAAGGCGTGGAGAGCCGCTCCAGTCTTCACCGTTATTTGGGCTAATTGATTGATTATATTGAGCAGTAGCAGTGATGGCGCAAAAAAGCATTCCAACGAGTAATAGTAGATTTTTCATAGTGGTTCCTTCCTTAATTTTCAATAATTAACCGTTGAATTGCCTGTTCGCCGCGGTCGGTCTGCATCGTCACGAGATACATTCCGCTCGACAATTGCCCAACATTCACCGAGATTTCGTGCTGACTTCCTGCGGAAATTCTATCAGCCGTGGCAAGTGTCGCGATGAAGCGTCCGCTGAAGTCATAGAGCGCCACACTCACACTCCGTGATGCCGAAAGCGAGTAGAAAATCGTTGCACGTTCGCGGGCAGGGTTGGGTCCGATGCTACTAATACTAATCGCACCACTTTGAGCGCGCGCGACTTCGGTGTAGGTGTATCCTCCCGTTTCGCGGGGTGCAAGCGGCTCTTCTATCTTGACAGGTTCGATCGGGAGCTTGGGTTTCTCTTTGTTTTCAATTGACGTAACTTCTTGCTGAATCTTCCCTTGGAAACGTTCGGGCAATTGCGCAATAAACTTGGGCGACGGATAGAACCAATAGATAATCTCGGCGGCGGCGTTCTGTGTTTTGTCACCAAGCGTCACGCGCACGGGAATTAACTTACTGATAAGCGGGAATGTGGAGAGAAGTTTTTTCTCCGCCGGCGCATCGGAATAGAGGTCGAAGAGTCCGGCGATTTCCTTGTGGAATTCCTGCGGCACATTCTCCGCATCCTGCGCGCTACCGAAAAAGTGCGCCTGTGATTTCCGCACACCGGACGGGTCGATGCTTTGGTGGGTGATCACGAGTGGATAAAGCGCGCTCGGTGAAGTACCGGCTTTGACAACTTTCGACTGCATGGTATAGAGGTCTGCCTGCACAGCAAGCGTAAGCTCGCCATAGCCGTCGGATGCCAGCTGTCCGCCTAATTTTTCGATAACGGTTTGAATATTTTTGGGGTTAAATTTCATTTCCACCCGTTGATTCGGTTGATTACTCATAAATGCCATGAGGGAGGATGGATTAGCATACTCGACTCCGAGCTTTGCAGTAAGCGAATAACCGGTATCGGTAGCGGTAATGCCGAGCGTTTGAAGTTCGTCTCGGGTTAACTCAAGTGCATGTATTCCTTCGATTTGCGATGGTGTAGGTATAAGTATTGTTTCAGTAGCCGAGCGCTCGTTTTGAGCGACTTGCGGCGAGGTCGTATTGTCATTGTTCACTGTAGAATTTTCTACAGATTGGCTGATTGCATGTGGTTGATTGGTTGTATCAACGGTTCTGGGTGCCGTGCTTGTCTGCATAAAATAGGCAGTAGCACCGGCGGCGAGGATGAGAATTCCCGGTATCATAATTTTCCACCTTTGGGTTGTAGGTTTGTGAGGAAAAGGCGATGGCGTATCGCTACTTTCGATTAAAGCCCGGAGCTCTTCTTCCGTCCAAAGTGGGGCGCCGCTTTTAAACGAACCTACTTTGTTAAAGAGCGATTGAAGAGAGGTTTTCATGGGTTTATTATACTGTAATTATAGATTTTGTATGCGTTTATGATTGCTTATTTAAATAACTTACCGACCAAACTCCCCTTTACGACCAAGCTCCCCTCTCGGGAGGGGATAAAGGGGTGGGTCTCGCGCTTGCTTGCTGGTATCAATTCTTTTCACCTGCGAACCCTAAGAACCCACTCCCTACCCTCTCCCAAGAGAGGGAAAGATGTAGAGCGAAATAGAACGATGTAGAACGACCTAAAAAATCAATTACTTACCAAACTCCCCTCTCGGGAGGGGATAAAGGGGTGGGTCTCGCGCATGCTTGGTAAAATCCAGCCGTTTACATTGTATCTCTGTTCTGCTCACGGCGATTCTTCGCTCGAAGACTCACTCAGAATGACAGGAGAGATTATTCCCACCTACTCACTCCTCCTCAACCACCACCGTTTTCTTCTCCACACCAAGCAGTTGCGCAAGCTTGCGTTTAGCGCGGAAGATGCGGA
>Ga0209277_10001885_pt1 | contig 10146 bp, 5 predicted proteins | sample JI81AbrownDNA_FD_187503 | JGI IMG/M metagenome (GOLD analysis project Ga0209277, IMG submission 187503) | Wastewater effluent complex algal communities from Wisconsin, to seasonally profile nutrient transformation and Carbon sequestration -... | ecosystem: Engineered > WWTP > Effluent > Algae... | reverse complement strand
CGGCACACGCCAAAGCGGAAGTGATATTCTTGCTTTAATTCCGGCAGAAGCCACGCTTGGCAATGCAGAACGCACGAATCTTGAACTCCTTACCTTCGAATGGCTTAACGGCACAGGAGTCGTCACGACTGCACGCGTAAACGGCGAACTTGTGCTCTCCGATATTTGTCGTGAGGGCGGCGTGCGGCTCTATCAGCCGACGCAGGTCGTAAGCTTGAGCATGGTGCCCAATCCTGCGAGCGGGAATGCTGAAATTGAATATACCCTCCGTGAAGAATCGGCGGTAAAGCTTTCACTTATTGATGTCTTAGGCAGGGAAGTGATGATTATCGACGAGGCAGTGAGAGGAGCCGGGACATATAAAAAATCCATTGAACTCTCGCAGACCGGTGGTGGTGTGTATTACCTTCGGTTGCAGGCGCCGAATACCACAAAAACGCTCAGATTGAGTATCGTGAAGTAGAAATTTACTGTTATTATCAGGAACAAACAATAATGAAATTCAGACAATTACTCGGGTGTTTTTTAGTATGCCTTTCGGTTCACTCGCTCCAAGCGCAAGCTCAGCAAGGGGATGACCAACTCTTCTCACGATATGGAATTTACGGGAATGTGGGGTTAATCTCGCACTCTGCCGACTTCCGCGCTTTTCCGGGTGTGCCGAATTGCTGTCCGAAGTTTCAAAGCGGCAGCGGCACCGGTATGTCCTTCGGCGCGCTCTATGACTTGCCGATAGCATCTGCGTGGTGGCTGTCGCTGAGAGTGGGATATCAGGATTACAGCGCGAAATTAACCACTCGCGAGTCGGAACTGTTTTCGGGTGGCATTCAGGGTGAATTTGAACATCGGGTGACGACGACTCTCTCCTCGCTTGGACTTGAGACTATGATGCATTTTGCTCCTGTTCGCAACCTGCGTATTGGCGCCGGACTGCGCGTCGCCTCGGTGCTCAGCAAGGAGTATTCGCAGGTGGAAGTAATCGTCGCGCCCGCCGACCAAGGTGTATTTTCGAATGGAAAGAGCACACGAAATGATACTTCGGGCACGATTCCGAATGCAAATGCACTGGCAATGAATCTCCTTGCCGGTGTTAGTTATGAGTTGCCGCTTAATTCGAACAGCACTTTTTTCCTTGTTCCCGAAATCCAGTATTCCCTTGGAATGCTTCCAATTATCAGCGATTATGACTGGCAGGCAAATGCCTTGCATCTTGGAATTGCCTTCAAATATGCGCCTAAGCCATCAGCCCCGGCTCCGCCGAGTATTCCCGAAACACCAAAAGTCGAAACGCCGGTGATTGTCGAGAAAATGCAAGCGCCTCCCGTTGTCGAAAAGAAAAAACCGGTATTAACGGCCGGTATTTCTGCTGTTAGCATCGACGCTGGCAATGCCGAAGTACCTCTCGACAAAATTAAAGTCGAAGAATTTGCCTCGACGGCGCTGCATCCACTGCTTCAATATGTGTTTTTTGAGGAAAATTCATCGAAAATCCCCTCTAAATACACGCAGATAGCACCTGAAAAATCGAATGATTTTTCGCTTCGTGACTTTCTTGGAGCGAACTCCATGGATGTCTATTATTCTGTTCTCAATGTCGTCGGCTATCGTATGAAAACGTCTCCAAGATCGACTGTGACGCTGACCGGATGCAACAGCAATGAAGGCAGCGAACTCAACAATACCGCCCTCTCCCGTTCGCGCGCCGAAAGCATCAAAAAATACCTGACGGATGTGTGGGGAATTACCGGGAAGCGCATTAAGATCGAACAGCGCAATCTTCCCGCAAATCCTTCGAACACAGCAATTAACGAAGGTAATGAAGAAAACAGACGCGTCGAAATCTCCTCCAATGACGGTGAAATAATTACCCCCATTATCATCGATGATACGATCCGCAGAGTCTCAACGCCGGTTATACGTTTTCTTCCCCGGGCTACCGCCGAGGCAGGACTCGCTGAGTGGACACTGACCGCCACACAGGCACAGGGACTCTCTACGAAATTCAACGGAACATCTGTTCTACAGCCGACGCTCGATTGGAATATTTCGAAGAATATTCCCGATGCACGCCTCACCGGCAGGATTAATTATACCCTTAACGTCCGCGATACCGAAGGTCAGACGACTACAAGTTCAGGAGAGATTCAAGTCGAGCAGGTCACTCTCCAAAAGAAGCGTGACGAAAAGCTCGCCGATAAACTCATCGACCGCTACAGTCTGATTCTCTTTGACTTCGACAAAGCCGACCTCGACCGTCGGAATCAGTCAATTATATCATTTATTAAAAAACGTATCTCGCCCGATGCATCTGTCTTTATTACCGGTTACACCGATCTCACCGGCGACGAAGAACACAATCAGCGCCTCGCTCAGCAGCGCGCCACAGCGACAGCACTAGCCATAGGAATGAAGGCAAATGTATCCGATGCAAAAGGCGAACAGCAGTTCCCGAATACCACCCCCGAAGGACGCTTCTATAATCGTACCGTAGAAATCATGGTAGAGACACCGGTGAAGTGAGTTGGGAAGTCGTAAGTTGGGAAGTCGGGAAGTCGTAAGTCGGGAAGTCGTAAGTCGGGAAGTCGTAAGTCGATAAGTCGTAAGTCGGGAAGTCGGGAAGTCGTAAGTTGGGAAGTCGTAAGTTAGGAAGTCGTAAGTTGGGAAGTCGTAAGTCGATAAGTCGTAAGTTGGGAAGTCGTAAGTCGATAAGTCGTAAGTCGATGATTTTATGATTCTTATTTCCTTTTTGTCCCTTCAGTCCCTTGTGTCCCTTCAGTCCCCTGTGTCCCCTGTGTCCCTTCAGTCCCCTCAGTCCCCTTCCACCTACTACTCAAAAAAAAAGGGGATATAGCTCATCTGCTATATCCCCTTTGTACAATCACACTCTATCACTCAAACGAGTATGGCATTGCCATAAGCGCGTGTTCTTTCATAGAGATACTGAGTATCGAATACCCGGTTGCGAATTGCCTGCGCATCGATTCCGGCAGGGCGGTCTGCTGTGTGAATGCTGATACTGTCGCTCCGCCGACAGTCTGACGCAGCACCGCCTGAAGACGTTCCCGGCTGTCGTCGCCGGTGCTTTCTTCTTCGTCGTCGTTATCGTCATTTGTTGATAGACCGAACATACGGAGAATATCTTCGAGCTGATCCTCCGGCTTGGGGTATATCTGCACAAACGCGCGCATGGAATCCGGGATTCCAATTCGACGCTTAACCAGTGAAAGTGTCGTTTGCCAGCCGCCGAGGACATCGACGAGACCGACATTTTTTGCATCCGAGCCGCTCCAAACACGTCCCTTGGCGAGTGCGCGCATATCTTCATAACTTTTGTGACGGCTCTCGGCAGCTTTACCGACAAAGCGGCGATAGGTGCCTTCCATAAGATTATGAAATTGCTGTAAATCCTGCTGATTATGCGGCAAATACGGACTCATAAAATGCGAGGAACGTCCGGTAGAAATCGTATCGACCGTGATGCCAATCTTGTCTAAAGTGCCTTTGAAGGTCGGTAAGATACCAATTACTCCTACCGAACCTGTCACCGTCTGCGGATGCGCGATAATAGTATCACATGCCATTGCCATATAGTAGCCGCCGGAAGCAGCGACATCAGCCATCGAGGCATAGACCGGCTTGACAGCACGCGTTTTCTGTATTTCCTCCCACATCATATCCGATGCGAGTGCCGAGCCGCCCGGACTGTCAATTCGAAGGATAATTGCCTTAATCATATCATTTTCCCGGGCTTTTTTGAGATCGCTGATGAAGGATTCAGAGGCGACTTCCATATTCCCGCCACCGCTGAACGGATTGTCATTACCTCGCTTACCCGTGCGGATGGCTCCCGATGCGTAAATAATTGCAATTTGATTGTTTACATCTGCTCTGGGTGCCTCTGCGCCACTCGAACTCATGGCATAATCATCCATCGATACAAGGCGCAGCTTGGACTCTTCCTTGGTTTTGTCCTTGACTTGCGTACGCTCCTTGAGCTTGTCCTTGACCTGCTGCTCGGATGCATATCCGTCAATAAAACGATTACCGAGCATCGAATCGGCAGTGTAAATTCCACGGTTGATGGCAGTCCGCACATCTTCAAGCGACATTTTACGTGACTCGGCTACTGCCGCAAGGAATGTTTCCGAACGCTGCGCAATCAGCGTCCGAAGTTCGTCCTTCGCCGGCTCACTGAAGCTTTTCCGCGCGTACGGCTCGCCGAACGATTTGTATTCTTCGAATTGTTCGACATGGGCATCGACACCGATTTTTTCAAATAATCCCTTGTAAAACATCACACTCGTGCCGGCCGCATTGAGCTGAATGTAGCCCTCACGCGGCATAAAAATCGAGTCGGCAGACAGCACGGAATAGTAATCGGCACGGTCGCCGGTCTCGATAAATCCATAGATAAATTTACCCGATGTTTTAAAATCAGCGAGTGCTTCACGGAGTTCGGTCATTTTTGCAAAGCCATTGGACGAACCTGACTTAATGTAAATTCCCTTGATATTGTCGTCCCGCTTGGCACGCTTGAGGGCGGTGAGAATTTCGAGGAAGGTAGCCGGATCCTGCTCGTTGAAAAGTCCGGTCTGCGTGTTGTATTCGCGCAGCGGACGCGAGAGGTTGATCGACAATACAGAATTAGACTTGACCGTGGTAATTTTTTTGCTGCCGTTTGCAAATGAACCTGCCACACCGGCGACAAGAGCGATAATTCCAATAATGAACACGGCAAAGATACCGAGAATAATCACGACCGGTATCCACCAACGGGACTTCCGGGGTGCCGGCGGGACATAACCCGAATACTGAGGCGGCTGAGATGTATAGGGTACTTCAGGCATAGCGTTCCTTCTGTAAATAATTGAAGAATAATATAAATAACAATATTTTTGCTGTATAGAATCCACATCCGCGACCGCTCGGCAATGGCATGACATTCGCGCGCGGCCGCTCCACTACGTTTTTTTGTGAATTTGTTATAGGAGTCGATTATTTTTGTACAAATTACCGTAGATACTTCTCGGTAACTCCTCTGTTTTTAATAAAATGGCTGACAGAGGAGGACAAAAATACTGAAAATTACAGATGCAGGACGACATTATAACCGTATGAAATCATCGGACGACCTTTTCCGCTTAGTACATTCGCTCACGCCAGCCGAAAAAGGGTATTTCAAAAAATACACGCAAAAGCATGTCATTGGTCATACGAATGATTACATGATCCTCTTCCGCGCTGTCGATGCAATGCAGGCATGGGACGATGAAGTCCTGCAGAAGCGCCTGAAGTCGTCGGGATTCGTCCATCGGATATCGGCAGTCAAAAACTACCTAACTAAATTACTTCTTGAAAGCTTACGGGCTTTTCACAGTGAGTCGAGCATCGAGCGCACCCTCCTCGAAATGCTTGCCGATATCTCCTTTCTGTGGCGGCGGAATCTGCGTCCTCTAGCCCATAAACTCATCCTGCGCGCTCAAGCACTTGCCTACCAATATGAAGAATGGGAACTCGCTCTGAAGATCCTACAATGGCAGTTCGTCGGAATTGAATCGACGGCTCTGACGGCTCCTATGCGCAGGAAATTCCAAACACTTACCGACGAAAAACTCAAAATTCTCGAATGGATCCGGCAGACCGAAGAGCTCCGCGCCCTCAATGATGCCGTGGCAATGCTCAACAGCCGTGAAGGAATGGCAGGCGGAAATGCACACGCCGAGCTCGAAAAAATCCTTGCTCATCCGCTCCTCCAAGATGAGGAGTCAATTCACACGTATGTCGGTAAGTTGCTTTTCCACAATACACTTGTCATCGCTGAGAACCTACGGGGCGACATCACCCGCGCGCTGCCTCACGTTCGCCGACGAGTGCATATCATGCAGCAGCGCTCGGACCTCATAGCCGAAAAACCGATGGTCTATATCCGTGGAATGAATCAGTATGTGCAGCGGTGTGTTTTTGCCGGTGAATTCGAAGAAGTACAAAAAGCACTTGCAGACTTCGAATCGACAATCACCAATCTTGGCTCTAAGATCTATGAAGCAGCAAGAATTGAGGCATTTATCATGAAGACCAACATGGAAATTCTCTTCTACCTCAACTCCGGTAAATTAGATCATGGCAGCGCTCGACTCCCCGATTGGCAGCATGGTCTCGACAGGTACCGCAAGAGTATCGACCTACAGATTTATCGTCCTATGTGCTTCAATATCTGTGTGTTACTTGCCTTCAACGGTCAATGGTCACAGGCGCTTACATGGCTTCACCGCACCCTCGACGGCGGGCAGACCGACATCCGACGCGATATAGTATCAGCCGCCAAGCTCCTCGAAATGGTCATTCACTACGAGCTTGGGAATGCTTCTCTCCTCGAATACTCCGTTCGCTCGATGTATCGCTACCTCGCCAAACGTGAGCGACTTGGAAAAGTAGAACAAATTGTGCTCCGTTTTCTCAGGAAAGCGTCACGGGTGATTTCTCCGCGGGAATTGCGGCGGTATTTTGTGCAATTACACCATCAATTACAACTCATTCAATCTCCTAACGAACATACAATACTCGACTTATTTGATTTTCAATTATGGCTTGAGTCCAAGATTTCCAACCAATCTCTCACCCTGCTTTTCCACCAAAAGCTCGCAGCAAAGCAGGCGCATACACCATAGTTTCCACTCTCTTCAGCCAAATCTCACGACGCGATGAGTACTCCTGCTTCACGGTGATATTTTCAAGTGAATAATGGTGTATTTTCTTTATAATAAAAATGATAGAGAGATTTATCTTTCTTGTGACGTATGCTGCATTCACAGGCGGTGATGCCTGTCTTCCATTCTTACATACCCCTTGCCCGACACCGAAATCAGAAGGGAAATATGGCTGAAACTTGCCGCTTCTACTCCCGAATTTTGCGGCGGTTCAATCTATGTAGGACTTTCGCTTTCATTCAGACAGCTTTAATAGTAGGGAATAAAAGTTCATGGGATAAGTAGCCATGGAACAGCTTTTTCCTCACTTGATAAATGGTAGTTTTAAGTTGCTTAGCCATGACTGTTATTGATACCCACGCATGGTAACAGCACGCTAAATGATTTCTCTGCGAGATTGCTTTTCGACATTGGCATTTTTCAGATCCGGTTACTTGCTTGAACCCACGATGGAACACTTCGATTTGCCATCGGACTTGGTTCATACTGAATGCACTTTTCCGGTCAAGAGTATGGTCTAAATTGTTGGTAATGACCCATTCAATGTCGCCGTTTGGGGCAACTATCTTAAAGAGTTTTACCATAAAAGGAACTTCTTTGAGCTTGACCACGCGACCCCAAAGTAGTGTTTGTTCATCGAAAACGAGTTCGTCTAAATGTTGATATCCTGTTTCTTTACTTGTACTTATCATACGATTGCTTTTCAGTGTAGTGAAAAATGTCCAACCGTGTCGATGAATACATTTGAGGTTGTCAACAGAAGCATACCATGAGTCAAAAAGTATTGTTTTGGCTTTGAGTTGTTTATGAGTTATCAGGCGCAAAAACATTTCTCGAAAATGATCATTCTTGGTTTTACCATCGGTCTCAGGATGATAAATCCGATAATCAATCGGCCAAAAATCTTCGTTTTTTCCTGAGGAATGAACGAAGTTTACTAAGCATATTCCCTTGATTAAGCCATGCACATTTCCGGAATACTGCTTCTTAACGAGTTCTATAAAATTCGAATATTGCTTATCTTGAACGCTATCATCGGCTATAATGACCGATGTTTCGGTATCATTAATATACGGACAGACAATCTTCCATAAATCAGTCGAAGTAAAGCGCTCCTGGCGTAAAAAGTCACTAACAACATCGTGGCTTAAATTCGGCTTGTGGTCTGCCAAATTTGTGCAAGTATAATTAAGTGGAGTACTTAGCAAATACTCAACGTAGTCTTTTTTGTCTATCATGGCTTCAGTATTGTGATTCGTAGATTTTGTAGAGTCAAATTCTTTATGCCAATTTATCATTATTATTTCGCTTAAGCGAAAGTCCTATCTCAAAATCTATTATTATCAATCATTGAAAGAATAATTATGAAAAAAAGTATGATTCTCGTTCTACTGCTGCTGCTTGCAGCAGTAGGACGCTCCCAAGCATTCTCAGCACAAGATTCCCTCTACCCGACTACTGCGAAAGGAGCATGGAGATTTGCGTATGAACAATTAAATATGGATTTTGGTTTTAGCGGTCCACCTATCCTGTTTAAAGCATACCCTGAAAAAAAAATAGATAAAAATGATACTCGGTTGTGTTCGATATTCAAAGATCGCTATGGAATGGATTCTGTCCTTTGGAACGGCAAAGCATATACTTGGATATTTGAATGCAGAATACCTGCATTACATACAGACAGTATGTTTAAAATGAGCGTCTATCTTAAAATTGCAACTCCAGCTTTTGTTACGAAAGAGACAATCTACAAGCCAATAACGAAATATGCCGATACTGTTGGGATTGCAGAAGATACGTGGCTTAACAGTGATTCGCTATTCATAAAGCTAAATCTTTATGGAGAATTTCTACCTACTGTTTTCTTAGAGCGAAGTATTAGGGCGATGTACCCATCAGGAAAGACAACATGGAATTTACAAAAAAGCTATTCAGGTGATCCTGATATTTGGGATGTATGGATGATAATAGATGCCCAAACAGGCGTGATGATAGATATTTATGTTGTATCGGTATCCGAGCCACTTCCCTCGGAAGTGTTCTCACTATCCCCAAACCCTGTTTCTACGGCGGTTAGTTTGTCAGGATTGGATGGAGTGGCTTCGGTTCGGGTGGTGAATAGTTTGGGGATTGAAGTACTACACTGCCCTGTTTCAGAAAGTAAAGCCATAATTGATGTTTCAGCTTTAACAAGTGGCGTATATTTTGTGCAATTCCCTACACGAGCCGGAATGGCTTCTAAGCCGATAATTGTCACGCATTAAAAAGTGCCGCACATTCTCACGTCCTGACAGGTTTTCCCAAAACCAGTCAGGACTTTTTTAATCCAAGAGTATCGCTTCTTCGCGAGCGGCTCGGGTCATCGTCTTGCTTATGCATATCAGCATACCCAAAAACCGAGGGCATCGCGGTGACGCGATACTCTCGGTTGGGACGAAATTCCCCACAATTTTTCCGCATTTTACCCCCTTCTTGGCTTTTGTCTTTGGTTAGCCGTGGCGAGTTCCGTAAATTGCCATTTGAAACATCAACATTCTTTCTGAAATGTAAGGAAAATCGTATGCAAATCTCCCCAAGTGCAGCAATTGAGCGTGCTCAGAACCTCCGTCAACACAAGATTATCCATGAATTAATGGATAAAGACACGACCGTGATGTTCGAAGATCCGCTCGAAAATGACATGGTCCTCAATATGGGTCCTCAGCATCCTGCCACGCACGGCGTTCTCCGGGTGCTCCTCCGTCTCGACGGCGAAACGATCATCAAATGCGTTCCCGAGCTCGGCTATCTTCATCGCGGCTACGAGAAAATTGCCGAGAATATGACCTACCATGAATTTATTCCCCACACCGACCGACTCGACTACATGGCGCCGATGAGCAATAATGTTGCCATTACCCTCGCCATCGAAAATGCACTCGGTATCGAAGCCCCCGAACGCGCACAATGGATCCGCACTCTCGTCAGCGAGCTCGCGAGAATCTCCTCGCACCTGATGGCAATGGGCGCGACCAGTATGGACGTCGGCGCGCTGACGCTCTTCTTGTGGACATTTACCGAACGTGAAAAACTCTATGATATCTTTGAACTTATGTGCGGCGCACGCTTCACGACGAGCTATTCCCGCATCGGCGGCGTGGCTAATGATATCGATGCAGCAACCCTCCAAAAAACACGTGAATGGGCGAATCAATTCCCGACCGAACTCCACATGTTTGAATTATTAGTCAATAAAAACAGAATCTTCGTCGATCGGCTCTCGGGCGTAGGGTATATTCCCGCCGAAAAAGCTATCGCGCTCGGACTCACCGGACCCTGCCTCCGCGGCTCCGGCGTTCCCCGCGACCTCCGCAAGGACGAACCGTATCTCGTCTATGACAAATTAGACTTTGAAGTAATTACCCACAACGACTGCGACACATGGGCGCGCTACGTGGTG
>Ga0209277_10001880_pt1 | contig 10166 bp, 6 predicted proteins | sample JI81AbrownDNA_FD_187503 | JGI IMG/M metagenome (GOLD analysis project Ga0209277, IMG submission 187503) | Wastewater effluent complex algal communities from Wisconsin, to seasonally profile nutrient transformation and Carbon sequestration -... | ecosystem: Engineered > WWTP > Effluent > Algae... | reverse complement strand
AGTTTTCGGCTTCGATGCCGACTACGATACCGCGCTCGAAAGCGTCTCCGACGCTCTTCGTAGTCGTGTGAAGCTCGTGACCGACGAGCTCGTCAAAGTCGCTGACCGCATGGTCGCGAATATGGCCAGGCGGAGCAAACGCGAGAACGGTACTCGCATTTTCAACTGGATGGCTCCTTCGGGTTCGGGTCTCTTCGAAGGGGTCAAAGAAGCCTTCTCGAGCGCCACAACCGTCGCCCACCAGCTCAATCCATTTCATCGGAGCGATGACGATGACTGAGCTTCCCCTTTTCTGATAAGCGCCACGCTGTGGCGCTTTTCTGATTCTCGTTTTAGGCTACAGCTATGCATATCGCGATCGATGCCCGCATGATGGGCGCGGGCCAAACCAGGGGGATTGGCCGCTATATTGAAGAAACGGTAAAAGAACTCAGAATACTGCGTCCTGATTGGCGTATCACGTTGGTGCAACCAAGTGTCCCTTGGTATGGCTTAAGGGAGCAAATCGAAATGCCGGGTATTTTAAAAAAGACGAATGCCGACCATGTCTGGTTTCCGCATTGGAATGTTTCGCTTTTGTATCGTGGAGATTTTTCGGTCACGATTCACGATCTCCTTTTGATTCATCAGCCGAATAGCGCAAAGGCTTCAACGCGCCATCCGCTTATCGCTTGGTTAAAACGTTGTGGATTCAGAATCGTTTTGAAGAATGCGTTGAAAAATTCACGTCATATTTTTGTGCCAACGAATGCCGTAAAAAAAGACATCGAGACATATCTGCCTGCGGTAGCAAAAAAAATTATCGTAAATGGTGAAGGTCTCTCGTCGTTGCCCGCACCCATGCAAGAAAAAAATCCAGCATCGCCATTTCTTTTTTATGTTGGTTCAGCGTATCCGCATAAGCGTTTAGATTTGTTGCTTGAAGCGTGGAGTAAGATATCCACCAAACACCCACAGTTATCGCTCGTGATTGGGGGAGAACAAGATGTGTTCATGAAGCGTATCGAGGCGCAAAGTGAGGCGATGCATTTGCCTCGCGTGAGCTTTACTGGACGTTTATCGGACCAGGCGCTTGCCGATCATTTGGCGCAGGCTATGGCCTTTGTGTTTCCGACCTCTTTTGAAGGGTTTGGATTGCCGCCGTGTGAGGCATTATCCTTCGGTACGCCGGTCATTTGCAGTGATATTGAGGTGTTACAGGAGGTCTTGCCAAGTGAAGGAGTTTTCTTCTTTGAAAATGGTTCAGCGGATGGTATAATAGGGGCGATCGAAACCGTTCTTGTTCAAGGTCAGGAGGCTCGAACACAAGCTTTACTCGGAGGTGAAGCGGTTCGCCTTCGTCATCGTTGGTCGGCTGTTGCGTCAGCGATGGTTGATACGTTGAAAAGCGCTTAAACAAGAATCGGTGCGACGCACGCGTTCCATGCCACGTCCACGCGCAAAAAAAACCGAAGTCCCGATGTGGAAGATGATGAATCTTCGCCAACAACTCGAGTCCCAGCTCGAGAGCGTTGTTTTTGTGGATCCCTCGAATCCTCCTGCGTCGTCGCTCGGGATGACAATAGAGAGACATGAAGTGACAGTGATCGCGAATCCAAGAAAAAATGAAACCATCGCGGTACAAGATCCATTCATTACACGCGATCGCGAATTACTTGAATCGATTTTTGAAGATGATCGCCCTTCTTTGGTTGAGATTAAACGCCAAGCACATGAACCTAGCGAACATGTACTGACATTAAAGCGCATGGCGCAGCGCATCCAAAAACAATCCATCGACGATGCCTGGAAATTTGCACCATCTTGGCAGGCTCCTGTTGAATCCGCGGCGAGCATGGGCGCGATTGAAGGACTGACGGCGCTTCAGGTCCCGCTTATTCGTGAAGAATGGCTGATTGATCAGTATACACCGTATGATGCTGAGGATGCTTTTGAATCGCAAAACAGCTTTTCAAGCCGCATGCGCTTGCCGTTGGTCAAGATGATTTCGCTGACGCCGGTCATCATCCCGGAGCCTTTGGCACCAGAGATGATCGAAGAAGAGGTGATCGTGCATCATTCGCGATTTGCGCGTTTGCGTGAGCGTTTGAGCGATGTCTTTAGCGGTCTAAAAGGCCGAGCGCGCGAAGTTGCTACCGATATTCATCTTGCTGAAGCTGATCTTATTACTGAGGCCGAAGAAGCCTGGGACGTACCTGTTGTCGTGCCTCGGATTTCGTATATCCGCGTGGTGGGGAGCTTTATGGTGTTTGCCTTGCTTTTGTCTTTGCCTGCCGGTGCCGTATCGCTTGCCCGATCAGTACGCTCTTCGTGGACGTCGATCGAATCTCAAGGTCGTTCAACGCTTGCACGTGCTGAACTCGCATTAGCCACAAGTCCAGAAAAAGCCAGCGAACAGTGGCAGGCTACGGCTCAAGGCTTTGCAGACTCTGATCAAGCACTCAATGATGTGAATGTGTTAGCGGTGGCGCTTTCAAAAATTTTGCCACAAACGCGCAACGCTTATGCATCGGCGCGTGCGTTGCTTGATGCAGGTGAGCAGGCTTCTCAAGCAGCGGCGCTTTTTTCAAAAGGGGCTGATGCGGCGCTCTCGGGTGAATCGCGCTTTTCGACGGATCGGTTGAATGTGTTTACGACCTATCTTGATCAAGTTGAAGAACGTATCGCGAAAGCCAATGAAGCGATGTCTCAGGTCGATGAGAGTGTTATCCCTAATGAACAGCGCTCGCGTGTGACGGATTTAAAGAGTCGTTTATTGCAGGCATCAAAAGCCCTGCAAGAGGTGCGCCAATTTAGTCAGATCATGCCGTCGATTCTTGGCGAAGACCATCATCGTCGTTATTTAGTTGTCTTTCAAAACTCCTCCGAGCTTCGTCCAACAGGCGGATTCATGGGTTCGATGGCCGAAGTCGTGGTTGATCGTGGTGAATTAAGACAAGTGCATGTGATGGGCGGTGGTCCTTATGATTTGCAGGGTCAGCTCAAAACACGTGTTAAAGCACCTGAGCCGATTTCATTGATTTCAGCACGTTGGGAGTTTCAAGATGCAAATTGGTACCCAGATTTTGCGGCTTCTGCAGAAAATATCCGCCGCTTTTGGAGTGACTCCGGCCAGCCGACACTTGATGGTGTGATCGCGGTGAACGTTGAGGTGATGGAGGGTTTGCTTGAAGATATTGGTCCGATTGAAATGCCCGAATACGGCAAAGTCTTTACCGCCGAGAGTTTTAGACAAGAATTGCAAAGCGCCGTCGAAGTCGAATACGACAAAACCGAGAACAAACCAAAAAAGATTATCGGTGATCTCTTTCCGCTTGTGATGGAGCGTGTGCTTGAGGCGGATAATGAACTCAAGCCAAAATTACTTAAGCGCCTTACCGCTTCATTGACCAATAAAGACGTGCAAATCTACATGGTACGTGAAAAAGAGCAGTCCGTATTTTCACGCTATGGTTGGACGGGTGAATTGAAGCCGGTTATCGGCGACACGATGGCTGTTATCGGTACGAATATTGCTGGTCAAAAATCAGACGCGGCGATTCGTGAAAAAGTCCACCATGATATTCGTATTTCAAACGATGGTAGCATTACCGATACCGTGACCTTGGTCCGCGAACATACGGCTGATAAAGGGGCGATTTTTACCGGTGTAAACAATGTGCAGTTTGTTCGTTTTTATGCCCCCGAAGGTTCGGTATTGATGGGTGCTAATGGGTTTAAAGCACCGTCATCGACCCTCTTTGAACAGCCGCTGCCACAAGATGGTACCGATGCCTTGCTCGCTTCGATCGAAAAGAAGCAGCGCATTACTTCAGAGGGTCTTGTTGCCACGGATGAATTTGGCCGCACCTCATTTGGCGGCTGGATACAATTAAAGCCGGGTGAAACGGCGACGACCACCGTCTCATATAAATTGCCCGTTAACGCTTTTGAACTCGCCAAACGCTGGTATCCGAGCGCTTCTGAATCGCATCGTGCCGCCTATGTGCTAAACTCAACGAGTCAATCAGGTTCGCGTCGCACGTTAACGCAGAGCATCACCGTACCAGAAGGTTGGACTCAGCTCTGGTCAAATGCCGACCTCGCCTCATCGAACAAATGGAACACCGACCAACTGAACGCCATCTTATTTGAAACTCCATGAGTGCATCACAACCAAAACAGCAGCCACACAAAGAAAAACGCGAACGCACCACGGCAAAACCCTGGAAGCGAGCGTTTTTTCGCTTCGATACCGAAACGGCTGAGATAAAATCTCAAGAAGAAGAAATGGAGAAGGGCCTCGAAAAAATCTATGCCGAGAGTTCTGATCTTAAAGAGATGCAACGCGACAGTTCTTGGTGGTGGGTTAAATGGTTTGTTGGTATCAGCATTGGCTTATTGTTCTTGTCTGGTATCGCTTGGTGGGGCTTAGCTGTGCTACAGCCACATGCAAAACAAGAACTTTCAGCATTGCAGGTTGAGGTGAGTGGCCCAGAACAGGTAGTGATCGGCCAAGAAACCGAATACGTCATTAAATGGAAGAACGCATCGTTTCAAACGATACAAGACGTCGACTTGCGTCTTGGTATCCCTCCAGTATTGCAGGTCACCTATATGGATCCTTGGCCTATCGACCGTGACGCCATGTCATGGAAGTTGGGTATGATTGGTCCAGGCAATGAAGGCAAGATTGTCTTGCGTGGCATCCCTTTTGGCAATATTGGTGATGTAACGGCATTACAGGCCGTTCTTACCGCACCAGACCAAGGTGCAACCGATATTAAAGATGCCCTCTCGACCAAGGCGATTACCATGTCCAGCTCAATTTTGGCGGGAGCATGGAATCTACCTCCGCGCGTAGTAGCGGGTGACGATGTGGCGGTTGAGCTTGTACTCGTCCATCAAGGTGATAAGCCATTAGGGAAGTTTGATGTCACTATTGAATATCCAGAGTCTTTTTCGTTAAAGTCCGCGACAACGACAACGAATACATCTACAAGAGAACAAGTGACATCTTTTGATTCATTGGGCGCCGGGGCTACGGCGACCGTGCGCGTTGTCGGGACATTTGTTGCCGGTGCATCAGGTGATCAAAAATTCTCTGCCAAGATCCATCAAAAACAAGAAGACAAGCTGATTTTGATTTATACCGCCTCGTCCTCAATGCCAGTATTGGCGAGTGATTTGTCTTTGCAAGTTGTCGCGAATGGTTCGACGTCAGATCGCACGATATCTCCCGGTGATCCAGTGCGTGTGACCTTGGCGTATTCGAATACGAGTCCTGATACGCTCACCGACATTTCGTTAAAGCTCGCTTTTGAATCGGTTAAAGATGGACGCTCGGCAACGGGTACGTCATTTTTGCAATGGTCAGGTTTGGATGATGAACATAAGGGCACAACGTCGACAAAATCACGCATTCAAACTCTTACCTTTGATAAAACATCTATCCCAGCGCTGGCGGCATTAAAACCGGGTGATCGAGGCACTATTGATATCACCTTGCCAACCGTAGCGGTTGCCACCACGACAAAAGATGCTCAAATCAATATCGTCGCTACCGGCAATATCAAGCAAGCCGGTGAAAAAGCGGTTGCCCGCTCGGTTTCTACCCAGCCTATCGGCCTGCGTTATCGCTCGGACGCCGTCTTTGTTGCCACCGCTCGTTACTTTACTGAAGAAGGGGCGCCTATTGGTTCGGGTCCATTGCCACCGGTGGTTGGTCAATCGACGTCGTATCGTCTCTATTGGGCCATCGATAAAAAGCTTCATGCACTTGAAAATCTAACGGTCACGACCACCTTGCCTGAGTCTGTGGTATTTGTCGGAGCAAAAGAAGTAGGTGCTGGTACGCTCTCATTTACGACCTCGACAAGAGAATTGCGTTGGACATTGAACCGGATGCCCGAAGATGTGCGCACTGCCGAAGTCTCTTTTGAGGTGAAATTAACGCCAAACCCACTCGATAGCGGACGCTTTGCCTCGCTCACCAGCAATATGCTGTTTGCCGCATCTGATAGCTTGTTAAACGAACCTATAACTCAGACGCTATCAGCATTGACCACCGATCTTGAAGACGACGAAGGCGCTAAAGGTAAAGGCGTCGTAAAGAAGTAAGAAAGTGGTGGATAAGTCGCCCGAAGAAGTGGATAAACTGTGGTATACTGCTAGATAACTATGCACCCTCCAAGACGGCGTCCAGGCGCAGTCCATATTTCAACCCCATCATTCTCTGTAAATGCGCGTACCAACGTCTATCGTAAGATTGCCTACGTTTTTCTCGCATTAACCGTGGTGATTATTACCTTGGTCTTGTGGTTGACCTCGGTAAGGGCTGATGTGGTTGTTCGTGTCAAAAAAGAAAGCCTCAGAATGGACGGCGTTGTTGAAGTTTCTAAAACGCCTCGCGCGGGCCAGATCCCAGGCCGTGTATTGCAGGGTGTCTTTGATCGTACCCAAGAGTTTCAGGTCATGGGTGACAGTGGCGAAGATGTAGCCGTCCCAACCACACCAACCACGACTCCGGTACAGCCAGTAACTCCTCCGCCCGTTGTGAATCAAGAGGTGATTGCCCGCGGCAAGGTAAAAATCTTCAATAAGTATTCAAAAGACCAGCCTCTCGTGAAGACGACACGTTTATTAACGGCGGACGGCAAGCTCTACCGCATTGATAAAACCATCACCGTACCATCAGGTGGATCTGTCACCGTAGACGTCTATGCCGATAAGCCTGGCGCAGACTTCGCCATCGGCCCATCAAACTTCACTATCCCTGGTCTCTATATTGACTTGCAAAAGCATATTTATGGCGTTTCAGAAGTCGCCTTTACTGCCGTCCCGCGTGGTACGGTTGAATCTGCTCAAGCAGCTCCTGCAATACCTACGACGCCTATCGTAGCTACGGGCAAAGGCAAGCCAGTAACCTTTGCGGATATCGATCGTGCCGAAAAGCAACTGATTGAAGCTGTCTTAAAAAAGGCGACCGATGCACTCACCGCCGACATCGCGAATCGCGAAGCGTTGCAGCCAATCGTTGTCTACAATGTCATCGAAAAGAAAAGCAATGTCACGATCGGCCAGCTCACCGAGTCCTTTCTTACTTCGGTAAAGCTTGATGTTACTATCATCTACTATACCCAAGAAGACATGCAGTCGCTCATTCGTTCGCGTATGAAAGAGCGTGTCCCTCAAGGTCGCGAGTTCGTTCCTGCCGATATGGGGAGCACGACCTATGCGCTTGAGAGCTCAGATCCAAGCTCAGAGACAGCGACCATTCGTGTTAGTGCTGATGCGCAGTATCGCTTGAGTCCTCAAAGTCCGTTACTGCAATCGTCGGTCATCACAGGCAAATCCAAATCAGAAGCAGAAGCGCTCTTAAAAGCCGTAGACGGTGTCGAATCCGTTACGATCGACATCAAGCCTCAATGGCTCGATACCATCCCAACCCTTAAAGACCGTATTAATCTCACGGTTGAGTAGCAATAAAACCAGGCGTCTATCGCCTGGTTTTATGATTGACAATGGCTCAAAGTTGTGGCCAAATACTCGCCTTCGCCAAAAAAAAGGCGAATGAACATTTGGAGGAAACCGTGGAGCAAGCGTTTTTACAATCGGGTATCCGTCTGGCCTATCGTCCTCAGATACCTAGTATCCCAGAGATCAAAGACGTGTTGTATCTCTTGCGCTATTCGTGGTCGCCGTCACCGCATTTTGAGCGTGTGACGCAATGGCCAGAGTATGCGCGTAATACGCATCTCGTGGCGGCAGCAGTGGCTCAAGAGCTATTGCACTGCAAGGGATGTCACGGTGATGTCGCCATGGCGCGGTCAACCATCGCGCGAGCCATCGTCGCACTCACCGCAGAAGAAGATCGTTGCTTGTTGTGCCTTCCTATGGTCGAGGCATTGGAGCTCGCGACGGGCGAATCGCTTATGCTTAATGGCGTTACCGATGAACAACGCCGAGAGCGCTGCACCTGCAGAGCGTGTAACCGCATGTTCGAGCGCAAAGAAAATGGCTCTCGAGTCGAAACCCAGTCTGACTGTTGCCTCGATTACTGATCGCGCAACAGGTGTGTACCGCCCCGGCTCTCTGCCGGGGTATTTTATTGACGGCTAGGGGTATTTTTGGCATGCTGTCTCTATCTCCGACTTCACCAACCGGCGCAGAAAACCTAAGAAATGAAGTGTCCTGTACCCCTCTAATCCCCACACGTGTAGGGAAGTAGGGGTTAGGAAACTCAGGTGGAACCCCCCATCCCCATGGGGCCTGAGCGAAACACTTTGTGCGCTTTTTTTATTTCTTATGTCCTCCCAATCCTACCCAATTGAAACTCGCCGCCACAGCGCGGCTCATGTCATGGCTGCCGCCCTCAAACGCCTCTTTCCTGAAGCGAAGCTTGGGGTTGGCCCGGCGATTGAGCATGGTTTTTACTATGACGTTGATGCCGGTCGCCCTATTACCGACGAAGATTTGAAGGTGATTGAAAAAGAGATGCGCCGCATCACTAATGAGAAGCCGGCCTTCACTCGTGAAGAAATCACGCTCGACGAAGGTATTAAACTTTTCACCGAGCTCGGCCAAACGTTCAAGGTTGAATTGCTCAACGATTTAAAAACGAAGGGCACAACAAAAGTCAACGTTGAAGAAGCCCAAGACATTGATCCGCAAAATATCGGCTCGATTACCGTGTATCGCACGGGTGACTTTGTGGATCTTTGCCGTGGGCCTCATGTCACAACGGCAAATGAAATTGGTGTTTTCAAATTGAATAAAGTCGCTGGTGCGTATTGGCGCGGCAAGGCCGAGAACCCGCAAATGACGCGTATTTACGGTCTTTGCTTTGCAACCGAGCAAGAGTTAAAGGACTACGAATTCATGATGGCCGAAGCTGAAAAACGCGACCATCGTAAAGTCGGCAAAGAGCTTGGTTTGTTTATCTTCTCTGATCTCGTTGGTCCTGGTTTGCCATTGTGGACGCCTCGCGGCACCATCATGCGCGAATTACTCAATGACTTCGTGTGGAGTTTGCGTAAGCCTCATGGCTTTCAGCGCGTGACCATCCCACACATTACGAAAAAAGATTTGTACGAGACTTCAGGCCACTGGGCGAAGTATGCAGACGATCTCTTCAAAATTCATACGCGCGACGAGCATGTCTTTGCGATGAAGCCGATGAACTGCCCTCATCACGCGCAGATTTATGCGAGCGAACAACGCTCATACCGCGAATTGCCCGTACGCTATGCTGAAACGACCATGGTGTATCGTGACGAGCAATCGGGCGAACTTTCTGGCTTATCTCGTGTGCTCTCGATTACGCAAGACGATGCTCATGTCTTTTGCCGCGTTTCACAAGTAGGGGATGAGGCCGAAAAAATCTGGGACGTCATTCAGAAATTCTACAATACCTTTGGCTTTGATTTGAAGCCTCGTCTCTCTCGCCGTGATCCAGAGAATCCGCAAAAATATCTTGGCAGTGCTGAAGATTGGGATAAGGCCGAAGCCTCCCTTCAAGCTATTCTCGAAGAGAAAGGTCTCGAATGGACGGACGGCGTGGGCGAAGCGGCCTTCTATGGTCCAAAAATCGACTTCATGGCCAAAGATTCGATTGGCCGTCCTCACCAAGTCGCTACGATTCAGCTCGACTTCAATCAACCAAAAAACTTTGGCTTGAATTGTGTGAATGAAGCAGGTGAAAAAGAAGGTGTCCTCATGATTCACTGTGCGATCATGGGTTCGATTGAGCGCTTCATGAGTGTCTTGATCGAGCACTATGCCGGATCGTTTCCGCTTTGGCTTGCGCCGACGCAGATCGCGATTTTGCCGGTGGCAGACCGACACGCGGACTTCGCACATACACTTGCAAAAGAGCTTGAAGCTGAAGGATTTCGTGTGACCGTTGATGATTCAACCGAATCTGTTGGCAAAAAAATCCGTAATGCTGAAAAGATGAAATATCCACGTATGCTCGTAGTGGGCGATAAAGAAGTTGAAGGCGGCGATCTCACGGTACGTATTCGCGGTCAGCAAGATCAAGTAGCTATGAGTAAAAAAGACTTCATCGCAAACGCGACTGAAGAAAACGATAAGCGTCTCGCATAGCAAAAAGAACAGAATGAAAATCGGCCCACCAGGAGTACTGGTGGGCCGTTCTGTCTGGTCACAAGCGCTTGCCGCCCATG
>Ga0209277_10001878_pt1 | contig 10170 bp, 13 predicted proteins | sample JI81AbrownDNA_FD_187503 | JGI IMG/M metagenome (GOLD analysis project Ga0209277, IMG submission 187503) | Wastewater effluent complex algal communities from Wisconsin, to seasonally profile nutrient transformation and Carbon sequestration -... | ecosystem: Engineered > WWTP > Effluent > Algae... | reverse complement strand
GAGCTACAGCGGACAGGCTTACTCATCTGTATTTGATTGATACCGGCAATATGGGTGTATCGGGCGGAGAAGAGGAATCCAGTTACGGACTGTGGGTTCGGGGAAGTTATGGAAGCGGCATCTTCAAGCCTCAGAATTCGTACAGGATAAAGCAGAAATCTACGGGAGGATCTATCGGTTTTGACAGCAAGTTGGATGACGATACCATTATTGGTATTGCCCTAAATCATAATCAGACAAAACTTACACCAAAATCCACTTCTGAAACTGTTGTAGTAAGCAATATCAGTAACAATACCGGTAGCAAGTTTAGCGGTGATATCAGATCAATTATTGGGAGTCTTTACGGAAGTATCAACATGAATGAAAGGCTAGTACTCGGTGGTGAGATTAGGCTCGGTCAGGTTGACGCTAAAGTCAACTACCACTCCCTAATTAATGGAAAAGGGCGATTCAAATTAAAAGGGGAATTACTCGGGGGATCTCTAGTAGCTGATTATTATTATCCTATAGCTAAACTCTTTGTCGTACCAAACCTTGGCATATCTTATGAGACCATAAGGTTCAAGGGCAAGAATCAGGGAAATCTGAAGATTGAAAAGCTTGCTATTCGGAGACCTGCAATTACAGGAGGACTTGCTCTAACAGGGATTTTTGAAATTGGAGAATGCCAATTGATCCCTGAAATCAGAGCAGCTTATGAAGTAGGGTTTTCCCCTAAATCAAACAGACTAAAAATAAGCAATAATGGAGGCCAGTCGCTTTCTGATTATAAAATCCCTGTGCCAAAGGATACATACAGAGTTGGAGCAAGTATGGGGATTGCTTTTTCAAGGTTTGAGGCAAGTGCCGGTTATGAGCAGGCACATTACAAGCGTTACTTAGGGAACAGCTTTTATGGAAAGCTGCGGATCAATATTTAACAAAAGGGAAAACAATTATGGAAAACAGAGTCAAAGAAATCAAGGAACTACTTGGTCATATTCTCAATAAACTTCAAAGGCTGGAGCAGAAAATAGAAAAGCAGGAAGAGGATATAAGAATCTTCCTTGCAAGTAGAGATCGAAGCTATAAACCAAGAGACCTATTAATCGCCCAGCAGAAGGCAACTAGAACCTCGGTAGAATTACTTAGAGAGGAGATAGAGGAGCTGCATCAAGTAATTAAAGTGATTTTGAAGTGATTAAAGGAAGAAAGTAATAACAAAAAAGGAGGAAAGATGGCACGAACAAACAGTCAATTAGATAAGATCGATAAATCTATAGGTCAGAAAATCTATTCTTTAAGGTTAGCAAAAGGGCTATCTCGCCAACAGTTATCAAAAGTAATTGGGGTCACTCACCAGCAGCTACAGAAATACGAAAACGGAAGTAATCGGGTTAGTGCTTCAAGACTACTAATAATTGCTAAAGCTCTTGATCGACAAGTACCATATTTTTACGAAGGTTTTGAAGCGGGTGATAACAATCCTCCGGAAACAGAAAACCAACGGCTGTGCATTGAGGTAGCGCGGAATTTTAGGCGTATCGGTAATAGGGAACATCAGGATGCAATCAATACTCTTGTTAAATCTTTGCTCAAGGAAGGACATGCATAAATAAATCAAATTAATCAAAGGATAAAAATTAAACCTAAAGGAAAACATGAGAAGAAACAACCAACAAAGTTTATTTTGGTCGGTATCAAGACCAATAAAATATCTTGGTTTAACGGTGGATGAATGGCTTGTTGCTTGCTTAGGTGTATTGCCGGGTATTGTGTTTTTAAATAATTCAAATATTCGCTTAGGCGGTAGTTTTTTTATTGGTGGTATTACTTTGTGTTTTTTATTTAAAAAATATAAACGATTAGCACAAAGTTTTAAAATCAAAAGCTTTTTAATTTCAAAAAATGGTTTGAGAGCTCCAAGTACATATCCAAAAATGCTGAATAAAGAAAAGGTAGGAAAATGAACCATAAATGGAAGACGGCTTCTTTGGAGGAAGTAGTTAAATACAACAAGTATCTATTAATGACTACAGTTGTTTTAAGTATCTTGTGTTTACTACAAAGCTTTTCTCTTTTTGGCAAAGAAGAAAAATGGGTTATTGTTCCGACCAATGATATAGATAACAAAATGGAGATTTCCAATGCTCGATTATATCCGAGTTATTTAAAGCCATGGGCGAGGAGTATAGCAAGAGAAATGTTTACGACTTCTCCTGATGAAATCATGGAGCAACATGCACAGATCAGAAAAATCAGTTCTAGCAACAATGAGTTAAACAAATTCTTTGCAAAGCAAATGTCATTCATCAAGGGAAGCAATGCAAGTTCAGCATTTTATACGAAGAGTACAAAAATGGCGGATGAGGGAGTAATCGTCACCGGGACGTTACATTATTGGTTTGCCGGTTCTGATGAGAAAATAGCATTAGAGAAGAGTTATTTGATTTCATACAAGGAAGCGGCGAAAGGGTTGATTTTGCTTAAGAACATTACCGAATTGGATGTTTTGACTAAGGAAGAAGTTAATTAAAAAGAGGATTTACGTAAGAGATGAATTATTTAAAAAAATTATTTGTAGTTTTGATAGCCGGTGTTGCATTAAGTGGTTGCGTCGGAAAAGGATCAAGAGTTAAGCAAATCCAAAAATCCCCCAAGCCAAGACAAACTAGTGAATTGATAATGCCTACAAAAGACCATCTGGTTGGGGGGGTATTTAAGAGCGCGATCAAGCAGACGAATGAGGTATTAAACCTTAAAACCAAACTATCAAATAATAATTATTTAATAGATGAAGAGAAGTCTTTTGAAATAGTGATTTCAGAAAATGGATATACGAGATTTTCAATTGAAGATGAGAGAATCACTGATGTATTCATTCATCCGCAAGAAAATATTCAGTTAAAGATACACGACCAAGGATATTTGATCATTGTGCCAAAACAGCTAGAGGAGAATTTTGAGGAGAATGCGGAAATAGAAAAAAAAATCAACAGTGAAAAAATATACGTAACCATTACTGGTGAACATGGAACAACGCAAGATTTCTCCTTGCGTTTTACAGGCAAAACCCCAGAGCCTGTAAAGTTTATAAAATCAAATCTGGGAATAACTAATTTAATCAAAGGAGAAAAAAATGTTTAAAAAACCAAGGTTAAATCAACAAGTAAATAATAGTGGAGTAAGCGCTGATTCTATCACCTTGCTGGCGTTTGCAGTTGCTGTAATATTTTGCATGTATCCAGAGGTAACCCTAGCTACGAGCCTTGAAGGTCAATTGGATAAGATTAATGGCATAGCGGCTGGAAAGTTTAAAACTGTTGGATTATCGGCTGCAACTATTGGTGCTGGTATCTGGTCGGTATTTAAGGGCAACTTAAAACTAACAGGAATCATTATTGTCATAGGTATTAGCTTAAGTATTTATCTCTCATGGCTTGGTGGTGGAATGACGATAACTGCTTAAATGTTGATTTAACAAAGAGGATTAAGAAAATGATAATTGAAAAAAACACTCAACGCCAATTCTTAACCAAAGCATCGGCTTTAAAAGATGTTTTAAAAAAGCGTCCGGCAGTTGTTGCTGGATTCATTGGAATTATTTTAATCCTCTTTGTAGTTAGTGGGGGCGAGGAGAAAAAACAACCTTACTTAACTACAAGTACAATCCCATTTGAAGAAGATATACAAATGACGGGCGTTAAAGAATCAATTGATCCTCGTGATGTTTGGACGGCAAAAGTAGAGCAAAAAATTGAGATGTCTAATGAAGAATTCAATAAAAAACTAGAAGAGATCAAAGAAACACAAAACATTGATGTGATCAAAGTACAAGAAGAATTATTGCAATTAAAAGGGTTAGTGACTCGCCAACAAGAGATGTTACAAAAAAAAGAATTAGAAGAAAGCTTGGCAAAAACCAACACTCCTGTAATCAATCAAATTACTAGCAGAAAAATCTCAACAAAGACGCTTGGTTCGTTTTCTAAGGAATATGGAGCAAAAAAGAAGAATTTCAAAGATTATATAACATCTGGAACTTTTTCAAGGGCGGTATTAATGACGGGTGTTGTTGTTGGAACTGGTAGCAATAGTCAATCAAATCCAGAGCCTGTAGTTATGCGTCTTACTGATGCTGGGATATTCAGTAAGGGCAAGCGCACAGAGCAAATTAAAGAGGCTATCTTGATTGGAGATTGTAGTGGGGATTTGTCAAGCGAGCGTGCTAAATGTCGCCTACAAACTTTAAGTTTAGAGAATTACAATGGTGAGATTGTAGAAAGACCAATTAAAGGCTGGATAGTTGGTGAAGATGGAAGAAATGGGGTTAAAGGGATGGTAGTAGATAAATCATCTGACATGCTCCGGATGGCTATGTTAAATGGCGTACTTGGCGGAGTTAGTAATTTCTTGCAAAATCAATCTACCAAAGGAGTTTTTCCAATATCACCGATAACAGGTCAGCAAAATGCTCTTGGTGGGGTGTCGCAATTAAAAGGAGGTATGGCAAGTGGAGCTAGTGATGCATTTTCAAAAATGGCTGATTTTGTAATGGAAAGATTTAATTCAATGTCACCGCAGATAGTAATAGCGTCTGGTAGAGAGGTCGATGTGGTGTTTCAGCATGGTGTTGATTTAAACGGAGAATTTGAAACTGAACCAATTCAATCATTAGATGGGAATTTAAGAAATGGTGATAATAACCCACCCCCAGCAAGAACTACGCAGTCAAAAGCCTTTCAAGAAACGATACAAGAAATGAATAAGGCTATGGAAAAGGAAGAAGCTAGAAGCAACTTTTAAAATAACAAAAGTGAGGATTAAACAAATGGAGCAAGAAAATACCAATATCAATTTTAAGGATGGAGTGATGAGAAACATCAGAAGTTTGGACAGAGCGATAATAGCAAGTTTAATTCTACTGTTTTCTTTTGTGGTGAGTTCCCAAGGTAGAAGCAATGAATTAATAGGTGTGGGAATCATATTGATGACGTTATGTTCTTTTTGTTTGTTAATGTTTCTGGAGTTATCTTACAATTTCTTGAACTCATCCAAAACATCATTTAAGGAGATGAGATATACAGGATCATTAGATGATCTTGTAAAGAAATTATCTAGTTTGGGAATTGTGCCAAGATCACGGATCGGAAAGACTTATGTATTTAAAACTAGTACATATCTTTTGCCCAAAAAGACTATTTTTGTAAAAGATATGGATGGAGCTTGCGAGATATACGGATTGCATCTTGATAATGTTTGTCAGTTAGAGAAGGAAACGGTAATAAATGATAAACAAAACCCAAACAGAAATACAAAATATTGAAGTTAATGTAGGCAATCTTTCTGTAGCTACTACTTCAAGTATTGGGATAATTAAGATTCCAGCAAATATGATAACTAACCAATAATTATAGAAAAAAGAATCTATTTTTTTATTGAAGTGTGTTTCATGAGGATTGGTAGCATAAGCATTATGAGAGCAGAAGCCAAGAATGAGAATAAAAACAAAGATATATAATGATTGCCTAGTGAAAGATAAAAAATATTTAGGGTACATTTTGCATAACTATTAATTGGAAAGAATAAGCAAATTAACATCCTAGATGACTAAAAGTCAATAAAACCTAACGTACATAACACAACAAAAAGTAAGGATTAAAGAAATGATATTTAAAAATATAGCAGCGTTAATAGCAATATCAATAATCACAAGCGGTTGTTCTTTGTGGCCATATAAAAAGGATTTTGATTGCCCGGTAAAAGAAGGGCTTAAATGCAAATCCTTGTACGAAATATCAGTAATGGCTGATGAGGGAATGTTTGGTCCTCATGCAAAGAAATCCGAAGATAAGAATCAAAAGGAATCTAAAAAATTAAAAAAGAAAAGACAAGGTATATGTAATGATTGCTAAAAATATTCACCCTGATTTTCAAAGAGAAAGACTATCTCCACATTTTGTTTACGAGTCATACGACGCAGAGAGCGGATTATTTTTCAATCGTGGAAGCGTAGGATTTGTTTTAATAGCAAACCCAATGCCCGGAGCGGACTTAACGGCTGAAACTGAAATTGCTGATTTCATTGCAAATAGCGAGAATTTGCCGAATGGAGCTTCTGTGCAGATACTACTGATTGCCTCAAACAACGTTAAATTTCTTTTGGATCGTTGGTCTGGGGAGAGAAAACGAGAGATCTACAGGGAAATGGCAAAAAGACGTTGTGATTTTCTACAAAAAAAAGCAAAAGAAGAGGGGGTAGTTAAGGATTCTCATGTGTTGATTTCAGTAACAGTACCGGACATTGGAACTGATTTAATAGCTATGGGACAAAGAATCGAGGCTTTAAAGTCGACATTTCAAAGTATAGGTCTCTGGACGCAAAGCGTTGATGATAAACTTTTATTATCTATTTTGCACAAGATATGGGGTAGGGAATCATTTGGTAGAGCAACAGTTAATCAATATGCCAAATTATCAGAGCAGATATTGCCGGGGGATTTTTCCTTATATGAGGAGAATGACATTATACATCTTAAAGATGATGAGTGTTTCATTGCGCTTGATGCGGAAAACAGACCGGCAAAATGGAGTTTGGGTTTGATGGATTTGTTCATTGGGAATGAAGCAAGAAAAGGTGAATATATAGATACAGAATATTTTATCCATGTTGGTATCTGGGTGCTACCGAACCAAGCAATGGCAAGAGCTAGAATTTTTGCCAAGAGAGAGGCGTTAGAAAAGAATATCAAATCCGGAATAGGTAGGTTTTTTTCTGATTTAAGTGAAGAGTTGGCAGATATTGATGGAGCAGTTAAGGCGCTACAAGATGGAGAGAGAGTAGTCCATATCCATACAAATGTTATTTTAAAGGGCAAAAAAGAAAAGGTCAAACTAGCCTCCAAAAGATACGCTGGGATGATGCGCCGTAATGGTTGGGGTTTCATTCCGACAAAATATGATCATTTGGCGCATGTATTAGCTGCGATGCCCATGAGTATGGTTGAAGAAGAAAGAGGATTATTTAAAAATAACATAACAGGTGTCGGGGTAGCACTAAGTGTTATAGGTCGTGGCAAACAAACAGTTTCTGGTGAGAGCAAGGCATTAATGCCAATCATTGGTGAATATAAAGGCGATTTAAATGCTCCAGGTTTATTACTTACTGGCCGAAGAGGGCAATTGAAGTTTTTTTCTCAATTTGGAGCGGATTTTACGCCCCATTTGGCAACAAATAGCGTTAATTTGGGCAACCCCAATGTTTGTATAGCAGGTGTTGCAGGAAGTGGAAAATCGGTATTAATGCAAGAAATAATGTTATCTACGCTTGGTATTGGCGGAAGGGTTTTTGTTCTTGATTATGGAAAAAGTTTTGAAAAACTTTGTCATGAACTTGATGGAAACTATATTGAGTTTAACCCGAGTTATCCAATATCAATTAATCCATTTTCCGGAGTGCCTACCGGTGATGATGAAGTTTCTAGCGCAGCAAGAGCTGATTTTCTGGCAAGCTTTCCAATAACTCTTGCTACGATGGCTGCTCCAAAACACGGAACAACTGATTTGCAACAAACAAATTTGGAAGAGGCTTTAAGAGAATGCTGGGATGCAAAAGGAGTTGATTTGCAAATAGATGATATAGCTGATTGGTTGAAAGCCCAAGAAAATAATCCTGTAGCGAACGATCTAGGAAGAATGCTATTTAATTACACAAAAAATGGTGCATATGGAGCATTTTTTCAAGGAAAAGCACAAGTAACATTTGATGCAGATATTGTAGTTATAGAAACTGATCATTTGCGGAACTTCCCTGATTTAATGGCGGTTGTGACGCAAATAATGATGACGCATATTAACAATAAAATGGCTAAGGGAAAAACGGACAAGCCAAATCTTTTGGTGTTTGATGAAATTACCAAGACTTTGGAAAACCAAACAGCTTTAAAGTTTGTTGCAGCGGTGATTCGAATAGTCCGCAAATACAAAACTTCGGTAATGCTAGCTACACAACTAGTAACTGATTTTTATGATTTGGGAAAGGAAGCGCAAAGTATTTTTTCAGGAGCTGATTTTAAGCTGATAATGAAACAAAATGCTGACACATTAACTACTATGCGAAGTTTGCCGTTGTTTCAGAGTTATGTTAAGGATGACGAACGTATGCATAGAATGGGGTTAATAGAATCCAAAAAGGGAGAATATGGAGAATTTTCACTATGGGCGCCCGGTATTAATGGCGATATTTGTCAATTAAGAATAGATCCGTTCACATTGCTTTTAATGAGTACCAATCCAACTGACAAGCAATTAATCAAAAATTATAGGGAGAGTGGCTTAAGCTTAACAGAAGCTATTAATACCATATTAGCGGAGAGGGGTATTTAATGTTGATACTACCATTCTCAAAAGCAAAACTTAACGTGAAGATATTAATAACATTCCTGCTAGTAGGAACTGTTGTATTAATTAACAATGGAGCTGGCGCAGAAAACTCAAGCATTCCAAGAGAAAAAACTAATTCCAATCCAATGATAAAAGATTATGGCACGCATGGACAAGTTTTTAACATAGGCGAGGAATGCCTTCTTGAGGAAATCATGAGCAGATTGGAGCTTGCAAAAGAGGATGGAACACTGGACCTGCTACAGAATGAATTTACCGAAAAAGTAAAAGCCAGAGTACTTCGTCCAGTACCGGTTCCAAACTTAACAAAAGCGACTATTAATAGAAGCTGGACATACAACCCAACTTTCACCCAAGAAACCGATATTGTTGATGATAAGGGTAGGGTGATTATTGTAGCCGGAACAAGTATAAATGCGCTTGAAAAGTTAAAATGGGGTGAGCCATTAATTTTAATTGATGGTGATGATCAAGAGCAAGTGGAGTGGGCATCAGGCAAAACCGGCAAGATTGTTTTAACGAATGGTGCGCCAATGCTACTTGCAAAGCAATTAAAACGTCCGGTGTTTTTTGATCAAGGCGGGATACTTTGTCATCGTTTTAAAATAGAGGCAATTCCTGCTATGGTTGAACAAGATGGCATGTTGTTAAAGTTAAGTGAGGTAAGTATATGATTATCTCCTCTCAACAACATGAAAATCTTAAAATCACAATAAAACAGCGGGTGCTATGCTTTTTAAGCATAGTAATAATAATTTCTATATGCAATCAACCGCACAAGGCAAATGCCGTAATAGGTTGTACCGGAAAGTTTGTCAATCCTATTACTGATGTATGCTGGAGCTGTTTATTTCCAATTACACTTGCCGGGGTTAAAATAGTTGGTGGGGGTGGTTTTGATACTAAAGCTACCAAAAACCCCATTTGTTTTTGTTCAAGGCCCGGGATACCTGTGCCGGTGCCGGGCCTTCCTGTTGGATTCTGGGAGCCGGTGCGTCTTGTTGACGTGACCAAATCGCCTATGTGTATGGTAAGCCTTGGCGGAATTTCACTTGGGACTAGTCCGCAAAAAGGCGTTAAGAGCGATGAAGGCACGGCTTTCTATCATGTTCATTGGTACATCTACCCTGTTCTTTATTGGCTTGAGATCCTGCTTGATTTTATTTGTATAGAAGCAGCGGCGGTTGATGTTGCTTATTTGACTGAATTTGATCCTATGTGGGGAGATGATGTTAAGACAAGCATATTAAATCCGGAAGCTTTGTTGTTTGCAAATCCTTTAACAACAGCTTCATGTGTGGTTGATTGCCTAACCTCAAGCACTGGTTTGTCAAATGATTATATGTTTTGGTGCGCTGGTTGTCAGGGTTGTATTTATCCATTTTCTGGAACTACCTCTCATCACAATGGGGGAGTCGGCACGGCTCAGCTGGTGGTTTCCAAATTCATGGCAAAACTGCATAGGGAGCTAATGCTCTGGGGGTATTACGGCAAGGAGGGGATGTGCGGAAAATATCCAATGCCGATTATCAAGAAAAGTCAGTATCGTTTGCAGATGACTTATCCAATTCCTGAAATGAGTTCTTGCAAACGTATTGGTCAAACGGAAGTGTTGTGGCAAGCAGGGCGAGAATTTCCAGTATGGGGTGAGGATTTTAGTTTCTTGATATGGCGCAAGAGGGATTGCTGCATACTTTAAAGTGAAGGAAACAAAGAAAACAAAAATAAGAAATAAAAAAAATGTTTAAAAAAACCTTATTCCAAATATTGGCATTAATGATATTA
>Ga0209277_10001876_pt1 | contig 10175 bp, 11 predicted proteins | sample JI81AbrownDNA_FD_187503 | JGI IMG/M metagenome (GOLD analysis project Ga0209277, IMG submission 187503) | Wastewater effluent complex algal communities from Wisconsin, to seasonally profile nutrient transformation and Carbon sequestration -... | ecosystem: Engineered > WWTP > Effluent > Algae... | reverse complement strand
TCAGGCGAGCTTTCTTCAGAACCTATGATACTGCCTAATTCATCAGGACTCAAAGTAATAGTTTCGTCCTCAGGTTCATCATCTAATATATTTAATTCGGGCTCACTCGCAGAACCTATGTTATCCAATTCTTCCATGGAGAGTGTGATTGGTCCATCATCATCTTCCATTTCTGGCAATTCTTCCGTCTGAAAGAAATCGTCTTCGTTGCTTAAAGATTCTTCTAAACTCTCAGTTTCCGATCCAAGAATATTCCCCAATTCATCATCGGAAAGGGTCAGGTTCTCATCTTCTTTAGCTGATCCAAAAAGTTCTTCCTCTTCTGCATCTCGAAGAGGCTTAAAGTCCGCCTCACCTGCTTCATCTTCACCTAAGTCAAGTTCAGGGTGACCTTTTTCATTGAAGGTCAATTGAGTGTCCACTTCGGTTTCATCGAGATTTAAATCTAAATCGGTTTCACTTTCTCCGAATGGAGTTAAAGTCGACTCAATCTCATCATCATCAGGCAAAAGAACTTCTTCGGTTTCTTCCTCACTCGTCTCATCTTCGGAAGCAATCAATCCTCCCGTGATATTTTCGAGTTCTTCCATAGAAAGAGCAATTGGTCCGTCATCATCTTCATCAGATGAAAAATCATTAGACTCGGACATCTTTTTATTGGTTAATATTCCATCTTCGCCATTGAGAATGGCTTCTATCTCCTCATCTAGATTGATGACATCATCATCAAATTCTAGTTCAAGGTCGTCTTCATCCTTGGTTGGTGAATGTATTTCTTCCTGCTCGTCTATTTCATCAAAGTTTGCATGTAAATCATCATCGTGAAGAACGGGATCTTCCTCACCTAACAGATTCAGATCGGAATCCAAATCAATATCTAGAATATCGTCCTCATCGCCATCGGAGCTCGATAAAACCAAGTCTCCAATTTTTGAATCATCGGAATCGTCAAACCCATCCACATCCTCGAGAGACGGGGGGTCTATGCCAGGAGATTCTTCAAGATCATCATCTCCTAAGTCGAAATCATCAAGATCGAGTGAAAATGCATCTTCGTCCAATATTGGGTCGAGATTTTCGAACTCTTCTTTGTTATTATTTTCCTGATCCGCCATTCGCTCCGATTACCGTTTCCCCAAATCTACAGCCTGACCATCAACTAAGAGTTGGTCTAGGTTCTTCACCTCAAAAGATACAGAAGCATTCGGCAAAATTCCGCCTGCCTTCTCGATCAAATCCTTTCCCGTAGAACCTGATTCTAAGGAATAAATACCAGGCCTCATGACAGGTCCCGATATTTTTACCTGAATCATTTCAGGAGAATAGATTCTTTTACTTACTTCAGGGTTATCCTTCAAGTAAAATGCAAACATAGCTAGGATCAACAGAATACCTAAACTAAAGATTGATTTATAATACAAAGGAATCATCCCCCTCTACAATATTTTCGGCAAGTAGAGGGGAAAAAAATTAGTGTTGGTGGAGTAAAATGCGAACTTTTGCTTTCTTTATTGAATTTTCTCGCTCTTTTGATGCTGGGAGTGCTTCCATCTTCAAAAAAACCTCTTGTGCGCGTTCTGGCGTGATTTCGTCCTCCGAATCCCCACCTTCCGTTAATACACGAATTTCGTCGTTTTTCACTTCGCAAAAACCGCCATCAATGGCAATCCGAAACTCCTTATTTTTTGTATGGAGTTTGATCATACCAATGTCCAATTGTGCAACAAGAGTCGCGTGTCCTGGCAGGATTCCAAAATATCCGACAATGCCAGGTAAAATCACAGACTCTGCCTGGCCTTTGTATAGGATTCGATCCGGAGAAATAACAGTGAGAGAAAGATTCTTATCCATGGGACAAAAACCCTATTCCTTACCTTTTAATTGTTTTGCGGCTTCCAATACTTCATCAATCGAACCGACCATATAGAAGGCTTGTTCTGGAAGATCATCATACTTTCCTTCCACGATCCCTTTGAAGGACCGAATCGTATCCTCAAGTTTCACATATTTACCTGGTCGGCCTGTAAACACTTCCGCCACAGAGAATGGTTGTGATAAGAATTTTTCCAAGCGTCTGGCGCGAGCGACAAGGATTTTGTCGTCTTCTGAGAGCTCATCCATCCCGAGAATCGCAATGATATCCTGTAGGTCTTTGTACCTTTGGAGGATTCTTTGCACTTCCCTTGCGACAAAATAATGTTCTTCGCCAAGAATGACTGGATTCATGATTCTAGAAGTGGAGCCGAGTGGGTCGACGGCCGGATAAATTCCTTTTTCCGAGATGGCACGAGAAAGAACGGTTGTTGCATCCAAGTGAGTGAAGGCTGTTGCAGGAGCCGGGTCCGTTAAGTCGTCGGCAGGAACATAGATCGCTTGCACAGAAGTAATGGAACCTCGGGTTGTGGAAGTGATTCGCTCTTGCAAACCACCCATTTCCGTGGATAGAGTTGGTTGGTAACCAACGGCAGATGGCATCCTTCCAAGGAGTGCCGATACTTCCGAACCTGCTTGTGAGAAACGGAAGATATTATCTACGAAGAGAAGGATATCGGAACCCGATTCATCGCGAAAGTTTTCTGCCATTGTAAGTGCAGATAAGGCAACTCGTAACCGAGCACCAGGTGGTTCATTCATCTGGCCGTAACAAAGTACAGTCTTATCAATTACGCCTGATTCTTTCATCTCGTTCCAAAGGTCATTTCCTTCCCGAGTTCTTTCCCCTACACCAGCAAATACGGAATAACCACCATGCTGTTTTGCAATGTTGTTAATTAATTCTTGAATGAGTACTGTTTTACCAACACCCGCACCACCGAATAGTCCTGTCTTTCCGCCCTTAATGTAAGGAGCAAGTAGGTCGATGACCTTGATCCCAGTTTCAAAAATTTCAGTTTTAGGCTTTAGTTCTTCAAACGTTGGAGCATCTCTGTGGATTGATTTTCTTTGGATGTCTTTCGGCATATCACCCATTTCATCGATCACTTCACCGAGCACGTTAAAGATTCTTCCAAGAGTTTTCACACCAACGGGAACCGTAATTGGTCCGCCAGTATCGACAACATCTAATCCCCTTTTTAAACCATCTGTAGACTGAAGCGAGATAGCACGGACAGTGTTGTCACCGATATGCTGTTGGACTTCTGCAGTGATTTTTGTATCTTTACCGTTGATTTTTGCAGAGATTTCGACTGCATTAAAGATTTCGGGAAGTTTTCCGTTTTGAAAGCTGATGTCCAAAACCGATCCAATGATTTGTTTGATTTTACCTGTATTCATAAATTACTCCGAATGATCTTAATTAAGAGATCGCTTCCGCGCCCCCGACGATTTCTGAAATTTCTTGAGTGATCTTCGCTTGTCTCACTCTGTTGTATCCACGAGTGAGTAGTTTGATCATCTCACCTGCAGCATCTGTTGCAGCTTTCATCGCGATTCTACGTGCGATATGTTCTGAAGCAACCGATTCTAGTAATATTTTTACAAATGTTGTCCGAATCACAAGTGGAAGTAAGTTTTCTAAAATGGTAGTCGGATCCGGCTCATACAATACTTCTGGCCCGGTTTCTTTTGCATTCTTATCCACATTTACTTCCAATGGGAGAACAGCTGTTATCTCTGGTTTTTGGTTTGCTGCCGAAAAGTAATGAGTAGAAATCACTTCTACTCGGTCCACTTCTTCTGATGCAAATCTTTCCATAAAATAATTGGCGAGCTGATTGGCTTCGACTGATCCTGCTTTATCATCGAGGTTTGTGTAGTTACTCTGAGTTGCAATTTTCGCGAACTTAAAAAAGCCGATCGCTTTTTTTCCCGCAGCATGAACTTCCACTTCTATCCCTTGCGTTTGATAGAATTCAATGCGTTGTTTCACCATCCGAAGGATATTCGAATTGAAGCCACCACAAAGACCACGATTCGCAGTCATGGCAAGAATCGCCACCTTGCGAATCTTTGTTGGCTTTCGCAAATAAGGACTTTGGACTACGCTTGCCAAACTCGATAAGGAAGAAACGAGAACTCTAGTCAAATCAGCATAAGGTTTCGAAGCATTTACCTTATTGGTCGCTTTTTTGGCCTTTGCCGTCGAGACCATCTCCATTGTGCGAGTGATCTTTCTGGTATTTTTAACAGAGTCGATCCTCTTTTTTATCTCACGCGGTGTCGCCAAGATCTTTCCCCTTACCGATTTTTGCTAAGAAAATGTTCAACGATGGACTTCACCGTTTTTTGAACGTTAGCTTCCGCTTTGATCTCTTTGGCAGTTCGGATTTCTTCCAAAATTTCAGGGTGTTGTTCCCGAATCGTTTGGATTAAGAATTTTTCGAACTCTCTAACCTTTGGTACTGGGATTTGGTCTACGAAACCCTTTGTCACAGCGAAAATGGAGATCACTTGTTCTTCCACTGGGCTTGGAGAGTTGTTTGGCTGCTTTAATATTTCGAGAATGCGGTAACCACGATCTAACTGCGATTGAGTGACGGCATCGAGTTCCGATCCAAGCTGAGCAAACGCTTCCAAATCGCGGAACTGAGATAAGTCGGACTTGAGTGTCCCTGCCACCTTTTTCATCGCTTTGATTTGGGCTGCAGATCCTACGCGAGATACCGAAATCCCTACGTCGACCGCTGGTCTTAAACCAGAAGCAAATAAGTTCGATTGTAAGTAGATCTGACCATCTGTGATCGAGATCACGTTCGTCGGAATGTAGGCAGAAACTTCACCTTCTTGTGTTTCAATGATCGGAAGTGCAGTCATGGACCCACCACCGTATTTATCATCTAACTTAGCTGCTCTTTCGAGGAGACGCGAGTGGAGGTAAAAAACGTCTCCAGGGTAAGCTTCACGACCTGGAGGACGACGAAGAAGGAGACACATTTGGCGATATGCAACCGCTTGTTTAGAAAGGTCATCATACACGATGAGAGTCGCTTTTCCTTCATCATACATAAAGTATTCTGCCATGGAGGCGCCAGAATAAGGTGCAATGAAGAGAAGCGGAGCTGGTTCAGAAGCACTCGCAGTTACTACGATCGTATAAGCCAGAGCCCCTTTCTCGCGTAACATTTCCACTGTGGATGCAACAGTAGATTCTTTTTGGCCAATGGCCACGTATACACAAATGACGTCTTTGCCCTTTTGGTTGATAATGGTATCAATGGCAATGGATGATTTTCCCGTTCCACGGTCACCAATGATGAGCTCTCGTTGGCCGCGACCGACTGGAATCATGGCATCGATCGCCTTGATTCCTGTTTGCATTGGCTCATGAACTGATTTTCTCATCGCAATCCCAGGAGCTGGAGATTCTACTGGTCTTGTTTTTTTGGCATTCAAAGGTCCTTTGCCGTCAACTGGTTCCCCTAACGGATTCACCACTCGACCGAGTAACTCTGGTCCCACTGGGACTTCGAAGATTTTTCCGACGCGTTTCACGCTAAAACCTTCTTCAATTCTTGTATAATCACCAAAAATTACAACCCCAACTGAGTTTTCCTCTAAGTTGAAGGCTTGTCCGCGGACTCCATTCTGGAATTCCACGAGCTCTCCTGCCATTACGTTACTGAGACCGTAAACTCTGGCAATCCCGTCCCCGACTTCGAGCACAGATCCGACTTCGTCAACTTTAAGGTCTTTATTAAAGTTCTTTATTTCTTGTTTGAGTACCGATGTTACTTCGTCTGTTTTAATTTTCATACATTGCTCCGACAGGGATTTTCTTTTGGAGGAGTACCTCTTCCATTCCGTCTAGTTTATAACGGATCGAGGCATCGATTAAATAATCATCTACGAACAGTCTAAAGCCGCCGAGTAAACGTGTATCTAAACTTTCATGCACACGAAATTGGCGCTTAAAAGTGGCGGTGAGTGATCCGATAATTTTTTCTTTTTGTTCAGGGGAAAGAGGATCCTTGGAAATGATTCTAAGGGAACTTCTATTTTTTAAATGATCCACACCCGCACAAAATGCTTCAACAATATCTGGCAAAAACAGATACCTATTTTTTCTAACCACAAGCGATACGAAATTGGTTACAATTTCAGACGCTCTACCGCTTAGTGCCTTGAATGCGGCTTTCTCTTTCTCAATCGGATTTACAATCGGAGAAAGAAAATAATGGCGAATTGATTCATCAGCAGAGAATGTATTCACAATTTGTGTTAATTCTTCTTCTGTCGCCTCTACTGAGTTAGCATCAATCGCTAACTCAAGAAGAGCAGTGGCGTAAACCTTGGGAACTTTACTTAGGCTCATTTTAGTTTAAGTTTTTCTAACTTTGAAATTTCTTTCTCTATGAATGAAGAGTAATCTTCCTTCTTTAGCTGCTTTTCCAGAATTTCGCTAGCGATGAGCACAGACATTTCTACAATTTGATGCTGCATTTCGGAAAGAGCCTTGCCTTTCGCAAGTTCTATCTCTCGGACTGCTTGTTCTTTCGTATGTTTGATGTCATTGTTTGTGTCTTCCATCATTTTGTGACGGAGAACACCTGCATCGCGTTTGGCTTCTTCGATGATTGTATGTGCTTCATCGATGGCGCCGCGCAATTTGTCCTGGTAATCTTTTAATGACTTTTCTGCTTCTTTACGAAGGGCTTCTGCCTTGTCAATATCCCCTTGTATCCCTGAAGAACGCTCTTCAAGGGCATGAAGAATTTTATCCCAGGCAAACTTTTTAAGGACGAGAACAACAATTGAAAAAGTTACCAGGGTCCAGACAACCAGACCCGGATTGACTTTCAGCAGATTGAAGCCGGAAGCCGCAAGGAGTACCAAGACTATTTTCCTTGTTCTACGTTAGTGGCTGCAGGTGCTGCACCAGCACCAATTGTTTTGTCAATTGAGCCGTTGAGTTTAAGTGCGATAAGAAGCGCGATCACGACTGCGAAGAGTGCTGCCCCTTCGATCATACCTGCTGCTACGTAAAGAACGAGTTGGATTTTTCCAGCTGCTTCTGGTTGGCGGCTGATACTTTCTGCAACTGATCCACCAATTCTACCGATTCCAATGCCGGCGCCAAGTAATGCGAGGCCAGCTGCGAGTCCTACTCCGATGTATCCTAAACCGAATTCCATTTTTTTCGTTTCACTCCTATGTGTTTTATAATATAAATAAAACCAAAATCTAATGTCTGTGCATCACTGTTCCAATGAAAACAGTGGTTAGCAAAGAAAAAATAAACGCCTGCAAGAAGGCGACAAGTAACTCTAAAAAGTAAATCATAACCGAGCTCAAAACAGAGACCGGCGCAATGAAGTAACTTTGACTCATAAAAATAAAGCCAAGAAGTGCGAGTATCATTACGTGACCAGCTGTCATATTCGCAAGCAACCTCATCGTGAGCGCAAAGGAACGAGCAATGTGAGTGACCACAAATTCCAAAACCCACATCAGAGGCCAAAGTGGAAGTGGGACTCCTTTCGGAACGGCGTGGGCCACAAACGAAACTCCTTGGTAGGAAAAAGCAGTTCCATAGATGATCAGGAGAGTGAGCGAGGCCAAAGCCAAAGTAACTCCAATGTCTCCCGTCGGTGTGATACCAGACCAGATTTCCCCGAACGTATGTAGAGAATGGGGTGTATGTGCCAAGATTCCCAGAGAAACTAGGAAATCCGAACCAGCAACTGTCAATTCTCCAACAGAAGGAATCAGACCAAACAGATTACAAAAAAGAATAAAGAAAAACAAACTGAAGATGTAGTGGTAATACGAATGGCCGTGGTGTTCTAAAGAGGAATCTACAACATTCTCTTTCAAATAACCCACGAACGCTTCCACACAGGAGGCAAATTTATTCCCTACCCTTCTTGGGTTTTTCGAGATCAAATTGGCTGCAGGGATAAAAATGAGGAAAAGAAAAAAAGAAGCGATCCACATCATGGTCACTCGTTTGGTGATGTGCATGTCGAATCCACCCAGGAAGTGGTATTTTTTTCCATGGTCATCAAAGACGTCATGGTGTTCTGGATCAAATCCAGCCTCGCCTTCAAAAACCTTTCCGCCCCCGAAATTGAGTGGGAAAATGGGAGCGTCACCCAAGTGGTGGGACATAACTTCGCTGAAATCAAAAGATTCTTCGGAAGATTCTGCTCCGTCGGACGCACTCAAGCCTGAAAATGTAAGAAAAAATACGATTGAGAGGGCAATCCATACCCGATGTTTAAAGTTATTTTCCACTGAAATAGCTCGCAATTACAAGGAATAGAAGGTGTAAGAAATAGGCAATTAAAAATCCAACGATGGACGCAAAAGGATAGTCTAAGAAAACCAAACTCGAAAGCACCCCTAGGTTGATCAAAAAAAACAGAGGCACCGTAAAAAGAGGGAATCCGTTCTCTCCTAGAGTCGGCTTAAACCGCGGAAGAAATCGTAGTTCCGTGGCAAACAATTGGATAAAAAAAGAAAGTCCTGCACCTAAATAAAAAACAAATTGAAAATCTGCATCTATCAACTGATTTACAAAAGGAATGCTAACGAGAGTAACAAACACTAAGTAGGCGAAATAGTGGAGATGGAATTTTTTTAAGTTGATTGTGTAAAGATCCATCCCAACTAACTCCGATTTTTCAACCCTTTTCGATTAGATCGACGATATCCTTTTCAATATCTTCTGGTTTTGTCATAGGAGCATATCGTTTCATCACATTCCCATTTTTATCTACTAGAAATTTTGTGAAATTCCATTTGATATCAGCAAGACCTAAAATACCTTTCGCTTCTTTTTTTAAATGAGCATAAAGAGGATCCGTATTCGGTCCATTCACTTCTAATTTAGAAAAGATTGGAAATGTAGTATGGAAAGTTCTTTCGCAAAATGTTTTGATTTCCTCATCCGATCCGGGTTCTTGTTCCCCGAATTGGTTGCAAGGGAAGGCAAGAATTTCTAGACCCTTTGGATTAAGGCGTTCATAAGTCTCTTGGAGTCCTTTGTATTGAGGTGTAAAACCACACTGGCTCGCTGTATTGACAATGAGGAGGACCTTGTCTTTGAACTTCGATAAAGGGATTTCTTCGGATCCTCTTTTTACGGATAGATCATAAATATTCTGACTCATAGTTAACTTCCTCAAACCAATTTCTTACATCTCGTTTATACTGCACAATTCATTTTCAATTTCTGACTTAGATTCGATAGACTGAGGGGAATTTAAAATAAATTCCTGATTGGATTTTCCGCCTGGGACAAACGGATAAACACCTGTTTCCGTTGGAACAATAAGCTCTAAGATGATTGGACCAGGGCGGGTAAGTGAATCAAAAAAATCCTTCAAGTCATCACCTAACGATCTTTTCGAACAAGGAATCCCGAAACTTTCAGCTAGTTGGATAAAATTGGGCTGGCAATCAAATACAGAGCCAGACCTACGATTTCCGTAAAACAATTCCTGTTGCTGTCGAACCAATCCCAGATGCCCATTATTGAAAATGATGATCTTAACGTTCGCATTTAATTCGCGCAAGGTGGCTAACTCTTGTAAATTCATCATGATCGAACCATCCCCAGAAATACAAATCACTTTCGATTCCGGATTGGCCATGGAAACTCCAATGGAAGTTGGAAGTCCAAACCCCATTGTACCTTGCCCACCGGAAGTGATCCATGATCTTTCGTTCGGAAAGGGAAAAAATTGTGCAGTCCACATTTGGTGTTGGCCTACGTCTGTGATGATAAAATCCTTCCCAGAGAAATGACATCCTAAGTTTAAAAAAAATGAAGTTAGGCTATCTTCCTTTTGGTTTTGAACGAGTTTAGGATGAGATTCCAAAGATAAAAACCAGGAATTTTCTTTTCTAATCTCCTTTACTCTTAGAAGTAACTGATGAAGATAGGAACTTAAATCTCCAGTCCAAAAAAGATTAACCTTTTTATTTTTACCAATCTCTTTGGGGTCAATATCGATATGGATGATTTTGGCGTTAGGACAAAATGTATCAATATTCCCTGTGGCTCGATCATCAAATCGAACTCCTAAAGCGATCAGTAAATCACATTCACCTAACGCAAGATTTGCATTAATAGTTCCATGCATTCCCATCATTCCTAAATAATCAGGATTTTCCTTGGGAAGGATGCCAAGACCCATGAGTGTGGAAACAACAGGTATGTGCAAATTACCAACAAGATTTCGAAGAATTTCAGCAGACTGTTTTGACCCCCCACCTATATAAAGCAATGG
>Ga0209277_10001873_pt1 | contig 10197 bp, 9 predicted proteins | sample JI81AbrownDNA_FD_187503 | JGI IMG/M metagenome (GOLD analysis project Ga0209277, IMG submission 187503) | Wastewater effluent complex algal communities from Wisconsin, to seasonally profile nutrient transformation and Carbon sequestration -... | ecosystem: Engineered > WWTP > Effluent > Algae... | reverse complement strand
CCCTCGATGGGAACATCCAGCTGACGGGCAAGCCCGGCCGTGCCGCCGGCATGGTCGATGTGACCATGGGTCAGCAGGATGAGCTCGATGCTGACGCCAAGGGTTTCGGCTGCCTTGAGGATGCGTTCGGAGTTGCCCCCCGGGTCCACGACGGCGGCCTTGCGGCTCTGGTCGCACCACAGTATTGAGCAGTTCTGTTCGAAAGGCGTGACGGGGACGATCTGGTATCTGAGCATGGTTCACATATGCCTGCCAAAGGGGCAGGAGTCGATCAAAAGACTAATTACGCCTGGGCCACAGAATTTTCAAGACCGGCGTAAAAGGTCTCTACATGCGCCAAAGTTTATCACGCTCAAATTGGGGGGCCCTAAACCCTATCGCCCCCCCGGCCTTTGTAAGCCCTGCCGACACGCTTGTTTTCACAGTGGATTCGTCGGGATTTATTCAAACGTCAAAAAGCAATGCCAGGCAGGAGCGCGGGCATCCGGAATGTGTCGCGGAGATTCTTGTCCCTGCTGGTCTTGGGGGTATTGCTGCCGGTAAAGGAAACGTCGCCCGACGAATATTTCCGATACCGCCTGGTGGCGGTTGCCGCACCCGACTTCAGCGGGGGAAGGGGCGGGGTTCGGTGAGGGCGATGTAGCGGCTGCGATCCTGCTCGTAACGGCTGCGGATGGCTTCGATGTCCCGCCGCTTGGCTTCGATGATCGAGCTCTGGGCCGCCAGCTCGCTGTCGGACTCACGCAGGGCGGCCGCCAGGTTGGGGGGCATGGGGCGCTTCTGGAAGAACTCTGCCTCGCGCAGAAGACCTGAACGCTTCTTCATGAGCTGGGCCTGGCGTGCCTCTGCCTGCCTCAGCTCCAACTCGACGGACTCGACAGCCCTATCGCGGCGGGTGTCGATGTCAGCCACGCTGGAATAGGTTTCGAGCAGCGACTGATTACGCCGCATCTCCGCTCGCTGGCGGGCTACCTCGGCCCGCCGGGCGCGCTCCTCGGCTTCGCGTTTGGCGAGTTGCTCGGGGCTCAAGGGCGCCTCGACGGTGCGTCGCACCGTACCCTGGGGGCTCATTTCCCGGTAGCTCTTGCCGAAGCATTGGGGCGGCAACACGTCGCCACACACCTGGTGTCCGTTGTCCGTGCAGCAATAGACAGTGCCCCTCGGCACCGTCTGGGCGTGGGTGGGGGGCAGAGCCACCAGCATTGAGACAAGGACCAGGCGCCGCATGGGTTTATGCGTCTCCGCTCACACCGTAGGTATCCCGGTAGCGCTGGACGGCATCGAGGTTGGCATTCAGGGCCGGGCTGTCGGCCAGATAGCCGATCAGATCCTTGAGGCTGGCTACCGCCAGTACGGGAATGCCGTAGGCCTCACGCACTTCCTGAACGGCAGACAGGCTGCCGGTGCCGCGCTCCATGCGGTCGAGGGCAATGACCACGGCCGACGGCGTGGCACCGTGGGCACGGATGATCTCGACCGATTCACGTACCGACGTACCGGCGGAAATCACATCATCCAGAATGGCCACGCGGCCCTGCAGCGGCGCACCGACCAGGGTGCCACCCTCGCCGTGATCCTTGGCTTCCTTGCGGTTGAAGCAGAAGGGCAGGTTGTGGCCGTGCTCGGCCAGGCGCATGGCCGTGCCAGCCACCAGGGGGATGCCCTTGTAGGCCGGCCCGAAGAGCATGTCGCAGGGGAGGCTGGCGGAAAGCAGGGTGCGGGCATAGAAATCACAGAGCCTGCCGAAGGAGGCTCCGTCATTGAAAAGGCCTGCATTGAAGAAGTAGGGGGAAAGGCGACCGGCCTTGGTCACAAACTCCCCGAACTTCAAAACGCCCTTGTCGCACGAGAGTGCGATGAAATCACGGCTAAAATCCACGATGCTCCCAGCTAAAAAATCAGACCATGTCTCTAAAAATGTTACGCGTCGTTTCCGCCAACCTCAACGGCATCCGCTCGGCAAACGTGAAGGGTTTCCTCAACTGGCTCCATAAACAGGACGCCGACGTGGTGTGCGTCCAGGAGCTGAAGGCCCAGGTTGCCGACCTTTCGCCGGAGATGCGCGAAACCGGCATACATACCGGATACTTCCACTGCGCGGTGAAGAAGGGTTACAGCGGGGTTGCAATCTACACCCGCCGGGCCCCCGATTGTGTCATCGAAGGCCTGGGCAACGAGGAGTTCGATGCCGAGGGCCGCTACCTCCAGCTCGACTTCGGTGCCCTCTCCGTCGTGTCCCTTTATCTGCCGTCCGGCTCAAGCTCGGAGGAACGCCAGGCGGCAAAGTTCCGTTTCATGGATCTGTTCCTGCCCCATATGGCTGCCCTGCGCGCCAGCGGGCGCGAGGTGATCGTGTGCGGTGACTGGAACATTGCCCACCAGGCCATTGATCTCAAGAACTGGCGTTCCAACCAGAAGAACTCCGGTTTCCTGCCCGAAGAGCGTGCCTGGTTCGGCCGCCTGCTGGCCGAGCAGGGCTGGGTGGATACCTACCGCAGCCTGCATCCCGATGCCACCGATGCCTGCTACACGTGGTGGTCGAACCGCGGCCAGGCCTGGGCCAAGAACGTGGGCTGGCGTCTGGACTACCAGCTCGCCACCCCCGGTATCGGTGCGCTGGCCCGCAGCGCCACGGTGTACAAGGACGAACGCTTCAGCGATCACGCCCCCCTCACCGTCGACTACGAGCACCCCTTTGACGCCTGATCTGCGCCGCCGCCGTGCGGCACGTTGTCGCGCCTGTTCCCTATGCCCAGCCAGCCGGATGCCCACCGGAAAGAGCCTTACCCGCAGAGCTCTCAGGTGCATGGCTGGTGCGGCAGGGACGATCATGCTGGGCATGGGTCCGGTGCTGGCCGACAGCCCGTCGTCTCTCGACGGCCAACTTCGGTTGGGCATCGAATACGAGTACGAAAAAGCCGCGGACGGCCGGGAGCGTGCGGATGCCCTCACCCTGATCCCCGGCATCAAATGGCGCTCGGGTTGGCTGACCATGACCGAGTTGCTCATCGAAACCGAACAGGAGCGGGAGGCCGGCCGTGTCACCGACCGGGCAGGCAAGCTGGGTATCCGCCTGCGCAAGGACTTCGCTTTGAACGAGCGTACCCGCCTGGTCCTGCGGGGCCTGCTCGGCCGCGCCCTCGACGGCAACGAGAGCTACACCTACGCTTACCTTGAACCCAGCCTCAAGTACGCCTTCAATGACCTGGAAATGATGATGGGCTTTCGTGCCGTGCGCGCGGTGGACGGCACGCCGGGCCATGACTTCAACAAGTTCCGCGTCGGCCCCAGTTTCGATCTCGGCAAGGCGTCGGAAATCGAGTTCCGCTTTGTGCGCAACTGGGAGGCCAGCACCGGCCGCCATGCCAGTGATGCCTACATCGTGGAGTTCGTGCAGAAGTTCTGATGTGCCCCTCCCTTGATGGCCGGGGCGCGCGTATCAGGGTTCGGCAACAAACCGATAGCCGATACCGGGTTCGGTCACGATATGGTCCGGGTTGGCCGGGTCGGCTTCGAGCTTCTTGCGCAGGTGTCCCATGTAGACGCGAACATAGTGACTGTCCTCGGCATGGGAAGGTCCCCATACGGCCTTGAGCAGTTGTCGATGCGTCAGAACGCAATCGGGATTGGCCACCAGGTAGGCCAGCAGACGAAACTCGATCGGGGTCAGATGAAGTGGCTGCCCGTTTTTTTCGACCAGCCGCCGGCCCAGGTCAACCTGGATCGAGCCGAATGCCAGCAGGCTGGGCCCGTCGGCGCCTGCGCGCTGGCGTCGCCGCAGATGGGCCCGTATGCGTGCCAGCAGCTCCGCTGATCCGAACGGTTTGGTGAGGTAGTCGTCGGCACCCGCATCGAGCGCGGCAACCTTCTCGGCTTCGGCGGTGCGCGCGGACAGGACGATGATCGGAATCTCCGACCAGGTGCGCAGCTCCCGGATCAGGTCGATTCCGTCACCATCCGGCAGCCCGAGATCAAGCACCAGGAGGTCGGGTTTCCGCGTTCCCGTCTCGATGAGGCCACGCTTGACCGAGTCCGCTTCGAAGACCTCGCAGCCTTCGGCTTCCAGCGCCAGGCGCACGAAGCGGCGCAGGTTGGCTTCGTCCTCGACGACAATGACCGTCGGCATTGAGTGAGACATGGATGTTTCCTCCCAGACCTTCATGGTGCCGTGTCGGCTTCGTCGGTCTCAAGTGTCGGCGGGGAGCCCAGGGGCAGGGTGAAGATGAAGCAGGCTCCGCCACCGGGGCGTTGTCGTGCATGGATGGCTCCGCCATGCGCTTCAACGATGGCACGACAGATCGCCAGCCCCAGACCGACTCCAGGCGTACTGCCCTCCGGCATCCCCCGCTCGAATTTCTTGAATATCGCTTCCTCGCGACCCGGTGGCAGGCCCGGGCCGTCGTCCTCGAGGCGTACCTCCATCGTGCTATCCGCCGTGATGGCCCGGATCCAGATATGGCTGCCCGACGGCGTGTATTTCAGCGCATTTTCAAGCAGATTGCAGAACACCCGCTGCATCAGAACCGAATCCACCTCGATCAGGGGCAGGTCCTCGTCGAGCTCCACCCTGACCTGATGGGCGCCAAGAACGGGCCGCAGGCTCTTGAGCGCACTGCCGACCACTTCCTCGATGGGCTGCCATTGACGGTTCAGTTGAATCCGGCCCGCTTGCAGGCGCGCCATGTCGAGCAGGTTGTCCACCTGGGCGTTGATCCGTAAAGCCTGTTCCCGCAGCTTCCGGGAGATGGCGGCCTGTGCGTCGGTGGGCGGCGGTTGGGTCAGGAACATGGAGTCCGCCAGCCCGATCATCACGCTCAGGGGTGTGCGCAGATCATGGGAAATGGCGGAAAGCAGCGAGTTGCGCAGGCGCTCCGACTCCATCTGGACGGTGCTCTCCTGGGCCACGACGACGTAATGCACCCGTTCCAGGGCAATGGCGATCAGCGACGCGAAGGTCTCCAGCAGACGTCGCTGCTCGGGAATGAGAAGACGTGCCGGATTGCGCATCTCAAGGGCCAGCACGCCACGCAGGCGCATGGGCGCCTTGAGGGGCAGGTAAAGGACAGGGCTGGCGGGCAGTGTATCTGTCCCCTGGCCGGCGGGCTCGGCGTGGTCGAAGGCCCACTGGGCAATGCCGGGATCGATCTCGGGCAGCCCCGCAGAGGCAAAGATGGGGGCTTGCAGGTGGTCGGCCTCGTCGGTGAGCAGGAAGGCCGACCGGGCGCCCATCTCCGCCACCAGGAACCGCTCACCAATCTCGGCAATCTGCTCCGGCAACAAGGCCGCGGACAGGTCTCGCGACATTTCGTAGAGCGCCCTGACACGGCTCTCCCGGCTACCTGCGACATAGGCCTGATATTTGTACCCGGCGGTAAGCTGACCTACCACCAGGCCCACGACCAACATCACGGCGAAGGTCATCAGGTATTGAACATCGCTGACCGCGAAGGACATCCGTGGCGGGACGAAGAAGAAGTCGAAGATGGCCACGCATAAAAAGGATGCCATCACGGCAGGGCCCCGGCCGAAGCGCACCGCCACGAACACGACCCCGAGCAGGAAGACCATGACAATGTTGGCCAGATCAAACAGCGGATGCAGCGGGGTGGCAAGCAGCCCGGCCAGGCCACAGACCACGACGGTCAAGGCGTAGGCGCGCCAGTCGGCCGCGAGCTGGCCTGCGTGCCGTTGTGAAAGGTCTTCAGTGGCGGGAGCATGCCCCTCTGCGCGCGCCACCTGGATGACATCCAGATCCGGAGCGAGCTGTCCGATCCGGTCGGCCACCGAGCGCGTCCAGGCACGCCAGGGCGAGGGCTCGTCCCGGCCGACCATGATCCGGGAGAGGTTATGGGTGCGGGCGTAGTGCACCGCCTCTTCTTCGACCTTCGTGCCGGCGACGGTCGCGGTGGTGGCGCCAAGCTCCTCGGCCAACTTGAGTGTTTTCAGGATGCGGTCCCGGCTGCCGGCCGACAGGCGCTGGCGATCCGGGGTCTCCACATGAATCGCGTGCCAGGGCGCCTCGAGGCGCCCTGCAATGCGCGCGGCGGTACGCACGATCTTCTCGCTCCCTGCGCCGGGGCCGATGCAGGCCAGCAGTGAGTCCTGGGTCTGCCAGACAGGAGACACCAGCCGATCGCGCCGGTACTGCTGCACATCATCGTCCACCCGGTCGGCAGTACGGCGCAGGGCCAGTTCGCGCAGCGCCAGCAGATTGCCCTTGCGGAAGAAGTTGCGGATCGCCCGTTCCGCCTGATTGGGCAGATAGACCTTGCCGTCCCGGAGGCGCTCCAGCAGCTCATCCGGCGGGAGGTCTACCAGAACGACCTCGTCGGCATCATCGAAGACCTTGTCCGGCACGGTCTCCCAGACGCGAATACCGGTGATGCCGCTGACCACGTCGTTGAGGCTCTCCAGGTGCTGGACGTTGACCGTGGAATACACGTCGATGCCGGCCGCAAGCAGCTCGTCCACGTCATGCCAGCGCTTGGGGTGGCGGGAGCCCGCGACATTGGAATGGGCCAGCTCGTCCATCAGGATGAGGGCCGGTTTGCGCACCAGGGCCCGATCCAGATCGAACTCGGCCAGCATGCGCCCCCGGTAGGGCACCTCGACCATCGCAAGGCGCTCGATACCGTCGGCCATCGCCTCGGTTTCCATGCGCCCATGGGTTTCGACCACGCCGATGACCACATCAACGCCCTGGATGAGTTGCTGGCGCGCCGCCGCGAGCATGGCGCATGTTTTGCCGACGCCGGCGGAGGCGCCGAAGAAGATCTTCAAACGCCCGCGGCCGGCGCGCGCCTCATCCTGCTGCACCCGCGCGAGCAGTTCGTCGGGGTCGGGACGGCCCTTGCCGGGGGTTTCACCGAGGGCCATTCCTATTCCTCCGGTTTCCTGAACACACGGGCCAGGGAGGTCCACTTGGCCCGGAGATCGAGACGCTCGTCGGACATGGCTTCCAGGAAATCCGAGAGTCGCTTGGAGCGGGCAACAGCAAACAGCACAAGGCCCAGGGTGGCGCCCGTCACCAGGCTGAACTGCAGGAGCTTGCGTGACTCCGGCACCTCCGGGAAGCTGAACAGGTTCATCCCGAAATAGCCGGTCACCACCGTGGCAATCAGGCCGAAGATGGTCACCACGGTGAGTCGCAGCACGGTAGCCGACTGGCGCCGCTGGCTGTCGCTATCCAGGTAGGCGCTCATCTCGCGGACCTGCTCCTTCACGTCGGAAAACAGCTCGTCATTGCGCAGCAGGCGCGTGGTGCGCTGAAAGAGTGCCTGCACCAGACCCTGCTCGGAAACCTCGTGAAACCAGTAACGATGGGTGAAGCGCAGGAAGGTCTCGAAGGACTGACGGATGCGCCGCTTGAAGCGGCGTACCGACTCGCTGTCGCGAATATCAAGATCATTGACCGCACTGGCCAGCCCGTCGGAAAAGGAGAGGAGGGCGGCGCGATGGAAGTGGGCGATCAGGAAAACGAGGAAGTACTGGTGCCGGAAGCGGGCCAGAAAGCCGTGATCCGCATCACGGAAGTAGTCCGATCCGGCTTCGCCCACCAGCATCAGCGCGTTACCCGTGCAGATGAAGCGGGTGTTGGGCCCGCCATCCGACTCGGTCCAGTAGCGATCCTCGCAGTGCAGTCGTTCGAAGCGGACTACCGCCGGATCGCGCAGCGGCACGGGATCGCGGGACGGCAGGTTGGCGGCGAAGCCGATGCGGATGAAGTCCTCCCGGCTCAGGTGGCGGGGGTCGTCGATGGCCAGGTAGGCCATCATGGGCATCCGGTAGTACTCGATCAGCCGGAAACGCAGTTCGCTGACCTCCTCCTCCTGATCGAGTACCAGCGGCCGCAGTAGCCAGGCCCACAGGGCACCGACACAGGGCGCCCGGTTTCTGCACACGAAATGCAGATAACGCTCCCGGTTTTCGGAGTCAGAGGTGGCGAGCACCCGCCCCTGCCGGTCCAGCAACTCGGAGCGATACACGTTGTGCACGCCCTGTCCGCCGGTATCCCAGCCCGTCGGGTAGGCCCGCCCGAAGCGGTAGAGCAGTTCCAGCGCGGTGGCGAGGGGCAGATCGTCGGCAGCCACCTCCACATTGAGAAGGGCCACATCCATGTCGAGGAACAGATACAGATCCACGTGCGCCACGCGCAGGTGGATCGGCGTATCGCCGGCTTGAGGGGTAACGTTCAGGCCGGCCACGTCGGTGCGCCGGAATACGGCCATCGGTGCCGCCTGGTGCGCTTGCCCGTCAAAACAGCCTGAACGGCTGTCGCCATAAAGAAAGCGCTGCACGTAGGGCAGAAAGGCCACGAACTCCTTGTAGTGGCGCTCCTGAAAGTCCGCCGGATCGGTGGTGAACTCATCGTCAATCGGTGCCCACTGGCCGTCGGCGGTCATCAGGTGATGAATGCGGGCGACGTTTTCACCCGAGAAGCCAGGCCGGATCTGAACCGGCCATACCAGCACATCCCGGAAATGGCGAACGACCTGGTCTGGTTGTGAAAGCATGCGTCTCCTCTTCTCTAGGGCGCGGGATGCGCGAAATTCCGTTGCACGGCATCGTGCCCGGACATCATGCGCTAGTCTTCCCCCGTGGCTCTTTTCCTGCGGCGGAGGTCTGCGGATTCAGCCATTGCGGCAAGTGTGCGCTGGCGGGCGAGCGCCGCCAGTGCCACCTTGCATTTTGGTGAGCATGTCAGCGCGTACCCGCAGGCAAGACGGTGGAGCACCACCGACACTTCATGCCGGGCACCACATACGGGGCACGCATGGATGGCCATGCGTTACAAGGCCCGCGAGGCATAACGCGCCAGGGCGACCGGATGGTCCGCCACGCCACGGGCCACGATATAGATATTGCACCTCTCGGCGGGGCCCACGGCGAAGGCCAGACCCATCGCAGCATCGCCGGAAACCGCGAGGCGCAAGGGGCGGCTCTGGCCGGCCAGGAAGACCCGCAAGGCCGCGCGCCCCAACTGGGACACCGGAAAGCCGACGTGCTCGGGTGTGCCCGAAGCATCAAGGGTGGCCACCTCGCAGGTGTTCTTGCATGCAACGATTCCAATGCATAGGTCAGCAGGACTCACGTTCATCTCCTCTTTCATCGGGTGACAGATATTGCGCACTCCTGGCGACCACTCCGGCAATGCCGTCTGGTAGAACCAAGGTACCCCGGCTTTCGCAGGTCAGTACTTCAAGCAGCAGCACATCGGGACGCCGTGCGTCGACGACATGCACAGCCCCTACACCCGATCGCAGCGCGCGAACGAAATTTGCGTTGCTGTGATCGGCTCCCAGCGCCTCTGCTTCGGCGGCTGACAGGCGATGAACGACGTGCCCTTCGGCGTCTTCAAGGCCTGCCGAGTCCCGCATGATGATCAGCTTTGAAGCCCTCAGGTGCGCAGCGATGGCCGCTGCCACCTGCCCCCCATCGACGGGACACACCTGGCCATCCGGTGCTGACGCCAAAGGACGAATGACAGGCAGGAAGCCCCTGGCGAAGTGCATCTGGAGCAGTGTGGCGTCGACCCCGGTAATTTCGATGCCAGCGGGGCAGTGCTCCCGCATGGGCGCTGCACCCAGCTTCAGGAAGCCACCATCCACACCGGTAAGGCCGACTGCCCGGCCACCGTGGCGATTGATCAAGCTGACCAGTTCCGGGTTGAGCGCACCACCTCGGTGAACGACAATCAGCCGAAGCCCGATGAGGCTGAGCAAGGCCAGATCGCGCCCCATGCTGTTCCACGCAACAGGCCGTCCGGCGATGCTGCGTTCATAATCGATGACAAAGGTCTTGCCGTGGTACGCGTGGATATAGGGAAGCGCTTCGGCAAGAACCCGGGCCTGTTTCCTGCCGAGTGCGTTGAGTGATGGTGCTGCATCCATGTCCTGATGCTCCATTCACGCTGCGGCCGCCAGCCAGGACCGGAACAGCGCCTGGATTGCGTAGGGGTCATCGCAGGCGTGCAGCGCATCGCGAAAGCGCGGGTCGGTGAAGAGGCTGGATACACTGGCGAGAATCCCCAGGTGTGTGTCCGTGGCACGCTCGGGAAGAAGGAGCACGATGAAGTCCGACACGGGCTTGCCATCGGGCGACTGGAAGGGCATGGGACGTCGGGGCCTCACGTAAGCCGCGTGGGTCTGGTTCAGCCCCTTGATTCGACCGTGGGGAATCGCCACCCCCAGGCCGAGC
>Ga0209277_10001871_pt1 | contig 10223 bp, 10 predicted proteins | sample JI81AbrownDNA_FD_187503 | JGI IMG/M metagenome (GOLD analysis project Ga0209277, IMG submission 187503) | Wastewater effluent complex algal communities from Wisconsin, to seasonally profile nutrient transformation and Carbon sequestration -... | ecosystem: Engineered > WWTP > Effluent > Algae... | reverse complement strand
CCGGGGAGCGATCACCAACGTGCCGGCCAGTCTGTCCACCAATGCGGTCAAGACCCTGGCCGACATGGGCGTGTCTTTCCAGACCGACGGCACACTGAAGCTCGACACCACCAAGTTCGACAAGGCCGCCAGCACCAACTTCTCGGCAGTGGCCACGGCACTCGGTGCCTACGGCGACGCCATGAAGACCGCCACCACCAACCTGCTAGGAACGAGCGGGGTCATCGCCAGTCGCACCGACGGTCTCAACTCCAGCATCAAGAACCTCGACAAGCGGATTGATGCCCTCAGCAACCGCCTCACGATGATCGAGAAGACATACCGGGCGCAGTTCACCGCCCTGGACAAGACCATGACGAGCATGAACACAACCAGCACCTACCTGAACCAGCAGTTGTCTCTACTCAGCAGCATGGCAAGCAACTAACCCCGACCGGAGAACAAGATGTCTTTTGGCCTAGCCACCCGTCGTGCCGCCTCAGTCTATGCCGAAGTCGGCGTGGAAACCGGCGTCTCCACCGCGGACCCCCACAAGCTCATCCTGATGCTCTTCGAAGGCGCCCTGCTGCAGATCGGCACTGCGGCCATCGCCATGGATAGCAAGGACATCCCGACCAAGGGCACAGCCACCTCCAAGGCCATCGAGATCATCACCAACGGACTCAAGGTCAGCCTCGACTACGAAGCCGGCGGCGAACTGGCCGAACGCCTTGGCGCCCTATACGACTACATGACGCAGCGTCTTCTGTACGCGAACCTGCACAACAGCCGGCCTGCCCTGGACGAGGTGGCCCGACTGCTCAACGAACTGAAAGGCGCCTGGGAAGAAATCGGCACGTACGACCAGGCCAACCGCTAAGACCGCCGGAGAAAATTGCATGAGCTCCCTAGCCCTTCTGCAACAGATGAGCGCCTACTCTACTGAAATGGTGGACGCGGCACGGGCCAATGACTGGGATCGCCTGACCCGCCTTGAGCGGCAGGTGGCCTCGCTGCGCGACCGCCTTGGCGTGGAGGAGGCCCTGGGCTTCCCGGGCCGCCCCCGGCAGATGTCGGAAGACGAGCGCAAGAAGAAAGTGGCGCTGATCCGGCGCATCCTCGACGACGACAAGGAAGTCCGCGTGCACACCGAGCCGTGGATGGACAACGTGCGCCAGTTGCTCTCGGGCGGCGTGCGCCAGCGCAACGTGCGCGCGGCCTACGGCGACCCCGAGATCGGCTGACCGCAGCCCCCGGCGGGCAGGCAAGCCATGATTCCCGGCGATCTTGCCGCCCGCCTGCGGATGCTCACCGAGGCCAGCTTCTTCTCGGGTGAGCAAAACGTCGCCCCCCTGGCCCGCGCCCGGGCCATACCCGCCGATCTGCCGACTTTCACGCCCGGCGAACGCATCACTGCCACGCTGCAGAACATCAACAAGGACCAGACCTTTCAGGGCAGGGTCAATGGCCGCGACGTGGTGCTGTCGCTGCCCCAGTCCGTCAAGGCAGGCGACACCCTCGAACTGATCGTCAGCGAGGTCACGCCCCGCGCCGTTTTTGCCAGCCTGGCCAATCCCGCCCCGCTCCCGTCCGACAAGCCCGCTCTCAGCCAGACCGGAAAACTGATCAGCTTTCTGCTCACCGGCCAGCCCTCTCCGGGCACAGCCCGCCTCAACGGCGGTGAAGCCCTGGTTTCGGCTGCCCCCCAGAACACCACCGCCACCGCTCAGCTGGCTGCCCGGCTGGGCAGCGCAGTGAGCGAAAGCGGGCTTTTCTATGAATCCCACCAGACGCGCTGGCTCTCCGGGCAGATGAGCACAGCGGCATTGCAGAGGGAACCCCAGGGCCAGACGGCGCCCCGCCAGGAGGCCAGTGGCGGACAGGTCATCAGCAATGCTATCAGCGCCGACGAGGCCGGCAGCACGAGCACCACAACGGCGCTGGCAGCAGGCGCAGCCAAGGCTGTCGACTCGACGCCTGTCGCCGAACGCCTGCTACCGCTGGTCCATCAGCAGCTCGACACATTGGCCACCCACCAGGTGGTCTGGCAAGGGCAGGTCTGGCCCGGGCAACAGATGGAGTGGGAGATCGAAGATCCGAGCGGTCGGGAACCTGGCGACGAAGACGGCGACCCGGAGCCCTACTGGAACACGACTTTGCGCCTGACACTGCCTGGCCTGGGTGGCATCGAAGCGCGTCTGCACCTCACACCTGCCGGTGTGGCTATCCGGCTAATTGCTGGCGACGCCCGCAGTCGCGACGCTCTCACCGCCGGCCAGCCCCGCCTAGCCGAAGCACTGGATGCAGCCAACGTCCCGCTCACCGGGATGGTCGCCGAACTGGCAGTGCCTGATGAACAGCCCTGAACGCCCCGCCGAGCCCCGGGCCGAAGCCGTTGCCCTGGCCTACAACGCCGGCAATGCGGCCCCGACGGTGGTCGCAAAGGGGCGTGGCCTGATTGCCTCCGAGATCATTTCACGGGCCCGGGAAGCCGGCGTCTATGTGCATGAATCACCGGAACTGGTAGCCCTGCTGATGCAGGTGGATCTGGACGCCCGCATTCCGCCCGAGCTTTATGTGGCCGTGGCCGAACTGCTGGCGTGGCTGTACAGCCTGGAACAGGGCACCCAGACTGGCATACCCGTAAAAATGGCCCCGAAACTACCGGGGCCATCAGGCAAGGGCCAAGCGTCAAATCAGGACGCCGGCGGCACGTAACCACCGATCTGATCGGCACCGCCACCAAAGAAATAACGCTCCATCTGCTCTGCCAGGTACTTGCGGGCCCGGGCATCCATCAGATTGAGGCGGTTCTCGTTGATCAGCATGGTCTGATGCTTGACCCACTGCTGCCAGCCTTCCTTCGAAACACTCTCAAAGACCTTCTTGCCGAGCTCGCCAGGAAGGGGCGGAAAATCCAGACCTTCGGCCTCGCGACCGAGCTTCACACAATTCACCATCCGTGCCATTTTTCACCTCTAGAGTTGGGAACCCCGCACAGCCTTGGGCACACAGCCCCTGGGCCGCCCGGGACACGACCCGATTCTAGCCTGCCGGAGAAGTACGATCCAGCAGCCCGGCACTCGATTCGCGGGCGAACTCCCAGCAGTTTCCCCCCAGCGCCTTGGCCAGATACATGGCGCGGTCGGCCGCGCCGATCAGGCGTTCGCCGTCATTCTCGTGGCGTGGCCCCAGCGCGATGCCGATACTCGCGGTCACCGCCACCGACTCCCCGGAGAAGGCAAAACGCAGGCTGGCAATGCACACGCAGACCCGGCGGGCCAGCTCGGACAGATCCTGTGCCGAGGCCGTGGGCACCAGAATCGCGAACTCATCCCCCCCCATCCGGAAGAACATCTCGTTGCGCCGGACCACAGCTCCCACCGCGCCGGCCAGACCAACCAGAACCTCGTCACCGGCCTGGTGCCCATACAGATCATTGACCGGCTTGAACCCGTCCAGGTCGATGGCCAGCAACCCCACCGACTCTCCGTGACGGTGCCCATCAGCCAGCATGCGTTCGAGTTCCTCGTGAAAGCGGCGACGATTGAAGAGATTGGTGAGCGGATCACGCTCGGCCAGGCGCATCAGCTGGGCGGCTACGCGAAGCTGCTCGGTCACGTCCTCGAACACCCAGATCCGCCCGATCTCACCAACATCGTCAGGCCCCGGCACCACCCGAGAGAACTCCCGCACCACCCGGCCATCCTTGAACTGGATCTCGAAAGGTTCGCTGGGCTCCTGCTGCTGCAGCACGTCAGCCACATGGCGCTGATAGGCCTGGGGGTCGTCGAGGAACTGGATGATGTGCTGCTGCAGCACCGCGTCGCGCACCCCGACGAAGCCGTCACCGGGGGGCAGGCCCCAGATACTGTAGAGCGCCCGATTGCAGTACATGACCCGGCGGTCGGTATCCATGAACAGGATGCCCATGCGCACCACATCAAGGAGCGCCGACAGGCGCGAACGCTCCTCATTGCTGCGCCGCAGGTAATGCTCGGAGAGGGCCTGGGCCCGGCGCAGGGCAGCGACGGTCTCGAGGAGCTTGTATTCGGCCTCCTTGCGGGCCTGCACGTCACTCATCGAAGCGCGCAGGCCGAGCAGGCTGCCGGCCTCGTTTCGAATCGGCTGCCACCGGCAGACCATCCACAGCTGCGCACCGGACTTGGTAGCGATCCTCAGCTCGGACTCTGCTGCCACGCCGGTCTGCAACACCTGCCGAACCTGATCACGACAATAGCGGCGATCCTTGTCATAGACGAGAAGATCGATGAAATCTCCGGCCAGGACTTCATCGGCAGTGTACCCCGTGCAGGTTTCAACGGCCCGATTGACCCAGTACAGCTTACCGGCCGGATTGATCCAGCCCTCAATGCCACCACCGGATTCGGCGGCGAGCCGGAAATAGCGATTCTGGCTATCCCCAGCATCCACCGGCTCGGCGCCCCGGGCGGCAATGCTGCCATCCGGCATTGGCAGCCCTTCGCTGAGCCGGGCTATGCGCTGCCTCAGGAGCAGCACATAGCCACCGCCGGCCAGTCCAAGCATCACCGCGGCACCGGCAAGCGCAGTCACCACAGGCGAGGCCATGCTCTCGGGCAAGGCGGCCAGGGCCGGACCAGCCGGACACAACAGCCCCGCCACAGCCATCGGCAGGCGAGCGAAGAGGACTTTCACTAGAGATCTCACAGTGTCTTCATGAACACCTTTGAACGCCTGCTCACATCGTACATCTCCCGCTTCTGGCGCGGCAGATCCTCCGGCGGCGCCTCCCGGAAGCCCCGCTCCCGGAACCAGTCTGCCGTACGCGTGGTGAGCACGAACAGGCGCTCAACCCCCAGTGCCCGGGCCCGCCGCTCCATGCGCTGCAGGAGCATCTCACCCAGCCCGGCGCGGCGATGCTGGGGCACCACGGCCACGCAGGCCATCTCCGCTGCACGCTCGTCAATGAAGGGGTAAAGGGCCGCACAGCCCACCAGCACGCCGTCGTACTCGACCACGGTGAAACGCTCGATCTCCTCCTCAAGGCGCTCCCGGCTGCGGCGTACCAGGGTGCCATCGGCCTCCATGGGAGCAATCACGCTACCCAGCGCGCCCACATCCTCGATGGTCGCTTCGCGCAGGCGGAACAGGGGGTCGCGGGTCAGCACGGTGCCCACGCCCTGGGGGGTAAAGAACTCCAGCAGCAGGCCGCCATCCTTGTCCCGGTCGATCAGGTGGGCACGCCCCACGCCCTGGCGCACCGCGCGAATCGCGCAGGGCAGGTAGAGGTCCAGGTCCTCGGTCATCCCCTCCCCAGCCTTCAGCTTGGCCTCCGCGTCATCGGCGGTGATGGCCTCGATCAGGCCCCCCTTGCCGTCGAGCAAACCCGGCGCATCGCACAGGTAGATGAGCTTCTCGGCCTTGAGGGCAATGGCCACGGCCTCGGCCACGGCCTCCATGCTCATGTTGAAGATCTCGCCTGCCGGCGACACCCCCAGCGGCGACATCAGCACGACGTTCTGCTGATCCAGATCGGCGGCGATCTCCTCGGCGATCACCTTGCGCACGGTGCCGGTGAAGCCGTAATCCACCCCATCCACCACCCCCACCGGCTTGGCGGTGACGAAATTGCCCCCGGTCACCCGCATGAAGCTGCCGGCCATCGGAGTGTTGGGCAGGCCCTGGGAGAGCTGAGCCTCGACCTCGATGCGGGTCACGGCCATGGCGGCCTTGACGCACTCAAGCGCGGCCGCGTCGGTCACCCGCAGCCCCTTGTGATAGCGCGGCGTCAGGCCGCGGCGGGCCAACTCGGCCTCGATCTGCGGACGCGCGCCATGCACCAGCACCAGGCGCACACCGAGGGCAGCAAGCAGATTGCAGTCATAGGCCAGGGCCTGGGCCAGTTCGCCAGCAGCCACTTCGCCGCCAAAACCGAGCACGAAGGTCTTGCCGCGAAAGGCGTGAATATAGGGTGCTGCAGCCCGCACCCAGGCGACGAAACGCTGGGAGAGATGGTCCGCCTGCCCGGAGGCAGACGCGGTGGCAGGGGTCGTCACACTGGTTTCCGGAATGGCCGAGTCGACAGAGGTCAGCATTTTAGGGGCAGTCGTCCTTCATTTTCCGATGGTGGTCTCGAGCTTCTCGACAAGCGTGGCCAGAATCTTGACCCGCGCGAAGTATTTGTTGTCCGCCTCGACCAGGGTCCAGCCGGCATTCTCGGTGCTGGTGCGGTCGATCATGTCGCAGACGGCGGGCTCGTAGGCCGGCCATTTTTCCCGGTTGCGCCAGTCTTCCGGGGTGATCTTGTAGCGCTTGAAGGCCTCCGCCTCCCGTGCCTTGAAGCGCTGGAGCTGCTCATCGCCGCTCACCGACAGCCAGAACTTGAGCACGATAGCGCCGGCCGACACCAGCTGATCCTCGAAATCGTTGATCTCCGCATAGGCGCGCATCCAGTCGGCTTCCGAGCAGAAACCCTCGACCCGCTCGACCAGCACCCGCCCGTACCAGGAGCGATCGAAGATGGCCACCTTGCCCTCCCGCGGCAAACGCCGCCAGAAGCGCCAGAGATAGGGCTGGGCACGCTCCTCGTCGCTCGGCGCGGCAATCGGGATCACCGCGTACTGACGCGTGTCGAGGGCCTGGGTGACACGCCGGATGGCCCCGCCCTTGCCCGCCGCATCCATACCCTCGAACACCAGCACCAGGCTGCGCCGGGCAAAGGCATCGCTACGCACGGCCAGCGCCAGACGCCCCTGGAGCTTCTCCAGCTGCTTTTCGTAGGTCTTCTTGTCCATGGGCTGATTCAGCACCAGGGCATTGAGCAGATTGCGCTGATCCACCGGGGTGGGCAGCGGGGGCGCGGTGAGGCGCGTCCGATAGCCCTTGCCGAGCGCCTCCAGCTTGCGCTGCACGCCCTCGAGCAGGGTCCGCCCCACGTTCACCGCCCGGTAATCGGGGTCGGACCCATCCACGATCACCCACGGAGCGATGCCGGTGCTGGTCCGCCGCAACACGTGCTCGGCCACTTCCCGATAGCGGTCGTACTCCTCGTAGAACAGCCAGTCCGCTTCACGTACCCGCCAGCGGGTGTCGGGGTTGGCCTCCAGGGCCTTGAGGCGCTTCTTCTGCCCAGCCCGGGAGAGGTGGAACCAGAACTTCACCAGCAACACACCCTCGGCCGCCAGCATGGCCTCGAAGCGATTGAGCTCGGACAGGCGCTGGTCGAGGTGCGCCTTCTTGATGCGCCCGAAAGCCCGGTCGCCGATCGGATCGGAATACCAGTTGCCGAAAAGGATGCCGATCTTGCCCTTGGGCGGCAGGGCCCGCCAGAAGCGCCACAGGAAGGGGCGCTCGCGCTCCTCCTCGGTGGGCCGGTCGAAGGCATGCACCTCGATGTGCCGCGGGTCCATCCACTCGTTGAGCAGGTTCACCGTTTCGCCGCGCCCGGCGCCATCGATGCCGTTGATCAGGATCACCGTGGCGAAGCCTTTCTTCTCCAGCAGCTCGAACTGGGCGTTGAGCAGATCCGTGCGCAACTGCGGCTCGATCTCGTCGTACTCCGCTTTCGAAAGCCGGTGACCCAACTCCGCAGACTCAAACATGACTTTCTCCCGAAAAATCACCCCACAGGGTTTGCAGCGCCGTCAGGGCCGCCAGGCCGGCAGTCTCGGTGCGCAGCACCCGGGGCCCGAGGGCCAGGGGCTCGCAACCAGCCCGCTCGGCCAACTCCAGTTCGGCGGCCGACCAGCCGCCCTCCGGACCGATGAGCACCGCCAGCGGCCCCTGAGGCGCAGCCTTGCGGGCCAGGGCCCCGGCGGCACCCGGTGTCAGGATCAGGCGCGTGCCCTCGGCCGGCAGCGCCAGATAGCGGGCCAGGCTCAGGATCTCGCCCACCACCGGCACCCGGTTGCGCCCGGACTGCTCGCAGGCCGCCACTGCGATCTGCTGCCAGTGGGCAACCCGCTTGCTCGCCCTGTCGCCAGACAGCTTGAGCACAGAACGCTCGGCGGCCACCGGCTGGACGGCCACGGCCCCCAGCTCCACCGCCTTCTGCACCACCCAGTCCATCTTGTCACCACTGGCCAGGGCCTGCACCAGGGTGATCGCCAGGGGCGACTCCTGCTCGATCGGCAGCCGTGGCCCGAGCCGCGCCAGGGGCTGCTTGCCGAGCGCCGTCAGGGTGGCGGCAAACTCGCCACCACAACCATCGAAGAGCACCACCGGATCGCCAACCGCCAGGCGCAGGACGCGCTCTGCGTGGTGTGCCACGGCGAGCGGCAGTGCAATTTCACAATCGGGAACAAGCCCCTCGGGGCAGAAGAAGCGCGGATTCATCATGCTATTATCGCCAAAACCGTGTCACTCAACGGGATTGAAACGCAGCCCGCCTCGGCCATACCGGCGCATCCGGCGCTTCAGCCCGACCCAGGCCCGGCCGTAAACACCGTGGTCTCCATGTCTCCAGCCTCCCAGCACCCGATGACCAGCGCCCAGCGCCTCGAATACGCCCGCACCCTGGCAGAAACGGTCCGCCGGATGGCCCGCGAGACCATCCTGCCCCGCTATCTGCGCGCCGTACGCGAACAGAAGGCCGACGGCAGTGTGCTCACCGAAGCCGACCTGGCCTCCCAGGCTGCCCTGGTGGACTGCCTGCCCAAGCTCATCATGGCGCCGGTTCTTGGCGAGGAGATGACCGCCGAGGAACAGGGCCGTGTCTGGCACGAGGGCGTCAATGGCCTGTGGGTCATCGACCCGATAGACGGCACCACCAATTTCGCCAACGGCATCCCCTTTTTCGGCGTCGCCGTGGCCTACCTGGTCAATCACAAGACCCAGATCGGAGTGGTCTACAACCCGGTGACGGACGAGGCCTTCTACGCCGGCCGCGGCGCCGGCGCCTGGCTCAACGACATCCCGCTGCCCATGCGCCAGCCGGCCAGCCGGCTCAAGGACGCCGTCGCCGGTGTGGACTTCAAGCGCATCAGCCATCACCTCGGCGACGAGCTGGCGGTCCGCCCGCCCTATTACTCCCAGCGCAACTTCGGCTCCAGTGCTCTCGAGTGGTGCTATGTGGCAGCCGGCCGCCTGGACGTCTATCTGCACGGTGGCCAGATGCTGTGGGACTACGCCGCCGGACGGCTGATCCTCGAAGAGGCCGGCGGCAGCTACAGCACCCTCGGCGGCACACCGCTCACAGCAGGGCCGGCCATCAAGCGCTCAGTCATCGCGGCCGCCAGTCCGGCGCTGTTCGAGCAGTGGCGCACCTGGCTGCACGCCCATTCCTGAGAGGTCCATCAGCGCCTGCGGCCCGGTTTTTGCTGAATTCGTCTTCCCGGGTCGGAACACCCCGCGACCGAGTGTTTTTGGAACAGGCCACGCCCCGTGCCCTGCTCCAAAACTACTCACTTTCGGGAAGCAGTCATGTCCATGAAGCACCCCATCATCGTGGTCACCGGCTCCTCTGGGGCTGGCACCACCACGGTGAAGCACACATTCGAAGGCATTTTCTGGCGCGAGAAGGTCAATGCGGCGATCATCGAGGGCGACAGCTTTCACCGATACACCCGCGAGGAGATCCGCCGGCTGATCATCGAGGCGGAGAGCAAGGGGCAGCGGGGCATCAGCCATTTTGGCCCGGAGGCCAACCTGCTTGAAGAACTCGAGCAACTCTTCCGCACCTACGGGGAGTCGGGCGGCGGCAAGCGCCGCTACTATCTGCACCACACCGAGGAAGCTGCCCGGCGCGGCCTGCGTCAGGGCGACTTCACCCCCTGGGAAGACCTGCCCCAGGACACCGACTGCCTGTTCTACGAAGGCCTGCACGGTGCGGTGATCACCGACAGGGTAAATACCTGTCGTCACGTGGACCTGCTGATCGGAGTGGTCCCCATCACCAACCTGGAATGGATCCAGAAGATCCACCGGGACACGAGAACCCGCGGCTATTCCCTTGAAGCTGTGCAGGAAACAATCTTGCGGCGCATGCACGACTACGTGCATTACATCGTGCCCCAGTTCTCCCACACCCACATCAACTTCCAGCGGGTGCCCATGGTCGACACCTCCAACCCCTTCATTGCCCGGGACATTCCGACCGCCGACGAATCCATGGTGATCATCCGCTTCCGGGACCCCCGTGGCGTGGACTTCCCCTACCTGCTGCGCATGATCCATGACAGCTTCATGAGCCGGGCCAACACCATCGTGGTGCCGGGCGGCAAGCTCGACCTGGCCATGCAGCTGATTCTCACGCCGCTGATCTG